>ENA-ORBV01009570-ORBV01009570.1-microbial-mat-metagenome-genome-assembly--contig:-NODE-9570-length-15833-cov-17.444783_pt1 | contig 15833 bp, 19 predicted proteins | sample MGYA00237777_ERZ505514 | MGnify/ENA primary metagenome ERZ505514 (study PRJEB26160, sample SAMN06269048) | microbial mat metagenome | isolation source: Oligotrophic lake microbial mat | place... | reverse complement strand
TCCCAGCCATGTCATAGATGCCATAGGGACTCTTGCCCTCTTCAAACGTCCCCACCGGCGACAATGCCGAATGGTTGTTCCAGACCTCTTTCCCTGAGTTCGCGTGAAAGCGTGTCGGTGGTTCATTTCCCCAGGGATAGACCCGGCCATCCGTCCCCCTCGCCGCCTTCTCCCACTCCGACTCGGTCGGCAAGCGCTTGCCGGCCCATTTACAGTAGGCGTCCGCATCCACCCAATCCACGTTGGCGACTGGGCGACTCTGGTTCGTCTGTTTATTCATCGCAGTCCATTCCGGCGGGCTGTCCTGATGTGTGGATTCCAAAAACCGCGCATACTGCGCCACCGTGACTTGGTACTTATCCATGAAAAAGGCGCCCACATAGACTTTGTGCACCGGTAATTCGTCTGGATCTCCCCCCCAACTCCCCATCGTGAACTCTCCCGCCGGCACCAGGACCATCGAACGGTCTAGAAAAGGAACTGTCGACGCCGCCCGGTTACTCCCTTTATTCCTCTCCTGAATTTTCTCTCGCAACTGCCGGTAGCGGGCCTCTTGTTCGTCGTCGAGACCCAGCTTGTTCACAATGTCCAGTGTGTCCTCGGCCTGGGCGACCCTATCGGGTGAGGCATTGGGCTCATTGATGGCCTGCTTCCCTTCATCCAGCAGGCGCCAGACATTGGTCTTGCGTCCCCGTTGTTTGGCCAATCCAGCCACCGCTGAATTGGCATCAAGATCCAGCAACGCCTCGTAATGTTCTTCCGCACAGACCCAATCTTTCAAGCCTCGGCAGGCATCGGCGAGATAGAAGTGTGCCATGGCATTGGCCTGGTCTTCCAGAAGCACGCCTTCAAAGGCCATCCGTGCCTGCTGGTATTTTTGTTGGTTGAGAAAATCGTACCCGAGGGAAAATTTCTTGGCATCCTTGTCCACCGACACCTCGGCCATCGCCGGGTGATTGGCAAGCAGGAGCAATGTGACGAGTGCCAGGATCCTTCTCATGAACCCTCCCCTCATTCGGCAATAGAGACGTGCATACCCTGTGCTGCACATCGTGTGTGGGGAGGAATTCTATGCTTCACACAGTGGAAACACAACCGCACAGGGGGATCAGGGAGGAGCCGGCCGTCTTTCTTGCTCGCAGAGCCCCCACGATGAAAAAAATTGGAAGAACACCCACGTTGGTTCTGTGCTCCCGGAACAGAGGGAGGGATGGAGCCTGGTGATCTTCTGTGCTCGCGCAACGCGCGGTCGGGGGCTCCCCTCGTTGAACGCGCGCAGTGGAAGATCAATCAGCCCCCATCCCTGAAGGGAGAACGAGCGAGCTTGGAGGGATTATATGTAATCTCGTTCGACGGCCGCATAGAGATCAACATGGGTACCCTTCCAAGAGAGGGAAAGCACGCGAGCTTGGAGGGATCATTTAGACGGAAGACGGTCGCTCGATGCGCGGAGTGAAAGCCGGACTGGCTCCTCCCCTCTTGGGACGGGGAGAAGAAGTCTTGAAGGAGAGCGGGCCTCGCTCGACGCGCGATGTGAGAACTAGCCATGTCGCGCTTAGCTCCACCCTTAGACAACGCAGCCATTCCTCGCTATAATTCCACCCACCATGAGCACAAGGTCTTCTGTTCGCACCAGACCCTCAAAGCACGGACGCCCAGGACGCCGTCCTCTCAAGACAAAAAAGTCTCGCCCGGTGTGGGAAGAAGTATTACACATTGCCCGATCTATTCCTGAGCAAGACCTCCATAAACTTCCTACGGATCTCGCTGCCCATCACGACCACTACCTCTATGGCAGTCGTGAGACGTGAAACGCCTCTTCGCGGACACAGTCTACTGGATCGCCCTCACCAATTCGTTCGACCAATACCACGCTAAAGCCGTCGAAGTGTCTTCAGCCTTGGGGAACTGTCGCCTGTTCACAACAGAAGCCGTCCTCACCGAATTCCTCAATGCCTTGGCTGATACAGGACCTTTCGTCCGTGCCGCTGCAATTGAAATGGTCGAGGCGATCATGAAGAATTCTCAGGTCACGGTGATTCCGCAAAGCCAGACCCGACAAGGGGTACAGTCTGACCGACTGCGGCTCCATGCTGCTCATGCGTGAGCGCCGTCTGTCAGAGTCCCTGACGACAGATCGGCACTTCGAACAAGAAGGGTTCATCGCGTTGCTTCGCACCCGATAGAACCAACTCCTCCCCCCTATTTCCTACACGTCCCCGAGACATGGCCTGGTTCGGCCTCCTCGACTTCAAAGTCTTGTTACTCGAAAAACCAGGCTGGGCGCCAAAGGCCAGCTTCTCGGAGAACCAAGGCTATCGGTGGTACTCGCAGAAGTAAGACGTGAAACGTGAAACGAACCCAGTAGCGAAATAATGGGTTTCTGCCCTACGCGACAGCTTTAGACCGACGAACTTCCCTCATCACTCGACTGCCCACACGATCCTCGGCCAGATCCATGTCGTAGCGGCTTTGCAGGTGAAGCCAATAGCGCGGACTCTGGTCGAGATACCGACCAAGCCGTAACGCCAACTCAGCGGTCATGGGACGTTGCCCGCGCACCACATGGCTGATCCGCATCGCAGGGACACCAAGTTCCTGTGCTACGCGATACTGTGACAACCCCAGCTCATCGAGAATCTCTTTGAGGTAGACACCCGGATGTATTGGGGCGATGCGGGACTTAGCCATAGATCCTCCTCAATGATAATCTACGATTTCCACTCGTTCTGCATGCCCGTCTCGCCACAGGAAACAAATTCTCCACTGGCCATTGATACGGACACTATGCTCTCCCTTGCGGTCACCCTTCAGCGACTCAAGCCTGTTCGAGGGTGGAAGCCGAAGATCCTCCAGCCTAACGGCCGCGTCGATCGCATTGAGTCTCATGAACGCCCGCTGCTGAATCTCTCGCGGAAATTTCTTCACGAGCTCACGATTGAAGACTCGCTCAGTATTCGTGTCGCGGAAAGACTTGATCACGCCAAATAGTAAACAACCTGTTTACTAGACGTCAAGCCTAGCTCCACGACGTGGTAGATCCCGCCTGGTTCGGCCTCCTCGACGTCAAAGTCTTGTTACTTGAAAAACAGTAGAACAGGGTGGCATGGCCAGTCCCTGTGCACCCGAAACAGAGGAAGGGGGAGACTGATGATCTTCCGTGCTCGCGCAACGCGCGGCCTAGCCCTCGTTGGACGCGCGCAGTGGAAGATCGGTCAACCCCCATCCCTGAAGAAATAACGAACGAGCTCGGAGAAATCATTGAGATGGACTGTGGTCGCTCAATGCTCGTAGATGGAGTCAACCAGGCATTCCCCGCTTGGCCCGTCTCGCAGGTCTCGCGTCAAAGAAACTATGTGCGCAGGGAGAGGCAGTCTGACCACCCTGCTGAGAGAGTAACGGGGAGAGCACGAAAAGGAATCGTTCGATCAGAAGACGAGATGTGCGATCGTCCAATGACTCCGCACATTTCAAAAACCGTTACCCACGAAGATCGAGTTTAGTTTTCCATTCCTCGACATAGCTCCAATCCACGTGGAGTTCGTCCTGACGAGCCCGAATCTTTTCGAGATCAGCTTGATCTTGAAGGCGACCTGCCAGGGTCTTCAAGACAATCAGATCCTCTATCGCCAGAATCGGCACGTTGAGTTCGCCGAAAACAACCGTCCGTCGACGAGAGAGTGCTGTCTTCAGATATTCCGAGTCCGCCAACAGGAGATCGACGACCACATCTTGGCCGCCGCGAATACCCACACAGCGCCAAATTGAAATCCTTGAAACACCATGGGGGCAGGATGAACCACGATCGAGTCGAACTGAGATGAGAGCAGGGATTGAATGTTTTCACGGGTGGGCTGCTCGATGAGCATGCGCAGATCGATGTCCGTCGTGGCCCGTGGCTCAACGAGCGCGCTAGAGGAGCCTGTCCGACATTGCCCTTCTACTGCGGCGAACAATGCACAGGCATCTGCTTTGTTCTCGGCCCCGAAAAACCCTCAACGTATCCATCGAATACGCCTCCGGTTTTTCGGAGCCTGCGGTCGTGCATCTGCCCGCGCCTTCTTCACCTCGTAACGAACGTCAATGCCGGACAGGCTCCTAGGCCCAGCCCCCGGCTAGCGCATAGTGAAGACCACGTCGATTGAATTCAGCGATGAGGGCGGAAAGCGCCTGAACTAGGAAGGACTCTGCTGCCATGCTTGCTCTTTCGCGCGCCGGATCTCGCGCATGACTTGCGCCATGGCATCGCCGACGAGAGTACCTTGCTGCACCACCGAGCGGCGCAAGGCCAAGCCGAGCTCGGTGAGTTCGATGGTGCGGCGCAAGTTATCGGCGATCCGGGCGTCTTCAGCAATGTCGTCTGATCGTCGCATTGTCTAACACCTTCGCAACAGGATTCCGAGCAAAGTGTACAAGACTCACCGATCCGGAGCTACCTGGGCTCGTGTTTTACAACAGTGAATAGCCCGGTCGCGCCTCAAAGCACGGGGAAAGCAGGGCAACCAGACTGCCCTTCCTGCTCACGCAACGCGCGGTCTCAGAAGGGTGAAGAGGGAGCGGCCGGTGCCCTCTTTGCTCGCAGAACGCGCACGAGGAAACGGTGCTCATCCCATGCGCACAGTCGAGGGCAACCTTGGCCACTCCCCGAAAGAAGTGGCGCGGACCTCGTTGGACGCGCGCAGGTTGAAGCGACATTCCGACAACAATGAATCAATAGTCATGCCAGACCCCATTTCCTTATCGGGAGATCGACGACCACATCTTGCCCACCGCGAATACCCACACAGCGCCAAATTGAAATCCCCTGAAACACCATAGGAGCAGGATGGATCACGGTCGAATCGAATTGGGATGAAAGCAGGGCTTGAATGCCTTCACGAGTAGGCTGTTCGATGAGCAAAAGCAGATCGATATCAGTTGTGGCCCGTGGCTCAACAAGCGCGCCAGAGGAGCCTGTCCGACATTGCCCTTCTACTGCGGTGAACAATGCACAGGCATCTGCTTTGTTCTCGGCCCCGAAAAACCCTCAACGTATCCATCGAATACGCCTCCGGTTTTTCGGAGCCTGCGGTCGTGCATCTGCCCGCGCCTTCTTCACCTCGTAACGAACGTCAATGCCGAACAGGCTCCTAGGCCCAGCCCCCGGCTAGCGCATAGTGAAGACCACGTCGATTGAACTCAGTGATAAGTGTAGAAAACGCCTGAACTAGGAAGGACTCTGCTGCCATGCCTGCTCTTTCGCGCGACTGATCTCGCGCATGACCTGTGCCATGGCATCGCCATCGAGGTTACCTTGCTGCACCACTGACCGGCGTAAAGCTAGGCCGAGTTCGGTGAGTTCGATGGTGCGGCGCAAGTTATCTACGATCCGCGCCTCTTCAACATTGTCGCCTGGTCGTCGCATTGTCTGGCACCCTCGCAACAGCAATCTGAGCAAAGTGTACAAGACTCCCCGATCCGGAGCAACCTGGATTCATGTCTTACCATAGTAACTACGCCGGTGACGCCTCGAAAGCCAGATTCTCCGAGAACAAAGGAGAGAGCAGTGCAACCAGCTCCCCTTTGTGCTCACGCAACGCGCGGCCTAGGAAAGATGAGAAGGGAACGGCCAGGTGCCCTCGTTGGCGCGTGCAGTAAAGGGGAGGCTGGTCACACTGCTGAGGAGTGAATAAGGAAGAATGATCGAACTAACCGCTCGGTCAATGCACCAAGTGGGATTGTTCAGTTTAGAAAAGTAGAATGTCCCTGCTTATTTCTTTTTGATTCTTCGGAAACTATCGGAGGCCGGATACGGAATCTGCGGGCGCGTCTTTACTGCCGCGGTTTTCCTGGGAGTCCTGCCGCCCGCCACATAGCATCTTCATCTCGCTCCGCACCTCTGCGGAGCTCGGCCAAGTACTCGCTCTGCGCCCGTTGTCTTTGAACATCCAAACCCAGTTGACTTACTACATCGTCGAAATATCCGCTGGTGTTTCCGTAAAAGAATTCGAACAAATCTTTGATCGCAATGCCGCCAGTTGAAGATCCACGGCGTATGACGATCTGACCTCTGCGGACTCGTCCGATGTCAGCGTTGATGATGAACGGCCGCTTCTTATTCGGTGCGACTTGAATAACTGCTACTGTTTTTGTTCCAGCTGAAACCTCGTAATAGAGGAATGACGGTGCCGGTTCGATCTTTCCCCTCAAAAGCTGCTGCAGCCGCGAATCGTCATAGTTGCTGGATACACCAATCAGTGGATCTGGGCGTCGTGGGTCGACGCCATAAACTATGTACCCATAAGACAGTGGAGATGCGTTGGCAATTGCACAGATATCTTTAATCAACTCCCCTCTCTTATCATCATCATTGGGAGAGACAAAATCTTTCTTCCAGTCGAATGCGGCCTGCTCAGGAATCTGCGACAGCAGTTGCAGAATCTCGTCGATTGTCAGAGCCGTAATCATTGGCAGTTCATAGGTCAGGACTATCTATTAAATGAGCTATGTAGGGTACGTCATGCAGTGGCAGCCTATTCCAGCAGCCATCTTATCCATTCATATCATGCCAGATTTTCACGAATTGTCCTCCACTTCTGAACACGTGTCAATGAGACTTCCCAGGATAAGACCGCCGTACGCGCTCGGATCGACTTTGTTTCGACGGCAACAACCCCACCGGCTTGGGCTGTGCAAAGTCAAGCAACGCCCCCATCTCTTTCCCACGCGCCAACTTAAAGCATCCCCCGCAGAGACTCATCCCAACCTCAGTGCTGAAGTACTGCGCTGAGAGTGATTACTGGGCCTTCTCGTTATTCTCCAGCTAGGGTCTATTAACACTAACGCAAGCCATCCACGATCAGCGCGAAATTGATGAATGCGACAAACATGACATCGAGTTTTTCAAACCGTGTGAAGATGCGCCGAAATCCCTTGAGCCGACGGAACAGCCGTTCGATCTCATTGCGTCGTTTATACAGGGCTCGATCGTATTCCCAGGGTGTGCGTCGATTGTGCTTGGGTGGTACGACCGGGACATACCCTAACTCCACGGCCAGTTGCCGCGTCTCATCGCCTTCATAGGCTCGATCCATCAACAGATGGATCGGACGCGGGATGCGACCGACGCGTTGCAGCAGCATGCGCCCCTCGGGGGCATCGTGGGCTTGGCCGGGGGACAGCGCAAACGTTATGGCCGTTCGAGCATCTGCGGCAACCAGATGAATCTTGGTCGTCCATCCGCCGCGGGACTGACCAATGGCTTGCGGGCCGTTTTTTTTAATGCCCCCGTCCCGTCCGGATGGACCTTGACGATGGTACTGTCCAAGGCGACGGCTTCGATTTTCACACGGATGATCTGTGCGTGCTGTAACTGGGCAAAGACGCGATCCAGCACCCCGCTCTTCGACCACCGATTCATGCGGGTATAGATGGTGTGCCAGTTGCCGAATCGCTTGGGGAGACCGCGCCATTTGCACCCCTGCTCGGCGACGTACAAGATAGCGTTCAGGACATGCAGATTGTCGAGCGTTACATTGCCGCGTGGTGTCGGCAAATACGGCGCAATGTGGCGATACTGGGCGTCGGTGATTTCCATAGACGCAGTATCTCATACCCATGGTCATTAGTGTTAACATGCCCTAGTTTGCTTCCTCTAAGCTCCCCCCAGAATGCACCGAAAACCCTCGAATAGCCGCTATACAATCCCGTTTCTTGTACCGCTCCACGTCTTGGATTTTCTCCCAATCATCGGGCGTGGGGCTCTTCAATTTGACATTAATTGTGACTCCTCCCTTACCAGGAACGCATAACCCCATAACGAATGCTTTCCAAATCTCGTTTGAACATTCCCCGTTTATGCGCAGGTCCATAGAGATAAATGCATCGGCTCCTAAACTCGACCGTTCAATCAAACGGACCTCCCCATCTTCAAATGGGTGGCCACTCCAATCTTCTAGTAGGAAATCGTTCATGATGATAAATTCACCAATAACCGAAACCTTCTGTTTTGCTGTGGTTATGGCCGTACCTTCCCAATCGAAAACAACCCAGGGCGTTTTTGAAACTGACACCTTATAGCTCCAGCTCCAGACCGCAACATTGATATCCTGGGATCCTGTCTTCAACCACTCATGGAGAATATTGCAACCGTCACTTTGGAGTTCTGATCCCATACATTTGCCCCCACTTTTAATTACCTTTGCTTTGCCAATACGGGCGAGCTTTTGGCTTGACCCAGGCATCACTCAATCTGCTTGATATTGACTTGAAATCTACGATCATCCTGTCTGCACTCATAGAATTTCACGGAATGCCCGCGCTGCTTCACCCACTCGCGGATACGGGTCTTGTCTGAATCTGGCATTCGTAGGCCAAAGATCACTCCGCTGAGCAGTTCCGGAGGATACGAGTGGAGTCCAGATCCATTTTTGGTGTCGATAATCCGCCACTCCTGCTCATAAGCCCAACCGGAATGTTTCGACAAGAAGATAAGTTGGACCTGCTCGCTGCTCTGGGCAGAGTGAAACTGGACAGCTGGGTAGTCATCGGAATAAGAAACAGGGTGTGCCTCACCAAACATATACGGGTGATCCGTGGCTTCGAACTCGAGGCAGTATCCGCGATGCTGATCTGCGTAGTGGGACCACATGAGGATGTTGTCACGAACTCTCGATAGGCAATACAGACCAACCTTGGCCAACCAATGAGCCGCCACCTCTCTTGCACGCTTTTGTGCCTCAGGATCACGATGTCGGCCTTCGAGGAATAGGGCAACCGCCTGAGCAGTAGTCATATTGGACGTGAGATCAGGGCTCTCCGTTTGAAGCATTTTACGCGCTGATGCAACAATCTGTTCCGGGTTTCCTTCAAAGGTGTACCATGGACGGCACTCGAAGGGGTCGTTCAGCTCCGAAGGTGCCGAAAACCAGACCTGCGACTTAGAAAATAATGACTCTGAGTAGTCGTTAAGGCGTCCGTACTTGTAGAGATACTCCATGCTTGCCCGAACCCTCGGATACTCAATTACACGAAAGATTTGATCTTGCTATCATGCATTTCTACCGTTTATTCAGGTCAGATCATTTGCCCTTATCGTGTCCGCGCCGCTAAATCAATCAGCACCCCTTCTCGCAACCCCAGATCGCTGACCAACACGCTCGACATCCCCAGCGTCTCCATGATTGTTCGGATGATGAGCGCGCCGGCGGCTATGACTTCTTCGCGGCCTTTTTCTAGGCCTGGCAAGCCGGCTCTGTCAGCTTTCTTGCGGCTCAATAACGTCTGTTCAAGTTCTTGAATCGTGCTCAGCTGTAACTTGTAGTTATGGACTCTGGCTGGCTCGTAGGCGGGAAGTTTCTGGGCCATGGCGGCTAGGCTGGTGACGGTTCCTGCTGTGCCGACGAAGGTGGCTGTCTGATAGTTGCCCATACCAGCAACGGCTGCTTTGGTTTCTCTCGCCACCCACTCGCGCGCCTGCTTCACTTCGTCGTCGGTCGGAGGGTCGTGATGCAGGAGCCGTTCGCACAACCGGACGACGCCGATATCGATCGAACGCACATTAGGTTTCTGGCCTGGCTGATCCAGGATGAACTCGGTGCTGCCGCCGCCGATGTCGAGGGCAAGTACGTCGGTCACGCCTATGGGCAAGCCGGAGCGAACACCCAACATTGTCCGTCTTGCTTCTTCTTCTCCTGAGATCAGTTCGACCTCAAAGCCTGCTTCTCGACTTACGCGATCGAGAAACTCGTCACGGTTCTCAGCATCACGTACCGCGCTCGTGGCGACAACCGCCACAGCATCGACAGAAGCGACATCGATATAGGCCCGCCATTCCTTGAGGCACTGCACCACCCGATCCATCGCCGCAACCGTGAGCCGCTTGGTCCGATCGACGCCCTCGCCCAGCCGAAGGATTCGCCGATCAGATCGTAATTCAATCAGCCGCCCGACAGGCAACAGATCGGCAATCAGCAACCGGCATGTGAGCGTACCGATATCCACACCGGCGAGACGCATCGTGCGTGACGGGTCGCTCATCGCTCGCTCCGAATTTCCGCGATCTCCGACTCCAGCTTTTCACGTGAGGCTTTAAGGTCTTGGATCTCTTTGACGAGTCGAGTAATTTCAGTGTCGTACAAAACCCGTTCAATCGGCTCGCCTACCTCGCGAAGGTGAACCGCTCGTTCACCGACATCCCGATAGAGCTCCTCCAATTGCTGGTCGAACTTTCGGATATCGAGCCTGATCCTTAGCAGCTCCGTTTCTTCCAACGCACGGATTGCCGCCTGCGCCGTCCCGTGGCGCAACGTCGCCAACCCTGCCTTCACATCATGTTTGAATCGCTGAAAAAGACCCATAGTGCTCCTCGTGATCAGTGACGAGTGGTCGGTGCTGAGTGAAGTTCTGGCGAGCGATCCATCAGTCGGTCATCTCCCACTGATCACACGTCACCCATCACGTTCATCAACTTACCGACCCGAGATCCAACTTCGACTCCCACCGCCGCAACATGGCTTCTCGCAAGGCGCGGTGCATCGGCGCCTTCAACTGTGAATCCTGCTTCAACAGGGCGAAGGCCTCCTGCCGCGCCTGTTGGAGTATATCGGCATCCCGCACGAGGTTCGCAACACGAAACTCAGGCATGCCCCACTGCCGGAATCCAAAAAACTCGCCGGGCCCACGAATGCGGAGATCTTCTTCAGCGATCACAAACCCGTCGGTCGATCGCACGAGCGCGTCGAGCCGCTCCCGCGCTGCGGATGGCGGTTCGCCGGACGCCTTGGGTTTCGCCGATCGAAACAACACCCCACCCGAGGCCATCAGCAGACAATAGGACTGGTGGCCGCTTCGCCCGACACGCCCGCGCAGTTGGTGCAACTGCGCCAGCCCGAACCGCTCGGCATGCTCGATCATCATCACCGTGGCATTGGGCACATCGACCCCGACCTCCACCACCGTCGTCGAAACCAGAACCTGTATCTCACCCTTCTTATACGATGCCATGACCTGCTCTTTCTCTTCCGACTTCATCCGGCCATGCACAAGCCCGACGCGAAACTCAGCCAACTCGTTCGCCTGCAATTGCTCAGCGCCTTGCATGGCCGCCTGCAGATCGGTCTTCTCCGATTCTTCGACCAGTGGATAGACCACGTAGGCTTGCCGGCCATTCCGCAGTTCATCGCGCAGAATTTGATAGGCCCTTCCCCGCTGATTGTCGCTCAAGAGAAATGTCCGCACCGGCTTTCGGCCCGGCGGCATCTGGTCGATCACCGACACATCGAGATCTCCATACAGGGTCATGGCCAGCGTGCGTGGAATCGGCGTCGCGGTCAGCACCAGCACATCGGGCTTATATCCCTTTTCGATGAGTGTTTTTCGTTGGAGGACGCCGAATCGATGTTGCTCATCCACCACGACTAGTCCAAGTTTCGCGAAGGTGACGCCTTGCTGGATAATCGCATGGGTGCCGATGACGACCTGTGCGACCCCGGAAGCCACCTGCCCGCGAATGGTTTTACGCGCTGCCGCCCGCCCACCACCACTCACCAGCACCACGGAAAGCCCAAGCGGTTCCAGCAGATCTTTCATCGTCCGATAGTGTTGCTCAGCGAGAATTTCCGTCGGCGCCATCAATGCCGCTTGGTAACCCGATCCGCAGGCCAGCACCATTGCCTGCACCGCCACAATGGTTTTGCCGGACCCGACATCGCCCTGCACCAAGCGGTTCATCGGTTTGCGCGATGTCATGTCCGAGAGAATCTCCCGAATCACCCGCTCTTGCGCTTCGGTCAACTGAAAGGGCAACGCCCGCTCCAGCTTCCTGAGGAGCGGCGTCTTCGGATTGAACGACACCTGCTTGATCTCTTCCTTCATGACTTGTTGCCGCGAGGCCAAGGCGAGTTGAAGCACGAACAGTTCTTCGAACGCCAAGCGCCGATGCGCCGGTGTCAGACCTCGATCCAGCCGTTCTCCATCCGTACCAGGTTGGGGAAAATGCACATCGTGAATCGCTTGTTGAATAGGCAGCAGTCGATAGCGGGCACGAAGCGAAACCGGCAACACCTCCTGCGCCTCGTCGATATGGCTATCCAGAAGGCCTTTTATGAGCACGCGCATCTGCCGGGAGGTCCACCCTTTGGTTTCGTGGTAGACCGGAACAATCCGCCCCACATGCAGGGGCGCTTCGGTTTCCTCGCCCACGACTTCGTATTGTGCAACGTCCATCCTCATCGCGACCCACCCCTGCGCGCCGGCCACCATTCGCCCGGTCAGCATCACGCGCGTCCCGACGGTGAAGAGCGATTCGAGAAACGGCTGGTTAAAAAACACGGCTTGGAGGCGTCCGGTTGAATCCTCCACCACAATGTCGAGGATGGAAAGGCGGCGACTGCGGGCACGCTTCGCTTCGCTTCGGACAATGGTGCCGCAGACCGAGGCCTGCGCACCCGGCACGAGTTGCCCGATCGGAGTCATGACCGAGCGATCCTCATAGCGCCAAGGCACGGCCCATAGGGCATCCTCAACCGTCTCGATCCCGAACCGTTGGAGTAACGCTGTGCGTTTCGGGCCCACGCCTTTCGCAAAACGGATGGGTTGTTCCCACCATGCTCGCAACGGAGTGTCATCCACGGCCCGCTCACGCACCGCGAGGGGCTCCGGCGTCTGCCATTCCCTGGCAGGATCGAGCAGGGCCTTGCGCAAGACTCCAAGAATCACCATGGCTTCCTGCAACCGACGCTGTTGATCCTCTGCTGGAAGTCGTTGATGCTCCTCGAGAAACAGCGCACGCAGCTGGAGCAGCGATGCTTCAATTGTTCGTGGATAGACGCCATCGGACAAGGCTTGCATCACCTGTGAGGAGATAAAGCGATTCAGATTCTTGACGGTAGCCAGATGTGCAAAGGCATCGCGTGTCGCGAATTCGATCGGACGCGCGACACGCTCCAGCCATTGCTGAAGCTGTTCGGGGGGGTTGGGCTCGGAAGAGCGCCGTATCACAGTGGGGGATCGTATCACAGCCACTCCCTCTCCTCAACGAGCAGGGTGCGGAAAAAGTCAGTCGGTGCAATTGGACGGTTACGGCTGAGGCCGCCTACCACACTCGCGGCTGGGCCTGTCGATTTCCTGACAATCCTTTGTGGCGCTTGCCTAGGGTGATACATTGAGCTTCATTCAGATAGGGCTCATATGTACCGTCGAAACATTTTTCACATTTTATTTCCTATCGCCTGCCTCATCGGGCTGTTCGTGGTCTATCAAGCCTGGTTCAAACCGACCTATCTACCGACACCACCAATTCAACCCAATGCCGTCGTGGAAGATTCACGAGCTACGCCACCAGAACCGCGTCATGATAGCCCAGTGGAGTCAGCGCCTAAACAGACTCGTCTGATCGATCACAGCGTGGTCCCAAAGACGACGCATCATGTCTTATTGGAGACGATTCGCGACGAGATCGAAAAAGGAAACGTCAAGATCGCAGAAACTCACCTGGCCGATCTACCCCCAGTCATCGAAAACGACCCCACCACCCGACCCTATGTATCTGTCCTCTGGAACAATCTCGGCATTCAACAGGAAACGCAAGGTGGGACTGCTGCCTCGATCAACGCCTTCAAAAGGGCCGCGTCACTCGATGCCAAGAATCCCGTCGTCCAACTGAACCTCGCCCATGCCTACTGGGAACTGCGCGATCCGGCCATGACGCAAGACTTTTTGGAACAGCTGGTCGCCCTGGCTCCGAACGAGCCCTTCCCCCATCTGGCGCTGGCCAATCTCTTTCAGGAACGGGATCAACTCGACAAAGCGGCTCACCATCTCGATCACGCCACCGCCCGCGCAGGCAAAGACCCGGCCGTGCAATCCTACTTGCAAACCGTCACAGCCAAAATCCGCGGAACCGAGAAGAGCGACGCGGGGCTTACGAGCCGAGGCAGCACCCACTTTACGGTGAAATTCGACGGGGAAGCCGATCAGGCAACCTGGATCGCCCTGTTGGAGATTCTTGAAGAGGCCTATCGAGAGATCGGCCAAAAATTCGGGCATTTTCCATCGAAGACCATCGTCGTCGTCTTGCACGCCACGTCCACGTTCCAAAGTGCGACTGGTAGTCCAGAGTGGGCCGATGGGCTCTTCGATCCCATGCTCGGGCGCATCCAGGTTCCTGCACACGATGCCTTGGCAGACCCTGTCTGGCTTACACGCGTACTGCGGCATGAGTACGTGCACGCCCTCCTGCATGACCAATTCGGCCCTGCCGGAAGCGCCATTCCGACCTGGCTCAATGAAGGCTTAGCTATGGAATTGTCAGGGGATCGCTGGTCAGACCTCGATCACTTGATGAAGCAGGAATTTACCCTGATCCCTTTGCCTGCCTTAGAGGGGCCCTGGGGAGGATTGTCTCGCGATGCCGCGACCGTTGCCTATCTGGAGGCGAACTCGGCCGTGCACTATCTAATCGACCGCTTTGGCATGGCTCGAGTGCAAGAGCTGCTCGCACGCCTCAAAGCGAGGCAGGCGCTCTCTACCGCCATGCAATCGGAACTCTCGCTGTCGTATGAGCAGTTCCAGTCCAGGTGGGTGGATCAGTTGCAGGAACACGGAAAGAAAAGCTAACAGAATACGAAAAAAGTCGCTCTCGAAAAACGTGAGACGTCACACGTTTCACGTCTCACGGATCGCTGAACAGTCTGATTAGATCGCTTCCCGTTTCATCTCCATAGATTCCGCGCCATCCCAAGCCCGCAGATTCTCGGCTGCAGCATCGTTCCCGGATACCACGTCTATCTCATCCACGGTCGGCTCAATCGTGTCTTCCCACAAGATCTGCCGGCCTCGATCATCGAACATCCGAATACAAAATTCGATTTGTTGAGATGGAACCGCCCATCCCTCGGTGTGACCACCAACGGCCCTGCCGATCATTTCTGCACGCGCAAGCCTGCCGGCATCACCGGCTGAGAACTGATCGGCCCACACCAGCTCTCCGGTTACCGGATCCAGAGCACGGAGGAAAAACTGGGGTTGGCCATCGAATGCGTTCCGGCTACGGACCTGAGTCACCCTCGCCTGTGGCGTAAGATGAGCCACCACTCGGTGGGTGGAACCGGATTCTTGATTGCTGACATTGAGATTCAGGAGACCTTCCCAGAGAAACCGGCCAGTGGCCGCGTCATAGACCCTGAGGGTGAACGCTGTCAGTCCGTCAGCCCCTGGGCCGACTCCGCCTGCAAAAATCCGCTCACGCGGTTGACTGTCCGCTGACGCTGCGTCCTCTCTCACGTTCAAGTCATACGTTTCTTCGGAAAGGATCGCACCGTTCGTGGCATCGTATGTTTTTACGGTAATCGTCGATGTGTCAGCATTCTCATACCCGACACCAGCCGCCACGACCTTCCCTGGTTTCACCGGCGTGAAAGACGGCAGGTCGGCAGTCCACGCTGTCGGTGGAAGGCTGGAGCCGATCATGGCACAGGCGATCAACGCGACGTAGAACGCCTTCTTCCTCCGCACATCGATCCGCCGCTCCTGATACACCGGCACACACTCAGGCCCAATCGGCTGGCACCATTCCCATATTTTACCTAGTGCCCCAGACATCCATTCGAAAATCATCATGTGCGAGCCCCTTTTGCTTGTACGGGAGTCTCGCATTAACGCCCTGTAGCGTAAATTCCCCACTGTGGGTAGGAAACCCTTCGAAGGGGGTAGAATAGGCTGCAACGCAGGCAGGACGAACGGGAGTACGCCGGACGTCGAGCCTGGCACATCGTCCTCGCAGGATGCTGAAAAAGTCCGCCAGCGGCGTTCTCGCATCACTCAGAGGCTCAACGTACCGAAGCGTACGCCTCGCC
>ENA-ORBV01009566-ORBV01009566.1-microbial-mat-metagenome-genome-assembly--contig:-NODE-9566-length-15837-cov-7.657868_pt1 | contig 15837 bp, 15 predicted proteins | sample MGYA00237777_ERZ505514 | MGnify/ENA primary metagenome ERZ505514 (study PRJEB26160, sample SAMN06269048) | microbial mat metagenome | isolation source: Oligotrophic lake microbial mat | place... | reverse complement strand
ATGATACGGCGACCACCGAGATCTACACCTCTCTATTCGTCGGCAGCGTCAGATGTGTATAAGAGACAGCCCCCACTTCGGCAACTGTGCGCTGGTCCTACTACCAGATAGACGGGCGGTTCTGGGTTGCGGACTCGACAGCTCCGGATGGGCCGTTCTGGTCGGGGAGCAGTAGTTTCCCTGTGGTAGCCGGAGGCACCAAGAACTCCGGTACCTGGCTGTGGGGTGATCTGGAGATCCGCCAGGCATACCACTCGGCCGAAAGGGCCTGGTACGATGCGTTTCGATACTCAGGCGCCGCGCTGACCAACTGGAGTCAGGTTCGGATCCTACCGAACCACCCGGCCGCCGCCGCAAACGGAGGATTCGTCGACCAGATCCCTTCGAATCGGCAAGTTAAGCTTGGCGTTCAAGCTGCTCGTTTCCCTATCGCAGTCCAGCACCATGAGATGGGACACATGCTCCACTACCTAATCCAGCCTGCCCTGAAATTCACCGCGGCGTACAATTGGCCAACCGCCTGCACCGTAGCAAGCCCAAATGGTTGTTGGGGCGGTACTCACACCGTGAACTCTGTGGAGTGGAAGATGGCGAGTTTTCCAGAGGGGCTCGCATCCTTCCTGGGGACTGTCCCTTCATATTGGCATTGGGCACCACAGCCACAGTGGTGCTTCGCAACGTTTTCAAGTTGCGACGCGAACGGTTTCAATCAAGAAGTTCGTTCAAGCAGCAACTGTGCCCAAGACGAAAGCCGATGGGAGCTCTCGACTCAGAGGTACCTTTGGGACGTGTACGATTCCGTTCATGATACCCTATATTCTGACCTCCTTGGAGCGGACACCAGCAGCGATTTCTGGTTCGGCATACTTGTCAATGAACTCTCGACTTTCGGGTCCGGAATTGCCGATGGCAACGTGAATGAACCATGGCAAACCACTGCGCTGACGACGATAGACCCAAACAAACAGGATACCCGCGCTTCAGTGGACTTTCAGGCCAAACTTAACCAAGTCACAAGTACACAGCGATTGAACAACTGTTCGCCTTGAAACGCTGGCCTTCTAGTATGCGGGCGCGCGTCTGCTCTGCAGGGAAAATGGGGCGGGCGCGCGGTCCAACACCTAGCCAAGCTAACCCTATGAAACGTCATTCCCAGCACGCATTGATTTTCGTGATATCTGCGTTCGTGTTTGGCGGCGTTGCGTTCTTTTGGAGCGCGCAAACCAGGAGAGTCGCTGCTCCCGATACGTTGGCAAGTGGCCGAAGTGTCACGCGCCTTTCGGTGAAACCGAGAAAGGTCGTGCGAGCCGCACAAAACCCACTCAGCACTAAGCCGGTTGGAGAGGTTCAGCCGGCACGAAATCTCAATCTCAGGTTCCACCCTCGTGCGCGGGAGGAGTGGCAAGGCATGCCGATTGATCTATCGGTTAGGGCGCCGTGTGAGCCGGCTGTCGGCTGTCAGCTCTCTCTCGCCTGCCGAGAAGATGGTTTTTGTGGCCCCTGTCGTACCTCAGCTGATTGCATGGGGAGCGAGGTGTGTGCGGTCGATCACTGCCTGCTCAGAGCGAGCACGGATTGTTCGCGGAGGTCCGACTGCCCGGAGGGCGAGATGTGTATCCTTGTACGGTGGGGATCGGATGCGTTCAGCGACGTGAGGGGCAACACGTTCCTCAGATCAAGCTGCACCAGCAAGGGACTAGGCCCCACCCACGAGCAGCCCAGAGCGGAAATTGTGCCGCCCACCGGGCCTATTGTTCCAGCCGCTCTAGCGGTAGAGTCAGACGTGAGCGATCTTAGCGCGGCCTTTGTGAAGGGTAGAGAGCAATGAAGACTTCGACGACTCTTGGGGTAGCGTTTCTGGCTGGCGTGTTGACTAGTGCGTGCGGATCAACGGCAATCGACGGAGCCCCTTCAAACGCCACTACGCTCGCGGGCTTCGGCGGAGCGAATGGTAACGCGGGCGGAACAAGCGGAACAAGCGGAACAAGCGGAACAAGCGGAACAAGCGGAACAAGCGGAACAAGCGGAACAAGCGGAACAGGGGGAACGACGCCGTTACGCGAGTGCACGCTCCAGGAGCTCATTCCGACCGAAGGACCCGTCGTTGTGCAGCCCCAGGCCTTCAAGACTTTCAAAGGCAAAGGCGTCGTCAAGCTGATGGACGGCGGCTATGGCCCGAGTCAAGGCATGAAGTTGAGTCTTGATGACGCTTCTACAATCGAGCTTACGGGGCTCAATTTCCCTAAGTTTACGGATGGCGCTGAGCTTCAAGTTCAGTTTGCAAGCTTTGCTGGTGGTCCTCGCGACGGTGATATCGTGATCCAGCTGCGCAACCAAACTGGCAAGCTCCTATTTTTCTCTTATCGAGCTTACTTCGACCCCGCAGTTCTAGAAACGTTCAGGGCGCCGTTTACGCTTTCGTTTGAACCTAGCTGCAGGCTCTCGCTCGATACATGTTATGAAAGCTCAACGGTGCTCTGGACCTCGTTTAGCTACGGAGGGGACGTAGGTCGCATCGCGAACCGCCAGCCCGCCACACTAATGCTCGAACAGGGGCACCAGTCGGTGATCGTGGACTATGCTCGCGATCTCGTTGGCTTTTCAGCCTGCCCTGACGTCCCGCTGCCCGGACGCTACCTGATATTTCAAATCCTTGATGAGTCTCTGCTGTGATGGGTCGGCGCCTGCAGCCGCAAGCGAACTTAGGGCGGCCCTCAGCACCCCCAGTGAACTGGGGAAACGGCGTTAAGCTTGGAGCCAGCGAACGATTTCGGCAGCCAGCTGCTTTCCCTGCTCAAGCTCTAAGCTTTGTGCGGGCCAGCCGATGCCGAGCCCCTGGTTCTCATCGGGCTTGGGGATGATGTGAAAGTGTACATGCGGTACGGCTTGATGCGCTTCTGGGCCGTTGTTCTGCAACACGTTGAATGCACTGACGCCTGTGGCTTTCTGCACCGCACGGCAAATCCTGGGCAGTGCTCGGCCGAGGGCCGCTGCTGATTCATCCGAGAGTGCGTCGAGAGTCACCGCGGGCTCTTTGGGCACCACCAACGTATGGCCTGGTGCGACGGGATGGATGTCCAAGAACGAATAGACAAGCGCATCTTCGTAGACTTTGAACGAGGGGACTTCGCCGCGGATGATTCTCGTAAAGAGCGTGTCAGTCATGGGGTCTGCGTTTTCGGTTCAAGCTGCGGGAGTTTAGCGTCGAAGGAGTGATTTCGCTTGGGCAGCGTAGGGCCCGGTGGCGAAGCGTTCTAGGTATTTCTCTGCCACATGGCGCGCGCTGGCAGCGTCGCCTGAGCGTGAGCTGGCGTCCATCTGGCGACCCAAAGCTTCCGCCACCAGATCGCCGTTCGGGCGTTCCTTTTCGTAAGTGCCGAACCACTTCGCTGCGTCACTTGGGCGACTCTCGATCAGTAGCTTTCCGAGTCGGAATGCGGCGTTTGGCCCAGCTTCGGTGCGCCCGAAGCGCTCCCGTACACAACCTAGCAAGTGTTCGGCTGAAAGGGGCTGCTTGGCTAAGACCGCGAGATCAGCAGCTTGCGTGAGGTCGTCAGCCGACCAGGTCTTGCACTGAACGGTAAAAGGGATGCTTCGGGCTCTGGCGAAAGCGTCTTCATAGCTGCCTTTGGCGGCTAACTCTTTCCAGCTGAGCCCGTCGACGGTGCTCGCTTGTCCGTGCGGGCTCAACGCAGGGTCCGCCTTCTTGGGACTCGGCTCAGGCAAGGGCGTTGGCTTTGATGTTAGCTTGGGAACGCAGACCAGCTGAATGACGGTCTTCTCACGCAAGCGATGAGGGGCCTGCCCGCAGGCGCTCAGGAGCTCCGCGCTCCCGGAGTTAAACTGTAGATCAAATGAGCCTTTGTCTGGCGACCAGTCAAGTCGGAAATCTGCGCCGTTAATGTACATGCGAAAGGGTCCCGCCGACGCGATCCACTCTCGATTCGGACCTGCTTCCACCACAAAATGTGCCCCACCTTCTTCCAGGCGCACCTCCACGCGGGGTTCTGCAACGGTCACGACACGTGCTTTGGAATTGTCTTCGAGTTCGACTCGGCTCCCCTCCCAAAAGGAGATTTCGCGGGCTGCTTGAGTGGCAATCAGCTTGTCGGTTTCGGTGATGCTGCCAGCCGTGAAGCTCGGGGCGGTAGCGCGTGTCCGGAGTGCTCGAGCAACCACCAACCCCAGGGGGATGGCAATGAGGGCCAGCAAGAGCAGCGTGGCAATTCGAGGTTTCAACAACGGCCGGCGAGCAGAAGGCGTCATTCAGCATTGTCCAAACCACCGCGCGTCGCCCCCGTCAACCGGCCCCATGCGACTCCGGCCGCAATATGCGCTGAAATTCCCTAAGCTAACTCGTCCGGAAGTGTGTGTGTGTCACACCTTGGGCGCACGAAACCGAGGCACTCCGAGTGGGTGGAGGCGTGCTTGACCGCGCGGCGACGGCCAACTGCTGTCATACTGCAAGGTCAGCGAAACCAACGTGAAACCAGGCAGCCACCCCAGCACTGACTTTGGCGACCAGACGGTTGAGGTTGTTGTCGCTCGCAACCCGCATGGGCAGCTTGAGTTTGTTCAACAAGCTTGCTTGGTGGTGCTCGCGGGGCCCCGAATTGGGCAGCGCGTTGCGCTCCAGTCAAAGCCTTTGACCATTGGGCGGGGTAGTAAGAGCAAGCTGATCTTCGACGCCGATTCAGTCAGTCGGCTTCACAGCAGCATTGAATGGAGCGGTGGCCGGCATCGGGTGAAGGATCTCGGTTCGACCAATGGGACGTTCGTCAACGAAACGCGCATCAATGAACATGTCCTAGAAGACGGCGATCGGATCCAACTCGGTAGAGTGCTGCTCAAGTACATTTCAGGAGGCAATATCGAAAATGCCTATCATGCTGAAATTCAGAGGCTCACTCATTTCGATGGACTCACCGGCGTCGCCAATCGTCGCCATTTTGATGAAGCCTTAGCGCAGGAGATCGCTGTGTTCAGTGAGCACATGCGGCCGCTCAGTCTGATCTTGTTCGACCTCGATCACTTCAAACAGGTGAACGATAAGTATGGGCATCCCGCGGGTGATTCCGTGCTCAGGCAGGTTGCCGAGGTGGTGAATCAGACGACGGGTCCGGAGTTTTTGTTAGCGCGCACGGGTGGTGAAGAGTTTGCTGTGTTGTGCGCGGGCGTGACGGAAGGGGCAGCCCAAGAAATCGCTGAAAGGATCCGCCTTGCGGTCGAAGAGGCGCGCTTCATTTTCGACGGCACACATATCCCAACGACTTTGAGTTTGGGTGTCGCCGAAATGGCACGTGCTCGGGTGCCCGACGGCAAGATCCTGTTTTCAGATGCCGATGCGCGCCTGTATGCGGCAAAATCGGCGGGGCGCAACTGCGTGCGCGCAGGCTGAGCTGGGCAAGTCGCTCGTTACGCCCCGTTCTCTTGGACTGACGAGCCTTAGGCGTTCGCGCGCGTTGAGCTCCGGCGACCCTTGGCGGCTCCGTTGGCACTGGCGCCGTTGGCTTTGGCGGATGCGGCTGCCTTGGCAGGTGCGCTGGCCTTGGCAGGTGCGCCGGCCTTTGCAGGTGCGCTGGCCTTGGCAGGTGCGGCGGTCTTTCCACCGAGAAGATCGTCGGCCATCTTGGCGGCGCGGTGCGTGCTCTCCCAGGAGAATTCCTTGCGCCCAAAGTGCCCGTAGGCGGCGGTGTCGCGATAGATCGGGCGCAACAGGTCGAGCTCTTCGATGAGTGCGCGGGGGCGCATGTCGAATTCCTCAGAGACATATTTCTGGAGCTTCTCGTCGGCGATCTTGCCGGTGCCAAACGTGTTCACGTAAACGCCCATCGGCTTGGCGACGCCGATCGCGTACGCAACCTGCACCTCCACGCGTGTGGCGAGGCCAGCGGCAACGATGTTCTTGGCGACGAAGCGTGCGTAATAGCAAGCTGAGCGATCCACCTTCGAGGGATCCTTTCCGCTGAAAGCTCCACCGCCGTGTCGGCCCATGCCACCGTAGGTATCCACGATAATTTTTCGGCCAGTGAGCCCAGCATCGCCAAAGGGCCCACCCACCACAAAACGCCCAGTGGGATTCACAAAGTACTTCGTCTTGTTATCGAGCAGGTGCTTCGGAAGCGATTTCTTGATCACGAGCTCCATCACTGCGTCTTTGAGCGTCTTGTACTTCACGTCTTCACTGTGCTGAGTCGAAAGCACAACCGCATCAATGCGCTTGGGCTTGTCGTTCTCGTACTCAACCGTGACTTGGCTTTTGGCATCTGGCCGAAAGAAGTCCACTTTTCCAGCTTTGCGGAGCGCGGCAATCTGACGCACCATTTGGTGCGCGTACATGATAGGCGCTGGCATCAGTTCCGGCGTCTCATCGCAGGCATAGCCGAACATGAGACCTTGGTCGCCCGCGCCCTGTTCCTTGAAGAGCCCCTTGCCTTCGGTGACACCCTGCGAAATGTCGGGGGATTGCGGCTCGATGGCAGTGAGCACGCCGCACGTGTTGTAGTCGAAGCCCATCGAAGAATCGGTGTAGCCAATCTCTTTGACAGTTTGCCGAGCGATCTTGGCAAAATCCACTTTGGCCGTGGTGGTGATCTCACCGGCTACAACGATGAAGCCCGTCTTGCACAGCGTTTCGCAAGCGACGCGGCTCATCTTGTCTTGGGTCAAGATGGCGTCCAACACCGCATCGGAGATGGCGTCGCACATCTTGTCGGGATGGCCTTCGGAAACGGACTCAGAGGTGAAAAGGTATTGGCTCATCGCGTATTACTCGTCGTGGTTGAGTGGGTGCTGGGGTTGATGCCTTCGTTCAAGGGCTCGGGGGCCCCCAAAGGCCGCGGACACTATCACGAATTTTTCGCCGTGGCAGCTCGCGATTTGCTGAGGAATTACTGGGTTCGGAGGGCATCCAAGCCGGGGCCTGGGCTCTGCCCGGGCCTGAAGCGCTGGGCGGGCGTCCGCCGGAGTGTGATTCGGATCACCCGTTCGCCACGCAGCACTGTGAGTTTCACCGGATCACCGACCTCGCCACGGAGCTTCTCGTGTAGCGCCTTGGGAGAGAGATCTCGAGCGGCCGTGCCGTCGATCAATAGGATTTCATCGCCCGCTAGCAGGCCCGATTTTTCAGCGGCTAGCCCGCGCGGAGCATCGCGTACGTAGACGCGATCGTCCTCAGTTTTCGTCAAGAGTGCGCCGATCGTTCCATGGGCCGAGAAGCAGGCACCAGTTGTCAGAGAAAGCAGAAAGGCCCAGCTGAACCGAACAATAGGTTTCACCTAGCTTCGGTATCCCGCATTGACATCGACGTACTGGTGGCCAAGGTCCGTCATGAAGTAACGGCAGTGTCCCGGGCCCGTGCCAAGCGACAGCCGTATCGAAAAGGTGGGCGCTTGCATCAGTTCTTTGGCGCGCGCTTCGGCAGCACTTCCGATGCCCACGCCGTTCTCAACGATGCCAATGTCATCGATCGCAATTCGGGCAAGATTCGGATCGAACTTCACGCGCGCGCGCCCGGCTGCGGCGAGAATTCTCCCCCAATTGGGATCTTTGCCGGCCAACGCGGTCTTCACCAACAGAGAGGTGGCAATGGTTTTGGCCACCTGCAGTGCTTCCGCCTCTGAGGCAAGGCCGCTCACCTGAAGCTCAACCAGGTGCTCGCTGCCCTCGCCATCTGCCACAATCGACTGAGCCAACTTGGAAAACACGGTAACGAACGCAGCTTCGAGTTCGCTCTCGGAAGCCGCGCCAGCCTTGCCGGATGCGAGTACGAAAATGCTATCGTTGGTGCTCGTATCGCCGTCAACCGAGCAGGCGTTGAACGTTTTCTCGGTCGCGCGCTCCAAGGCGCGAGCTAGCGTTGCTTGGCTACAAATCGCATCGGTGACGGCGAAGGCAAGCATCGTGGCATGTGGCAAACCATCGCCGCTGAGGTCGGGATGAATCATGCCGGCACCCTTCGCCATCGCAAGCACCCGGGCACCGCTCAGTCCGCCAACTTCAACCTCCGCAACCTTCGGCCAACGGTCAGTCGTGAGGATCGATTGGGCAAATGCCTCGTAATTGGAGGGCGAAAGCATTCCAATCAACTCCGGCACGCGCGATACAATCAGCGGCGCGCGCAAAACTTCGCCGATCACGCCGGTTGATGCCGGGAGGATCTCTTCCGCCTGGCAATGGAGGGCTTCGGCAAGTGCGCGCGTCGTCGACAGCGTGGCGTTCATGCCAGGTTCGCCTGTGCAAGCGTTGGCGCATCCGCTGTTAACCAGGATGGCTCGGGTGCGCCCAGCTTTGATGCGCTCCATGGCCACGAGCACAGGAGCTGCCTTGACCAAATTGCGAGTGAACACGCCCGCGGCAGTTGCCAACTCATCGGCGACCAAGAGGCCCACATCCAAGCCGCCGCGCTTCTTCAAGCCGCACGCCAGACCCGCAAAACGAAACCCTTTAGGAACGATCATGCGGCGCTTATATCGCCGCGAGGCTCCTCGGTCCAATGGGAGTTAAGTTCGAGAAACGATCCGAGCTGCCTCCGAAAAGGAGATGCCGTGTAGTGCTCGCAAACTTGTCCGTAACCTCTATCTCAAAGTCGAACAAAGATAGTAAGCATGCTTACTATCTTCCAAGGAACGAAAAGGGCAGCTCACCTGGCGCTCCCGCAAGCGCGGCCCCGCAACCAAATCCCAGTCGTGCCGTTCGAATGGCCGGACCTTGCAAGAGGCGCGTCGGCGAGTTCACGAGGCGACGAACGGCGGTCCGGTTAACCTGTACTTTAACGGCGGCCCCCGCTCTGTTTCGTCCCCGCGCGGGGGCAATTCACTTTCGAACCTATCGTTTTTGGAGCCAACTTCGAGAATTGAACTCGAGACCTACGGTTTACGAAACCGTTGCTCTACCAGCTGAGCTAAGTTGGCGAAGGGCCGGGAGGATACGTAAAGGAAGTCCCGCGTCAAGTTGGGCCATTTTTCCGCAGGCGACACACGTACATCGGCCCGGCGCCCTCGGTATCGGGCCAGATGCTCCAGCCGAACCGTTCGGGGTGTCCCAAGTTGAAACCGAGCGGTTCTTCTTTCCACTCAGTTCCAAGCTTGCGCTCTAGGCGGCTGATCACGTTGGCGTTTTCCTCTTCTAAAAGTGCACACGTCGCGTAAACGAGTACGCCGCCGGGCTTGAGCGCTGCGAAGGCGGAGCGCAAGAGCGAGTATTGCTGGATTGCCAAGTGTTGGGCCCGAGCTTCAGACCACTCCGCGAGTGCCTTCGGATCGGCGAGCACGTGGCGTTCCGAAGAACACGGTGCGTCCAGCAGGATGGCGTCGTACGTGTTGGGATGATGCTGTCCGAAGCGAGTCGCGTTGTGCCCGCGGACATCGATGCGCTGTCTGATTTCGGGTGGCACATAGTCGTCGAGCACACGCGCCAAACGCGCGCGTCGAGTGCGCGAGAGTTCATTCAGCACGAGTGTGCGGCGTGCGACGCCGTCGTCCTCAGTATCAACAACGCCCCCAGAAACACTCAAAAAGAGCTGCTCTGCGAGGATCAGCGCCTTTCCGCCGGGTGCAGCGCACATGTCCAACACTTGCATCCCCGGTTCGAGCGAGAGGCTCTCGGCTGCCAGGATCGAAGCCCGATCGAGTGCGTAGTGAACAGCCAAACCCGGCGAGTGTGCCGCGAAGCCATTGGGTCGCTGGACATGCTCGGTGGGAGCCAACAGCGCTTGGCGCAAATCCGCCCAGCGTTCTTTGAAACGACTCTGATAGTGTTCTTCGAATCCGGCTGCACCGCGCAAACGAGCCACAGCCGGAGTCTAGCCTCGCCGTCCTGCTTCAGTCCTCGTAGTCAGGGTTCTGCCAGGGCTGCTTGGCGACGCCGTCGTCTTTCTCCACGATGAGGCAGCGTGTGGTGAGCATCGTGCCGGCAATGGATGCGGCGTGCTCCAGGGCACAACGCACGACTTTGGTCGGGTCAATCACGCCGCTCTTGATAAGATCCTCGTACTCGCCAGTGGCTGCATTCAGGCCAAATCCGCCGGACCCATTGCGCACCTTATCGACGGCCACACTTGCTTCAAGGCCGGCGTTCGAAGCGATCATGCGCAGAGGCTCTTCGAGACTCCTCCTCACGATGTTCACGCCAATTCGCTCGCCGTCGCTCACTTTGAGCTCATCCAGCACGCTCTGACAACGGAGCAGCGCCACGCCGCCTCCCGGAACGATGCCCTCTTGCGTGGCAGCGCGCGTTGCATACATCGCGTCGTCCACGCGATCCTTGCGCTCTTTTAGCTCCATCTCACTGTGTGCGCCCACCTTGATGACCGCAATACCACCGCTCATCTTAGCCAGGCGCTCCTGCAGCTTTTCCTTGTCGAAGTCGCTGGCGGCCTCTTCAATTTGAGCGCGAATCAGGTCGAGGCGACCCTTGATCAGAGCTTTATCGCCCGTCCCATCCACAATCAGTGTGGTCTCGTGATCCATCACCACACGCCGTGCGCGGCCGAGGTCAGCCAGCGTGACGCTTTCGACTTTCCGGCCCGTTTCCTCGGCAATCAGCACGCCGCCGGTGAGGACGGCCATATCCGCTAGGATCTCTTTGCGGCGATCACCGAACGCCGGTGACTTGACGGCACAGCACTGGAACGTGCCGCGCAGGCGATTGATCACCAGCGTGGCAAGGGCCTCCGGGTCGAAATCCTCAGCGATAATCAAGAGCGGCTTACCGGTCTTTACGATCTGCTCCAACAACGGCACGAGCTCGGCCATGTTGGAGATTTTGCGCTGATGCAGCAGAATGTAAGGATCTTCGAGCACGCACTGCATGCGAGCCGTGTCCGTCACGAAGTACGGTGACAAGTAGCCCTTGTCGAACTGCATGCCGTCTACGGTTTCGAGTGAGGTTTCCGTATTCTTCGATTCCTCGATCGTGATGACGCCGTCCTTGCCAACCTTCTCCATGGCCTTGGCAAGCATCTGGCCGACTTCTTCGTCGCCATTCGCGCTGATAGTGCCGACTCGGGCAATTTGGTCGTTGGTCTCGATGGGGCGCGAGATCTTCTTCAGCTCAGCGACAACAGCCTCCACGGCCAGCTCGATGCCACGCTTGATAAACATCGCATCGTGGCGGGCGGCTACCATGGCCGCGCCTTCGCGATAGATTGCTTCGGTCAGCACCGTTGCCGTCGTGGTGCCATCTCCGGCAAGATCAGCCGTCTTGGAGGCTGCTTCGCGCACCATGCGCACACCCACGTTGGTTAACCGGTTGGGCAGATCGATCTCTTTTGCGACCGTCACTCCGTCTTTGGTGATTCTGGGAAGACCTGCGTCCTTCTGGAACACCACATTGCGCCCTTTGGGGCCCAGGGTGACTTTCACGGCGCGGGCCAAAGCCTCGACACCTTCCAGTAAATGCTTCTGAGCTTCTAAATCGTATACAATCTCGCGTGCGGCCATTGCTTGAGCTTCTCCTCGGGGGCGCGCAATGTGCGCACCTAGCCGACCCCTGGCAAGAGGAGAAATTGGCGGGCTCCCAATTTTGACCCAGTTGAACGGCGCCCTGCCAATAGTACCGAGTTTATTGAGGTCCTTCGTGCTTCGCTGGAAAAATCCGATTTCACCGACGCTACTCGTCATTGGCGGCGTTTGCCGGGGCCTGTTCCAAATTGGCGGCGTTTGCCGGGGCCTGTTCCAAATTGGCGGCGTTTGCCGGGGCCTGTTCCAACGCTGCTCCCACTAGGGACCCCGGTACGGGGGGGTTGAGCGTACACCATGGGTCTAGGCAATTTCGAGGGCTGCGCCGGGCGTTCGCGGCTCATTTCAGCACCTTTCAGCAGTTCTCGCCGAAAGCCGCAGCCGCCGACCGGTGTGACTTGAGTCCTTCAATTCGGCACCGCGCCAGTTTCAAGGAATTAGCTTGGCTAGGAACCCGCTAGATGCCTGCCCGTTTACGGGACTTATCGAGGTGCCGAGGAGGTCCATCCGCTGGCCCACGCCGCCTGCGATGTAGATGCTGTAATCGGAGCAACCGTCACGGCACTGATGCCGTTCGGCGCATCGTCGTACGCTTGTGACCAGCGATGCGCGCCAGTCGAGGTGAGACTTACAAGAAACACCGAGCTGACGCCCGCTCCACTGCTTCACCGACGTTACCGCCACCGAAATTGATCGCGTCTTGTTGGATACCGGCGAAGTAGAGATTGCCGTCCTGATCCGTGGTGATCACTGAACCAAAGTCGGCTGCATTCGAGCCGAATCGCATCGACCAGCGATGCATCAGCGTCCTCGTGAAACTTGCGACGAAGATTTCGGAGGTGCCGAGAGACATTAGCCTGGAGCCGCAGAAATTGATGGTCTGGCCTCAGTTTCTGGCTAGCATTATTGCCTACGCCAGCAGGCGGGAAAGCGGTTGATCGCCGTTGACGCCGAACTTGGTGTCGCTCATGCCCAACATCTGGAGGATGCTCACAAATACTCGACTGTAGGGAGTCGCATTCGGGTAGACGATATGTTGGCCGCTCCTAATTTGCCCACCGGCACGCCCAGCCACAATCACCGGCGTGCTGCTGTAATCGTGGGCGGCACCTTCTCCGCATTCATTCGCAAAAAAGACGATCGAATTGTGAAGGAGTGAGTTGCCACCCTGTTGGATCCCTTGCATGAGATCCAACATATAAGCGAACTGCTTCATTTCATCGATCACGATCAGACTTTGATGTTCTAGCCCCTCAGGTGTGGTGTCGTGGGAGATGCCGTGGTGGCCATCATCGGCATTCGGTATACCGAGCCAGTTAAACTGCCGTTTGCTCCCTCGCCCGCCCAGCATGAAGCTCCCGAATCGCGTTAGCCCGCAAGCAACGGCGGTGACTTGGAGCCAAATCAGGAGTTGGGCGCGCTCATTCGAATACTTGCCCTGACCGTTATCGAAGGGGGGACATGGTCCGCCCAAGAGCGGGTTAACCCCAGCGGGCGACTCGCAACTGACGTCTAGGCGCGTGGGCTCAAGCTGCTTTTCTACATCACGCACTGAACTGATGAACTGATCTAACTTCGCCCTATCTTTGGCGCCAACCCGGCCCTTTAGGTCTTGGACGTCAGTCTGCAAATAATCAAAGATGCTCTTCTTGTATTGGACCAAAGGGGAGGGCGTGGTCGCGGTACCGCTTGAACTCCCGAATACCCGATTGAACAAGACGACAGGATCATCCTCGGCGGGCGCAAAGGTCTTGCCGTCGCTCCAGGAAATGTGGTCCGCCTGGTTCGAAGGAGAACGCACGCCCGTAAGTGCTGCCGAGAGAGAGCGGAATTTGGTCCCACCGCCAAGAGCTTGGGCGGCCACCTGATCAACGGAAGCAAACTCAACGGACGCCGCTCCTGCAAGTCCTCCGCCCGTCGTGAAAGATGCGTGCCCACGCTGATGAGCATCGTTGTCGATCTGCTCGTTGCGGAAAGCTTCCGCCTTGTTGAGCCGTTGCAGCAACAAGAACTCGCTCTTAAGGTGCGCCATGGGCTCAAGGCATCGGCTCAAACTGTATTCCGGCCCCTCGGTTGTTGGCCACCAGTCTTTGGTATTCACGCCGTTCGGCAAGAAGAAGGTCAGAAGATTCACGGGCTGACCGGCAGCGGCTCGAGCAGAACGGTTGAGCAGCCCGTTGTCATTTAACATGGCATCGAGCACGGGTAAGCCAACGCAAATACCGGCTAACCCCAGCCCTCGAAGCAGCGTTCGCCTTGGCAGCGGTTTGTTCATATTCCGAGGAGAATACCTCGGCTCGGGCTTCAGCGCCATTGCCCTACGGCTCGCCCTCATATTTCGTGGGGTCACGCTGAGTGCTCTGATCACCACCTCGGAATAGTCGCCGGGGGTCTCAGCGTAGTCGGCGACGTTGGATTGGACATAATTGCCCGCCTTGAATTAGTTCCGAGTCGGGACTGGAACCCCACCCTCCCGGCAACGAAGCGCGGCGTCTGTCATTGAGTCCCCTTCGAAGTCAGGAAGCGCAGCGAACGCTGAACGTACACGTTCAAGCTCCAGGTCAGGGGCGAGACTGAAGAGATCGATGCCGAGGGAGCGTGCGGAGCTGCTCTTCCGCCAGGTCGCGGGGCTCGGCCATGCGTCACCAGTTTCGTTGAAAAATGCGCGCCAAAGTGCAAGCGTTGGGGCGGAAAGCTCAGCCTTACCGCACCGGCCCAGAGCAAGCGAGAGATGCCAGCTGATACGTCGCTTGCTCCGGTGCCTCTGGCTATGTGTTTTGGCTCGGAGGATGATGTGCCGCTGACGGAGGAGACAAGGAGCTATGTAGACACATCATTCATCCAAAAATGCAAGAAGGGTTTTGTGCTGATAAATACGGCTCGCGGACAATGTGTAAAAACGGAAGACCTGGTGGAGGCCTTGGATTCGGGGCAAATCGGGGGGGCTTGTTTGGATGTGTTTGAGAACGAGAAGCCCCACACCTTCACAGAAAAGGAAAAAGCGCTTTATCAACGCTTGCATCTCCAAGAAAACGTCGTTCTTGCGCCCCATGTGGCGGGCTGGACGCTGGAATCGAAAAGATTATTGGCAGAAGTTCTTTTGGATAAAATTCGGAATCATACTGACCGAGCGACTTCAAGTCATTCGATCAGTATGATTCAAAAATAATCGTCAAACCTAACAAGTAAATTTTTCAATCTCTGTTCTATGGTACGTTCTTTACTATTAACATTTGCGATGCTCCTGCTCGGTGCCGTCGTCGCATTGGCTCAGTCAACGGTGTTGACGGGCAATATAAGCGATGGCAAAGATGCATTGATTGGAGCAACCGTGAAGGTGTCAAAAGGCACAGATTTCGTGCGCGGCGCTATCACAGACTACAACGGTGACTACCGTATCCAACTTGACCCTGGCACCTACAATGTAGAATTTTCCTACACGGGTTTCCAAGCACAACGCATCACTGCGGTGCAGGTAATAGGGGGACAAATCACGACTCAAAACGTGGCTATGTCCAACTCAACGGTCTTGGAAGAAATCGAAATCGTGGGCTACATAGTCCCACTCATCCAGCAAGACCAAACCTCCAGTGGCCAGACGTTGACCTCCGAGCAGCTCAAAAATCTGCCCACACGGAGTATAAACACCATCGTGGCTACCACCGTGGGCGCTTCCTCGATTGACGGCGGCGACGTGAACATCAAAGGTGCGCGTGCCAACGGTACGGACTACTACATTGATGGTATCCGGGTAACAGGCGGGGTGCCTCCAGTACAGGATTTGGAGCAGTTGCAGGTGATCACCAGCGGTTTGGGCGCTGAAATCGGCGACGTGACGGGCGGTATCGTGTCAGGTACTACGAAAGGCCCGGCAGGTGCATACCATGGCGGATTTGACGTGGAAAATTCCTATGGCTTGGATGCTTTTGGCTACCTGCTTGCCACGGCTAATATCAGTGGCCCGATCATCAAGAAAAAATTGCCTGACGGCAAAAGTCGCACCGTGTTGGGCTTCCGAATGTCAGCCCAATATCTAAATCGCGATGAAGATGATCCCTCGGCTTTGCCAACTTACCGCGTGAAAGAAAGTGTGCTGAGAGAACTCGAGGAGAATCCAATTCGACGTTTAGGCCCCATCAATGTCAGCAACGCTTCCTACCTCACCAACAAGGATGTGGACGCCTTGGACGCCAGACCCTTTCAGGCTGCTTCAAACCTTGACCTCAATGGCAAGATTGACCTCCGGCTCGCCAGCAATATTGACGTGAGTCTTACGGGTACTTTTACCGACGACCGAAATTTGGTGAATGGTGGCAACGATAACAACAGGCCAACTTGGGAATTGCTCAACGCACAAAACAACCCCACTGAATATAGA
>ENA-ORBV01009564-ORBV01009564.1-microbial-mat-metagenome-genome-assembly--contig:-NODE-9564-length-15840-cov-5.602106_pt1 | contig 15840 bp, 15 predicted proteins | sample MGYA00237777_ERZ505514 | MGnify/ENA primary metagenome ERZ505514 (study PRJEB26160, sample SAMN06269048) | microbial mat metagenome | isolation source: Oligotrophic lake microbial mat | place... | reverse complement strand
ATTTTAGCTTCATTCTAAAGCTTATAATTTTCATTTACAAACAACTCAAAAGGCCTGTAGCTTTTAGCGTAGTGCAACTTGGTAGCAATGAGATGGAACAAAACGACCGTGCAATCAATCTTGGATGTGAGATCGATGAAACGGAAGCAATCTTGTCAAATTTGACAACAAGATCAAAGGATAAATAGCTTAGTTCTAATTCTCATAACTTACATTTTTTGTGCAGAAATCACATTGACTTCATAAGTAGGTGAAACTGCGAGGTTAGAAAGTTCCCCAACTTCAGCATTTTACAGTCACTTTGTTCGTTGTTTTGGACATTGTTGCCGTGAGATATTGCCACTTACAATGGTAACATTTGTTGCAGTTAAGTTCTCTACCATGGCGAGGGCAAGTCCTGGCATCCCTGGCGGTGCCATTGTGCCAGCTGACTCAAAGAAAGCAGACAATTTTCGGCTTCTTACGATTGTCATGATGTCCAACCTTCTCAGGATTGATCGGAAGAGTGTAAAGAAATGCTCAATTGTCCAGTCCCTAAAACAAGATGGCATCAAAGGTTTCGACAAGGACTTCGCATTCATGACATTCATGACGGAAAAGGACATCAAAACTTTGGAGCACCCTGACTTATCTGGAACGGACACCATTCCACTTCCCAAGAATCTCAAGTTAAAACTCAAGGCTCCATTGGCGTTCTGTCATTACCTATCTCATCTCAACAAAGAATCAATGAACATGACCGCTATCAAAGCCCGAAGACTACCATGAATTTCATGCCAAGGTCTATGACCCAAACAAAACCATTGCTCCATGGAATTGCATGTCAGACAAGAGTTCAGCCCTTGCAAATTGGAACCGAGCCGTCAAGCCCAATGCAAGAGACTTCAACACTTTTCGAGACAATGCTACTTGGAACGAGATCAAGGATAACTTCCTTAGCACTCTCAAGCACCAAAACCTCGCACACTTGGTTGATGCCACCCATGTCATTGTTGACTCAGAACACGACGAGGCACAGAGAGAGTTTCTGCATAAAGCAATAACGGATCAATTCCTCCATCGTAAAGCCAAACAGATCGTTTGACGACACAAGGACGCAAAAGACACTCGGAATCTTCTCCTTCTTCTCCACCTCATTCTTGCTGCAACATCCATTGCACAGCCGCTTGTTGATGGGGCCACAGTGTTGGTGCAAGCCTTGGCATTCTGCCATTCTCACTCAATGGCATCAAAATAGTAGTAGCTGGTTGTTTCTGGTTCCAAGAGTCTTGCAATTGTACATTGTCGACCAAGGCATAGACTACACACTGTTCGCTTCCATGCTGATGACCTGAAGGCCAGTCACACAGACCCCAAGATCAATGATCCCTTTGATGTTTGGCTCAACAAAATGCATGGCCAGCACGGAGCAGTAAAATGCCACCGCGGCAAGATCCATGGTCACCTTGGGATGACTTTTGATTGCTCTGGCTCCTGCTCTTGCTTGGTCATCATTGTCATTTGTTGGTTGGAATTCTGACACTTCTTCCATTTCTTCTTCTCGTATGCCAAAGGAGCCATTGGGCGAGAGGAATGGCTGTCCAGCAACCAGTTGTTCCTGATGCTGAAGATTTAGATTTAAAAAGTGCAGCTTGGTTACGTCGCTGTTGGCTGCAGCGCTGGCAATGGCAGTGGCAGTGTCAGTCCCAGTGAAGCTGCCAGAGAGCCCATCAGCCTTGCCTTCCTTGGCTTTCCTTGGATTCAAAAACTGCAATTTTCTGTTCTGCTTATTCTGGTTGTGAGCATTGTTGGCTGCAGGGGTGGTGATGGTGGTCGCAGTAGCAACCCTAGAGAAGTTGCCAAAATGTCCATCGGCCTTGCTTTCCTTGGCTTTCCTTGGATCAAAAAACAGCAACGCTTTCTTTGGATTGCTTGCGAACACAAGCAGTTCCTCCATCGTAGCATCTTCTGTAGAGGCATGGGTAAAAGTGAGGCCACTAGCAGCAGATGCAGCGCCTTGAAATAGCTCTTGCTCCTTTCTCTTGCCGGCATCATGCTGTGTTTCTGAGTGCTGCGCCGCGTGTTCATTCCTGTGTTCTTCTTGGTTATTCGTGTTTTCCCCTTCATCATCCTTGTCGCCAGCTGACACACATGCTTCTTCATTTTCAATGTCGCTGTTGTTGCCGCCGTCGATGCTCAAATGAGTTGCCTTGCCATTGTTGCCTTCTTCTCCATTTTCGTCTTCTTCTTCGGACATGGTGGCAAGTTGGAAGTGCAGTGTAGCACACTGTAGCCAAAGGGTTGGATCGCACTGTAAGTCCAGATGCAGGAAGAGTTATTTTATGGATTATAGTCAGACAGCACTCTGCAGCTTTTGGGAGTCCACTGGTGTTTCTTTTGGTCGCTGTTGTTCTGGGGCAACAGACGAGAATTGATTTTGCTCAGTGGCAGACGTGTTGCCATTATTTTGATTGATTCTTGCGGGTCTTAATGTCGTCCCGGGCTTAATTTTTGGCGCGAGAGGCAAGCATGACTCCCCGGGCAACCAATGGCAAGTGCCTCATAACCTGCAATCTATGTTGTTTTTAGCCACATTATCAGATTGCTGCTGACCTGGGCAAGCAGATGACTTCCTATCCCACCATTTTTTGTCCAAGCAGCCAAGGTGCAATAGATTGCAGCAAAATTGGAATTGTGCAGAGAAGGTTCCACACATGGTGGTCTTCACAAATGTTTGCTCTTTTGTTAAGATGACACCCCATCTTTGCCAAAATTTGGTCAAAGGCTTTTCAGCCATGTTTTGCACATGTTCAATCATGTGACACATTGAAAAAAAACAAAGCCACAAAAGCACCCACCACCAATCAGTGACATTCAAAACTGTCCAATCATGGATGTGTGAGACTGAATGAATGACACGAAAACAATGAGACAAAATGAAAGCTGCAAATTTCAATTCTGACAAAAAGCTAGCAAATTTTGGCATTGGTTTGTTGTCAACATAGACATTTTTGCCAGTTTGATGACCAAAGGAGCAATGACAAAGAAATGTGTGTTCAAAAAGAGTGATAGCAAAAAAAACACACACACCTCAAAAATTCATTTCAAATGATTCGAATTTGATTTGGAATCTGGGCTGCAGCAATTGCCACTTCGAACAACGAGAACATTCGCGACTGCACATTTTCCCTTGATGTTCTCAGCAACACCTCTAACAACTACCCTTGTCGAGCTGCTGTCAGGAATGGTGTCACCACATCTTTTGACAGGAACGGTAACCCAGTCAGTGCCCCACTTATCAACAACATGTTTGATGAAATCAATGTCTTGATCAAATTGCAAGCGCAACACATTGCTGTTTCCCATGACCAGAGAGGCTTTCCAACAACCATCTACGCCGTCCATCAAGACGGCAGCACCTGCAATGCAGCAATTTACGGCTTCTCCCCTCTATAAGAATTGGCACATGGCTTGAATTCATTGGCGATCCACCAGGCAGAAAGAAATGGCTTTGCCACTTAGTGGTGCTGCCAGGAGATTTGCGTCCTATTTGTGCCTGCAGCGTTAAATTGAAATGAGATGGCTTTATTTATTTGTATCAAACTGCATTCTTGTGTGTGCATCAAAACCTCTACCAATCGAAGCGACAATGTCTTTACAATCCCTTCTCTGCCATCTTGCAACATTCGTCGAATGCAGAAGGGTCTTGCAGGGCTCCCATGTTCTTGGGCTCCTGTCTAGCAAACAAATCGCGGACAGCGATTTCAACCTTCTTGCCAGACTTTGTGTATGGGATCTTTTCGACTTGTTTGATCAAGGCGGGAACGTGGGCAGTCGACGCGCCCTCTCGGATTTCATCACGAATCTTGGCCTCAACATCAGCATTTAATTCCAGACCATCAGCTAGTTTCACAAAGAGAACAATGTGGACATCACCGGCATGCTTGCCAGTCTTGATTTGATCCCTGATGACCATAGCAATGAATATTCTACGACATCCACAGCTTCAGCGAAACGATAGACCTCCGCTGTGCCAATGTGGACACCACCTGGTTTCAGTGCAGTGTGCGATCATCCGTGGATCACAACACCACCACAATCACCCACTGATCCAGTCACTTCCACTGAATCGCCGTGACACCAAATTCCAGTGATGTCACAGTTTTCGTCGTCTTCGTCACCTTCAAAATGGGCGCCACGGCACTTGGACTTGTTGTTGTCATCACCAAAAACGCACACCGGTGCTGCCACAAATGGTGATTGGCCGACAAGTTCACCCTTTCTCCAATCACTGCCTTGCCCGTGTCACAATCCAAAGCGCAGATATCCAATCCCAACCCAAAGGCTTGCAATTTGGACTGTCGGACCGGCAACAATGGATTGCGTGTTGCAACAAGGTGTTGCCGGCCCCATGGGCAATGGATTTGGGCATACCGTCAGTGTCACTGCTGCACAAGACAAATTGAGGATGCACAAAGGGCGCGGGTGTGTGTTCAGGTTTGGGTGCCGATCCTTCTTCTTGGTTGGCACTGGACAAAAAGTCATCGCAAGTGACCATCAAGTCCTTGACTTTGTCAGAGGTCCATTCTGGTTTCTCCTCTCCCTGTGAGAGTTCCAAGACAACAATTTTCTCCAACACCGGCAAGAATTCTGCCAATTCTTCCACTTTGTCCACCATGGAAATGACAGTCCCCTTGCTCACATGCCCATTCACGACAAACAAGACTTTGTGTTTTGCTTGTAAAAACCGATCGGCCACGGCTTGGGGTCCAAAATCCGGAGAACACAAGGTCCAAATGCTTCCGGTCGAGGTGGCACCCAACATGGCGACAATGGTTACCCTTCTGGTACGAGTGCGTAGCCCTCTTACATTTTCTACAGGAGAGACTTTGCTGCTGTGCAAGATGATAGCAGTGCTGCACAGGGTGAAAAACAGACCTGGTTAACACGTTGATTGTGCGCTTACTCCCACAGACTCCTTCTCGTCCTTGATGCACAACAAACGTCCGGGGGTGTGGTGCTATCTACAAAACTGTACCCTGTACCACTTCTCCAATGAGAAGGTCAAGGATGCTGTGGAGCGAACATCACCGTGCAACAACGGCTAGATGGCCGCCGGTTAATTTCACGGAACGCTTTTGACAGTTTCACGGAAGCGAATTAGTTGGGGTGCAGTGCTCGCTCTACGAACTCTACCAACCCTCGGACTCGAGCTCGGTCTCGAGCGCGGGGGTGCTCTCGACCTTCGTTCTCGTCCTCGGTGTGCAACAAATGTCCGCAAGGTGCGGTAAATCGATTGTCCATTCGTGTTTGGAGTTTCAAGTGTTTCAACAGTTTCAACAGTTTCAAGAGTTTCAAGAGTTAGGAACACATTTCAAGAGAGTTTCAAGAGATAGCAAGAGTTATCAAGCGTTTCAAGAGTTTCAAGAGCATGTTTCAAGAGTGATTAAAACACGACTGAACTTTTTGTGTTTACCGCACCTTGCTGATGGTTTTGATCATTAAATCCAAGGCTTTTTAATAAACCATCTTGTGTCATGGCGGTTTTTGATGTTAAAAACTCTTTTGCTACAGGAAATCGTCAACTCTCAGTTGGGGTCCCAAAAAACTCCACAAAGGGTGCAAGGATATAAAAGAAAAAAGAGAGGGTTCAAAGAGACCCTCTGTTTTTTTTTCAAAAAAAGAGGTCATTTTTATCTGTCCGTGTTGAAATTCACAAACTCAGCCCGCAGCTCAGTGTTTTGTCATGACTGTTCTGCTAGACAACACAGCAGCACATGATCATCATAAAACACCAACAATTTAAGGTGGTCAATAAACCATTTCAGCAACTGCATGCAAAAAGATTACAATTTAGCAGTTTTGTTTTGACGCGACTTAAAAATTGCTTGCTGCAGCACCTGACAAAAATGAGTTTCAGGGTCAATTTGTTAACACCCTGTCCAACCAATTTCAGACATGTCTTGCATGCATGTTCTGGGTCTACTCCAGAAAAGAAACGAAAGAAAAACAAACTGCATGTAGCTAGCCCACCAAAGTAGACATTTGGGAAATGCAGTGCTTTCCTGTTGTTCCCGCAATCAATGCACAAATTCTCATTTGATTCAGTTGCGCCCCTGCAACATTCTATTTTGCTTAGTTCAAACTTTTGTTTAGCAGCCTCACAACTTGCGAATGCATTATCTTTGCTCTGCATGAATGGATTGGACATTTGATTTTGCCATCTCTCCAATTCATTTGCATTCTTTTTAATGTCCCTTACATTTCATTCCAATTCAACCTTCTCAACCCTAGTTGACATTTGCATTTGATTTGATCCAACACCCTTATTCGTGAAAAAAATCAAAGAATTGTATTCAAATTCCTTCTTGTTTTTTCTCAGTACCAGGTTCTTACTTCTTTACAGCCTTGGCATGTTGCTTCAACATTTCTTTGCCCATTGGTCAGTCCATTTTACAATTAACAATTCTTCATTTGATCTCATTGAATTTGCTAGGGCAGTTATGATTCTATCTCAATCTAGCTAGAGCGAGCATTGATAGCTGTTAGGTCCAGCACGCTGTACTAAATATAATCCCTTGAATTGCACTACTACACTACAGCAACCTGAACTGTTGGAGTGATCGCTCTATCTATTCTACATTATTACTTCTGTGAGTCTGATATAGATCCATAGTGCCCTGACGGCCCATCTATGTCACCATGCCCGTCTCCATTCGTGTACAAGAGGGATCTAGCAAGATCACTATTTTCACTTTCGTCACTACTAGTAGGCACATCGTTCTCAGTGTCTCCCAGGTCTAGCCCCATCTTGCTGCACGCTACATAAAGCACAACTCCCAGCACAATACCATATTCCACTCCCGTCAAGAGAATGAGTGCAAAGGTTAAGAGACAAATGGCGTGTTCGGCACTCGTCAGCTTGTGCCTTGACTCGATGAGCCACTCCACCACAAGGTCAATGCAGATCAGTGACAGCAACGACCCAAAAAAGAAATTCGGAACAAAGGCCAGTATCGAAAATGGAGCGACCAAGAAGAGAATCTCACATCCTGCGAGCACATAACCTGCCAGTCTCGACCGTATACCTGCCCTTAGAGTGAATATACTCTGGCTAAAAATGTAGCTTCCCGTGTACCCTCCTGTAATCCCGGAAACGAAATTACTGATTCCAATCATTTTCAGCTCGCTATCGTAGTCGAGCGGTCGTTTGAGTTCCAATTCGATGGCAGCAATGTCCAAAGAGCTGGATAGAGCAACGACAAAGATCATGCTGATTTCCGTGAGAAGTAGTTGTGGCAATGCGGACCAAATGACCTTGTCGAGCCTCAAATAGTCCCATGAGTGGTACCAAACTGGTGGAGGCTCTGTTTTTGCAATCCAACCGTGTGCCGTAGCATCTTCCACGGACATGTCTTGAAACCATAATACAAGGTAAAAGAGACAAAATAAAAAGACAATGCAGGTGGGTAACACTGCCATATGCCTCAATAGCCGCACCAAACTGTAGATAAACATTCCACCCAAGACACCTGGTAATATAAATTCTATTTTGTCACACACGACTTTCCACGTGACTTGAGACGTCCCGGCCATGAGGCCAATGCCAGATACCCCACAAAAGGTGCCAATAAAGGCAAGGTATCCTCCTACGACAGGGGTGGGAAGCATCTGCACCCATTGTGCCAATCGGAGTTTTCCAATCAAAACCATGGCCAATCCCAAGAGTGCCGTTGCCAAAGATAAACCTACGGTAGCCGTTGCCAAGAGAGTTTCATCGTCCGCCCCATGTTGATTGCGACATGTCTGGACAATGGTCCCTGCCATGCTGGATAAAAAAATTAACCCAGCATCTTGTACTTGCCCCACAGCAAAGGGAAGTGTGGATAGTGTGGAAAATGAGAGTTGGTGCACGACACCCGAAATGACCGTTAGCTTGATGAGCACGTTCAAATAGGGTTGAAAGGCTTCGTCTCTGTAGATAATGGACCCAAAGGACATTAATACGGGCAAGACAATTGTTGCATTGATCATGCCATAGAGGATGGACATGCCTATTGGATTCCCTTGATCTAACCGCGTCGAGTCTTCTTTTTGCAGAATACTACTATGCGATGGTCTTCTACTACTTCCTTCATGGTGTTCACTTGGGTCTTGAAGTGGCGTTGCTTCTTGCAATATAAAACCGTCGCATATTGTTGTCGTGAATTCTGTTGGGTATTGGTTGCTGCCCTGTAATATAATTTGTTTGCCTTTTGCTATTTCTTGTTTTTGGTGCTTCAACAACTCTTCCTTGTTCAATGAGGTAGATGAAAGTTGTTGTTGTGAAGTATCCAATTTGACTCTTAAGTCGTGAGTGTCATCAAAGGAAAAAGAGCGTTTATTCCGCCTAATATTTTGATACGGATGAAGATGATGGTGGGGGTGCAAGCACGTGAGCATTGGGGAGGTAGAAAAATTCCAGGCATTCTCTGCTGCTTCTACTTCTTCTGGCTCCTGCTGCTCGTCATCTTCTTCGTTTTTCAGTTTTTTCTGAAGATTGGAATCCGATAGAGACGAGTGGATGTGTGGCAGATGCGACCCACTTGCGGCGACAATAGCCTTGCCAATGGCATCGTTCATGGACATTTTGTTGTTTCTTTTCTTTTGTTGGGTTCTGTTATTACCACAGCTGACCTGTGTGTGCAATGAATGGTTTTGGTGCAAGCTATTTTGACGCCGCCAGCATTTTAGCACAGGCTCGGAGCTGCTACTGTGTAAGTTTCGTTTCTTGACAAGACGTCTTTTTTATCAACGGTACTGCTAACCTCTCTGCTTTTAATCTACTTATTCTGCGACCATCATGCAGTGACTTTGCTCCCTTCTTGTGTGTCATTGATTTATTCTGCGTGCTGCTGCTGATGGTTGTTTGTTCAATTCCTCTTTCCCTCCAACTCAACATTCTTTTCTGTTTCGGTTGCATGTTTCCAATTGGATCTGGGACGTCACGCAAAGCACGTTTCACATTGATTTGGAACGTCCATGACTGAAACAACCGTGACTCACTTAAAGCCAGAGAACATTAAGGCAGCGGAGCTGGATGGCTCCGCTAGAATCTGGATTTGCACTCCACAACAAACATCAACAGAAGCATTGCAGTTTTTAGCTAAAAATCAACAGTTGTCCAATGTCATGCTAATGGGAAAGCAGCAGACGCCCCCACTCGAGCAACCAATTTTGTTCAGGTCGTTCGGTCGCCAACAAACCCAATCCAAACCGGCAATGGCCAGCACAACAATGATCACTCAGAAGCGGATGAAATGGGAGCAAGTGTGGCACCAGGCAAAAAACACCACAGTGGGGTCAGAGTTGATGGAGCAAATGTGCTAATTAACAGTGGTAAACAATTGGAGCAAATGTGCTAACTAATAGTAGTAGAGTTGAGAGAGCGAGTGTGACACCTAATAGCAGTAAATAATTGGAGCAAATGTGCTAACTAATAGTCTTAAAAACCCCAAAAAGCATCCTCCTCCTTTAACCTCCACCAGAATCCGCGACATGCGTCTAGCGGAGTAAACTAGTGTAGTATCATTTGCGTCTGCTATTTCGGCTTTCTTTCTTGTCAATATAATATTACCCCGAGAAGTCAACATCAACAACCTCGGTCACAGTTAGTTATACCAAGATTTTTCGTTGACCCTCATCAGAGTATTCCATTCAAACAAAAGTATTACTAAATAACTGCCACCATGACAGGATCGACGGCTCAATTATCCTCCAGCCCCGTTTGTGTGGCCGATACCTTTCACTTTTCCCACTATTACTGGCGAGAGCTCGCAGGAACCAACAGCAATGATTCCTCCGACGATGAATCCGTCACAGCCCTCAAACCAAAGCCAGTTGCAAAAGATACCATCAAACTGAAATTTTATGCGCAAGGTATGTCAAGCTTTAACCTGTGCTTTTTGGTGGTCTCTCGAACTAGCGTGCCGCAGTGGTGGGCCGTATTTCCATTCATCACAATGACAATCATGTTGAACCTCGTGACTCACTCTCATTTTTTCATTCCCTCATTCACGTACTTACAGTCATGGGAGATTGTACCGAACAGATTCACTTTGGAAAATGGAATAACATTGATGAGAATCTTCCCGATGCCTACAGCAAAGCCAGCGAAAATATGACCGATTACATGTTTGACTTGGCCAAGGGTCTTTTGCCTCATCGCATTGAAGAAAACGACTTTATTTATGTCGATTTGGGCAGTGGCACCGGTGCTGCTGCCATTCGGTTGTGCGAACACAATCCCTTTATTTTGCAGGCCACGTGCCTGAACTTGTGTCACGCCCAAAACATGAAGGCCCTGCAACGCGCCAAGGAGGCCAGTGTTCAAAATCGGCTGGAAATTGTGGATGGATCCTTTGAAGATGTGCCGACGCCCGACAACTCGTTTGATCTTGCCTTTTCGCAAGATGCTTTCATTCACGCCCTGAGTAAAAAGAAGACATATACCGAGGCCTATCGAATTGTCAAACCCGGTGGCGCTCTGGTTTTTTGCGATCTCATGAATGGAACCGATCCCGATGTCTCCATCGAAGAGCAATCCAGCTTTTCCAAGTCCAACTTGGTCAACGACTGGTTGACACCCAAGGAAAATGTCAAAGCCTGCCAAGAAGCTGGATGGAGGGATGTGCACTGGATTGATCTGACCACCGATATTCGTATTTCGTTCCAGCGCATGTTGAAAAAGGTTACCTTCGTTCTGGAACACACACACATCGAAACCAACATGGACCGTGTGTTGCTCATGGATTACCGTGACAGTATCTGTGAGCGCATTACTCAGATCGATCGAGGTCTCTTCAAGTGGGCCGTCATCCATGCCCGAAAGCCGGTCTTTATGGAAATGGCTTGCAAACCACCCGTGCCATTTGTCAACACGAACCACATGGTCTCCGAAGTCGATAGCTGCCAAAGCAGTGAATCCACCAGCAACAAGAATCAAGAAGAGCTCAATGTTGTGGTGGTGGATATCTTGACCAAGATGCCCAAGGAAAAGATCGACGCCTTGCCAGCCACTGTGGAGCTCCTCATCACCATGTCGGCCGGTTTGGATCACATTGATATGGAAGCGTGCGCTGCGAACAATATTCAAGTCAAGCAGTCGGGACGTGATTCCATCACAGAACACGTCGTCCAATACGCTCTCGGCTTTTTGATTTTGGGTTTGCGGGACGCCATGAACCAGTTAGGTGTACCCTTTCCATCGAAGGGATGGAACCTCAACTGGAACTGTGAGGGCAAGCCTCTTACCGACTGTACCATTGCCATTGTCGGTATGGGAGTGATTGCCAAGCAGTTGATTGAATCGATTCGAAAGCTGGCACCCACCACCCGAATTGTGTACCACGTCCCTCCCTGCTTTAGGGACATTGACGCCGAGGAAAAGTACAGCTTGGAGTATTGCTCGGACTTGGAAGTCATGGCTGCCGATTGTGACGTCCTCATGCCTCTTTGTCCCCTCACCAAGCACACACAAGGTCTCATCAGCCGCGACATTCTTGGAAAGCTCAAGCCCAGTGCTGGCTTTATCAACATGGCGCGTGGTGGAGTCGTCGATCACGAAGCCTTGACGGAGGTTCTGGAAACCAATTCGATCAAGTATGCCTTGTTGGACACCACCTTCCCGGAACCTCTTCCTGCTGATCACCGCATGTGGAAGCTGAAGAACTGCTTTATCTTCCCACATTATGCTACCAACACCATGGCTGTCCGTGAAGCTTTGGTCAACGAAATCCAGCCCATCATTGAAGGTACGCTACCTACTACTAAGAAAAGTGCTATGTAAGGTGTTGTCGTTGAATCGATACACTTGTTTGCTTATCTCTGTCTTTCCTCTCTTGTGTGTAGAACATTACGGCCTTGGCAGTTCTGACGAAAAGCACCGCAAGGAAGAGCTTGTCCTTCGAAAAGATTTGGCTGTGGCCCATCGTCTAACTGCGAAGTACGGCATGGACATGTTGGTATGGAACCACATTTCAGCACGATTCCGTACTGGTTGCCTTATTACTCCTGGCCGCAAGATGTGGTCCAAGATCAACCCTTCGGACCTCGTCTTTAGCTCCTCCAATATCACGGCCGACATTATTCACGATGCCATTTACTCGGCACGCACCGATGTCAAGGCGATCATTCATTTGCACACCCCTGCCGCTACGGCCGTGTCGTGCTTGGAATCGGGCTTTGTTCCCATGACCCAAGACAGTGCCTACTTTTATGGAAAGGTTGCCAACTACGAGTGGGATGGTGTTTCGGACGATGCCGCAGAAGGGCCCGCCATCGCCGCTGCCGTTCGCGAAGTCCCTGGCTGCAACACTCTGTTGATGCACAATCACGGATTTGTGTGCTTTGGCTCTTCCGTCAGAGAGGCCTGGGTCCTTGCCTATTACTTTGAGAGATGCTGCCAGGTCCAAATGGATCTCATGAAGATGGGAGGCAAGATCCGCATGCCTAAGAAGAGCGTCATGGAAAAGGCAGCTGCCACCAGTTACCTTCCTGAATTCGCTCCTGGTGTCTGCGAATGGGATGCTCTCTGCGACGAGGTTACCCTTGACGAGTAAACGCAAAGCAACGCTTTGCTTTCGTCAAATTTTGCGCGTGTGAATGAGAGAGTCGATCCTTTATTCTTTTGTTGTACTTATTTATTACACTGCACTGGCTATGTGTTGTGAAACGGGACCGCACCATCACGCGGTGTAGCCTCGCCCATCAACTTTTTTTGCTTTTTGATACATACTTCCTACAATGGAGATTCAACGTACATAAACATACATAATTTAAAAACTTATAGCTTGATTCTCCTGTTACAACTTTTGTCCCTGCTCTTTACAGCATGTAGTACCGTACTTACTTTTGTGAGACATATACGTTTCTAGTCTGATCTCGCGCACACAATTGTAACCTTTGTCTCATCGGATTCGGAACAAGGAAGCAACGTTTCCATTTCGTTGCGGTCTTTTGGGACACGAAAAGTTGGCACCGGAGAGCTGGAGGTAGTATAGAGCGGGAACGGATGATTGAAGCAGGGAGTTTCACTGGCCGACTTGTTTACAGCCTTGCTTCCTCCTGCGTGCTGCTTGCCATGCGAGAATTTGTGGAACACACTGATTTCTAGTCATGAAGGGAGTCGGCGCGGGTCAGGCAAGTCTGTCGATTGTGGCGACACTGTTGAGCAAAGCAGAACCTTGCGAAACGATGGTGGCGCGTGGCAACGCTCAACTGTCATTAGGATTGGTTGCCTTTTTTCTTTTTGGCTGGAGGTTCCGTCACTGCATCGGAAGCTTCTTCCTCCACTTTTACCTTGCTACCACCATCTCTTTCGCTTCGCTTTCGTTTGTTCCCCTCCTCTTCTTTGGCTGCTTCCGCATCTCGTTTGTTCAATCCGGATTGTACGGCCGCCCCCAACATTTCCAGTGCCAATTTTCGTCGCTTCAATCCTGCCAATTGTCCCAGTGCTTCTTTGACGAGGGCTCGTGAAAAACAATCGGGATTTAAACCATTCCCATGATCCAACAAGTCGAGTAAATCCAAGGGCACCAAACACTCTTGCAAATTGGTTTTCAAGGCGGCATCGTTCTTGACGGTGTGATCGACTTTTTGAACCGTCGTGGCCACCGCTTTAATGGCGGCAATTAATTTGGTAGTCGTTTCGACGTGAATCGAGGCGTCATCGCCCTCCGATTCGGGCCAATTCTTGACGAGTTCAATGGTCGCGGCCAATCGTGTCAAGAGTTCGTGCAATTTTTCTTGCAAGGCTTTGGCCCCCGGGAGAATGGCCGTATTGCTACTACTACTAGTAGTGGTAGTGGGACGACCGCTCATGATTGTTGAATTAAATTAAAGAAGTGTACTGGCTAATTCGCCAGCTAATTCAGTAGTCGAATGAAATGCTTTGTGTAGCAGAAGTGTGTATTAGTAGGTAGTCAAGTGGAGGACCAAGATTCATTAGTTAGTACGATGTAGTAGCGGCAAAAAGCCAGCAGTTTGTTGCCTGTCTTGCGTTGTGTGTAGCATCGTGTTATTATTATTACTGTTGCTTTCAAGCCTCGATTGATTTGGTACTGATTCAGTCTGGCCATCGCCCGCTAACTCAGGTTTTACTGCGTAATCCACCCGAGACGAGAGGAAGGGGAAAGAAGACGTGCACAATGGCGTCCACGTTGCAATTCTATTGATTCGTCCGCCAACCACTTGTTCACAAAAGTAGATTCACTCTAGCAGTAACCGGTAAGGTTCTGTACCTACTTTACCTCCCATTGTTATTGCTATCCACATCCACAACCACAATCAGCTAGCCTCAGCTATTACTAATTACTTCAAAACAATTATTAATACACACAAACAACAACAACAAGATGGCGTTTAATAAAATGTTTGTCATGTTACCCGTCATGTTTGCGGCCCGCAAATTAGACGGGGACGATCCCAACATTGTGCACATGCTCCGCATTGCCTATGGCGTCGTACAGACCTGTTGTGTCTTGGCCGTCTTGTACACGTATTTTGTGTGTTCCGGTGCCGCGGCCAAACACATGACGAAAATTGTCTACGTTCCACCGGCTCCCACGGTACGTACAAACTAATGAATGTTGCGTCGAGACAAAGTGTACTTTGGTGTTTGTGTGTACAGTATTTGCGCGTGTATTTGTGTGCTCCTGAGTGTGCTTTTGCCTGTGCGGTACTGTTTTGTCTTTTTATCTCAACTACGGCCTCTTTACACTCATGCCTGGTGGTGACTCACTTAACATCTCCTTTTTTTTCTCTTTCTCTTCTCTTGATTGGTACCAACTACTACAACTTACTGGCTTCCCTCCCTTCCAACAACCACAATGAAAATCACAACCGCCAACAATAATTACGCCCGACCATTCATTTACGCCACCACCACACTACTACTGTATACACACAAATCCAATACATTTATGACAGCCATTTCAAGATCCCAATTCGACCAAGAAAAAATACACCGAAACCAAATATGGGGCCCACGTCTTACAGACGGCTCGTTCCTTGGTGGGCAGTACTCTCTTTGGTGTGGTCATGACGGTGGGATTGCACATTTACAAAGGCATGGTCGTCGGTTTGGCCATTCAAGCTTGCATGGGACCTCTCAATTTGGCAGAAAATCCATTGATCAAGGCCATCTTTTTGGGATCCGGTACCATCCAACCCGAGGACAAAATATTTGAAGAAAAAACCGCCAGTGAATTGGATGCCAATGATGAAGTCGTCGATGAAAGTGGAAATCCATTGGTACGCAACAACAACAATACGATTACAGGAGGAGCCGACAAGAAAGCCATTGCCGCCACAACCACCACCAAGGACACCAATAAACCAATGATGAGTTTGGAAGAAGTCTTATTGGATACATGGGATTCGGGGGATAAAGCCGATATTTCCAATCTCATGAGTACATTGACACCCCAAAATTGCAATCATCAAACCAAAGACGATCAATGGACGGCATTGATGCTATTGTCGGGTTTGGGACAAGTCAAGGGTACTGCCAGTGCCATTCGTCAAGCCATTACCATGGGGGCCAATCCTGCCATTACCGATAAGGAAGGTTGGAATGCCTTGCATTGGGCGGCCTTTCACGGGAGTCCAGAGGCCGCCAAAGAATTGGTCAAGGATATATCCTTATTGGATGCCACGGATAAGGAGGGAATGACGCCGATGGATTGTGCCAAGAAAGAAAATAATGCTCTAGTCGTCAAGGTACTGGAAGAAGCCGAAGCAGCGGCGGAAAATAAGAAGACTACGGGAGAGGAAGATGGAGTACGAAAACGTAAATAAATATATTAATCAACCCTATAGTAT
>ENA-ORBV01009563-ORBV01009563.1-microbial-mat-metagenome-genome-assembly--contig:-NODE-9563-length-15842-cov-9.331621_pt1 | contig 15842 bp, 9 predicted proteins | sample MGYA00237777_ERZ505514 | MGnify/ENA primary metagenome ERZ505514 (study PRJEB26160, sample SAMN06269048) | microbial mat metagenome | isolation source: Oligotrophic lake microbial mat | place... | reverse complement strand
GGGACGGATCAGGCCCGCTACAAGGCAGCAGTTGATGAGTTGAATAACAACTATGTCCTCGGTAAGGATGTGTATCCCGCTGATGTGCCAGCAGCCATCATGGTGTTGACCAATCGCAGAGGATATGGTGGATCCCGTCAGAGACAGGTTGAGAACCTTTCTGATGGTTTGTCAGTGGTGAGTTTTGCCCAGCAGTCAACTAACAAGGATAAGATCAAGTGTTACCGTTGCAACAAGCGAGGTCACATTGCTAGAGACTGTCCAGAAGCAGCTGACAACCAAGAGTCCAAACGTGGTGGATCTGATGACAATGACAGTGTCGGAAGCGGCGGTGGAAAGGTGGCTTGGAACTTTTCACAAGTTGAGAGGGGTGTCAAGTGGCAGAGGGCAATGGATGATGATTCATTGCATTTTTAATCGATAGGAGTGTAGCTGATTCAACCTATGCGATATGTGCAGAACAGTCCGAAGATAGGATTCCATCCCTATCTCCGCAGGAGTGTGTTGGAAGATGTGTGCATCTACAACCATGGTGTCCTTGAAGTTTCCACTTCAAGATCCACTACAAGCAGCAGCAACAGTAGCAACAACAACACTACCATAATTTCTAATGAACTGATCTTTTGCACCACCAATAGATCTCTTATCATTCAACACCAATGCACTCATTTGGTGTGACAGGGTGGGCTTCAGGCTGCAATTTTGTGTTTTTTGGGCCAAAACGGTGCATGTTGCCAAAATGCTGCATGATGAGCATCGTGTGTTTCACCATTGACACGACCCGTGTTTCAAGGATCGCACAATGCGGTGCACAACACCAAAATGCAGCACCATGTGCATTTTTATGTGATGCAAGGACCATCACGGGCCTTGAGTGTGGTCAAAGATGTCAACTGCATTGTGCATTTTTTTCAATGCATTTCTGTGTTCCTCCTCAAGACAGTCGATTTCACCTTCTTGTGCTGGCAGCTCAAGTCGCTGCACACTCTGGTTTCACTTTGTGTTTTCAGATTGAAAGTTCCAAGGCTGTGCTGTGAGCTTTGTGAAGTGACTCAATGGTTCAACCGCATGATGCAATCAACTGTGTGACAGAAAGGCCGCTGTTCTGGATTCAGCCCAAGCATTGGAACTGACTGTGTCCAAAGCTGGCGCCGCTCAGCCTTGAGCTGTGACACAGTTGCACTGCTGAAGGGTGGGGTCTGTTGTGCAATTTTTTTTGTGGGCAAGGAAAAGGTTCGTTGGAGAAACAATGTGCCACAATGAACCCACCCTAGCAAACATGAATGTCACTGGTCCAGATGGAATGATGTTGCAAAGAGGTGATCAAATCATGAACAACCCAACCGCTGAATGTTTCCTTCATGGCCGATCACAGAAAAGTGTGGCCAAATCAGCGCAAAAGAGTGATGCCTGCATTTGGAATGAGCATGTTGTTTTGTTTTGTTTCTTTTGTTTTTGTTTTTGTTTTTGTTTTTGTTTTTGTTTTTGTTTTTGTTTTTCCGTTTGAGATCAAGAACCGATGAATGCTTTCTTTGTGGCCACAGATGGAAAAGTGTTGCCAAATCAGCACAAAAGAGTGATGTCTGCACTTGGAATGAACATGTTGTTTTGTTTCTTTTCGATTCTTTTCTTTTTGTTTTTCCGTTTGAGACCAAGAAACAGGACAGAGATTTTGTCAGACAATTTTTTTGCCCAACCAAATTGTTGTTTTTCCTTTTGAGGTCTGCATGAGAAGAAACAGCTGCAAGGATTGGACAACACAAGCAAATCAAGTTGGTGCAACTGCAAAATCAACGATCACCGCATGATGACAAACTGCATGTTTGCCTCAACAACTGAAAATTTGCAATGTTGCACATTGATGGGTCAGAAGTTGTGTTGAGCACTGGACAAATGATTGCCCTGACATTGGGGGGCATGCAACAGACAGCGGAACACAAGCATGACTTCATTCAACATGCACCACGCTAAAAGCTACAGGCCTTTTGAGTTGTTTGCAAATGAAAATTACAAGCTTTAGAATGAAGCTAAAATGAATGTGATGTTTGAGAGAGGTTCAGCTCGAGATCCCTCGGCGCAGTCCTCTCTCCACTGAGATGAACGATGCTTCTGCGTGAAGAATCGGCGTGCCAGTTGTGCAGTTTGTTATGACTTTGTGTTGCAACGATAGCTCATGTTGTGCCATCCAGAACAAAACGTCTTCTAGGCGTCATTGGGATGGTGTGTCACACAGCCGTTGTTCTACATAGGCGCTTGGTCTTGGACACCATCCTGAGCAACCTTCTTCACCACTCGTGAAGAGTTGGACTAGTGGCAACTGGATCCACATGCTGAAGAGCGCAGCTTCCGTGAATGAGTCACGAACGAATGAGTCCTATCTGAGGACACTCTGTGTGTGTCCTATTCCAGGCATTGCAGTTGCACTAACACATTTTTGATCAAAAGCCACTGTGGAATGTTTCTTGTTGAGGCACAGCATTTTGTGTGCCCTGATGTTCCACTGCATTTTGGAGAACAACTGAACACACAAATGTTGCAAAATTGTTCAAGCAAGTTCATGACATTTCCACATGGGCATCATGAGCTGGCAATGTCAAATTCTCTTTCAAAGCAAAACACCCCCGATCAGTCAATCAGTGGTGCGATGCACATGAGTTGCCCTAAAACGGTGCTCACTTGGGGCTTGTTTGCATGACTTTTTCACAGGACTGTCTTGGGCCTCACCCAATCTTTCAATTCCAGCTAATGGGAATGTGCACAACATCACACACAGATGAAGCAGGATCAACACTGAGTCCACATAACCTTTGCACAACCACAATGGTGCCAGAATGACAGAAAGAACACGGATTTCTCTATTCTTTGCCATGCCAAGGCAATCATCAACATGGTTGTGACCATCTCTGAACACAGCAACATTGTTTGTTCTGGCACAAAGAGAGGAGCAATTCAAAGAGGTTGGATGGACCTCTCTTCCCAAAAAATGTTTAGTTTGGGTTCATTCCAAAGCTTGTGATTTTCATTTACAAACAGCTATGCCTTTTAGGGCACTGCAGTGGAAATTTTTGGCAACTGTCTCAACCAATCAGCAACTGAAGCTGGCAGTTGCACCTCCCGTAGGATGGCTTCAGGTGAGTGAATGCAACATTGCCACTCATGCTGATCTGCCCAAGATGTTCTTGTCATGGTGCATCCTACCCCAGGTAGCCAAATGTTGACCCTTTGTCATTTTAGCAGCAGCCGCCTTGATCCCTGGACAAAACAGCCCTGTTAGTGTTCCATGTCTTCATTTTGCCCTAAGCCCCACACAAGGTGACACACCCCAGTGTGCCACTTCACAGCTGTGACTGGAGAGGACAGCTATGACTGGAAGCATGCAGATGGCCAGTGCACCTGTTGCTCCTCACAGCTGCAACACATCAGAGCAACAACGGCAACAAGCAACCGTTCTCCACAGAAGCAAGCTTTCTGAGACTAGTTCAGATTGAGGTGAGGCACATGTTTAGAAGTGCTGGCTGTGGAGGCAATGGACACCTTCTTAATCATCCCACAGGTAGCTGTGGTGAGGCAGTGGCAGGTGCTCATGGTGCTGGGTTTGAAGGTGGAGGAGAGGCAGAAGTGGCTGGACTTCAGGCTAGAGAAATTGTCTTCAACATTGAGCCCAGATTCCCACACAAGTTGACATGACTAGCATGTCGCTTCACTTTGGCTACAGTCAGAGTTGCAGCACAATCATGCCTTGTCTGTTGTGGGCTGATAGCTGCAGCAGCTACGGGAGTTACGGGGATAACAAGTCTCCTGCTGTTCATTTGCACCTGTTGCATCGTCGTCCGTTTGCGTGTGGGAAACAATCCTCCCAAACGAAGCGGGCAGTGGTTTACGAATGAAGGACAAGGACCTAGCATTCCCATTTTGATTGACTTTGTCCGTGGCAATCTCAGCTAACCTCTCACTAGTCTCGTCACGGGTTTGTTGCCACTTAGCCGCCATGCCGTCCATGTGCGATTGATTAAGTTTCTTTCCGTCTGGTTGTGTTTGGAGTGCTTTGGCGCTCAGCAGCTTTTGAGTTTGGCACAGTTCCTCGTCTTTGGTCTCTAGTTGGCTTTGCAGCTCCTTGGTAGATTGTTCCAAGCTCTGAATCCACTGCTGGAGCTCTTTGCACACAGCGGCGGCAGTTTGAATCTCGATTTGACCTTGACGCAATGTTTCGTCCTTATCAACCAACGCACGTTCTCTGTCTGAAGCAATCGATTTCCAATTGTCGACATCCTGTTGGAGTCTCTGGTTGTGATCTGCTATGCCTTCTTCGGTTCTCAAAGTCTCTCCCTGTTTGACCAATGCATTCCGTTCCTCAATCAGGCAGGTGTTGTGTTCGCGCAAGCCGGCTTGTTCTTGTTTCATGCACTCCATTAGGTGTTTCAAATCATGCTCTTGTTGCTCCAACCTATAAATATCATCTTGCAAATGCCTGCATTTATGTTCTAATCGATGCGCCGCTTCTTCCGCAGCTTTCTATCGGCCGGCTCTCATTTGAAGATCTTGATTAGTTGTGGTTAGAGATGCCAGTTGTTCCTGGAAGTTTCTAGCCATGTTTTGCTTGCTATGGATATCCGACTCCAACACATGTGTGCTGTTGTCCTTCTTTAATGTCTCCTGCTGAAGGGTGTGTTTCTCGTCTCGATGACTTCCAACCAGCGACTCGAGTTCTTGTTCCAGTCTGGCAATCTCTGACCAGTGGTGAGCACGACAACACTAGAGCAATAAGCGTTGATTACATGTGCCAATTCTAAGTGTTCTTACCTCGTTTTGAATCCTCCAATTTATCCTTCAATATCTGTATATTCAGTTCATGGTCCTTACTTTGGTTCTGTAGTGGTAGTGCTTCAGTCCTCAAGGATTCTGCAATCTTCTCGGAATTCTCAAGTCTTTGCTTTAAGCTGTCAATTGCTTCATTGCTACAAGAAAGGTCCCTTCGAAGCGTTTCAATAGTTATTTGCAAGTTGTCGAATACTTTGGTTTGGTTCTGGAGCACGTCCACAAGAAGGGAATTCCCGGGCATCTTGAGAGCAATGGAGTTTTCGGCGAAATAGGCGTTCAGTTTGGCAAGAAAATCCCTAACGATGTTGTAGACAATTTTTCTGAAATCTCACCTTTGAACCACGGCGTTCACCATTCAGCTTTTTGTCGGACTTCAATAGAACATGATATATACGCTTTAGAAAGCGCCGAACTGATCGTATGGGAGATTGGTTGTTGTCTTGGCTATCAGCCAATGCGGCACAACGTTGCTTCCATTCTTCCAACTCGTTTCGCAATCTTTCTATTTGCCGCGTCATGTCCGTGAAGTCCTTCGTACCAGCATCCAAGGTGTTCGGTATGACATCATTTCGAATAAAACTTCCACTGTGAAGCTCGGGCAAAGAAAACCAGGCGTGTGTCTCAGATGGCAAGCAGATCAGCGTCATTGACATGAACAGCGTAACATTGACGAGCCATCTAGGAGAGTTAACCCGTTGCATTGCAACTCTTTTGACCGGTTGGTTCATGGGAGCTGCAGTGTTTGAGCAGTTCACTTGCACATGCGCTTTCACGAAAGTTAAGTGTAGAACGCAGCAAGAAATGCAGACATGGGCGTCCACACGCAGGATGCCTTGCCCACGATGGAGGCGATCGATTCCAAGGTTCTGCCTCTGCAGGGTTCTGCCTCTCCGAATTGACCGTGGAAATGACTTCTGCTTTCATGTGTTGATTGATGAACTTGCACACCAGAAAACCGGAACTCCGTCACCTTGTTGAAGAAATGCCAAGTGTCATTTTTCTAGTTCGGATCTTTCGCGCCAAACCACGCAGCGCACAGTCTGTCTGTCTTGCGTTGCCTTAATGAATGCTGATTGATCGCGAACTCTAATGATAAGACATCTTCATGAACATCGAAGAAGATCTTTGAACATCGAAGAAGAACATTCACATTCCTTTGTTTCACGAAAAGTGCTGAAGGTTCGATCGGCAGTTATAGATGGGATGAAGACAACGCGGGATACTACTGTACGTTGTACTACTGTACGTTGTACTACAAATGTAGTGTAGCTATCGGCGTGCAATTGCAACCAACCAGGACATCAACTGCAGCTCGCCGACGTTGCCGTATCTTTCCTCTCATTATCTTCCCTTGGCAAGTCTCTTCAGTCTTTGCTTGGAGGAATGTTTTGCGCATCACGTCCTTCGTCCATTGGCTGCAATTATCGATTTGGCAAGACTCTTCTTCAGAAGAAAGCTCCCATTTTTCTCCTTTCTTGTGCCTTTTTCAGTAGTGGTATTACGGCCAGTAGAATGGATCAACCGGTTCGATTTCCAAGAAGTGGCAAAGTGTCCAAGAATGCCTTTGCCGTGGCGTCACTTACCAATTGCCAAAGCAATCCAGATGGGACACTGCACGACAACGAACTTCATTGGTTGGTTCGTCGGGCCAAAGGCGGTTATGGCATTGTCAACACTTGTTGTGTCCATGTCCAAGCCAACGGCAAGGGATGGGAAGGCGAATTGGGATGCTTTAGCGATGACCAACTTCCAGGATACGAGCGATTGGTAAAGGCCATCAAGGAAGTAGACGCTGATACCTTGATCATTCCACAAGTATTCCATGCCGGTATGAGAGCCGACGAACATTTGATTGAAGGCATGCCTCGATCTGCCGTCGATACAGAATATCACCATCGAGCCGGTGTCCGAAAGTGCAGTGGATTGACAGAAGAAGAAGTGGAAACGTTGATTGAAGACTTTATCAAGGCCTGCAAGAGATGCCAAGATGCCGGTTGCGATGGCGTCGAGCTTCATGGAGCCCACGGATATATTTTGACGCAATTCCTCTGTCCCAGTTTGAATCAACGCACCGACCAGTGGGGTGGTAGTGAGTCTCTTGAAAATAGAGCTCGCATTTACCGTCGTATCGCACAAGGAGCCCGACAAGCCTGCGGCAAGGACTTTATTATTGGCATGCGTCTTTCTCCCGAACCGGGATACGAAAAGGCTGGTTGGAATATGGATCCCGATGAGAATGTCCAGGTCGCCAAATGGTTGGCGGAAGATGGGATTGATTACATTTCCGTCAGTCTCTTTGGACACAGTCCGAGTCATATCACTCCCAAACACAAGGAAAGCAAGGGCGAGGCTGCCAAGCCTTTGGTGCAAGTCTTTCGAGAGGAATTGCCCAAGGATGTCGTCGTCATGTGTTGTGGAGGCATCAAATCCGCGGCCGATGTTCAGACCTTGTTGGATATGGGCGTGGACATGGCTGTGACGGGCCAAACGGCCATTGGGACACCTGATTTTCCTCAAAAATGTCTAGCTGATCCCAACTTTACAGTCACAGATCTTCCTCCCTGGACTCCCGAATTTTTGGCGTCTGTGGATGTCAGTCCACCTTTTGTCGATTTCTTGGATGCGGCCTTTCGCTGGGTCAAGAAGGAAGAATAGGCAGTTGCGTAACCTTGTCGCCAAGCAATTTCTAGTAGCAAGTAGAGACTAATCTAGCCGTGAGTCACAAAACACGATCTATTTAGCACTCCCTGGAAGCAACAAGCTTGAATTTTCTTTACTAAGACTGCGATCTGTTATTAATTGACCTCTTCGATCGAAGAGGTGTTTCCTTTCGCTTGGCAAGACTTGTTCCGACTGCAAAGTTTCTTGTGCTGCTTCCAGTCTTTCACCTGGCAGTCCTTGCTGCAGTAGTCCACGTTCTTGCAACGACCACATTTCAAAAGATTCCTTTGAAGTTGCTCTCCAGTTTTGTAGCATGTATTGCAGGCTCCTCCAGGCACCAATAGCTCCCCAGATTCCGACATCTCCGTTCCAGGCGGGAAGACTCCCGGCGAGCTGGCCGTTAACATATGGAACATCCACATGTTTGAATTTTCGGGATTGTATGTTCGATCTCCGGATTGCGCTTGCGCAAGGGCTCTCTTTGCTGCGCGAAGATCGTATGGTGCATGTTAATCGAAGTCCGACTCTCCCAATGACGAACTTACCATACTGAAAAGCCAATCCTTCAACCATGCCTTTCGCGGCAACTCTTTCGAGAGCCGTAACATCTCACACCCAAGGAGGTAAGCTTGGGGTCCACCGCAATCATATTCGTCAAAATCAGAATTACAAAAGGAAAGTACGAGCGTTTCGGGGACGTTCGGCCCGATTGCACTAATTATGCTTGGGTGGATGGCACCCTTGTTAGAGCCCTCAGCGACAATGGGTGCGATTGATTCAACCGAGAGCACGGTTTTCCACCCGCTGCCGCCAAGCACGTGCCATAGATCTTGGCCCTGCGAATGCAATAGATCTGCCACGCAGACCTTTGTATCAGGGATACAAGCAAGGACAGATGTGCAGCGGAGTGTTCCGTAGAACCCATACTGGGGCATACAGTTCGTCTGCCCACTCTCGGGACCAAACAGGATTTCCAAGAGACTAAACTTTGGCGGCTCGTGTGGAGCGTACATCGCAGGAGGAAGGGCGAAACGATAGTCGTGGAAGCCGCGCGTCCAGCCAAACATGGGGCAGATGATGCGATCGTGAAAGGCTGCAAGAGGTGTAGAGCCTGCAACCTTGACCACACGCGCCGGGGCAACATCACTCTGAATGCCTGCAAACCTTGCCTGGATGGTGATGAAAGACTTGAGTGCAGTGCGGACAAGAGGGTTCTTTTTCCGATTAGCGTGAATGTTTGATAGTAGGCCTTGCTTCAGCTGATTCAATTTAGAGCTTGGATCTCTCATTCGCGATGGCAACATTGCTGCAAACTGGTAGGATTGCAGACCAGACGCAGTAAAATGAAGGTTCCTGAAGTCGCGGTCGCAAAGTGGATGGTGTAAATCCTTTTTGTTGAAAAGTGGAGGGTTGTATATCAAAGCTTTGGGCAAGCTTTTCGATTCTTCGCCATAGTAGAATTTCTCATCATCACGATCGTTTGGTTCAGAACCCGAGTCTTCTTCGTGGACTTCGTCGTCTTCAGAGTCAGACATGGTACTGAAGCCATTTTCTATGCAGTATGCGCGGTACTTGTCTTCAAATTCAGATTGAAGCTCAAACCAGATTGGCGGAAGGAATTCCGCATCGTCCCCGTCTTCTAGGACATACGTCTTTTGATACCCCTCACGTTCCATCTCTGTTGCTTCAGTTTTGGTATTTCTTGTTTCTCAAGAAAGAGAGACTTGCGGAATGAGCAAGAGCATAAAGCGGCGGTGAAGATTTTGGCCAACACCATCACTAAAAAATCTGATGTTTTTTCCTTTTCGCACAGGATGCAGAGTGCGTACAAATCAGTATGCATGGCGAAATTTTCGAGATCCCTGGCGGATCCTTCCCCCCCCCCCAATTCCAATCCGTGTGGATTTTTTTCCGAGTTATTTTGATTTTGACCCTACCCCTAAAAGATCGCGTGCTGTAAAAATTGGATCTTAGATAAATACTTTGATCGCACGTTTACTCAAAGAACGAGCGATATTTTTTCGCGATATTTTGATTTTGACCCTACCCCTAAAAGATCGCACGGTGTAAACATCGGATCTTACGTAAATACTTTCATCGCACGTTTACTCACAGCGGGGAAGAAATTTTAAATGTTCAAGCGTGCATAAAAACCAGAAACGCACACAGTCTCGATCAATTCGAATTTTGGAAATTCAAATTTCGCGAGGACTCCCCGCAGAAGACTGCATGCAGCAGCGAGGGGAAGTCAGAGACGCCATGGCGGTGTCAAAACAACAGTGACAGCACGACCATCTACCCAAGCAACCTCTATTTACCGTACTATCTAGCTAGCTAGCTAGACACTCTTATTATCAAACGAAACCCTGTGTCAAGCATCGGCGTCACTTCTACGATAGCTAGAACGAAACACAGAAAGTATGGGACTACCTATCTTGAAACTACTAACTAAAGAAGAGTGAACTAGTTAAGTAGAATGTTCCAATCCAACAACAATTGCGGCGGTGGCGGCGGGAGATATGGAGGTGCAGCCGCCAACAACAACATTACTTCGATTGACGAGAACAAGGCACAGGAAAGTGGCAATCCCACAAACAACCTCAACAACAGTTTGCACAACAACAACAACAGCAACCACACGACGGGCGGAATGGACAATTCCTCTTCGAAGCGACGCCTGTCGGGTTCCTTTTGGGGACGTCGACGACGAGATTCGGCCTTGCGACGGAGTATTAGCATGGATGCTTCCTCACATTCCGATCAGAATCAACCGTCAACGAGTATGAGCATGAGTATGAGTATGGGAAGCATCCGTCGAAGGATGAGCCATATCCACAACACGCCCGGCAGTCCGACTAGTCCTGGTAGGAGTCCCAAAAAACAGGCTTCCATTCGTTTCAAATCGGCACTGCGTCGGGCATCTACGACTGCCAATCGTGCTACGGCTGATGCTGTGGATGGGGAAGGCAGTCCTCATAAAAAACGCAAAAAGAAGAAAGTTACCTTTGGGCATGGGGATGATCCAAGCAAATCGGAAATTAGCATCGAAATTCATCCGATTGAAGCCGTCAACCGACGACCAAGTCTCGTGGCCACTCTGTTTTATTCCGCCAAGGAGATTTTGCAATTCAAGGATGAAAAAATGGAAGAAGATCAGGCCTTGAAGGAAGAAGAAAACGAACAAGAAAAGGCTGCTCGCAAAGCGGAAAAGGAAGCCAAAAAAGCGGAACGCAAAGCCAAAATTGCGGCACGACGTGCGGCACGGAATCAAAAAGGAAACGACGACAATCCACAATCCAACGAGAATGACAAAAGCGATACCGAAAATAATGAGCAAGAAGAGTCAGAAAAAGCGGAAACGTCCGAGAAAGCGGATCGCAAAGCGAAATTGGCGGCGCGACGAGCGGCACGGAAGAAATCAGCACCCAACGAGAATAACAAAAGGGACACAGAAAAGGACGGCCAAGACGATGAAGAAACTAGTGAACATCACGACAAGGACCACGCCAAGACAAATTCATTGTCGGTAGGAGCCAAGGAAGTGGAGGTTTCCAAAGGAATTCTTCTCAGTGACGACGAAAAAATGGACAATCATCCTAGGAAGGACACGACACCCAACAGTTCCTCCATGTTTTATTCGGCCATGCAATTGGATGTTGGTGACAGGGATCAGCATGACAAGGAAATGGAGCTATTTTCGCCTACTCCTGCTACTGCAATTGACGAAATCAACAACCACATTGATTGGCAACCTGGTAACGATGCGGCACAAACTGTCTCCGTGGATCATCCCAGCACTCATGCTGATCAAGCTGGCAAGGAAGGCCAACCAGCAGAACTATTGTCCACAAGGGATGGTGCCACCCTTGAACCGTTGACATCCTTGGAAGAAAAAATTCAAACCTCCACCATGACAGACAGAAACAACGAGGAAGTCCCCACAACTACAAGTAGCAATGCTGCATCTCATCACGAGGACGACTTCGTGTCCGCTTTCATGACGGTACCTCCCAGCCACAGCAGCAACTCGGCATTTCAAACGCATGTTAATACCGTATCGAAAGAGGACCAGACGACAACAAAAGACACGGTATCAGAAAATAACCTTGATGTTGCTGTCTGTTCATCGTCCCCAGAGGACGTATTTCTTTCCGCAGCTTTGGCGCCGCCACTGGAAAAAGCGCCAACTCTTCCCGATGCAGCAGCATCGGAAGCTCCACAATCCTCCGCTCTGGCCGACGAATCGATTCAGAGCCTTCCTTCTCTCCATCAAATGGAACCTGCTTCCCAATCTCTCCCTTTTACCTCCAAAGATGATGATGCTGCTACCACGGATGATCCTATCACAACGTCTCCATTGCCGCAGCCAGTCCCACCCCTTCTTCCTCCCCTTCAACAAGAACGTGAATCAACTTCCAACAACGAAGAGCGAAGCTCAGCATCCTCTTGGTTATTATCGTCGTGGTCGAGAGGCAGCATATCCAAAGAAGAAAGGGCCGCGAAAAAGGCCGCCCGAAAAGCGGAAAAGGAGGCCAAAAAGAAAGCCAAGAAGCGGAATAAAGCATTACATGACAGCAATACGGAAGGAGGAGGAGATCCCGCGCAAGTGTTTGAAGACAATAGTGATGATAACGATCCAGAAGCAGTGGCTAGTCTTGTAAGCGAGCTCGAAGGCAAGCAAAAGAGCAGATCATCACTGATAAAGATCTTTGGCATGTTTTCCATTAAAAAGAAGAAGACCAAAAAATCTAAAAAGAAGGATACGGAAAAGAAGGATTCTAATGACAGAATCCAGGAGAAACCTCCCGCGGCCGATGGCAGCAGCAACGCCTACGACTGGTCGCACCACCAACCACAACAGCAACAAAATGAGTCTCCTGCAAGGCAATCATCAAATGAACCAGGTTATCACTGGGAAGACCACAAGAACAAGGATAACAAGAACGACAAGGACAACGAAAAGTCCCATTCGCCTCCTCGCCGAACCGATTCGTTTCTGGAGCGTTTATGGAAAACCGGGCTCAAGCGCAGGGGAAGAAAGCGCGACAAGAAAGAACAACAACGAAAGCAACAACAGCAAGAGGATCCTCATCAGAATTTTTTGGAAAACCAGCAAAGAGAAGACGAACGTCACGATCTCGAGTCAGACTCAGGGCACCCGTCTGGAAGAATGCAAAGTTTTGACAACAGTGCTAGCAGCGACAACTATAACGCGATGCTATCCGAGTCGTCGGTTTCGAGGTCCGGCCTTGAGATGGATTCCTCCCATGGACCCGACAGCAAAAGTTTCCGTGCCTGCCGGGGCGAACTAGCAAGCATCGAAGAAATTGGAAAGCCAGAATCGGAAGGGCAATTGACAGGACCCCTCTACGATTTAGTTGAGATGGACAACTCGTCTCGACGGCGTCAATAATGTGGATGTCGCGAAAACAGAAAAGTTCAACAATCTGCGCTCGCGTTGTCATAGGATATGCTTCAAGTATTTTTATTTTATAAACAAGGCGAGGATTTGAATCCACTACCATTGCTTTTACAGCTGGTGATTTACCAACAGTCAAATATATGCATCCCAATTTTAATTCAAGCTGTACACAACAATGCTAAGGACAGTGGACACCAAGAAGGTCGCCGCAAACGACGAGTGGGCTCGAGCGTCCGATGCATATTGGTTGGCGGGCATCGTTTCGAGCTTGGAAGTCTTGGTAGTTACTAAGCGGCCCACTTGTGGCAGATCCGCATTACAACAGTCCAGATAGACTTCATCCACCGTGGGACAGCAATCGCCGCCAAGTGCAAGTGCTGAGCACTCTGGATGGGCGCTACACAACGCATCAGTCACTGTCTCCACTATCAGCTGTTGTCCAGGTGTTGGAGCTGGCGCGTTGTTGTCACCACCAGTAGGGGCGGGGACGCTTTCAGAAGTAGTAATAGTGGCGGTGGCAGTATAGGTGCCATTCACACCGCCTTCTCCTTGGCATACTGGATCGGTATAGCAATCACTGTCGGCACAATCAAACGGTTCGTCACCATTGTAACCGACACCGTCATTGTTGAATCCATCGGCACAAGCACCTTCTTCGGATTTTGCAGCGACACGGCATGTGTTGGTCGACAATGGCTCACACGTCTTGGAACTCTTGACACAACCGGCGGCGGCACTAATGAAATTCCGAAAGTAATAGGTGTCCGCTCGCTGCATGAAGGAATCGGGAAGAATGGCAATGCGATCAATTGTCAAATCGGTGTCCAACACATCGGGTCGATCATAAAAGTCGAATTCGAGTCGTTGAAAGTCCGTGTCTTTGGTCAAAAAGGCAATATACCGGGAATGCCGACCGATGGGAAAATTGTCGTCTGTTGCTTTGCGACTGTCTTCCAGTTGGATCAAGAAGCGAGTACAGGGAGCTGCTGTGGGAGACTTGGCATCCATGTAAAACTTTTTGGCGGCCTGGACGTACAACTCCGGATCGGGAATTGCCGCAGTGCCCAAATGAATGTGGTCATAGACTTCTTCCAAGTTTCGCTGATAGACAATGGTGGCTGGGGTGTCGGCTGTGGCATCTGCTACCTCAAACTCTCCCGTCGAAAAGGAGTAGGTTGCTTCATCTTCATTCGAATCGGGCCCCAAAAGGGAGAATTCTTTTCCGTAAAAGTCCTGGACTTCTACTGGAATGGACAGAGTATAATCTCGTCCACACGTGAACGCGATTTTGGCTTGGACGTATCCAGATGCTGTCCCAAAATCCACATGAACACATCCGACTTGATCGTCGATCGCAATGTAGGTGGCTCCTTCGGGTACGGTCCATTCCATAGTCGAATTATCATAATCTGCACCATCCTGTAAATCCCTAAGTTTGACACAGTACTTGCTCTTTTTTTGGTTTCTCTGAACCAGTGTTTTTCCATCCATGCGTGGGAGGGCCACTTCTTTGTTTTTCAATTCATAAACGCGAATGTAATCGATTTCCAAGGTACTTGGAAATTCCGTCGTCGTGTCGGGATACTCCGGCCAATTCCCACCCACGGCTAGATTGATAATGAAATGAAAGACCGATTCAAAAGGCCATTCGAATGTGCCCTGCACGTCCTCTGTAGCACATAGATGAATTATGTATAAGATACGACATGACCAGCAATCGTTCACTTTACATAGTAAAGATCGACACATACTGTACGTACCACTGGTATAGGTCTGATAACGATATCCATCGAGGTACCAACTAATGGTATTGGGTGTCTTTTCCAATGCAAATTCATGAAAGTCTTCTCCCGCATGTTCTGGCAGTTGAATGGGACCTCCCATTTGACTCTTGACATTATACTTTTCACCATAGTGAAGGTACCCTTGTGTCTAAAACAATAACAAACAGAAACGTGGAAATGGATGGAAACAAGCAGAGAGAAAGTGTCAGTACAGTATAGCCAGGCCAAGGAGAATGCCTCTCTCTCTCCACATGTCATGTGTACGTACCATATTGGGTTCCCGTCCAATGAATTCCATGATATCAATTTCCCCCCCTTTGGGCCAGGTGTTCATTTCCACGAGAGACGGCATCATCCAAAAGGCGGGCCACAAACCTTGACTATTCTTGGGGACTTTGATCCGCGCCTCAATGCGCGAAGGCTTGGACATGTCAAAATCGGCCTTGTCGATGCTTCGCAATCTTGCTGAGGCATACGTGTCACCATTTTGAGTGGCCCGAATTTTCAAGGTCCCGTCCGAGACTTCGATATTGTCGGCACTGTCCGTATAGGATTGCCATTCGTTGTTGCCCCATCCGCAAATTCCTAAATCACAACCATCGCCCAACATGGGTGTCCATTTGGTTTCGTCCAAGGCAGTGCCATCAAATTCATCACTCCACAAGAGGGTTGGACATTGAGCTTGGACTCTGGTAGTTGTGGCAACCGCGAGGAAGCCTAGAAAGGTAAGACGAGATTTGAAAGCCATTTTCGTATTCAAGTACAAGAAAACTTGAGTTTGATTTTTTATGGCTAAAGGAAGAAGGGTGGCTTGAAATTATTATGTTGTGGTATGTTATGTCACACCCGTCATTGATTGATCTTTCGCGTAAGTACCATACTCGTAGTGCTTTCTACTGTGGCCTAAAAAACTATGTTGATTCGTACGATCGAGAACTCGGGCCAAGTCGTGTTTCCACAAAATTATCTAAATCTGCCCTGAGAGCCTTCCGTTGAGAATATGTGTATTTCTAAGTAATGGAATCGCGGCTGCTGCCGAGCCAGCCGGTAAGACTGCAGGTCACACTTTCTGTCACAAAATTAGATCTTGCCGATTCTTGCCGATTCTTGCCATAACATAGATCTGTCTCTTATACACATCTCCGAGCCCACGAGAC
>ENA-ORBV01009562-ORBV01009562.1-microbial-mat-metagenome-genome-assembly--contig:-NODE-9562-length-15844-cov-4.037357_pt1 | contig 15844 bp, 10 predicted proteins | sample MGYA00237777_ERZ505514 | MGnify/ENA primary metagenome ERZ505514 (study PRJEB26160, sample SAMN06269048) | microbial mat metagenome | isolation source: Oligotrophic lake microbial mat | place... | reverse complement strand
GCGTTGATCCACGGCCCGTTGGGAATCCAGTGGCGATCCCACACGCCGGGCAGTTCCTCGGGGGCTTCCGCCCAGCCTTTGCCCGTCATGCCGCCCGGGTAATGGCTGATTTTCCCGAGCGCGAGCGTTTGATAACCCTGCTGCTTGAACATGGCCGGCAGGCTCCGCGCGCCCCATTCGGTATGGGTATCGCGGATACCATTGTTGCCGACTTGGGCGGCGACGGTCGGATAACGTCCGCGGAGCAGTGCACAGCGCGAGGCGCCGCAGGTTGGAACCTGGACGTAGTGATGGCTGAAGATCCGGGAAGTCCGGGCAAACGCATCGAGCTGCGGCGTGCGGGCGTGGGGCACTCCCAGCACCCCGAGATCGGGCCGCAGGTCGTCGATGGCAATGAAGAGAACATTGGGCCGGCTAGTCGGCGCCTTTGCCGAGGCCGGGCGCGACTCGGCGGCGAAAGAACTCTGGAGTAGGGCGAAGGCGGAAACGAGAACGAGGAAGGGCTTCATGAAATGAGGGCGAGGGTGGGCGGCGGAGACCGGTGGGCGAGAGACAATGGCGACGCGCGTTACTTTCCTTCGGTGGCCCAGCGTTTCATCACGATCATGTTTTTCTCCACCTCGGGATTCGCCCGTTTGAGGTACTCGGCCATGTCGCTCTCGTACATCGCGGCGGATTCCGGACCCTGGTCCTTGGTCTCGCGGCTCCACTTTTCCAAACGGTCGCGATGGGCTTCGAGCGCGGCGCGATGCGCGGGATTGCCGGCGAGGTTGGTGATCTGCCAGCGGTCGTTGACGTATTCGTAGAGTTCCTCTTCCGACCGCGTGGGACTGAACAGAATCTCACGCGCGAGGGGGCTGAGCGTGCCGGCGGCATGGGCGGCGCGGAGGGCCTTGAGGGTCGGCTTCGCGTCCTTGTAAGCATTGGGCTGCAGGTGCGGCCGCTGGGGATGGAAATTGCGGATATATAGAAACCGGTCCGTACGCACACTCCGGATACGCTCGACGGTCTCGTCGCAGCGATCCCGGGCCGCGAAGACCGCGGTGCGCGGATCGTAGCCACGAGCAAAGACATTTTGCCCCTGCATCGTTTTGGGAATGGGAATGCCGGCGGCGCCGAGCGAGATCGCGCCCATATCGATGTGCTCGATCAAGTCTTCGCGGGTGGCGCCCCTGGCAATCCCGGGTCCGCGGACAATGAATGGAATGTGCGCTCCTTCATCGTAGAGGAACTGTTTGCCGCGCGCATGGCTGATGCCGTGGTCGGTCATGAAGATGATCAGGGTGTTTTCCAGCAGACCCTCGCGTTCGAGGCGGGCGATGACGTCGCCGACGTGTTTGTCGGTGAGCCGCACCGCGTCGAGGTAAGCGGCCCAGTCGGCTAACAGCACGGGATCGCGCGGGTAGTACGGCGGGAGCGTGACTTTGTTTGGTTCGGTGGCGTTGCCGAACTCGGTCTTCGCGCGTACGACCAGGGCGCGTAGCACTTCGGGACCTCCGTCGCGCAGTTTGCCGCCGTGAAGCTGCACTTGCATGAAAAACGGTTGGCCCGGGGCGCGGCCGGCCCAGTCGCTATCATTGTAGATCGAGGCATCCCATTCGAAGTTATAGTCGGTTTTGCCGAGTTGGCTCCGCGCGCCCGCAGCCGCTTTTTTGCCGGTGCCCTGGCCAAAGGGCAGTCCGCGAAAGTCGCGGTCGGTGAGACCACTACCGATGCAGGTGAAGTATCCGGCCTTTTGAAACAACGCCGGCACGGGCACAATTCCATCCGCCAGATGATTCTTCAAGACGCCCCGGCCACTGCGATGTTGGTGGGCTCCGATCGTGGTTTGATACATGCCCGTGATCATGGCGGAGCGCGAGGAGGAGCAGACCGGCGCGGTGACATACGCGCGCGTGAAGCGCGTGCCTTCGGCGGCGAGACGATCGACGTGGGGGGTGCGAATGGCTTTTTCCCCGTAGGAGGAGAAATTCGCCGACATGTCATCAACCACGAACCAAAGGATGTTCGGGCGGGCCGAAGCGGCGGAAGTCATAACGACGGCCGGTCCGAAGAGCGTGAGGAGCAGCAGGCTCGTTGCGTTGATCAGTTTGCCCTTTGTCAGGATAACGTGGATACGGGTGAGAAAGTGATTCATGACGGACACGGTTTTAGCTTAGGGAAGCTTGGGCTTGAGGGGCGCGGAACCAGATTCGGCGACGGGATAGAGGGCTTGATGCTGCTCCAGGCTCGCGGTCAAACCCTGCATCATGCGGCGGAGTTCGCGCGGCTCGGAGGCCGCGACGTTGGTGGATTCGAACGGATCCTTGGCGAGGTTGAAGAGTTGATAATGGGAGTCCTCGGAGACGGCGGACGGGAAGTAATGATAGATGACTTTCCACGGACCGTCCCGGTAGCTCGTCCAGTAATCACTGCGATGCGGCGCGTGCGGATAATGCATGAGGAACCTCTCCGGGCGCGTGCGATCAGGCTTGCCCGAGAGGAGCGTATCGAGGCGGACTCCATCGACCGTGTGTCCGGCCGGAGCCTTTGCGCCGGTGAGGGCGAGGACAGTGGGGAACAGATCCTGGACGGCGGCCTGTTGGCTTTGGATGACGCCAGCGGCAATCGGCAGCCGTTTCTGATGAGGATTATTCGCGTTGGGCTTGGCCCAGGCGGCGATGAAGGGCACGCGCATGCCACCTTCGTAATGTGATCCCTTCTTGCCGCGCAGGGGGGCGGCACAGGCGACTTCATGTTGATGGCCGAGCGGCGCATCGGAGCCGTTGTCACCGAGGAAGAAAATCAGCGTGTCTTCCGCGATGCCGAGCGCTTCGAGATGATCGAGCAGATCACCGAGGGATTTATCCATGCCTTCAATCAACGTGGCAAAAGCCTGGGCTGGCGCCGGCTTGCCCGAGTCCTTGTAGTTCGCAGCGAAACGAGGATCCGATTCGAACGGGGAATGCACCGCGTAATGAGCGAAGTGGAGGAAGAACGGTTTGGAGGCCTTCACGGCGTCGCTTAGCTTCACCTTGGTTTCAAGGGTCAGCGCTTCGGTGAGAAACGTGTCGGTGCCGTGATATTTCTCAAGATGGGGGACGGCATGGCTGGCGCGCTTACCGTTTCGCCCATAGTCTTGCTGACCGTGATAACTGCCGGGCGCACCGAACGACGCGCCGGCGACGTTGATCTCGAAACTGAGGTTCTTCGGGTCGGATCCCGGTTGCTCCCGCGGAGCAAAATGGCCCTTGCCGACGTGGATCGTCCGGTAGCCGTCGGCTTGCAGCAGACCGGCCAGCGTCACCGCGCCGGGCTTCAGGCCCCGCCAGTTCCAGTCCGGCGGACCTTTGGGACCGCGATTATCCGTATCCGGGTTGATCCAGTTGGTCGTATGATGGCGCGCGGCATTCTGGCCCGTCATGATGGAAATACGCGTCGGCGAGCACACGCTCATGGCAGAGAAATTATTGAAACGAATTCCACGCTGCGCGAGCCGCTCCATGTGCGGCGTGCGGTAGTAGTCATTTAACGGATACCGCTGCGGCTGGCCGGCGGCGTTGGTCAGGAAAGGCAGGGAGGTGTCCATCACGCCCATGTCATCGACGAGAAAGACGACGATGTTGGGTTTCGCGGCCGCCGCGAAGAGCGGGGACCCCAGGCTGAGGAGGAGCGCGGTGAGGCAGAGTATTCGTTTCATAACTACAGGATGAGTGGAAGATCGAGGTGGGCGCGTTGTCGCTACGCGCAGGTCCAAGGTGGGTGGCTCAGGGAATGGGCGCCGGTTCGAAGTCGCCGGGGCTAACCCAGCCGGCGCGCGGTTTTTCCCCTCGCATGAAGCGCTCGTGGAAGTTCCGCGATTCGGGAATGGCGATCGGATACTGATCGAAGATCGCCCCGCGACCAAACATGCGTGGGTCGCCCTGGGCCTTGAGCTTTTCGGTCATGGCCTTTTCCAGGGTTTTCCGGCGTTCCTGATGGGCCGGCGCGGCGGCAAGATTGTTCACGCAATCCGGATCGCGGGACAGATCGTACAGCTCTTCCGCCGGGCGTTTGCCAAAGTTCAGGTGCCAGAAAATGTAAGCGGGATTTTTGCGGCGCGCTTCCAAGATGAAGGTTTTAGTCGGACTGCCATCGGTGTCGAGATAGCCGGTTTCGGGATTACCGGCGGGCCAGCGATCGGGTTCGTAGTTGCGCAGGTAGAGGAAGCCGTCGCGGATGAGGCCGCGGATCGGATAGCCGACGTCGTTCGGCCGGCCGGCATCGGTGCGTTCCTTGCCGATGAGTACGTGGTCCCGGGCCGCAATCGCCTGGCCGTTCCGGGTGCTTTCGAAAATCTCTCGCCAGCTCCGTCCGGTGATCGGCGCCATGCCACTTGCCGCCGGCGTGATGCCGGCAAGATCGAGCATCGTGGGTGCGATGTCGGTGAAATCGACAAAGTCCTCGAGCACGCGACCGGGCTGCCTGATTCCGCCGGGCCAGCGAATGGCCAGCGGAACGTTATTGGAATCCAAATACGAATACCCCTTCACCCGCGGGAACGGCATGCCGTGATCGGAGGTGACGATGACGACCGTGTTCTCCAACAGGCCGCGCTTCTCCAGCTCGGCGAGCATGCGCACGAGGTGGTGATCGACGTGTTCCACTTCGTACGCGTAATCGAGCATGTCATGGCGCACGATGTCATTGTCCGGCCAATACGCGGGCACGCGGGGAATGTCGCTGAGGCGTTTGCCGCCCTTGTTGACGCCGGCCTGAAATTCGTAGGCGCGGTGCGGCTCGGTCGCTCCGAACCAGAAGCACCACGGCTGATCCTTGGGGGCGGCGTCGAGAAAGTCGGTGAAGTTCGCCGCGTAGTCATTCGGGCTGATCGCCTTGGCCGGCGGCGGGGCGGTGCGTTGAGTGAACGCGCGGCCGAACATGTTGCGTGGTTTGCCGTCGTTGGTCAGTGCCACTCCGGGCGACCAGCCCTTGCCGGTGATGCCGACGAACCAGCCCTTTTCGATCAGGGTCTCGGGCCAGGTTTTAAATTTGGTGGGAAAGAAGGGCATGTGATTGCCGGCTTCCTCGAGCTGCCACGATTGACGTCCGGTGAGGACGATCGCGCGTGACGGGGCGCATTTCGCATTCGGGGTGAAGGCATTGTTGAAGAGCAGTCCTTCCCGGGCGACGCGATCGAAGCCAGGCGTCTTTATCCACGGCGTGCCGTACGCGCTGGCGTGGCGCCCCCAATCGTCGGCGATGGCGAAAAGGATATTGGGTCGCTTCGGCTCGGCCGCGAATGCGATCGCGGTTCCGCACCAGATGAGAAGGAGGAGAAGAAGAGTGGGGTGATTTTGTCTCATTGAATTACTGGGCGCGCCGGACTGATCGCCACGGAGCATTCTCGGTCGCGGATTACGTCGCGGAGCGGATCAATCCGTAGCCTGCGAAAAACAGGTGTTCTCGTGCATCCGGCTTCGATCGGAAGAATTGAATCAACGCGAACCGGGAGAGCAAACCGTAGTTCGTCGTATTGCGCTTTGGATCCGTCATTGCCGCCTGAAAATTATTTTGAGTTCGAGCTCGGTAACGCGAGCCGCGAGCTGGTTTGGGGCTGGATGCGTGCGGATTACTGGACCGGTCGCTGCTCAAGGTCGTTGTCGCGCAGCGAACGTAACGTCGCCGTGAGTTGCGCTTTGAAGCGAGCCACGACCGGAGCGAACTCGGGCTTGTTCGCGAGGTTGGTATATTGCTGCGGATCCTTTTTCATGTCGAACAACTCCATCCCGAGCGACGCGTCCTCGGCGTATTGCAGGTACGCCCATTGATCTTCGCGCAGCAGAAATCCCTTGCTCGAGGGCGCGACACTGAACGCCGTCTCCCGCACGGAATGCGTGGGTTGGTCGAACATCCGCGAGATATCCTTTCCTTGCAGCCGCGCCGGTACGTCCAATCCACAGAGCTGGGCTACGGTGGGATAGAGATCGATCAGCTCGACGAGCGAGTTCACGACGGCGGGCTTCTTGCCGGGCACGCGAATGATGAGCGGCACGGCGACGGATTCTTCCCGGAGACTGACCTTGGCCCAGAAGTCGTGCTCACCCAGATGATACCCATGGTCGCTCGTGAAAATCACGATGGTGTTGTCGTCCATTCCGGAATTCCGGAGAGCGTCGAGCACCTTGCCGACTTGGGCGTCCATATAGGTGACCGACGCATAATATCCGCCCACCGCCTTCTTCTGGCGACGGACGTCCATCTTCATATTGACGCTCGTCTTGTAATTGATGCCGGCCTTGGGGATGTCGTCCCAATCGCCCGGGATCTTGGGCGGGAGCGGCATTTTGTCGTAGGGCAGGAAGGGCTCGTAGTAGCTCTTCGGTGAAACGAACGGCACGTGCGGTCGTACGAACCCGACCGCGAGAAAGAAAGGTTGGGCGCTGCCCGCCGCCGCGGCCTTTTGATTGCGCGCGTGGCGTTGGATCAGTTCCACGGCCTTCGCGGCGGTCTTGCCGTCGGAGTGCACCATGTCGTCGCCGTCCGCCTCGACCACGACAAACGTATTCCCGCCGACCACCGGTTTCTTGCCGTCCGGATTACCTTCGAGCGTCTCGCCGACGCCAGCGGCTTTCCACTCCGGACCGGGGCTGTTGTATTTTTCCGTCCACGAGGCCGGATCGTCGGCGCCATCGCCGCCGTTGTGATTGCGGCCATCGCCTCCTTCTTCGATTCCTCCCGGCACGCCCAGGTGATAAATCTTGCTGATGCGCGCGGTGTGATAGCCGGCATTCTTGAAATGTTGCGCCCATGTGGCCCGGTCGCCGATCGCCGGGCGCGGGCTGGTGTAGCCGAGCACGCCCGTCGCGTGCGGGTAGTATCCAGACATAAAGGACGCCCGCGAAGGACCGCAGTAGGTGGCATTACAATACGCCCGGGTGAACCGGGTTCCCTGCGCGGCCAGCCGGTCGATGTTGGGTGTCCGGCAGATCTGGTTTCCGTACGACGACAACGCGGTCGCGGTCAGGTCGTCGGAGATGATAAACAGGACGTTGGGTTTTGACGGCGTTCCGGCGGCATGGGCCAAAGCGGTCATCAATAACAGCCACGGGAAGAGTCTGAGCGAAATGAACATCAGGGGATGCAGACTGATTCCGGCGGTTGAAATCTGGCTTTCGTTCACAAGTTCACGACGTTGCCGCCGAGGTCCAGGCGTTTCACTTCTCTCACTTTTTCTTTCCTTTCTTCGGTGCGTTGTCCGCCACCGGACCCGACATTGGCGGCGTTTCGAAGAACTTTCCGTTGTCGATCAGGCGCGGGTCGCCGGTGCGCTTGAGCTCGTCCATGAGACGCTTTTCCAAGCTGGTGCGGGTACTCGCGAAACGCGGATCGGCGGCGACGTTCTTCGTCTGATGCGGATCGCTCTTCAGGTCGTAGAGTTCTTCCCGCGGGCGTTTGCCGTAGACCCAGTTGAAGTGCGACTTCCACTTGGGGTCGTTGCGCATGCCCACCAGCCACGCTTTCGTCGGACCGGCATCTTCGTCGGGCAGGGAGACGCGCGTTTCTTCCGTCAGCTCTTCAACGGACGGTGGATTCGGTCCATCAAGCCGGTAGGGATCGCCCAAGGGCCAGCGGTCGGGGCGGAAATTAACGATATAGAGAAAGTCATGCGTCCGGATCGCGCGTTGGGGATACGGCATGTAGTCGGCGCGGGCGTTTTCGACGTGGCGTTCGCGGCCAATATAGACGGCATCGCGGGCGGGCTCCACTTGGCCCGATTTGGTCGAGCGCAGTAAGGAAACGAGACTGCGGCCGGTCATGACGGCAGGAATCGCGGCGCCGCCCACTTCGAGGAACGTCGGGGCGAGATCGGGCAGCGTGATGAGATCGTCGACGACGCGTCCGCCACTGACGCCGGGACCGCGGATCGCCAGGGAGACGCGCGAACCGAAGTCGTAGAGGTTGCATTTGCCATGCGGGAAACCCGGCGGGCCGTGATCGCCGCTGACGACGATGAGGGTGTTGTCCAGTTCGCCGATGGCAGCCAGTTTCTCCAGGAACAGGCCGAGAGCGGCGTCGAAGGATTGAATCTCGCCCAAGTAGTCGGCGAAGTCTTCGCGCACTTCCGGAACGTCGGGGAGAAACGGAGGCATCTTGCCCTGCAGCGAATCGGGATCGATGCCCCAGAGTTTCTTGCCGGAGCCCTTGATCCACTTGCGATGAACCTCGGTGGGGCCGAACCAATAGCAGAACGGCTGTCCGGGTTTCCGGTCGGCGAGAAACGCGTCGAAGTTGCCGCGCACTTCGTCGTACAGAACATTTTTCGCGGCCTCGATCGAGCGGCCCTGGGCCACCATGGCGGTGACATTTTGGGAGAACTGGTTGAAGCGGCTGCCGGACTTTTCGTAGGAGTGGTGGGGGGCGCCGTAGGGGGCATCGACCGGCGTGCCGGGCGACCACACCTTGTACGTTTCTCCGAGGTGATAGCCCTTGTCGCGCAGCAGCAACGGATACGCGGGATTGGATCCATCCCAGACCGCACCCTGGAGAATCGAGGCGCGGCCCGTGCGCCAGAAATGCTGACCGGACAGCAACGCGCTGCGGCACGGGGTGCAGGATGGCGCGCTGACGAAGGCGCTGCGGAAGAGCACGCCTTCGCCCGCGATGCGATCGAAGTTCGGGGTGCGAACGACATCGTTGATTCCGCCGGCTCCGTCGAGTTTCGCGTAGGCACTCGCGTAACGGCCCCAATCATCGGCGAACGCGAAGAGAATGTTGGGCCGGCGCTCGGCGGCCACCGCACTCGAGGCGAGCACGAGCAGGGCCAGCAGGGTGGAGGCGAAGTGGGAGCGTCGCGAAGGCGAAGGGTTCATCGGCATATCGGTGGCGAAGGTGGAACGAGGGCGAAGGTATTGCGTATGTACTATATTTTACTATGTACTATTTCCGAGTGCGGCCCGCGGCGATGTACGCGGCGAGCTGCGCCTGCATTTTCTCTGCTACGGCGGTGTTTTGCGCGAGCACGTCCCGCGTTTCTCCGGGATCTTTCGAAAGGTCGAAGAGTTGGAATTGCGGGACCTGCGTGTTCGCCAGTTGGGCCTCCACCAGCATATTGCGGGCGCTCTTCGAGTCGTGGCGTAGCAGCTTCCAGTGGCCGACGCGGAAGCCGAAGTTCCCGACTTGGCCGTTGTCCTGCTGGATCAGGTGGTCACGGCCCTTCGCGCCGGGTTTGCCGAGGAGCGCGCCGGATACGTCGAAACTATCGAGGCAGGCGTCCTTCGGAAGTGGCGTGCCGGTCAGGGCGGCGAGACTGGCCGGAAGATCGATCGTGGCGACAATCTCGTCGGAGACGCCGGGTTTGATTTTGCCTTTCCAACGGGTGATGAACGGCGTGCGGGTGCCGCCTTCGTAGACGCTGTATTTTCCGCCCTGATACGGGCCGGCGGCCCGGTGCTCACCGCGTTTTTCCAAGGCGAAATCCTTGTAGCCGTCGTCCATGACAGGACCGTTGTCGGAGCAGAAAACGACGAGGGTGTTCTCAGCCAGGCCCAGGCGGTCGAGGGTTTTCATCAGCTCGCCCACGCACCAGTCGAGCTGGACGATCGAGTCCGCCCGATAGCCGAGTTTGGTGACGCCCTGAAACCGTTCGTGCGGGATGCGCGGCACGTGGAGATCGTGCGACGCGAAGAACAGGAAGAAGGGTTGACTGCGGTTGGCCTCGATCCAGGCGACGGATTTTTCCACCCATTTGTCCGCCAGATCCTCGTCGCGAAAACGCGCCGCATGTCCGCCTGTATAAAAACCGATGCGGCTGATCCCGTTGTGAATCGTGCTGTTGTGGCCGTGCGACCAGTCCATCTTCAGCGTCTCGCGATGGGTGATCCCGGTGGGATGGTCTTCACTGGGTTTGCGATCGCCGACCCAGAGAGGATCCTTGGGATCGAGTCCGAGGACGCGGTCGTTCTCGACGTAAACCTGGGGTACCCGGTCGTTGGTCGTGGGGAGCAGAAAATTATAATCGAAGCCGATTTCCCGCGGGCCGGGTTTTATCTGGCCGTTCCAGTCTGGGCCTTCCGGGCCGCCGAGACCAAGGTGCCATTTGCCGATCACCGCCGTGCGATAGCCCGCGGTCTTGGCGAGGTCGGCAATGGTGACGGTGTCCTGGGGGACGACCATGGGACTGTTGGGTGGTGCGATACCGGTGCCCTTGTGGCGAAAGGCGTACGTTCCGGTGAGCAAGGAATAGCGCGTTGGTGTGCACGTGGACGCCGAGCAATATCCGCTGGTAAAGCGCACACCTTCAGCGGCGAGTTTATCAATATGCGGAGTCTTGAAACCGGTGGCTCCGTAGGAGGACAAGTCCCCGTAGCCCAAGTCGTCGGCCATGATGACAATGATGTTGGGCTTGTTGGCCGCGAAGGCCGCAACCGTTAGCGTCAACGCGGAAAGAAGAGTGAGGCTTTTTCGCATATTGGAAAAGGAAGACAGTGGGAAGGGAACCTGGGGGAGAGGTTGCGGAGCTGCGGTGACGGCCGATGAGGGGCGCGCTAGTCCCGCCATGCCGTGAGGACCTTGCGCTCCGTTACCGGCCACCATTCCTGAAGGCGGGTGGCGAGGCGGGCGACGACGGCGGGATTCCTGGCCGCGAGGTTGGTGTTTTCGTGAGGGTCGGAGAGCAGATCGAAAAGTTGCGGGCGCAGCTCCGGACGCGGATTGGCGGCGGCGTAGCGGGCGCTGACTTCCCCGTCGTAAGTGAGCAGCAGTTTCCATTTTCCTTCGATCACCCAGCGGTGAGCCAAGCTGGCTTCGGGCTTGTTGATGTCGGGAACGTCGTGAGCGAACGTCTCGCCGAAAACCACATCCCGCGGAGTGGGACGGCCCGATTTTAGAATCGGGAGGAGGTTGTAACCGGGAAGATTGGCGGGCGCGTTGATTCCTGCGGCTGCGAGCGCTGTAGGGACAATGTCGATACTGGAACAGAGTTGTTCGCCGCGGTTGCCCGGTTGAATCACGCCCGGCCAGCTAAACAGCGTGGGCTGGCGAATCCCGCCTTCGTTGGCGGATTGCTTGGAGCGCGGCGCGAAGCCCGTCCCGTCCTCCTTCTGAATCCAGCCGTTGTCACCGATATAGACGATGAGCGTATTGCGCGTCAGCCCTTTCGTTTCGAGGCGATCGACCAACTGACCGCAGGTCTCATCGAACCATTCGACCATCGCATAGTAGCGGGCCACGTGGTCGGACTGAACACCCTTGGCCTTGTATTTTTCGAAGAGCCGGTCGGGCGGATTGTGCGGGGTGTGCGGGAGGAAAGGTGCATACCAGACGAAGAACGGCTTCTTTTCGGCCACGGCCAGGTCGATGAAGTCGAATATCGGGGCCATGCCTTCGCGGCCGATCTTGAGTCCGTCGTCGCCATGCCGCCCGCCGGGCTGGGGGAACCCGCGCGTCATGCCATGGGTGAAGCCACCGCGTTCGTAGCCACCTTCCCACCACTTGCCTGATTGATGGCTGAGGTAGCCCTGCTGGCCGAGAAGCTTGGGTAAGGTGGGGCGATCCAATTGCGCGATGAGTTTTTCCCGGAGCGCGAGGTACTCGGCCGGTTCACCGCCGCCGCCCTTCGCTTTGCCTTTGCCTGCCCCCGGCTTCAACATGGAGGGAACAAAGGACGGATCGTTGCCGCTGATCTTGTGTTGGTGCGCGTAGAGGCCGCTCGCCAGCGTCGCCAGGGCGGGACGGCAGAGCGCGGTGGGCACATAGCCACGCGGAAACGCCGCACTGCGGGCGGCGAGCCGGTCGAGATGAGGAGTCTCGATCTGCGGATGGCCCATGTAGCTGTAATCACTCCACGCGTGATCGTCCGAAATGATGAAGACGATGTTGGGCCGCTCCGGGTCGGCGGCAAAGGCGACGAAGCCGGTAACGAGGAAAACAGCGCAGCGGAGAAGGGGTAACATGGGGGAAGGGAGGTTGGACATTCGTGACGGGCTCGGGGCGCCCGACCCACCGCGCCGGGAATTAGGTTGAAGCGACAAAATCAGGGAAAGTCCCAGAGGCGGTGAGGCCGGGACGCGGTTGTAACTGGGCGGCGTTCGACGCATTTTTGAGCGTCGCGCGGCGATGGGTCAAGCCGGGTGCGAGAAGTTTTCCATCAGGCTCGGTCGCCGCGGACATTTCCGAGGATCGGACGCGTGGTTTCGCCGTCCCGGGTTTGATAGTAACCATTCGGATACGCTTTTGCTGCGAATGAGGGAAAGGAGAACCGAAGTTGCCAGATTACGCGCGACAACCCTCCGCGGCGTCTCATCCTCCTGCGGCTACCGCTTCGCCATGACTCACTTTGCACCTACGCGCCGCGCCTTTTTGAAATCATCCGCCTTCCTTGCCGCGGGCCCCTTGATTTTGCCGGGGCGGGTTTGGTCGCAAACGAGCGCGCCCAGTGGCCGCCTTACGCTCGGGTGTGTGGGCATGGGGATCATCATGAAGTCCCTGCTCGGCAATTTTCTCCAGCGTGACGACGTGGAGGTACTCGCGGTCTGTGATGTGGATACGACGCGTCGGGATGCGGCGAAGCAGCGGGTTGATCAATTTTATACAGAGAAGTCAGGTGCCACGCATCGCGGGTGCGCGGCCTATAATGATTTCCGCGAACTGCTTGTGCGCCGCGACATCGATGCGGTAGTGATCGGGACGCCGGATCACTGGCACGCCACGATGGCGATCGCCGCGGTGCAGGCGGGCAAGGATGTGTATTGCGAGAAGCCGCTCACGCATACGATTCAGGAAGCGCTCGAATTGGTGAAGGCGGTTCGCCAGACCAATCAAGTTTTGCAAACCGGTTCCCAGCAGCGCTCCTCGAAGGAGTTTCGCGTCACGGCTGAACTCGTGCGGAACGGCGTGCTGGGCCGGATCAACTCCGTCCATGTTTCCTTCGGCGATCCGGCTTCGCCGTATCATGAGCCCACGGAACCCATGGAGCCAGGCCTTGATTGGAACCTCTGGTGCGGACCGGCCCCGCTGGTGGGCTACAACCCGGCACTCAGCCCGCGTGGCGTGCACAGCCACTATCCCACGTGGCGGGCGCATTGGGAGTTTGGCGGCGGCGCGATCACCAACTGGGGCGCGCATCATATCGACATTGCGCAATGGGCGCTCGGTCGCGACGGCAGTGGGCCGGTCGAAGTGCGGCCGCCGGAAAACTGGGAAACGGCAAAGCGGGGCGCCCAGCTTGTCTATGCCGATGGTACGCTGCTGACCCACGTGCGTGGCCGCGGGATTTCATTTTACGGCACCGAGGGCGAAGTGCACGTGAACCGCGGGAGTTTCGAGCTGATGCTGGACGGTAAAACCGTACGACGTTTTTGGAACCGTGCGACCGATCCTGGCACGTCATTGGAGCGCGAGGTGACGTTGACGGAACGAGAGTTCCTGGCCGACCCGAAGGTGAGACTTTATTTGAGCACGTCGCACATCCAGGACTTCGTCGATTGCGTCCGCGAACGTCGTCGGCCGATTTGTGATGTGGAAATCGGGGCGAGTACCGTCAACGCGTGTCATCTCATGAATTTCGCGTATCGCTACGGCGCGAACGCCCACTGGGACCCCGTGCGAAACCGCTTTACCGGGGGCGGAAATCCGACGTGGTTGACGCGCCCGCGTGATCGCAACTGGACCGCATGAGTCGGCAGCCGTTTCCTTGCGGAGCGAGGCGAGCTTTTGGGATAAGCGAGATTAACCGATAATCATGACCCTCGGCGAACGCTGCGGATGCTTGAGGATCCCAATCGGTGGTGTACCGCACACCCGGCCGAATTTTCGCTGATCACGCGGATCATTCACTCCGGCCAAAGCCTCATCGGCCTGCAGGCCCACGACGACCTCCGACATCTGTTTCATCCGCGCTATCAGCGGTAGATCGATTCCGAGGGCCGCGACGAACTGCGAAAGGACGCACGCGGATTCGGTGGCGGGGCGTCGCGGATTGGGCCTTGACGAATCCGGCGTCGCGGGAGCTCGTGGAGTGATGGCGACGCCGACGGATCAGAATTTTCAGGACTACAAAAGGGCCGAGAAAAAGGCCCTTGAAATCATGGCGGAGATGAAAACCGCGAGCGCGAGAAAGGCGGATATCGAGCTGGCGCTGCTGGTGGCGATTTTCGAACTGCATAAAGGCTCGCTGCCGGCTGACACGATCGGGGCGATCGTGCAGGGACATCTCAAGCAATTGCTGCCGTTTTACGCGGCGAAACCCGCGGCCGGTTGAGCGGGACTTTCCGATGGCCCGACGGTGGGCGTGGCGGAGGGACTGCGGTGTCGGGCGGATCACTGTGGGGGATGCACACGTTCGAAACGTCGATTCGCTCCTCTTCGTTTCGGCTGGCGGTGCTGCTGCTGCCGCTGGGTTTTTGGGCGGTGGTGCAGACGGTCGCGACGCAGGCGAGGGACGTTTTATACGGCGCGTCCAATAGCGCGGTGGTTTCCGGTTTTGGCGCTTTAGCATTGATATTGAGTGGAGTCTCTTCCTCGGATTGCGCCTCCTGTCTTTACCGCTTCAGAGCTTGCGCGCGGGCTAGGTGTTGTTCGAGGCCTGCGCGCGTCGCGTAAGACTGGTCGAACACGAAAAGCTTCTCCGTGAGTACGCGGGCATCTTCAAGTTTGCCGGCCCCCGTCAGCACTTCAATTTGGGTGAGCGCGACATCCACAATTCCTTTTCGCATCAGAGCCTGCCGCGATATGTCTTGGCGGGCGATATGCTGCGCGCCGGCCTCGATCATAGTTAGCACCTGACCAAACGGCTTTCCGATCAATGCGTCGGCATAGCGCCGCGCCTCGATGAACGAAGGGTTGGCGATCATCGCCAGCGATCGACGATTCGGATCATTGGCCGGCAAAGCATCATACAGCGCCAACGTCCGGCTGCCCTGGCCAAGGCGCTCGTTGAGAAGCGCGATTTCGAACAGCAGTTCACGACGATCGGGCTGTGCCTCTCGTTCCGCCATGGCGGAGTCGCGAAGGCTCGCGAGCGCCGAAAGAGCTTCGGGATTGGTCCGGCCAAGACTCTTGATCGCACCCATCAAGCGTTGGCAGGCCGAACTTCCGGGGCGAATCGCCTGAAGTTCACGGTAACTTTTGATGTATTCGTCGAGGGCTTCCTGCTGATTTCCGTCTTTGAGCAACTGCGACGCTCGCGCCATTGCGGCACTGGCGGCGTCGTCCGCGTTGACGGCACCGTGTATTGACCGGATACGGATTTGTGCGTCAAAACCCCGGCGCCGGCAGGATTCGCTAGATACATTCAGTTTTCCTTACGGTCGATGCGTTCGCCATACATCATTCCAATCGCCATCCAGAGGAAGCACTGCTCGATCATTGGGGTCAAGGTGCTGCCAGCCATACCGGTCAGCAGGAAGCTCGTCAGACCGGCAGCGGCACCGGCGTAAAAGCCGCGTCGGACCGGGCTTAGCGCCGGATCCTTGCTGAGTCGACTAAATGCCTTCCAGACGTGTACGAAATAGGCAAGCAGCAGAACCAGGCCCAGCACACCCATTTCCAGCAAGGTATGCAAGTAGGCATTGTGCAGATGAGTGACCTGCAGAACGAGGCCTTCACGCATCGCATCGGACCAGAGAATCGCCCCCAGACCGTTGCCGACAATCGGACTGCGCCACACTTCAGACCACAACGGCAGCCAAATTCCCTCGAGTCGCCCCGCACTGATCGCATCGAATCCATTGCCCCACCCTGTCCCGACACGCTCATAAACCTCACCCGGCAGCAAAAGTGCCATGGCACCCACGAAAATCGCCCCAAAGAAGAACGTTGACGCCCGGCGGCGAGAGATCAGGAACAAAATATTAACCACCACAAAGCCGAAGAATGCACCACGCGA
>ENA-ORBV01009560-ORBV01009560.1-microbial-mat-metagenome-genome-assembly--contig:-NODE-9560-length-15846-cov-4.224618_pt1 | contig 15846 bp, 12 predicted proteins | sample MGYA00237777_ERZ505514 | MGnify/ENA primary metagenome ERZ505514 (study PRJEB26160, sample SAMN06269048) | microbial mat metagenome | isolation source: Oligotrophic lake microbial mat | place... | reverse complement strand
GCTTGCGAGGTCTGTGCTGACTTCAGTGTCGACGGCAAACGTGCAGCCCTTATCCAGGCCGCCTGCGGGATCACCGACAGCGATGGGTCCTTCATTCTCCGCCGACGCATCCGCAGCGATGGTCGTGGTCAGGCCTGGATCAATGATACGCCGGTCACAGTTGCCGGCCTGCGCTCCGCGGCCGCGCATTTGATCGAAATCCACGCCCAGGACCGCGCACGACAACTGGCCGAACCAGGCGAACAGCTGGCCGCCATCGACCTGCACGGGGGACTGGCCGCGCAATCCGCGAACTATGCCGTGGCCCACCGCGGCGTGCTCGATCTTGAGGCCGAATCTCTACGCCTTGCCGAAGGCGACCGTGGCAGCGCCCGCGAGCTGGAATTCCTCCGTTTCCAACGTCGCGAGTTCGATGCCCTGGCACCCAAAGTGGGAGAATTCCCTGAGTTGGAATCCCGCCACCGGCTGTTGTCTGAGGCCGAAAGCTGGCGCGGCCTGTGCGAAGAAGCGACCGCCATCCTGACCGACGATGACCGTGCTGCTGCCCGCGCGGTCGGCCGGCTGGCACGCAAACTGGCCGACGCCCCAAGCGCGGCCCTGCGCGACGCCGGTGCCCAACTCGCCGCAGCCACCGAAATCCTGCAGTCGGCTTCCGCGGCGTGTTCCTCAGCAGCCGAGTCGATCAGCGCTGACCCAGGCGAACTCGCCACGGTCAGCAGTCGACTCGATGCGTATCACGAGTTAATGCGCAAGCACGGCGGTGACGAGAACGCCCTCTTTGCCGCCATCGCCCAGATCGACACCCGAATCGGTGAACTGGACGGCCTCGACGGCCGCCGCGAAGCCGTCGCCGGCGATCTGGCTTCGGCACGCCAACAGCGCGACCAACTGGGCAAAGCCCTGGCCGAATCCCGGCGAACGGCCTTCGCCCCGCTCGCCAAAGACATCCATCGCCACCTGGCCGACCTCGGAATGCCCAAGGCCAAGGTGAAACTACACGAGGACGACGGTCCGGCGACGTCCCTCGGCACGATCGCGATGCAGATCCACGTGCAGACCAATCCAGGCATGCCTGGCGGTCCTATTTCGGCGGTCGCATCCGGCGGCGAGACCTCTCGACTGCTGCTCGCCTTGGCCGCTGCCACGGCCAATCAGGCCGGCACCCCCCTGGTGGTCTTCGATGAGGTCGATGCCGGGGTGGGTGGACGCCTGGGTGCCGCCATCGGGGGCAAACTTGCCCGTCTCGCCGAGGCTCGTAGCGTCCTCGTCGTGACCCATACACCACAGGTCGCCGCTGCCGCTGCCGCCCACTATGTGGTGCGCAAGCGTCAGGGTATGGATCAGACCTCAGTTGCCGTTGAACGCCTTGCCGACAACGACCGTCTCGGCGAACTGGCCGAGATGCTGGGGGGTGGAGCGCCGGCCAAGGCCCAAGCCAAGGCCCTGCTTGCCGAGGCTCGGGCGTGACGGAACCCAACACTGGACGCATCGTCAGGACACCCAAGCCGAGCGGCTCGGGCGGCAGCCTGACTCGTTACCGCATCGCCCGCAATGCGACCATGGTCTACGTCCGGGTTGAAGGCCTGGCGAATATGAAGTCAGCGCCGCTGCTCCATGCTTTCCTGGCCAAGGCCCGCGACGAAGGCACCTGCAGCTCGTATATCGATCTCTCGGGCTGCCTGGGCATGGATTCGACGTTCATGGGGTTGCTGGTCGGCAACGCGCAGGCCTTCAACGAAAAGGGCGGACGCCTGGCGGTGGTCAAGCCGAACGACCTATGTTTGCGTCTGCTCAGGCAGCTGGGCGTCGATGAAGTGGTGACCGTGGTACCAGACGCCGAGGTGCCCAGCGCCGAATACATCGACATAGCTGGCGACACCGCGGTCGATATGAAGGCGCGTACCGATCTGGTCCGCCAGGCGCATCAGGATCTCGCTTCGCTCAGCGACGAGAACCGCGCCAAGTTCGGCGCCTTCCTCAAGGCGTTGGACGACGATCTGGCCAAGAAGAAGCCCTAGACTGCCCCTGGCTGACGGCTGGACGCACGAAGCCCACATCCTGCCCGTACCTCGCCGAACGCGTGACCCCTCTTCCCATTGATCAGCATATCCCGCAGGCCATCGCCGGCCTGCGCGAGCGTGGCGCATTGGTTCTGGTCGCCGATCCCGGGGCCGGCAAAAGCACCCGGCTGCCGCCCGCCTTGCTCGAACACATCGACGGCGACATCCTGCTGCTGCAACCCCGGCGCATCGCTGCGCGCAGCCTGGCCACCCGCATCGCCAGCGAGCGCGATGAGCGACTCGGCGAAACAATCGGTTACGCCGTACGGCACGAACGCGTCGGTGGCCGCACCACCCGGCTATGGGTCATCACCGAAGGGCTGCTGACTCGCCGACTGGCCGAAGACCCGCTACTAGAAGGGGTCGGCTGCGTCATTCTCGACGAATTCCACGAACGCAGTCTGCACGCCGATCTCGCCCTGGCCTGGTGTGCCCAGTTGCGCCATGAATTGCGGCCGGATCTACGACTCATCGCCATGAGCGCGACGATGGATCCAGGTCCGGTCGCCGCCTGCTTGGGAAATGCGGCCGTGGTGCAGGTCGCGGCACCACGTTTCCCAGTGCAGATGGCCGAGGGCCGACCGGGCGATGTGCGCAACCTTGCTGAACGCGTTGCCGAGTGCGTACAGCGTGAGATTGAACGTGCCGACGCCGGCGATCTCCTGGTCTTCCTACCCGGGGCTGGCGAGATCCGCGGGTGCGCCGCCGCGCTCGCGCATCGCGATGACATCATTGTTCTGCCATTGCATGGCGCCCTACCGGCCGACGAACAGGATCAGGCCCTGCGCAGCAATGAGCGCCGCAAGGTCGTCCTAGCGACCAACGTCGCCGAGACCTCGCTGACCATTCCTGGCGTCCGCACCGTAATTGACGCCGGACTGCAACGCATCAATCGCTTCGATCCGGAGCGCGGACTCGACGAACTTACTTTGGAATCCTGTTCACGCGCCAGCGCCGACCAACGCGCCGGCCGCGCTGGGCGTACGGCTCCTGGCCGCTGCGTGCGGTTATGGTCGCCACTGACCCAGGCCCGCATGGCCGAGACCAGCGAACCAGAGATCGCCCGCGCCGACCTCGCCCCGTTCATTCTCGCACTCAAACAACTGCATGGGGCCGACGCCCGCACCTTCCCCTGGTTCCAAACGCCCGAACCAGGCCGGCTGGAAGCCGGAGAGCGGCTGTTAGCCGCCCTCGGCGCCTGCAGCGCCATGTGGCAGCCGCTGACCGCCCTGGGTGTCAGGCTGGCCCGGCTGCCGGCCCACCCACGAGTGGGCCGGCTGTTGCTGGCGGCGGCCGACGCCGGCGAGCCGCAACTCGGAGCGCAGCTCGCCGCGGTCCTGTCGGGTCGCGATCTGCGCCGGCCACCCCGCCGCGACGATCCGCCGGCGGATGCTGCCGCCTCTGACCTGATCGACCGGCTCGACCTGCTGCAACGCGCACCGCGCGATTCCGGAGTTGATCAGGGGGCGGTGTTCGAGGCGCGCCGCACGGTCGGGGACTTCCTCCGCCTGATCGGGGGCAAGCCAGGCGAATTCAAGCTGCCGCACCATGAACTGCTCGCAGGCCTCTGCCTCAGCGCCTGGCCCGACCGTTTGTGCGTCCGGGCAGCCCCGGACGCCAACCGCGCCGCGATGTCCGGCGGCATCGGGGTCGAGCTCGATGGCTCGGCACTGTGCGCCCGCAAGGGTCACCCACGCGAACCACTGTTCCTCGCCCTCGGCGTGCAAGGCGTCAGCTCTCCGGGTCGCGCCTCGGTGGCCGTACGCATCGCCTGCGCCGTCGACGAGGCCGATCTGCAGGCGATCCATCCTGGTCGCCTGCAGCGTCGCGACCGCCTGACCTGGGATGCCGCACGCGGCCGCGTCGAAAGCACCGCCGGATGGTGGTGGGACGACCTGTTGCTGAAGGCCAGTCCCGGTGCCCAGGCCGACCCCGCTGTGGTGTCGGCATTTTTGGCTGAACGCCTGGTTCCCGATGCCGTCGCCGTGGTCCGCGCCGATGCCGAAGCAGCCCGGCTGCTCGACCGGCTGCACTGGTTGACTGCGGCCGCACCCGACATGGCACCGTCCGTACCCGATCTCGCCCAGCTCGTACGCGATGCCTGCGACGGCTGCCGCAACCGCGGCGAAGTCGAACAGAAGCCATGGAAGGACTGGCTGCTCGGCCACCTCGGCAGGCAGGGATCAGCAGCGCTCGATCGGCTCGCGCCAGACCGTCTCGCAGTACCCAGCGGTTCGCTCATCCGGCTCGACTACGGCGAGCCGGGAAAGCCGCCGGTCCTGGCGGTACGTCTACAGGAACTATTCGGCCTCGACGTCACTCCGACCGTCGCGGATGGACGTATCCGCGTGCTGCTGCATCTGCTTGGCCCGAACTACCGGCCGGAACAGGTCACCGACGATCTCGCCGGATTCTGGCAGCGGACCTATCCGCAGGTGCGCAAGGATCTGCGTGGCCGATATCCGAAACACAGCTGGCCTGACGATCCGCTCACCGCACCGGCAGTAGCCAAGGGCCGGCCGCGGAACGCCTGAACGTAGTCAGTGCGGCAGATGCCGTTCGAACAGCGCCGCGAGGATGCCCGGCCTAGCGATAACCTGGCTGCCGGCAGCGTCCGGGTGAATGCCATCCGGGACTACTGCGTCCCAGCGCTGTGCGTCCCGACTGCGCAATGCCTCCCAGGCCGGCAACAAGTCGATAAGCGGCAGCTTGGCCGACGTCGCGAAACGTCGATACATCGCCATGTAATCGGAGAACTTCGGGCGCTTATTCGCATGCTCGCGAGTCGGCTGGTTCATCGTCATGAGCACTACCTCGCACTGAGGCAAGGCTTTGCGGATGCGAGACACCATGGTGGCCAGATTCTTCTCTGCCTGGTCAACCGACGTGGCATACTCCAGATAGGCGTCATTGATGCCGAATTCGATCAATACAGTGTCGGGCTTCTTGGCGATCACCCGCTCGTCGAGATGTTCGACTCCCCACGTCGACCACATCCCACCCTCCCCGCTATTGGTCACCGTTAGCAGACCTGGAAATCGCCGAGAAATGTCAGTCTGAACCTGGCCGACCCAGGCTCCTCCGGCGGTCAGGCTGGTGCCATAGACGACCAGATGCTGGGGCTTGGCGGCCGACAGCTGTGCGGCGAGTCGGCTTGGAGGCGGCAGCCTGCTCAACAACTTGGCCTTCTTGAGCGCCGCGTGGATCGCGGTCGCCATGGTCGCAGTAGCGGCAGCATCCGGATGGATGCCGTCAGCGCAGGATGGACCGAGCTTTGACATTGATCGATTGAGATCAATGAGCGGCCATCTGGCAGCAGTCGCAACCTGACGGACGGCTGGAGCAAGGTCGTTTGCAATAGCCAACGGATCGACGGTGTGGTTGGCCCGAAATGCCGGCAGCGGCGTGCACAGGATGACCATCGGCATACTAGGCAAGGACGCAAAACGATGGCCCATGACGGCCAGATCGGTTGCAAATGCACCGCGTTTGGCGGCGTTCGCCGAACGCGCGTCATTGGTGCCCAGCATGATCAACACCACATCTGGCGCAAAAGCCATGGCTTCGGCGTCCTGTGGCGAACCGGTATAGGGCGTGTCGCCAGCGAGGATGCAGGTCGCGCCCCCACGTCCGAAATTGCTGACCACAGCGCTGCGACCGAGGGTCTGCTGCAGTCGGGCCGGCCAGGTCTCGTTGGCCTTGTCAGCCAATACCGTGCCCTCCGTGATGCTGTCACCGACACATGCGATGCGCAGCACTTCACCACCGTGGGCCTGGGCGCATGCCACCACCCCGAGAATGACGACAGCGATCACGAAGATGGCCATCAGATGCCAGTCATCACATGCCCACCACAAACCGGCAGCCAAGCGCCAGAGATGAAGTCGGCCAGATCACTAGCTAAGAATGCGACAGCCTGAGCGATGTCGTTATCATCGCCGCGGCGGCGCAGTGGGATCTCAGCCTCGTAAGCTGGCTGACTGGCACCGCCGGCCTCGCCACGATAGCGGTCGCTGACCATCCAGCCCGGAGCAACCTGGTTGACGGTGATGCCGTCAGGTCCCAGCTCTTTGCACAGCACGCGGAACACGCCATCCATGCCACGCTTGCCGGCGGCATAGGCACCCTGGTTGGGATTGCATTGGGTCGCGCACTCGGTGCTGATGCCGATGATGCGGCCCTTCTTGCGTTTCTGCATTGCCGGGGCGAAGGCCTTAGCCAGCAGCACAGCTTGCACCACGCAGCTGCGGTACTGGCCGTCGAAATCAGCGATCGACTGCTCCAACACCGAGGTCCAGGTGTACTGGATGACGGCGTTGGCGACGATGATCTCGGGCTCGCCGAGCTTCGTGCCGATCGCCGCCGCCATGGCCCGGACCGATCCTTCGTCGGTCAGATCCGCGGGGAATGCCTCGGCTGTTCCGCCATCGGCGCGGATCGCAGCGACCACCTTGGATGCCTCCTCTGGCCGGCTGCGGTAGTGCACCGCGACCTTGGCGCCACAGGAGGCGAGGGTGCGCGAGATGACCCGGCCGAGGTCGCCGGAGGCACCAGTGACCAGCGCGGTGCGTCCGGACAGATCAAGCGCGAGCATGCTCATGCGCACACAGCCTGGTGGCCACCGTCGACGCGAACGGTGACGCCGCTGACGTACGCTGCACCGTCAGAGGCCAGGAACACGACGACATTGCCGATATCCTCTGGGGTGCCAATGCGGCCAACTGGCACGCGGGTCTTGATGAAGGCGGCGGGTTCAGGCTTCAGCCAGTGGTGTTTGGTCATATCGGTTAGAATCATACCTGGCGCAACCGCGTTGCACGTAATGCTATGTTTGCCCAGGGCGGTGGCGAAACCAACCATCGTCATGCGCATGCCGGCCTTGGAGGCGCCGTAATCGACCTGCTGTGGGCCGGTGACGTTCTCGGACAGCGAGGTGACCATGACCACGCGGCCGCCGCCGCCACGCTGGATCATGTGACGGGCCACCGCCTGGGTGCACAGGAAGGCGCCGTTGCAGTTGATGTCCATGGTCCGCCGCCAGGTCTCTTCGCTCATCTCCATGACTTCCTGGAACGGGCAGATGCCAGCGTTGTTGACCAGGACGTCGATGCGGCCGGCCTTGGTCACCGCGTCGGTGACCATCTGCTCGACCTCGGCGCGCTTGGACACGTCGCAGCGCAGACCAAACGAGCTCTTAGCTCCCAGCTGGTCGAGCTCGGCAGCGGACTTCTCGGCGGCGGCGAGATCGACGTCGGCGATAACCAGACGGTCGCCGAGCCGGGCGAAGCATGTGGCGATGCCGAAGCCGATCCCGCGGGATCCTCCGGTGACAATGACGGTACGGGGCATGATGGCCTTTCAGTGAGGGCGGTTGGATTGATTGCGGCCGGCGAAGGACGTTTGCCACGGACCAACCGGCGATTCAGCCATCGGGAGGACTCGTCGATCGAACGTTTCGACTGGCCGATTCCATGGGTTGAGGTGCGTTGCCGAGGAGCCGACGTAGTGGCAGATGAACGAGCGGCGGAATCGATCGCGACTACGGTTCGGTCCTGAGCCGTGGATCACCGAGCCGCCGAAAAACAAGACGTCGCCCGGCTCCAGCACAGGCGCGACTACTGCCAGGTCCACCGGCACGTCAACGCCGTCGTCGGCGAAATAGGTCTTCAGGTCTGCCTGTCTGACCGGCAGCAGAGGCAGACGATGCGAACCAACCGCCACGCGCAGGCCGCCATTCTCGTCGTCAACGTGATCGACGGCAACCCAGGCGGCGATGCAGTTTCCTGGCGCGGTACGTAGGTAGAAGTCGTCCTGATGCATGTCCTGGCCACGCGCGCCCGGCGGCTTGAAATAAAACATACTCTGGACGGCGCATGGCTCCTCGCCGAGGAATGTAGCAAGATAGGGGCGCAGACGCAGATCGAAGAGGAGTCGCTCACTGAGCCGGCCAATCTCCAGCGTCAGATGGTGATGTAGCATGAGCATGCGCGGATGGCGCTTGAGCGGATCGTTCTCGCCGAAGTTATGGAACTCGTCGTACAACTGCGGCACCGGTCCGAGTGCGACCTGGGCCATGGCAGCGTCGCGCAGGGCAGCGACCTCATCAGCGGCGAACAGACGACGGCCGATATGATAGCCATCACGCCGGTAGTCGGCAAGATCAGTGGCGGAAGGTGCCGGAATGCAGTCGGTGGTCATGCGGTTGTTGCCAGGTGGGCTGTGGCACCGCGTTCGCGGCACCAGGTGGTGAAGGTGTCAAGCATGGCCTGGTACGAAGCCAGCGGCATACCCTGGAAGACGGTGTTCGAGGTCGAGAAGACGTGGCCACCACAACCGTCGTCACAGGCGTCGAGGCAGCGGCGTACGGCTGCGCCGATCGCCTGCGTGTCGGTGTCCTGCAGCAGGTTGCACGGCACGTTGCCCATCAGCGCCATACGTCCGCGGGTGATGCGGCGGACCTCAGCGATGTCGACACCAGCCATCGGATCAAGCGACTGCAGCAGATCGGCCCCGATCGAGATATACCGCTCGACCAGCGAGGTGATCTGACCGTCGCTATGCAGGAAGGCCTTGAGGCCACGCTGGTGGCAGCGCTCGACCAGACGCTGATAACGCGGCCAGACCAGGGCATCAAAGTGCCGCCGCGACATGAACGGCCCGCGGTTGTCGGCGACGTCGTGCGGCAAGTAGACGAAGTCGGCGCCGGCATCCGCCAGGTGGTCGATCAGCGCCAGAGCGCGTCCGCACATGGCATCGGCCTCGTCATGCAGGCTGTCGATGTCCTCGGCCAGACGGATGGAGAAGGCCTCCCAGTCGTGAATCGTCTCGATCGCCCAGACCGCGCCGCCGACCATGCCGCCAATGAAGGTGTCAGTTCCGAATGCGCGCTTGGCGGCCCGCACGCCCTCAGGATCCCCCCACGGCCAGTACACACACAGGGCATCCCAGCGATAGGTCTCGATGATCCGGGCGTAGATGTCGAGACACTGGCCGATGGCACGTTCCTTGGCGCCGGCATCCATCCCAGCCCAGGAGTTCCGGTCAGGGAAGCGCAGCCCGAAAGCCTCGTGCTCAAGTTCAAACATGCTCTCGAAGTGTGGCGGCCGGTCGGTCACCTGGTGCGCCAGGGTGGCCAGCATACGCTCACGACCGCTGCAGCAGATCAGGCGTTCCATGATCGGCATGGTAACCGAGAGAGCTGCCTGGCGAGGGACGCAGCTTGCATGTATACATGGATTTTTCTATCATCTGTGTCATGGCCCAGACTACAAACTATAGGAATTTCAACGGTATTTTCCCACTCAACAATCAGTTATGGGACGAAACGGTTCTCGCCCGTGACCCCTCCAGCTTCACTGTGCTGTCAGTCGACCGGTTCCGCGGGCCGCGCCATGGCGGACAGCCGACGACGCATGCCTATTGGGAGATGGTGGTCGTCCTTGGTGGCACCGGCGAACTGGTCGGGGCGACGCGGCGCGCGATCAGCCGGTCCGACGTCATGCTCATCCCGCCCGGTGTCCCGCATGACGAGGTCGCCCCGGAGATGCTCGACACCGTATGGGTGGCGATAGCCGGTGGACGGCTGCGGGATGCGGGCAAGGGCATGGTCGCCGTGCGCGACGAAGAGCTATGCCGGTTGGGCGAAGTGCTGTGGATGCAGGCGACGGTGCGCACCGAGCGCTGCGGCGGCGAGCTCGACGGTCTGGCCCTGGCCCTGGTCGGTCGCTTCCTGCGTCTGCATGCCAGCGGTCAAACCGGCGATCTGGTCGACCAAGCAGTGCGCTGGTTGCATCAGAACCTTGATCAGCCGGTGCAGGTAGCCGATCTCGCCCGTCGACTGCGGATCAGTCCGGCCCATCTGCATCGCGCCTTCAAGGCGCGCACACGAGCGAGTCCCAAAGCCTTCCTTAACACCCTGCGCATTGAGCGGGCCGCGCATCTGCTGCGCCACACCGCCCTGCCGGCGGCGCGCATCGCCACCCTGGTCGGATTCGAGGATCCACTCTACTTCAGCCGCGCCTTCGCCCGAGCCACTGGCCAGCCGCCAAGTCGGTTTCGTGAGACTCTTGTGCCGTAGCAGTCCGGAGTCACGCCGACATCTCAGCTTTCAACTGCCGAAGATCACCCGGAAGCCGAGATACGGCTGGATGCCGCTGACGCTCTCGCTCGTCGTGCCAGTGAGTGCGCCCGAGCTGACATCGTCTTCGACGTCGATCGTCGACCAAGCCACGCCAGCGAGCAGCGCCCACGACCAGACATCAGCCTTGACCGCGGGGCCGAAACGCCCCTCCAGGCGCAGGCTGGGTCCGAACCCGGCACCACTGCTCTCGAACGTGCCGGTGTTCGCACCAGACAGCTCATACGCGTGGTCGTAGCGGCTCCAACGGACACCGAAGCCGGCGACGCTGTCGAGACGCCAGCCACCTGAGATCGGCATGCGCCAGCCGGCGCGCAGCTCAAGACCAGCGCCAAGGACATCGACGCGATCGGATGAGATCTGTTCAACCAAGGCCCCGGCGCCCCAGAGGAATCCGCTGGTTCCACTGGGGCTCAGCCATTCCGCATCCAGGCCCAGGCTGAGCCCGCCGACCTGACCATCATCCGTTGCGGTCAAGCCGCCACCGAGATCAAGGGTCACCTCATTGGAGGCCAGGCTGGTGCCCAGATTCAGGCCCAGGGCACATTCACTGTCGGCATCGCGGCTGGATCGGTAAGATGAGGCGCGTCGGGCAGCTTGGGCCTGGCCCTTATCACGCTCGCCGGCCAGGGCCGTGGCCGCTTGCGGCACAGAACTCGACACCGTCGCCCGCACCCGGCGGTTGATGCGGACCACGCGGCCGCGCTCGAAAGAAACCATCTGGTTGGGCAGTTTGACCCAGACCAGATCGCCCGTCTCGACCGCATCGCCATAGATCGCGGTCCCGCCCATCAGGACCACCTCGTCGGTGACCGTGGTCGGCATGTCGGGCTGGTCGGCCGCGATCAGCGAGCCGGTTGTGGTAAGAAGCAGAGGCAGCGACAGTAGAAGCAGACGACGATCCGACATGTCTCAACGGTCTCCGTGACGACGACGCAGGGGGAGGAAGGCCAAGCCAAGGATGATCAGACCAAAGGCGCCACCGGCTCCGCAGCCACCGCTGGAAACTGACACGTTGGTGGTTGAGCCACCGCCACCTGCGCCGCCAGTGATGGCCCAGTTGTAGGGGTTCCCATTGCTGTCGTTGGTCGTGGCACTGAGATTCGCACTCCAGGCCCCGGTGGCGGTTGGGGTTACCGCGATCACCAAGCTGGTTGTCGCCGAGGCGGCGACCGAGCCGGCCGGTTGAGTCGTGATTGACACCGTGCAATTCACCAAGCTGCCAACAGCAAAGTTGCCGACTGTCAGGGCGGCAGAACCTGCATTCGTAATCGTATAGGTCACCGCAGTCGCCACACCGGGGGTTGTCCCTGCGATCGCATCTGAACCGTTATCAGCGATAGCACTTGCTCCGCGGGTGACGTTCGCATCGGGAGCGGGGGCGGCGGTCGCCGACCCGCTGATGGTCCAGTTGTAGGGGTTCTCGTTGAGGTCGTTGTTGGCGCCGGTTACCACTGCACTCCAGTCTCCGACCCCGGGCGTCACTGACACCACCAATGTGGTCGTTCCACCGGAAGCCCCCACCGAAGCGGCCGGCTGGGTGAACGTCACTGCGCAGTTGATCAAGGTGCCTGTGGTGAAGTCGGATAGAGTTAGCGGAGCTGAACCGTTGTTCGTAATTGTGTAGGTCAGTGGAGTGGCAGTCGAAGCCACTAGACCGGTTACCGCATCGGTGCCGCCATCAGTGATGCCCGTTGCTCCGCGGGTGATGTCGGCCTCGGGAGCGAGAACGTTGGTCGCAGTACCGCTGATCGTCCAGTTGTAGGGGTTCTCGTTGCTATCGTTGGTGACGCCGCTGAGGTTCGCACTCCATGATGCGGCTGACGGCGTCACCGTGATCACCAGGGTCGTTGTGCCCGCGGCGGTCACAGGGGAGGTCGGCTGGGTCGTCACCGTGACGGCACAGTTGCTAGCTGCAGTCTGCGTGAATGCGGCAACCGTTAGATCGGCCGTGCCGCTGTTTGTAATCGTATAGGTCAGACTGGTCGGGGTTGAGATTACCGTGCCAGTGACGGTGTCGGTTCCACCATCGGTAATGGCGGTTGCGCCGCGGGTGACCTCAGCTTCGGGAGCAGGAGCAGCTGAAGCCGTGCCACTGATGGTCCAGTTGTAGGGATTCTCGTTGCCGTCGTTGGTGACGCTACTAAGCGCCACGCTCCAAGACGCTGCCGTCGGGGTAATGGATACCACCAGGTTGGAACTGCCTGCTGCGGCCACAGACGTTGCCGGCTGGGTCGTGAAGCTGAGCGTGCAGTTTGTGGCAGCAGACTGGGTGAAGTTGGCTACCGTCAAAGCTGCATTGCCGAGGTTGGCGACAGCGTAGGTGAGGTTGGTCGAACTGGAGATGACCGTTCCGGTGACCGTGTCTGTTCCGCCATCGGGTATCAAGGTTGAGCTGCGGGTTACGTCGGCTTCGGGAGTCTGAATGACTAGACTTCCTGCGGTCAGAGTGACTCCTGATGACGCAATTGATCCTGCAGCATCGTAAAAGACACTATCTACTCCGCCAAGCGTAAGTGAAATCGGGAAGGTGCCTGAATTAATCCCGGTTGTGTCTATTTTTACTTGTGCGATGGATCCCGAGCCAGCGACAGTCCCACTAGTAGTGAAAATCTGCCAATTTGCTGTCCCCGATCCAAGATTCGGATTCACGGCGTAAATTGCCGTTCCTCCCCAAATTGTTCCAACCAATACGTCAGTTGTTGATGGCGAACCAGATACGATCGGTGGCGTTACTATTGGCCCAGTCGTCCCATCTCCAACGGTGAGATAAAAATCTACACCTGAAAGCTGGACGCCTCCGCTGACCTGAATATTGACGATTTGACCAGCTTGATTTGGCAGCAGAGAGACAGTGCCAATATTGACGGACACCGCAGCAACAGCCTGCACGGAGCACATCGCCAAGAGTACGATGAACCACGAGAATGTTTTTATCATGTCATGCTCACGATGCGCCGGTTGGAATAGGGTAAGCAAACTGAATGACGACCGTCATGGAACAGCAACTAGCGCCAGCGACGACCCTGGTCCCGTGCCATTCAAGCGAACAACAAGTTGATCACCAACGCCAACTGATTTATCTCTGTTATAGTCGTAAACATTCGTAACAAGGGCAGTCCCTGGAACAACGCCGTTAATACGCACGCCAAGTTGATCACCTACCCCGGCATAGGTATTTGTCGCATTATCTCCACAATCCCCGATCGCATTTCCAACGTAAAACACGTACGGTGCGGTCAGGCCCGTCGTTCCCGTCGCCTTCACTTCAACCCGCAACCACTGCTTCTGTATCGCGTTATCCGTCCAGATCAGCGAGATGCGCGAGCTTGCGCCAGCACCAGCGCGCACCACCACTGTGGTTGGCACGGGCGCCGCAGCCCAGCCGGCAGGCGTGTTGTTGTTGCCGACCGTAAAGATGAAGTCCGACGCGGTGGGCGTGCCAGGCAGGCTAATCACATCGACCATCACGCCGTTGATGCCACGGCTGTACGAGGTGTAATTGGCGAAGGTGGCGGTCTGGCCCGGACGGAGGGCCGACTTGTTCGTGGCGATGGCGGCATCGTCGCTGGCGTTGGCCGCCGCGTCATTGCCATCCCAAGCTGAACGATTGTAGAAGATCTTGGTGCCGGCCACGCTGGACGCTGACACCGGGTCGGTCAGGGTCACTTTGGTCGGGACTGTCGCGAGGACGCGGTTGGCTCCGGCGGCGTTGATCAGGGTCCAACTGAAGTCGCCCGCGATGGGCGAGGTGATGTCGGTGGTCCCAGAGGCAATCCGCTTAAAGGTCAGCACAGCCACGGATCCGCTACCACCACCGTTGTTGGGGTAGGTCGGAGGCGTACCTGCGACTTCGTAATAGCCGCCTGTACGAACTTCGCCGGAATTGTTGATGTCGGCCAACGAGCGTGAATCCGGCACGAAGGTCGTAAATGCTCCGCCACCTTGAGCCGTCAAGTTCACCTTGGTCTTGTCAAACCGCAGGACCTGGCCCCAGCAGCTGAAGCCCGAGGCGCCACCGACAGACACGGTAACGGTGAACGTGGTCGTGGTACTGACCGGTGGCGTGGTGGTCGAGGCAACCAGGGTGCCAGTTTCCGCCGCCTGGGCAGAGGACCAACCCAGGGCAATCAGGCAGGCACCTGCAACCCAGAAAGACCCACTACGAGTCTCTGCTATCGCCCTCATCTGGTGATTGTGGACGGTGTTGGCGTTCACGGCAATAGAATTCGGCTGCATGGCGGACCTCATATTCTATGTGCCGCCGGTACCTCATTTATTTCGTTTTTGTCATGGTCATTTGCCCATGTGAGTGATTCGCTGGCCGCTATTATTCATTGTAACCTTATGCCTATATGATAATTACAGCCATGTACCGATTACTGATCTAAAGACTCATCGCGCGACAACAACATGGGTCCGTTATGGCCGTAGCCACCTCACATATCCCGTGATGGGTCCGTACGGATCTATTTTATCGCCTCTTGCTACGCGTAATGAGCCGCAGCCCGCCGGTTATGCTCGCGAATAACGGCCTGCAGGGACACCTCATCGCGCTTCTTCAGCGCTGCGACCACCAGGCGATGCTCGGACTCGGCCCGAATGCGATCTGGCGCTGCGCTATCCTTGAAACGCAGGCGATAGAGGCGCTCCCATTCGCTGCTGACCGTGGCGAGGTGCTCGGCGATGCGCGGCATGTGGGCGCAGGCGGCGAAGCGGGCATGAAACCGGGCGTTGGCTTCTTCCCAACGTGCCGCCGGCGCCCGCTCAACAGCCTCAGCGGCCTTGAGCAGTTCGCTCAGATCATCGTCGGTCGCGCGGTCGATGGCATGGCGGGCGGCTGCCAGCTCCAGGCATTCCAACAGCGTAAATAGCTCGATTGCAGCCTGTTCGTCAAATCCCGTTACCACTGGCCCGACATGCGGTTGCGAAGTCACTAGGCGCTCGGCCTCCAGTTGGCGCATGGCCTCGCGCACCGGGATGATCGACACCCCGAAACGACGGGCCACTTCGTCGATCACGACACGCTCGCCAGGGCGCAATCGGCCCCCGAGGATGGCATCGCGCAGGGCGGCCAGCACCATGGCCTGTTTGGTCGGAAATGTCCCGGCTGGCGGGCGCAACTGATCCATGGCACTTAGGTTAGTACTCATCTCTTGATTTCATATATCATATATGATATATGATGCCAGCACCCCAGGACACGCATACATGGCGATCAAGCGCATCGGCATCATCCTCAACGGCGTCACCGGCCGCATGGGGACCAATCAGCACCTCCACCGCTCGATCGTCGCGATCATGAAGCAGGGCGGGGTGAAGGTCTCGGACGACCTGACGCTGATGCCGGATCCGATCCTGACCGGCCGCAGCGCCAACAAGCTACAGGCCCTGTCCGACCGCTTCAGCGGCGAAGCCGGCGCCAAGCTGCCGATCTCCACCGACCTCGACGCCTGTCTGGCTGATCCCACGTACGAGATCTTCTTCGACGCCAGCGGCACCCTGCAGCGGGCCGGCTTCATCGAGAAGGCGGTCAAGGCGAAGAAGGCGATCTACTGCGAGAAGCCCACCGCCGTCACCACCAGCGAGGCTCTGCGCCTCGCCGACGTATGCGAGAAGGGCGGGGTGAAGAACGGCGTGGTGCAGGAC
>ENA-ORBV01009559-ORBV01009559.1-microbial-mat-metagenome-genome-assembly--contig:-NODE-9559-length-15847-cov-4.412746_pt1 | contig 15847 bp, 15 predicted proteins | sample MGYA00237777_ERZ505514 | MGnify/ENA primary metagenome ERZ505514 (study PRJEB26160, sample SAMN06269048) | microbial mat metagenome | isolation source: Oligotrophic lake microbial mat | place... | reverse complement strand
TCGGGATGCCACCGATAGGGGGCGTGAAGGCGTCGCGCTCGCGCGTCGATCATGGCGAGGTCACGACGGACCGGATTGGCCAGGAACCACAGCGGACCACGTCCGCCCGCCCGCCAGTACTCCACCACTTCCAACACTTCTCCGCCGCGCTGGCTGGGGAGTCGGGTGAACGGCCACACCTGGGCCGTCCACACCAACGCCTGACGGGACTCCGAGGCGACCCGGCGATGCATCCCGAGCACCGTCGGCGTCTCGGGGTTGGCGATCGAGATCGATTCGAGATCGGTAAACGCGCGGAAGATCGGCGCACCCGACGCCCCGTACGCCGCCAGCGGCGGCTGCGCCACCCAGATCGACGCCGCGACCAGTACCGCCGTACACACCAGTGCCACCGGCGGGGCCAGCGCAGACAACGCGGTGATCGCCAGCGCCGCGACCGGGGCCACCAACGGCAGGCTGTACCGAATCGTCGCGGTCTCCTGGAAGGTCAGATGAAACACACAGTACGGCCAGAACGCGAGCAGCATCAGGGCCAGCACTCGTCGACTGCGTCCCAGCAGTCGCACCACGCCGAGGCCGGCAAGGATCAACACCACCGCGGCCAGCCCCTCATGCAGCCACGGCGTCCTGAACGAACGGGACAACGCTTCGGTCAGCAGCGACCACGAGGGATTGGTGGCGAGCATCTCGACGCCCACAAAGTCCTCGGTGCCCTGCGCACCGAGTGCGCCCATGTAGGCGGTCCATCCGCCAGCCGCCACCAGCATCGGGATGAACCACACGAGCACGCCAACGGCGGCGGCGCCAATCAGACGGAGCACATCGCGCCACCGGCCCGTGCCCGCCAGTTCCCCCGCGCACCAGCACAACAACGGGCCGGTCAGCCACATCGTCTGTGTGCGCACGCCGATCACCAATCCTGCGCCGGCCGCCGCCCACCACCACCCTGCGGACGGCATCACGCCTGGGTGCTGGCGCACCTCGCGCAATCCGCGCAGCAACCCGACCTGCACGACCATGCCCAACACCAGACCGGGCATGTCGGTGAGAGGGCGACTACTGGTGAGCCAGAACAGCGGTGCGGTGGTGGCCAGGATTGCGGCCATGGCCGATTGCGTGGGCGTGAGGCCGATCGCCATCCACAGGGAGGTGATCACCCAGAGTGCCGCGACACCGGCGATCACACTCCAGATCGCCAGCCCGACCGCCGCGCGGCGATCCCGCGGCCATGCGGGGAAGGCGGCGTGAACGACGGCGTCTGACACCTTCGCCGCCACCATGTAGACGGGGTAACCGGGCGGATGCGGCTGGTGTCGCGAGATGTCGAAGGTCTCGACACCAAGCGCGAAGTTGACCGAATCCAGGTCTTCGAGCGTCTGCGGCAACGCCGCGAGGTGGGCCAGAGCGACCACCACGCTGGCGACGGCGAGCAGACGTCGAAGAGTTGAGGTCACGGACGGGGTGACTTATTCTTCCCAGTCGTCGCTGGTCTCGTCGTCGTCTTCGTCGTCGCCCTCGGCGTCGTCGGCTTCGACCTCGTCGGACTCGGCTTCCTTGTCGTCGTCCTCGTCTTCGTCGTCGGGATCGAAGTCAAGGGGATCAAGCGAGGCGATGCGGAGGTTGCTGGCGCAGCCGTCACAGACCCAGGGGTCGCCCACTTCCATTTCTTCGAGGTCGTCCTCGTCGATCTCGATTTCGATGTCACATTCCGGGCAGGTCGCCATACACTCTCCTCCGAGACGGGGATTATATCGACGCGGTTCCACACGCTGCAATCAACATGTCGGAAACATCCGCGACAAAAATCATTCTCATAACACATCGGGACACGTCCGTGTGTGACCGATTTGCGGCGGCCCTTGCGGATGCGCGCCATCAGTACGTTACCGCGAATTCGGCGTCCGATGCCGTCGCGGCTGCCGCGCACGCCAGCCTGGCCATCATCGACCTTGGCCTCCATGCGGACCCGGTCGCGTGGGTGCGTCAACTGCGTACGGCTGCACAGACCCCGATGCCGATCCTCGTGTTCGCGGGCACCGTGCGCAGCGCGGCTGACAGTCGCGCCCTGTTGTCGACCGCGATCGCAGGTTACATCAACGAACACGCCGCCACGGCGCACATTCTTCCCGCGCTGGCGCCCCATCTGTTTCCGGCCAGTTTTGATCGACGTTTCGCGCCACGCCTGGTGCTGAGCGTCCCGGTGTCCTATCGATCCGGCACGGCCATCGCCGGCGCCGTCACACTCAACATCAGCCGGGGCGGCCTGGCGATTCGCACACTCACGCCGCTGGAACCGGGTGCAGAGGTCCGCGTGAAATTCAGACTGCCCCCGTCGTCCACCGACATCGAACGCACGGGGTATGTCGTGTGGGCGGATCGACGCGTGGGGATGGGGATTCAGTTTGAGGAAGAACTCGATTCATCGCCGATTGAGTAATCGCAGGCTGTTGGCGACGACCAGCAGCGATGCGCCGGTGTCGGCCAGCACCGCGATCCAGAGGGTGGCCGCGCCCAGCACCGTCATCACCACAAACGCCGCCTTGAGACCCAGGGCGATGGCGACGTTGGTTTTGATCGTCGCGAGTGTGTCACGGCTCAGGCGCAGGGCAAAGGGCAGTCGCGACAGGTCGTCGCCCACCAGCGCCACGTCGGCCGTTTCCAGGGCGACACCCGTACCGGCGCCCATCGCGATCCCCACATCCGAGGCGGCGAGGGCCGGAGCATCGTTCACGCCGTCCCCCACCATCGCCACGACCTTGTGTTCCCGCTTGAGCATCTCCACAAGGGTGACCTTGTCCTCCGGCATGAGGTCGGCATAGACCTCGTCCACGCCTGACGCGTCCCGGATCCCGTCCGCCGATCGTCGCGTGTCTCCCGTGAGCAGGACGACGTGGTCCACGCCGGCCGACCGCAGATCCTCCACGACCCGGTGCGCCCCGTCGCGCATCGCGTCGGCCAGGCCAATCACGCCGAGCGGGACGCCGTCGCGCCCCACACACACCGGGGTGGCGCCGGTGGCTTCCACCTCAGCCATCCGCGCATGAAGATCGGCGGTGCACAACGATCGCAACTCAAACAATCGATGGCTGCCGATGACCGCGACACCGGACGTGACGGTCGCCTCGGCACCCAGGCCGGGTAACGCCCGAAAGCCGGTCCCTTCCGCGAACGCGACGCCGGCGGCCCGCGCGCGATCAACAATGGCTCTTCCGATTGGGTGCTCGGACCTCGCCTCCAGTGAGGCGGCGACCGTCAACACTTCATCGGGAGGAGTGGTGCCGACACCAAAGATGTCCGTCACGACGACGCGCCCTTCGGTCAGGGTGCCCGTCTTGTCGAACGCCACGCAGCGCACGGCCGCCAGTCGCTCGAGGTGGGCACCACCCTTGATCAGGACGCCTGCTCGTGCGGCGGTGGTGAGTGCGGACACAATGGCCACGGGCGTCGAGATGACGAGGGCGCACGGACACGCCACCACAAGCAACACCAGCGCACGATAGAACCACTCGCCCCATCCGCCTGCCGCCATCGACAGAGCTTCGACCGATGCGATGGTCGGCGGCCCCACGGCGATGACGGCGGCGATCACGACCACGGCGGGCGTGTACACGCGCGCGAAGCGGTCCACAAATGTCTGAATGGGCGCGCGTCGGGACTGCGCCGCTTCGACGAGATGAATGATGCGTGCGATCGTGCTGTCGGCCGCGAGACGATCCACACGCACATCAAGCGCACCGTTGCCGTTGATCGACCCGGCATAAACGGGGTCCCCGGTCGTCTTGTCTGATGGCCACGACTCGCCGGTGATCGGCGCCTGGTTCACCGCCGACTCGCCATGCATCACCGTGCCGTCCACCGGCACCCGGTCCCCGGGCCGCACCAGCACAAGGTCACCCACGCGCACGTGATCAATGGCGATGGGGACGATGGCGCCGTCACGCCGGACGAGCGCGTCTGTGGGAGCCACGCTCATCATGTCGCGGATGGCGCGACGCGCCCGGGCGAGACTCAGCGCCTCGAGCCACTCGGAGATCCCGAAGAGCCAGACGACCATCGCAGCCTCGAACCACTCGCCGAGTCCGATGGCGCCGACGACCGCAATCACCATCAGCACGTTGATGTCGAGGACGCGGCGCTGTACAGACCGCCATGCGTGTTGCGCCGGCACCTTCACGGCAAGCGCGACCGCGACCGCGAAGGCCAGCGTGGCCAGCAGCGGCGACCACGTCGTGGTCACACCCCATTCGAGGATGGCGCCGACGCCAATCAGGCCGCCGGCCGCCAGCAACGCGTGGTCCACGGCAGGACGCGTCGTGGCGCGAGGCGCCGCGGGACTCGCCGGCGCGCAGCACGGGTCACTCATCGCGCGGTCCGCTTCACGTGTCCAGGTTCCTCGACATGTTTCCGGGCGTCGCGAAGCAGGCCAATCACATGGTGATCGTCGAGGGCATAAAACGCCTGCCGTCCGTCGCGGCGGGCGCGCACCAGGCGCGCCGTACGCAGGAGCCTCAACTGATGGGACATGGCGGATTCGGAAATACCGACAAGCGAGGCGAGGTCACACACACACCGTTCCCCATGGGACAACGCGTCGAGGATGCGCACCCGGGTGGGATCAGCCAATACCTTGAAAATCTCGGCGACGGCCTGCAGGGGCACACCGCTCAGCAACCGGGCACGAATCTGTTCAAGGGCGGCCAAGTCCATAACCTAGTGATATATGAACGAATGCTCATATGTCAACCAGCGTCCATTCCGTGAATATTGAACCAATTCGCGTACCCGACTACGATCCGGTGTCTGTACAAGCTCGTGATGGCCCAGCCATCACACCCTTAACCAAGGAGTCAGGTCTGTGATCGAGGTCCAACACCTCACGAAACGCTACGGCCCCTTTACCGCGGTTGACGATGTCAGCTTTCGCGTGGAGAAGGGCGAGATCCTCGGCTTTCTCGGTCCCAATGGGGCCGGCAAGACCACCACGATGCGCGTGTTGACCGGGTACATGCCCGCCACCGAAGGCACCGCGACTGTGGCCGGGTACGACGTGTTCGCGCAACCGATAGAGGCCAAACGCCGCATCGGCTACCTGCCCGAAACGCCGCCGCTCTACCCCGACATGACGGTGCGCGAATATCTGACCTTTGTCGCCAGGCTCAAGATGCCCGCCACGGTATCGAAGGCCGAGCGGGAGGCCAAGATCGAAGGCGCGATGGCCAGGACCCACATCGCCGACATGGCCACACGCCACTGCTCGAAGTTGTCGAAGGGGTACAGACAGCGCGTCGGCATCGCGCAGGCGCTGCTGCACGACCCCGAGGTCCTGATTCTTGATGAACCAACCGCAGGTCTCGACCCGAAGCAGATCATCGAAACACGCGACCTCATCCGTGGGCTCGCCGGCAACCACACGATCATTCTCAGCACGCACATCCTCCCTGAGGTGTCGCAGACCTGCACACGCGTGGTCATCATCAACAAGGGTCGCGTGGTCGCCATCGACACGCCCGACAACCTGACGCGCCAGCTCAAGGGCTCGGCGACGTTGTATGTGCAAGTGGATGCGGCCGGATCCGATGCGGCGGCGACGCTGTCGTTGGTGCCCGGTGTGCGCGGCGTCATGGAGTTTGACCGCCACGACTCGCAGGTCGGCTACGAAATTTCGGCCGAGACCGACCGCGACATTCGTCGCGACATCGCGCGGTCGATCGTTGACAAAGGATGGGGATTGCTCGAGTTGCGCCCCCTGCGCATGAGTCTGGAGGACATCTTCCTGCAGCTCACCACGGACGAAACCGGCAAGGTCGTGGCCGACGCGCCGCCGGCCGAACCGTCCACGAGCGAGAGCGAGGTCACCAATGCGTAACATCATGACCATTGCCGGCAAGGAATTGCGCGGCTACTTCGTGTCGCCGATGGGCTGGGTCGTCATGGGCCTGTTCGCCCTGCTGTTCGGCTACTTCTTCTACGCCCACCTCTCGTTCTTCGTGCAGCAGAGCATGCAGTCGCAGATGGGCGGCGGTCCGGTCAACGTCAATCAGGGCATGATTCGCGGCGTGCTGGGCAATGCCAGCGTCATCATCCTGTTCCTGCTGCCGATGATCACGATGCGCACCTACGCGGAGGAAAAACGCTCGGGCACGATCGAGCTGTTGCTCACCTCGCCGGTGACCGATGTGGAGATCGTCTTCGGCAAGTTCCTCGGCGCGGTCGGTTTCTACGCCGCGCTGCTCGGGGTGACGATGCTGAATATCGCGATCCTGTTCATCTTCGGCAATCCGGAAGTCATGCCGGTCGTGACCGGCTACCTGGGCTTGTTCCTGCTGGGGTCCTGTCTGATTTCACTCGGCCTGTTCATCTCCAGCACGACCAAGAACCAGGTCGTGGCCGGTGCCGCCACGTTTGTCGTGGCGCTGCTGCTCTGGATTGTGAGCTGGTTGGGCTCGAGCTTCGGACCCAATACTGCGGCCGTGTTGTCGTACCTGTCGATCACCGAACACTTTGACGACTTCAGCAAAGGCGTCATCGACACCAAACACGCGCTGTATTACCTGAGTGTGATTGCCTTCGGACTGTTCCTCACGGTGAAGTCCGTGGATACCGAACGGTGGAGGGGCTGATCGTGAAACAGATACTTGCAGTACTTGGATGGGTCGGCGTGGCGCTGGTCGCCGCCGCGGTCATCATCCGCTTCACCCAACCCGAACTCCTCGTGTGGTCCCAGCGCCTGGCGATTGCCGGCCTGGTGACGACACTCCTCTACACGCTGGGCCAGTGGCGCGAAATCGGCCGCTCGTTCCAGGGAAAAAACGCCAAGTACGGATCCATGGCGGCCGGCAGTGTGCTGCTGGTGCTCGGCATCCTCGTGGCGGTCAACTGGATTGGCAACCGGCAGAACAAACGCTGGGACTTCACCGAGACCAAGCAGTACTCGTTGTCGGATCAATCGAAGAAAGTCGTCCAGGAACTCACCGAACCGGTCAACATCAAGGTGTTCCACGCCAAGGACGGACGGGACGCGTTTGCCGACCGCCTGTCGGAGTACGAATACCTGTCCAGCCAGGTCAAGGTCGAGTACTTCGACATCGACGCCTCGCCGCTCGAAGCGCAGAAGTACGAGATCCAGCAGTTTGGCACGATCGTGTTTGAACACGCGGGCCGCACGGAACGGACGACACAAAGCGGCGAGCAGGACGTCACCAACGCGATCATCAAGGTCGTCGCCGGCAAGGCCAAGAAGGTGTACTTCGTGGAGGGCCACGGCGAACGCAATTCCGCCGGCGGTGACCCACGCGGCCTGAGCCAAATCACCGACGCGATGAAAAGCGACAACTTCGAAACGGCCATTTTGCCGCTCGCGCAACAGGGCGCGGTGCCCGACGACGCGTCGGTCCTGGTCGTCGCGGGGCCCTCGACGGACTTTCTGCCGGGAGAGATCGAGGCGATCACGACCTATCTCAACCGCGGCGGCAAGTTGTTGTTGATGATCGATGCGCCGGATGCGTCGGGTGGGCCCGCGATGCCGAACCTGATGGGCTTGGCGCGCAGCTGGGGTTTCAACGTGGGTAGCGATGTCGTGCTCGACGCGAGCGGCATGGGCCGCCAGCTCGGCGTGGGACCGCAGGTGCCGCTGGCCACGCGGTACCCGGCGCATCCCATCACGGATGGCTTCCGCTACATGACGGCCTATCCGATGGCACGTTCGGTGAGCGCGGTCGAGGGTGGTGTGGATGGCCGGACGCCATCGTCGCTGGTCGAAACGAGTCCGCAGAGCTGGGCCGAGAGTGACTTGAAGGAGTTGTACTCGACGGGCAAGCCCACGCCGGATCCGAAACTCGACAAGAGTGGTCCGATCTCGATTGCGGCGGCGGTGTCTGCGGAGGCGCCGAATGCGCCGGCCGCAGAGTCGCCGGACGCGCCGAAGCCGGACGCCCGCATGGTGGTGGTCGGTGACTCGGACTTTGCGTCCAACGGTGCACTGGGCATCCAGGGCAATCGCGACCTGTTCCTGAACATGACCAACTGGCTGGCGCAGCAGGAGAACCTGATTGCGATTCGGCCCGTGGACCCGGCGGACCGTCGGGTGCAACTGACGGAAGACCAGAGCACCCGCATCATGTGGCTCTCACTGGTGATCTTCCCGCTCGCCGTCATCGCGATGGGCGTGCGTGTGTGGTGGACGAGGCGCTGATATGCGAAGTGGCAAGTCACTCCTGTTGCTCGTACTGGTCGCGGCCGGTCTGGGAGGCTACATCTTTTTCGTCGAGATGAAACATGACCCGGCGGCTGATACGGCCACCGCGCGCGAGAAGGTCTTCACCTTCGCGCCTGGGTCCATCCAGGCCGTTCAGATCACGAACGCGAACGCCGCGACCACGCACGTCGTCCGACAGGACACGACGTGGAACATCACCGCGCCGGACGCCTCCGAAGCCGACATCGTCGAGATCAGCACGCTGATCTCGTCGATCGAATCGCTGGAGCTGACGCGGGTGGTGTCGGAAGCCCCCGGCACCGCGGCGGCCTTCGGCCTCGAACCCGCGCGCATCACCATCGAGTTCACGGTGACCGGAGAGACAGCGCCCCGACGACTGTTGATTGGCAACAAGACGCCGACCGGCGGCGACCTCTACGCCCGCGTGGACAGCTCGCAGCGGGTGTTCCTGATTGGTGGGTTTCTCGAGGACACGTTCAACAAGACGCCGTTTGACCTCCGTGAGAAGAGTGTGTTGAAGTTCGCCCGTGATGACGCGGATTCGTTGACCATTGATGGTGGCGCCACTCAATTGGCGTTCGCCAAATCCGGCGGAGAATGGCGCCTGACGGCCCCCGTGAGCGCCCGCGCCGATTTTGCGACGGCCGACGGCATCATCGGGCGCCTGTTTCAGGCCCGGATGGCCGGACTCATCTCGCCAGACGGGACGTACAACCTGAAGGACTACGGTCTGGACAAACCGCGCACGGTGGTCACGATTGGGTCAGGCTCGTCACAGGCCGCACTGGCGATCGGGGCCAACGAGGGCGACGCGAACGTGTATGCCCGGGATCTGTCCCGCCCGATGATCTTCACGGTCGAAAAGACCCTGCTCGACGAACTGCGCAAGTCGCCCGACGACATGCGACTCAAGGAACTGTTTGTGTTCCGATCGTTCTCGGCGACGACCTTTGACATCACGTCGGCAGGCACGACCTACACTTTCAGCAAAAAGAAGGGCGAGGGCGACAATACGCCGGACGTCTGGTCAATGACCGCACCCACGGCCAGGACCGCCGACATCACCAAGATGACGGACCTGCTGACCACCACCTCGAATTTGCGAGCCGAGAGCTTCGTGAGGTCCGCCTTCCCCAGTGGAGACCCGGTCTCGATCACGGTGCGGTTCGGTGAGGGCGAAAATGCCAAAATCGAGTCGGTCACGCTCCGGAAGTTTGGAGACACCGTCCACGCCACTCGCCAGGGCGAGCCGGGCGCCGCGGTGGTGTCCACGATCGACTTCGATCGGGTCATGGCGCTGCTCAAGGAGATCACGAGGATTTGATGATCGGGCGATCGGGTGATCGGGTGATTGGGCTGGGGGTGACGCTACTCCTGGGCGCAGGCTGTGCGTCCGCGCCTGCGACCATGGCTCCGTCGCACGTCGCACACTCCGCACACAGCACGGCGACGCCCCTGCACGACGAACTCGACGCCATTTTCAACGATCCGCGATTTGCGCGTGCCTTGTGGGGCGTGCGGATCGAATCACTCCGCGACGGCCGCGTCGTGTATGCCCGCAACAGCGACAAACTCGTCGTGCCCGCGTCGAACATGAAGTTGTTCACGATGGCGGTGGCGGCGCAACGCCTCGGCTGGGACTTCACGTTTGAGACCCGCCTTGAAGCACACGGCACTGTCGTCGACGGCACCCTCCACGGCGACCTCGTCGTCGTCGGCGGGGGCGACCCGTCGATCGATTCGGTGGCCTTCGGGCCTGCTCCGGTGTTTGAGGAATGGGCGGACGCGCTGAAGAAGGCGGGCATCCATCGCGTCACCGGACGTCTCATCGGGGACGACAACCTGCTCGACGATGCCGGGATCGGACCGGGGTGGGCGTGGGACTATCTCAACGACGGATACGCGGCCCCGTCGAGTGCGCTGAGCTACAACGAAAACATTGCGATCATCCGCATCTGGCCGGGAGCCACGGTCGGGGCGCCGGCACGCGTCGAGGTCACACCGGCCGGGCACGGTCTGGCGGTGACACAGACGATTACGACCGTCGCGGCCGACAGCCAGACGTCGGTCAATCAGACGCGCGGTCTGAACAGCAGTGACGTCGCGCTGCGCGGCAGCATTCCACTCGGTCGGACCACGCCACTGGTCCGTACGACCAGTGTGCACAACCCGACCGCGTTTTTTGTTGGGAGCCTGCACGCCGCCCTCGCCGACCGCGGCATTCCCGTGCGTGGTGGTGCCGTGGACATTGACGACATTCATCCGCCGCCCACCGAGGGACGCCGCGTCGTGGCCACACGACGATCCCAGCCGCTCTCGTCGCTGGGCGCGTACTTCATGAAGTCGAGCCGGAATTTTTACGGCGAGACATTCCTCAAGATCCTGGGCCAGCGGTTCGGCCGCGGCGGCACCACCCCGGCCGGTCGCACGGTCGCGGCGGAGACGTTGACGTCGTGGGGGATTCCCGAGGGCTCGTACGTCATGTACGACGGCTCCGGCTTGTCGCGCTACAACTACGTGTCCTCCGATGCGATCGTCACACTGCTCAAACACATCTGGACCGACGAGACCCTGCGCGGACCGTTTATGGCGGCGTTGCCGGTGGGTGGCCAGGACGGCACGCTCGGCGGCCGCATGAAGAACACCGCGCTGGCCGGTCACGTGCAGGCCAAAACCGGCACCATCTCGAACGTGCGGTCGCTGTCGGGATTTGTGGATGCGCCCTCGGGTGAACGGTTCGTCTTCTCGATGATTGCGAATCACTTCACCGTCGACACCGCGGCCGTCGATGAGGTCGCCGAGAAGGCACTCGTGGCGGTGATTCGGTAACAGCGAAGCCCCCGGGCCTCGTGTACAATTTTTGTCGTGAGCCTCTTCCCGCCTGGTCATATGGGTCGGCGTGCCTTTCTGGGTGCCTCACTCTTCTTGTTGGGCGGCATCTCCTTCCTCAGGCGCCGTCAGGCGCTTCCTGAGACGACCTTCCGGTCCGTGCTTTTCGACAATCCCGAATTCGTCAGGGCATTGGGAGCGGAGGTCCGGAAATCCCACCCGCAGTTGGTGGGCGCACAGCGCTCTCCCGCCCGTCTGCCTGATCTCTTGCGCGCCCATTCCGGCGCCATCGAACACGACTTTGAGAAGGGCAACCTCCTGAGCATCGACGGGTGGCTGGTTTCCGTGACGGAAGCCAGGATCTGCGCGGCAGTCTGACAGGCACGTTGTGATTAGAGATTCCGCCCAGGTCACACAGGATGTGCGGTGCGACGTGTGCATTATCGGCAGCGGTCCCGCCGGTCTCGCGGTCGCCCTGGAATTGCGCAAGGCCGGAAAGGACATCTGCGTCCTGGAAAGCGGCGGCCTCGAGTACGAGGCGGACACCCAGGACCTGTACGCCGGAGCATCGGTGGGATGGGATACGCCCCTGCCGCTGGACGGATCCAGGATGCGGTATTTCGGCGGGAGTTCCAACTGTTGGGCGGGGATGTGCGGGATTCTCGACGAGATCGATTTCATTCCCAGACATTGGGTCGCACACAGTGGGTGGCCCATCAGCAAGGCGGAGCTTCTGCCCTTCTACCGAAGAGCCGCAGATTTGCTTGGCGTGACTCAGCCGATCGAAGCCGGCACATTTGCCGGCAATGGGTCACTTGCGGAACTCGATCTTGACCGGAAGAAACTGGAGACGAAGTATCTGTATGGCGCCGCCATCTGGCGCGTGGGAAACGAGTACCGGGAGACGCTGAGCCGCGCCACGACGATTGACCTGATTCTCCATGCGAATCTGACCGAGCTGAAAGTGAACGCTGCGGGCACCTCTGTCGTGCACGCTCAGGCACGCTCCCTGTCGGGGAAGGCGTTCAAGGTCATCGCCAAGAGGTTCGTGTTGGCGTGTGGGGGAATTGAAAACGCGCGTATCCTGCTCTACTCGAACAGCGTGATGAAGACGGGCGTTGGCAACGGGTACGATCTGGTCGGTCGTTTCCTGATGGACCATCCTCTGGTGCCCATGGCCAGCCTGCTGCCCGAACGGGGCGACACCAGGGTGCCTGCCTACAACAGCTCGACGCTCATCACTCGGAAGTCGAATCCACTGTTTGCGTGCGTGACATTCTCCGAACAGTTTCAGCGCGACAATCAGGTGTTGAATTCAGCGGTGTACCTGATCGATCACGATGAGGAGTTCGGAGAAGGGCTGCAGGCGAGCGTGAGGATTCGGCGCTCGTATCTGCAGGGCACCTGGCCGGAGAACCTGGGCACCGATCTGTGGACGATTCTTCGAAATGTCGGTGAGGTCGCCCCGGCGGTGTACGACCGGCTCACGAAGAACCGCGCGGTGAGACGTCGGTTGGCCGTCAAACTTCAGGCTGAGCAAGCGCCGAATCGGAACAGCCGGGTGCTGCTGTCGGACGATCGAGATCAGCTGGGACTACGACGAGCACAAGTGAGCTGGCAGATCTCCAAGGAAGATCGAACGTCGGGAGAGAAGCTGGTGAAACTGTTTGCGGCGGAGCTGGGCCGCATCAAAGCAGCGCGGGTGCAGCTGGACCATTGGGTCAGCCAGGCTGAGCCGCTGTTCCCTGACGATTTGCGCGGCGGCGAGCACCACATCGGCACCACCCGGATGGCGAATGATCCCAGGACCGGAGTGGTGAACACACATTGCCGCATCCACGCCACAGACAATCTCTATGTGGCCGGCAGTTCCGTGTTCCCGACGAGCAGCTGGGTCAATCCCACGTTTACCATCTGCGCGCTTGCGATTCGCCTCGCTGATCACCTGAAACAGCAGGGGTAGTCACTCAGTCAACCTCCCCGACGGCGTTCATGATCTCCATCGCCGCCAGGGCGCGGTGACCGATGCCGGTGAGCTGATAGACGCGCCGGCCATCGTCTTGCAGTTCGGATGTCACGAGGCCCTTCTGCTCCATCGAGCCGAGCGTCACGTAGATGCCGCCGCGCTTCAGACGATTGCCGGACGCCTCCACCAGCTGAAGCCCGTAGCTGGCGCCGTGATTGGCCAGTAGCGACAGAATCACGCGCTCATTCGTGGAGACTCTCATGACGGCACCGCCGATCCAGCGCCGAGGTCGCGACGCTTCGTTTGTCGGGCCAGGTAGCCGGCCATCCAGAAACTCATCGTCAACGGTGCCACCGGGCCGTCAACAAGGAGTCGATAGGCCGACGGCGATGGCACAGGTGGCGGCGTCGCGGCATTCCCGAAGTGTGTCCACGCAAGCTGCGACTGGAGTGTCGTGAATTCAGGCAGGACTGAGACCAACCGAGGCAATGCCAATCGCCATCAGCGAGAATGCGCCGGCAGAAGGCGCCGCACGAGATTTCCGACCGCTGTCCAAGCACCCGGCAGCTCCTTGAGACTGACAACGGCCAGCACCCGCACCACTGACCACATGCCGACGGTGTTCCCGCGAAGGCGGTTCGGCAGGCTCCCGCCCTTCGCCGTCTCATGCCGCCAGTCGGCCATCGTCGCCGCCAGCGCTCGGGTGCCGGCCGGTGTCGTCGGGAGGCCGCCGAGAAGAAAGTGGACCAGTCGTCTCATGTGGCAGGCAGTCTTACAAATACAAAGACACATTGTCAACTTGACGAAGCAATCCGGACGATGGAAGTATTACTCCGAGGAGTAATACTCATGAAACTGACGACCAAGGGCCAAGTCACCATCCCCCTCGGTATCCGAGAGAGGCTTGGTCTGCTGCCGTGGACCGAGGTGGAATTCGACGTGGTGGACGAGAGCGTCAGAATCCGCAAGGCGGCCACGGCGGATCAGCGCGGGCGACGCGTGATTGAGGCCATGCGCCGGGCACCCAAACCCAGACGTGGAATGACCACCGACCAGTTGATGGCTTTCACCCGGGGCGAATAGGTGCGAGGCACCCTCGTCGATTCCAACGTCATCTTCGACATTCTCAGCGACGACCAGGAGTGGATCGACTGGTCGGCGTCGATGCTCGCTGAGGCGGCAAATCGCGGGCCGCTCTATATCAATCCGATCATCTTCGCGGAGGTGTCGGTCCGGTACGATCGCGTCGAAGACGTCGAACAAGCGCTGCCCGATGACTACTTCGTGCGGGCGCCGCTGCCCTGGGACGCGGGGTTCCTCGCGGCCAAGTGTTTTGCGTCCTATCGGAAGCGGGGTGGAACCCGACGTTCTCAGCTGCCGGACTTCTACATCGGCGCACACGCCGCGGTGGCAGGGCTCACGCTGCTGACACGGGACCCCAAGCGCTATGCGACTTACCTTCCCGGTGTGGCGCTGCTGTGCCCGTGACTTCGGGACTTCGTGTCAGCCCTTCAGTCGTCGTTCAATCACCGTCACCGTCGTCTCGGTGTCGATGACCTCAAAGCCGGGATCGCGCGTGATGACCTGTTGGGTGAAGTCCTGACTGCCGGCACCGGGAGTGTCACGGCTGTCGTGGAACGCCATGAGGCCGCCTGGGACGACTTTATCCTTCCACGCGTGCCAGTCCGCCGCAATACCATTCCAGCTGTGGTCGCCGTCGACAAAAACAAAGTCGACGTGCACGCCGGCCACCTGGGGGTCGCTGGCCGCGTCCTGGCCGGTCGCACGAATCCACTCCACGCGCCCGCGTGAACTCTTGCGGACCTCGCGATGCGCGATGCGCTCATGGAGGGACACCCCGAAGCCACCTGTCGGAAACGGATCGACGGCATACAACACGCCGTCCTCGGCCATCACGTCGCGAAGGACCCGCGTGGTGACGCCCTCGAAGACACCAATTTCGACCAGCGCCCGGCGGCCAGTCGCATGGCGGGCCAGACAGGCACGTTCAGCTGCCGTGGTCTGTGTTTGGGCCTGTGCCAGACCGAGCGTCCAGCGCAGGTAGTGAAACGCGACCGACATGCGAACAGTCTACCGCCCACCCTTCTTGGCGAGCGACTTGTAGTACTCCTCGACGAGATTCCGGAAGGCGGCCGGGATCTCTTCGTTGCCATTCAGGAACAGCGCATTGCTGGTCGTGTCCAGCTTCTTCCGAAGGTCAAACTCGAACTTCTTGAGTTTTTCGAGCGCCGCGGCCGTGAGCTCCTGCACACCGAGCGGGTCGCCAAACGCGTTCTCGCTGTTGAGCTGACGGAGCTGGCGCACCACCTCGTCCAGATCGCGCGCATCCACACCAGCCTGCTGCAGGGCATTGCGCAACTGCTGCAGGTCGCCGGTGCGTTCGGTCAACTCGCGACGGAACTGACGCGCCTCTTCGGCCGTGAACCGCTGGCCGTTGTTGCGGGCATCACCTGACGCACCGCCCATCTGCGACGGACCACGCTGCTGGCCACCCGTGGGATTGCCACTCCGACCATCGGTCATCTCCTGACCTTGCTGACCCTGGCCCTGCTGCCCTGGCTGGCCTTGCTCGCCGGCCTGCTGCATACGCTCGTTGAGCGACTCGAGGCCACGTAGCGCATTACGTGCTTGATCGAGCGCCTGCGTCTGGGCGTTCTGGCGCGTCGCGCTGCTCATGGCGTCGGCGGCCTGGTTGAGCGTGTTCTGCACATTCTGCAACTCACTGCTGATCGACTGCTCGTAGTCACGCGCCAGTTGAGGAGGCGCACCAGCCAGATTGGACTTGGTGAAGTCGACCTTCTCCTTGATCTGGTTGT
>ENA-ORBV01009554-ORBV01009554.1-microbial-mat-metagenome-genome-assembly--contig:-NODE-9554-length-15851-cov-5.781032_pt1 | contig 15851 bp, 19 predicted proteins | sample MGYA00237777_ERZ505514 | MGnify/ENA primary metagenome ERZ505514 (study PRJEB26160, sample SAMN06269048) | microbial mat metagenome | isolation source: Oligotrophic lake microbial mat | place... | reverse complement strand
CCGACTTCGATGTCTGCGTGACGCTGGCCTATGCGACTGATGCCAATCTAACGGGACGCCCGGTCTACCGGAATGCCGAATGCTGGCTGCATCGCGAGGCGGCGGAAAAGCTTGCCGCGGCCGTGGCGCTGGCCCGGCCGCTCGGCCTCAGGCTGCGCATCTTCGATGCCTTGCGGCCGGTCGAGGCTCAGTGGGCATTGTGGAACGTCAATCCCGACCCGGAATTTCTTGCCGACCCGCGTCGCGGCTCGCCGCATTCGCGTGGCGTGGCCGTCGACCTCAGCCTGCTGGACGATGGCGACCGCGAACTCGACATGGGCACGGCATTCGATGCCTTCACGCCGCTGTCGCATCACGGTCGAACCGATGTTCCCGCCGAGGCGCAGCGCAACCGGCTGCTGCTAATGGGCCTGATGACCGCCGCCGGCTGGGATTTCTACCGCAACGAGTGGTGGCACTACCAGCTGTTCGACGCCCGGCGCTATCCGCTGGTCAGCGACGCCGACCTGCCGCGCCCGATGATGTAGCTCAGAAGCTCGAGAGCCGGGACTTGTCGAAATCGGCGAGTTCGTTCTCGCGCATGATCTGGCGCACGAACTGCACATAGCCCTGGCCACGCTCGGAATAGCGCAGCAGCGTGCCGATCAGGCGATAGCCCTCGGGATGCTCGCCTCGCTCGCGCATCGCGGCACGTTCGGCGCGAAAGCTGGCATAGGCCGGATGGGTGTTGAGGTTAGTGATGTAGGCGTCGGTCGCCTCGCCAACATCCGTGAACGGCTGCGGCATGCCGGCGCCGGGCTTCCAGGGGACGGAAACGCTGTGGCGGCCCCCCGTCTGGATCTGGCCGAACAGGGCATTGCCGTTGCGGGCGGCGAACGACGTGCCCCAGCCGGATTCGACGCCGCCCTGGGCGATCGCCATCGACGGCGGAACGATATCGACGCGACGCACCAGCTCGTCGAGCTTGTCGACCGACGACTCGTAACGGTCGGCAAGGTTCTCGAGCCAGATGCGCTCGATCGGCGTCATCCGCAGGGGCGCCGCCGCGACTTTGTCGCGCAGATACAGAAGCTGCTCGCGATCGGCGAGCACACGCTGATTGACCTCGAGGACCACCGGCAGAATCGCGGTGATGAACAGCGACTTGCGCTCGTTGCCGTCCTTGGTGTTGAGATCGCCCGGCACGCGGTCGACCTTGAGCGGCGGCACGGCTTCGCCCAGCCGAACGTCGGTCAGCGTGTAGGAGACGTCACGGAACAAGCCGGCAAGTTCGTCGGCGGTGCGCGGGCTGATGGGCCGCAGCTGGACCTGCCGCCGGACGGCATTGCCGGGAGCCGCGAAGCGCCCATGCCCGAGGGTGATCTCGCGGGTCGTGAAATGAGGCCAATCGTCGGTCTCGTGCGCGTCGTGGCGCACGAACGTCAAGCCCGCAGGCTGCGCGTCCAAGGCGAGGAAAGCCGGCTGCTCGGGCGACGCGGCACTCGCGGTCCCGATCGCCGTGAAGGACAGATACGGTGCGACATCGATGGTCGGCAACGGCTCGCTCAGGCCTACGCCCGCAGCGACTATGGCGGCCCACACCGCCGGAAATGCATATCGACGCCCGCGTTCGACCGCGGGCCGGACTGACAAATTCATTCCACACTCTTCGTTTCGTTGGCTCGAACGAACGACCCCCACACACGATCCCCCACGGATCGTGATGCAGTACCGACGCTGTACGCTTGAGCGAAAGCGGCCTACTGGGCCGCTTGGACTTCCACCACTTCTGGCACGTAGTGCTTCAGAAGATTCTCGATTCCCATCTTGAGCGTGGCCGTCGAGCTGGGGCAGCCGGAGCATGCGCCCTGCATGTGGAGATAGACCACGCCGTCCTTGAAATCCTTAAACACGATATCGCCGCCGTCCTGGGCAACCGCCGGGCGGACACGCGTATCGAGCAATTCCTTGATCTGGGCAACGATCTCGTCGTCTTCCGCCGCGACCGCGCCCGTATCGGCGCTATCGGCCACCACAGGGTCGCCGGAGGTGTAATGTTCCATGATGCCGCCCAGGATGGACGGCTTGAGGATCTGCCAATCCTGGTTAGCCGCCTTTGTGACGGTCACGAAGTCGGAGCCGAAGAACACGCGCTCCACCCCCTCGATCGCAAACAGCCTCTTGGCCAGCGGCGAAGGCAGGGCGGTATCGACGCTCGCGAAATCCATCGTGCCCTTCTCCATGACCACGCGGCCAGGAAGGAACTTCAGGGTCGACGGATTGGGCGTCTGCTCGGTCTGGATAAACAAACCTAAACTCCTTCATCGAGCGCTTGGCGGCGGGCCGCCCGGCATCGCTCAGGCTGGGAACGGGACGTCTCCGCCCCCAATCGGTACCCCCGGACGTAGGAACCGGCGCCCTGTCGATCAAGGTGATTCTTAGGTGAGACTGTACAATTATTATGGAAAGCAGAATTATTATTGCGCTATATCAATTAGATAGGCAATTCAATTTGAGTTTAGGCAGGCCCGCGTTCTCCAACACAAAGCCTCATTTCAGGGGAACCTTTGACAGAACGACGCGGAAACTGCGCGCACGCTCTATGAGATTGCATCGATCTCGGCCTCGGTGAGGGCGCCGGGAACGATGGTCAGGGGAATCCGAAGCTGACCACCGAGCTTGCCGGTAAACGCCGTGACCAAGGGGCCTGGCCCCTCGCCGCTCGAGGCGCTGCCCAGCACCAGAACCGAAATCGAGCGATCCTCGGCGACGAGTTTGAGCAGCTCGTCCCGACTTTTGCCCTCCCGGATATGAATGGTCGGAGGCTGGCCGGTTAAGGTGGCCGCCGCATCGGCATGCTTGGCCACCACGTCCTCGGCCTGCTGACGGGCTTCCTGGCGCATCAGGTCGACGACGGCCCCCCATTGCTGGCCCTCAGGCGGATCCATGACATAGAGCATGGCGACCCGGCCGCCGGTCCGTTTGGCCCGGCGACAGGCATATCTCAGCGCATTGCGCATTTCCGGGCTCTCGTCGACGACGACCAGAAAAACGCGCTCCTCGGGCCGGACGGGCTGCTCGCTCACACTCATGGTCGGCTCCCCTCCGTTACAGACGCCGCATGATCGCGCCACCCAGCCAGCCGGCGAACAGCGCCATGAAGACGGCGCCCAGGCCATAGAGCGCGCCGTCGTGGCTCGCCCATCCTGCCAGCTGGGCACTGAATCCAACCTTGCCGACGGGCAACGGCCGCGACACTGCGGCCACGATCTTGCCCTCGCGCAACAAGTAGGCCTTCACCTCGTAAACCCCCTCGGGCAGGCGGGACGGAAACGGCAGGTCGACGCGAAACAGCCGGCCGGCCTGCACCGTGACCTGGCCGATGGCCGCGGGATAGAGCCCTTCCCGGCGCTTCACCTCGACCAGCCCGGCGCGGAACTTCGCCAGCTCGGCCGCCACCCGCGAACCGACCGGCGTGACGGTCGACATCCGGTCCTCGAGCGACAGGATCTCGCCGCCGGCGCCGCGGGCGAGCAGCCGCTGCAGCGGCTGGCTGGCGGCAATGGCGTAGTAGGCGGGCACATCGTCGAACGACTGGCGTCCGGTATTGAGCCACAGGCCGAGAAACCTCTCCTTGCGCATCACCGTCTCGCGCGCCTCGGGGCCGACCACGACCACGACCACTTCGCCGGGCGGATCGAACATGCCGAACATCAGGATGCTCTCGCCCTGGAACGCCGACGTGATCGACACCCGGGCCCGCGACAGGTCGACGACCAGGTCGGGGGTCGCCGAGCCGGTGGGCACCGATGGCGGCGGCCCCGGCAGGCCGGAAGGTGGCGGCTCGGCACGAGGGCCCTGGGCGTGCGCGATGGCCGTCCATGTGAGGCCCGCCACAAACGCGATCAGCAGGCGTCTCACGGGTTCACCTCGCGGGGGCCGAGCGAGAAGGGCGAACTCGGCGTGCGCAGGAGTTCGATCAGCAACTCGGCCGCCACCGCCAGGATCAGGACCGACATCAGCCCGCGCAGGACGACGCCCGGCAGCTTGGCCGCGAGCCTGGAGCCGATCGGCGCGCCCACCACGCCGCCCAGGATCAGGAGCAACGCCAGCACGACGTCGACAGTGCCGTTGGTCGTGGCCTGGAGGAAGGTGACGTTGGCCGCCACGAACAGGATCTGGAAATTCGAGGTGCCGATCACGACGGCCGTCGGCATGCCGAGCAGGTAGATCATGGCCGGCACCAGCACGAAGCCGCCGCCGACACCCAGGATCGCCGACAGGATGCCGATCACGAACCCAAGGCCGACCGGCAGCAGCGCGCTGATATAGAGCTTCGACTTGTAGAACCTGAGCTTGAGCGGCAGGCGATGCACCAAGTAGTGGGTGTGCAGCTTGCCGCGGGGCGCTCCGGGATTCCGCCGCCGCTTCACGTAGGTGCTCAGGCTTTCGGCCAGCATGAGAAGGCCGATCGCCGACAGCATGACGACGTAGAGCACGGCGATGACGAAATCGATCTGGCCGATTCGCTTGAGGTAGGTGAACAGCGCGACGCCGGCCGAGGAACCGATCATGCCGCCCAGCAGCAGCACCAGGCCCATGCGGAAATCGACATTGCCGCGGCGCCAGTGGACCTGCAGCGACGACACGGAATTGGCGACGACCTGGTTGGCCTGGCTGGCGACCGCGACGGCCGGCGGAATGCCGACGAAGATCAGGAGCGGCGTGGCCAGGAACCCGCCGCCGACCCCGAACATGCCGGCGAGCAGACCGGCCGCCGCCCCCAGGCCGAGCAGGACGAACACGTTCATCGACTGTTCGGCAATGGGAAGGTAGATCTCCACCGCGCAGGCCTACTTCAGAAGGATGTTGCTGATTTCGCGCAGCTGGGTGCGCGCCCGCAGCAGGTAAAAGCCCTGGGCGGCGAGGTGATTGGGAATGAGAAACCCGTCGAGGTAGCCGTTCCACACGATCCAGGGCTGGAGATCGGCGGCGAGGCGGAACGTCTCCACCGTGCCGTTCCAGGCATTGGTCAGCCCCTTTTCCCGAATGATGTTCTCGAAGTCGACGCCCAGTTCGCGCAGGATCAGGTAATTGGCGTAGAGTCGGCCCTTGTTGAAGTAGAAGATGTCGTCGCACCTGGAATCGAACAGATCGCCGGACTTCTCGATGATGTGCTGGTCGATGACGCCCGAGTCCGAACCTTCATCGTTGGCGATGCGATCGAGCAGCGCCTGCAGATTGTCGGCGCGGCGTTCGAAGATCGCCTGACCCGAGGCCAGCCGCTTGTTGTAGGCCAGCAGCTTCTCGCGGCCGGCGCGATACTTCTGCGCCGACGTCGCCGACGGCATCAGCGACACGCTGGGCTGCCAGACCCAGATGTTGGGCTGCTCGTTCAGGAAGCCGCGTGCCTGCTCGAGGTCGCGGTCGGTCTGGCTGGAACCGCGGGTGCGGCCGAGCTGATCCATCAGCTCCGTGCTGAAGCGGCCGAGCGCCGCCGCGATTCCACGCTGAAAGTTCGGCATGTTGTCGAGCAACCCGGAGGGCATGAAGAAGGGCTGCATCGGCGTCCAGGTGTGGACGTTGACCTCGCGGTTGACCAGGTCGGCGGCAACGGCCACCGCGCGGCTTTCGCCCGGCGTCACATTGCGCGGCGCGAACTGCGGATCGTCGTCGATGTCCTGGACCACCAGCGCGCCCACCGGATAGTAGAGCAACGCGATCACCACGGCGACGCGCCAGGCCCAGCCCCACGCCCGTCGGCCGCCGGATCCTTTCGCTCCTGGCATCGAGGGACGGAACGCGCGCACGCGATTCCATGTCCTGCGCCATAAGGAAGGCGCTGCTGCGGGCGGCGCGCCGTGATCGGGATCGAATGTCATGGCTGACCTTACCATTCGCCTCGTGACGAAACAGGGGCGCGGACTGCTAGAGTGCGGTGTTTCTTTGTCCCACGGAGTTGGTGAATGGCGCTCGATCCCGAATCCCAGCGGCTGCTCGATCTGACCGCGGCGGCCAACCGCCCGGCCTGGAACAGCTTGAGCCCGCAGGCGGCGCGCGATCTCTACCTGTCGCTCCGCCCGCCCGCGCAGGGCCCGCGTCCCTCGGGCGTCGCGGTGATCGACCGGACGATGCCCGGCCCCGGCGGCGCCGTGCCGATTCGACTCTATCGGCCCGAGGCGGCGGCGACCGGCGCGTTGCTGCCGGCGCTGGTGTTCGCCCATGGTGGCGGCTGGGTGTTCGGCAATCTCGAAAGCCACGACGTGCTCTGTGCCCGGTTTGCCCTCGATGCCGGGATCGCCGTCTGCGCCGTCGACTACCGGCTGGCGCCCGAGGCCCGCTTTCCGGCAGCCTTCGACGATGTCGTGGCCGCGCTGCAGTGGGTCCAGGCCAACGGCGCCTCGGTCGGCATCGATGCCGCCCGGCTCGCCATCGGCGGCGACAGCGCCGGCGGCAATCTCGCCGCCTCGGTCGCGATCTGGGCCCGCGATCACGGTGGCCCCCGCCTTCGCCTGCAGTTGCTGGCCTATCCGGTCACCGACGCGGTGGCGCGCACCGACTCCTACCGCCGCTTCTACGACGGCTTCGGCCTCAATGCCGAAACCATGGAATGGTTCTTCGATCACTACACGCCCGACAAGGCGAGCCGCGGCGACTGGCGCGTGTCGCCCTTGCGCGCCGCTTCGCTGGCCGGCCTGCCCCCGGCCCTGGTGATCACCGCCGGCTACGATCCGCTGCGCGATGAGGGCCGCGCCTATGCCTGGCGGCTGCAGCAGGAAGGCACGCTGGCCGACCTCGTCGAGTTCGGCGGCATGCTGCATGGCTTCCTGAGCGCGCCGATGCTGCTGCACGGCGCGCGGCGCGCGGCCGCCATCTGTGCCGCGGCGTTGCGCGAGGCGTTGGTGCTGCGCACCGTCTAAAGACCGACCTCGGCGGGCCCAACTTTTCAAAGTTGGCTCAAACTCGCCGACAGATATTTGGCTTTCCAGCCGCCGGAAAGCCAATAAATCCAGGCTCTCGCCCGGCTCAGCGGGCCCACCTGAAACGTGCGTGTGTTGGGCCGTCGAGTGGGCCCGGATCTGTGGCCGGATCTGGGCCCGAGCTTGCGCGCGATGAGCTGTCCACGGTTCGAGGCGCGGCTCTTTCCCTGTTGACGCCGGCACTGCCAGCACGAAGCCCTTGGGCTGATTGGATTGTGTCTCTCCACGAGTCAGGACTCGCGGCGGCTGCACCAAGCGCATAGCGCGACCCGCGGACGGCCGCGGGAGGTCTTGCCGACATGAATACGCCCGGCGGATTTTTCCGTCGAGCGTCTCCCATCATGGCTGGAATGCTGGCATAAATCTGCTGAACTTGCAACTTTACTATACTTCAATATTGCTTGCACATGGAAGCATATCGGCCTATATACCCGCCATGACCAATCCTGCCTTCTGCGCCGTCCTCAACCTCCTCGTTACCCACGCCCGCCTCGACGAGCGCTTCGACCATTCGCTCGGCGTCCTGCATGGCCTGTCGCTGAAGGAGACGCTGCTGCTGATGCACCTCGAACGCTCGCCCGGGACGCGGCTGAGCCGCATCGACCTGTCCAAGCGGCTGCATGTCAGCCCGTCGACGGTCACGCGCATGTGCGCCCCGCTCGAGAAGCGTCACGTGGTGGGCCGCGAACCCGACGCGCGCGACGCACGCCTGGCCTACGTCGTCCTCACCAGGGCCGGACAGCAGCTCGTAACCGACGCAAGGGCCACACTCGAGGGCCTGTCCGTCGACGTCTTCCGCGACCGCTGGACCAAGCCGGAGATCGCCTCGCTGGCCGACCTGCTCGGTCGCCTGACGGCCGGCCAGCCCAGCGAACTCGCCTAGAGGTTAGCGGAACACGTCCTTGCGCTGGCGGACCTCGGCGAACACCGCCGTGGGATCGCCGCCGGCCATGCCGACCGCAGCCTGTACGGCCGGCACGTCGACACGCAGGAACGGGTTGGTGGCCTTCTCCTCGCCGAGCAGCGACGGCACCGTGGCCTCGCCGCGGGCGCGGGCGGCGTCGATGGAAGCCGCGCGCGCCATCAATGCCTTGTTGCCGGTCTCGATGGTCACGGCAAAGCGGGCGTTGGACTGGGTGTATTCGTGGGCGCAGTAGACGCGCATGTCGTCGGGCAGCGCGCGCAGGCGGCTGAGCGACGTCCAGAACTGCTGCGGCGTGCCCTCGAACATCCGCCCGCACCCCAGCGCGAAGATCGTGTCGCCGCAGAACAGCGCCTGCTGGTCGCGGAAGGCATAGGCGATGTGGCCACTGGTGTGACCCGGGATGAAGAAGACTTCCGCCTCGGCCTCGCCGAAACGGTAGCGGTCGCCGTCGTCGACCTCGACGTCGATGCCGGGAATGCGCGCCCGGTCACGGCGGGGACCGACGATGGTGCAGCCGGTCGCTTCCTTGATCTCGAGGTTGCCGCCGACGTGATCGCCATGATGATGGGTATTGAGGATATGGGTGATCTTCCAGCGGCGTTTTTCCGCCTCGGCCAGGATCGGCCCGGCCACCGCCGGGTCGACGACCGCGACCGCCCCGCTCTGGGGCTCCCGCATCAACCACACGTAATTGTCGCTCAGGACCGGGATTCGGACGATGTCTAGTGTTGTGCTCATGATGCGCAACGCTAGCAGAGCTGGCCTGCACGGGCCATGGTCGCGAGCGTCCGATTTCTGCTAGGATTGACGCATGTGGAGCGACGTCCTCGACCTTGAGGAATTCTACGGCAGCACGCTTGGCCAGACCACGGCGCGGTTGCTGCGCGCCCGGCTGCGCGAAGTGTGGCCGAGCGTTCGCGGCGAGATCGTGCTGGGGCTGGGCTATGCCACGCCGCTGCTGCGGCCGTTCGTCGAGGAAGCCCAGCGCACGCTTGCCTTCATGCCGGCCCAGCAAGGCGTCACGCGCTGGCCGCGCGAGGGCCGCAACCTTTCGGCCCTGGTCGACGAGGTGGACCTGCCGCTGCCCGACCGTTCGGTCGACCGCGTGCTGCTGGTCCATGCCGTGGAATGCACCGAGCAGGTGCGGCCTCTGCTGCGCGAGATCTGGCGGGTGATGGCCGACGGCGGCCGCCTGATCGTGGTGGCGCCGACACGCGCCGGCTTATGGTCGCAGATCGACCGCTCGCCCTTCTACCAGGGCCATCCCTATTCCACCGGCCAGCTCGCCACGCTGCTGCGTGCCAACATGTTCGCGCCGCTGCGCCAGACGCGCGCCCTCTACATGCCGCCGACCCGCTCGCGGCTGGCCATGCGCATGGCGCCCGCGTTCGAGCGCTTCGGCCAGCGCTGGCTCGGCCGCTTCGCCGGCGTCAGCGTGATCGAGTCCGGCAAGCAGCTCTACGCCGGCATCGCCGAACGGGCGCAGAACCAGCCGGTCGCCGCCATGCGGCCGAAGCTGCGCATCGCCACGTCGCGCGACACCCCCCGCAGCGCGGGCGCCGCACGCAATGCCGGGGACGGCGAAGCCCCCGCCTCCTGACCTTCGGAAACAACGACATGTCACTTTCTCCGCGCGTCATCGCGCTGCTCGGTTTTGGCGAAGCGGGCTCGGCCATCGCCCGCGGTCTCTGTGCCGAACGTGGATGGCGCGGCCCGTCAAAGCCCGGAGACAACGCGCCACGCCGCGTGATCGCCATCGACACCGCCCTCGACAAAGACGCGCGGGGCACGGCATTGGGCAAGACCGCGCGCGGCCTCGATGTGGCGATCGAAGGCACCTATACCGAGGCGCTGCGCGAAGCCGACCTGGTGATCTGTGCCGTCCAGGGCGAGTTCGCCCGCGATGCCGCCGCCGCCGCCGCACCGCTCCTGAAGAAGGGTGCGCACTACCTCGATCTCTGCACCATCACCGGCAAGATGTCGGACGAGGATCGCGCCGAGATCGACAAGGGCGCCGGCCGCTACATCGACATCGCCGTCATGGGCGGCTTCTTCAGCCAGGGCATCAAGGCCCCCATGCTGGTGGCGGGCGAAGACGCGGGCGACATGGTGGCATGGATGAACGCCAACGGCTTCGTCGCCACGCTGCTGGGCCCGAAGCCCGGCAGCGCGTCGTCGGTCAAGATGCTGCGCAGCACGCTGGTCAAGGGCATCGAGGCGCTGGGTGTCGAAGCGCTGGTGACGGCCAAGCGCCAGGGCATCCTCGAGGAGGTGCTGGGCTGCCTGGGCGACGCCGACGCGCAGACCTTGCGCGGCTTCATCACCATGCTGGTGCGGACGCACGTCGTGCATGCGCATCGCCGCTGGGAAGAGATGGGCCTGGTGGCGCAGACTCTGCGCGAGACCGGCGTCGATCCCCTGATGACCGAAGCCATCGAGCGCAGCCACCGCCGCACCGTCGACGCCCATATCGCGCCGGCCGACGGACAGGTGCCGAGCCTCGACGAGGCATTGGAGATTCTGTCGGAGAAGGTCGTCCGTGGCGTCTGATGTTTTCGCCACGTCGGTATTCGATCGCCTCGTCGCCCTGCTGACGGAAGCCAAGGCGACGTTCCGCGTCATCGAGCACGCGGCGGAGGGCAAATCCGCCGAGATCAGCGTCATCCGCGGCAACCGGCCCGACCAGGCCGCCAAGGCCATGGTGCTCGACGTGCGTGGTGGCGGCGGTGGCCGGCGCCATGTGCTGGCCATCCTGCCGGGCAGCCGCAAGCTCGACTTCGCCGCGGTGGCGACCTTGTTCGAGGCGCGCAAGTGCGGCTTCGCCTCGCCGGAGACGGCGCAGGAGCTGACCGGCTGCGCGATGGGGGAGGTGCCGCCCTTTGCGCTCAACCCCGCCCTCACCATCGTGGTCGAAGAGGACCTGCTCGCCAACGAGACGCTCTTTTTCAATGCCGGCCGGCTCGACCGCTCAATGGAACTCGATACCCGCGATTGGCTCGCCGTCGCGCAGCCCCGCGTGGCGAAGATCGCCGCCAAGGCCTGACACCGTGGTCGAGTGGCGCTTTCGCAACGCGACGGAGGAGGACTTCGAACCGCTGCTGGCGATCCGCATCGACGTGATGCGCGAGCATCTGGAGCGCGTGTTCCGCTACAAGCCCTCGCGCGCGCGTCGCATTTTTCGCGAGCATTTCGCGGAGCCTGGCCTGCGCGCAATCACGATCGGCGATGAGCTCGTCGGCTGCGTGGGTTTCCGCAAGGGCGATGGTGAAATCAAGCTCGACTCGTTCTATCTCGACCGCCGCCTGCACGGTGGCGGGCTGGGCTCGAAGATCCTGAAGGTGCTGCTGGCCGAAGCCGATGCAGCGGGTCTTCCCGTTCGCCTGGAAGTCCTGACCGGCAGCAAGGCCGACCGCTTCTATCTCCGCCACGGCTTCGTGAAACTGAAGGAAGACGAGATCGAGGGCCACTATGAAAGGCCAGCAGCGCGACGCTGACTTTCGCCGTTCTGGCAGATCTGCAGATCTTTGAACCGCGAGGGTTCCAGCTTGTTAGTGAAGAGCACTGGACTTTCTGCCCAGAAAGTCCCATATTGAATTAATGGCTCAACCGCCTACTGAAATCGACATCGTCGCAGCATTTGGTGGGACGGCCGACTATGGGCAGCGGTTTGCTATTTATATTCCGAACAAGGATCGTGATGGCGCACCGGTCGACCAGAAGAAATGGATCGATTTGACGATACAGTTGTTGGCCCGTGTATCGGGTGGCGCGACTGCGATGCCACCAGTTACGGGCGCATGGCGTAATCCTGAGACGGATGCGTTGATCATTGAGGAGCCGGTAGTTGTCTACTCATACGTAAAGCCCGCTCCGTTCGCTGAGCGGCTGCAGGAACTATCGGCATTCGTCAAACAGATGGGACGTGAGACAAACCAAGGAGCGATTGCTCTCGAATTCGACGGAGAGTTCTTCACGGTTGAAGATTTCTCCGAGTAAACACCATCAAGGGCGGGCTTTGGGCCCACCCTTGGCATGGGCGAAGGAGGCCCGGCCGATGGAAAACAGGAACGATAGAGCAGACGGCATTAAACTCGTCGCGCGAACGGCTCGGAATACCTTAAAGAATAAGTCTAGCAAGCCAACCCCACTTCCAATTCGTGATGTGGTTACAGCCCTCAACGGGCGACCACTGGCAATGAAAATCGGGAACACTTTAGCTCCAGTTACGCTTCTAGCTATTCGAGAAGTACTGATGGAACGACTTCGCTCTACTGGCGGGCGACCGGCGCTATCCGGAGATAGTTCACGTCAACGAGTGCAAGTTTTGGCGAAGGATTGGCAAAAAATCACGTCTATTGCTAATCGTGTTGAAGTCGGACGCCACAAGCCATCGCCCGCTCAAGTCGCAAGTGTACTAATTCATTTTGCGCTAGAGAATGTCTCTAGCGGAGAGATTGATAATCTAATGCGCACCAATCCCAAGGACTGGCTCACTTCAAAAACCGGCCAGTAGCGTGCCCAACTAGAGGCTAATCCCGCCGCAGCATGAACACCGCCTGTTCGCCGAACAGGTTGGCGAGCGGCGGCGGCATGCGGATCGGGCGGCTCTTGCTGTTGAGCACGATGGCGCGCTCGATCCTGACGCCCATGTCGCGGCAGAGCGCGCGGAAGTCGTCGATGCTGCAGAGATGGATGTTGGGCGTATCGTACCATTTGTAGGGCAACGACGTGGTTTGCGGCATGCGGCCGCCGAACACCATCCTGAGCCGCACCTGCCAGTGCGCGAAGTTGGGGAACGACACGATCGCCCGCTTGCCGACCCGCAGCATCTGCAACAGCACCTCGCGCGGCTCTCGCGTGGCCTGCAGCGTCTGGCCGAGGATCACGTAGTCGAAGGCGGCGTCGGGATAGGCCCGCAGATCGGCATCGGCATCGCCCTGGATGACCGACAGGCCGTTGGCGACGCAGGCGTTCACGCCGGCCTGGCTGAGCTCCATGCCGCGCGCATCGACCCGCTTGAAGTTCACAAGATAGGCCAGCAGCGCGCCGTCGCCGCAGCCGATATCGAGCGCGCGGGTGTCGGGCGCCACCATGTCGGCGATGAGCTGAAGGTCGACGCGGATCGACGTCACGACAAGTCCTTGAGGCCACGCACGGCGGCCGCGCCCTTGAGGAAGCCGCTCAGCGTGCGGAACATCTCGGGCTCGTCGAGCAGGAAGGCGTCGTGGCCCTTGTCGCTCGCGACCTCGACGAACGACACGTTGGCCGCCGCCGCGTTCAGCGCATGGACGATCTCGCGGCTCTCGCGCGTCGGGAACAGCCAGTCGCTGGTGAAGGACATCAGGCAGAAGCGCGTCGCCGATTTGCGGAACGCGTTGGCCAGCACGCCGCCATGGGCGCCGGCGAGATCGAAATAGTCCATCGCCCGGGTGATGTAGAGATAGCTGTTGGCGTCGAAGCGATCGACGAAGGTCGAACCCTGATGGCGCAGATAGCTCTCGACCTGGAAATCGGCATCGAAGCCGAAGCCCAGCGCATTGCGGTCCTGCAGGGCGCGGCCGAACTTGCGCTGCAGCGCCTGCTCCGAAAGATAGGTGATGTGCGCGGTCATGCGCGCGACCGCGAGGCCACGCGCCGGCACCGTCTGGTGCAGGCGATAGTCGCCGCCCTTCCATTCGGGATCGGCCATGATCGCCTGGCGGCCGACCTCGTGGAACGCGATGTTCTGGGCCGAGTGGTGCGCGGCGCAGGCGATCGGCACGGCCGAGAAGACACGCTTGGGATAGGTCGCGGCCCATTCCAGCACCTGCATGCCGCCCATCGACCCGCCGATGACGCAGAAAAGATCGGGGATGCCGAGATGATCGAGCAGGGCTGCCTGGGCGCGCACCATGTCGCCAATGGTCACCACCGGGAAACGCAGGTTCCAGGGCTGGCCGGTCGAGGCCTCGCGCGCCAGCGGACCGGTCGTCCCCATGCAGTGGCCCAGCACATTCACGCAAATGATGAAGTAACGCGCCGGATCCAGGACCTTGCCCGGTCCGACCAGGCTGTCCCACCAACCTTCCTTGCCCGTCACCGGATGCCGCTCGGCGACGAACTGGTCGCAGGAGAGCGGGTGGCAGACCAGGACCGCATTGGTCTTGTCGGCGTTCAGCGTGCCGTAGGTCTGATAGGCGACGCGATAAGGGCCGAGATCGACGCCACAGTCGAGACGCAACGGCCGCCCGTCGCCCAGGACCGCGTGGCGGCATTGGGCGAGCGCCATTTGCTCGGCGTCGGTCAGATCCTGGAGCAACGTCCTCTCCAACGAAAAAAGCCCCCGACCTATGGCCGGGGGCTTTTTTCAAAGCTCTCCGACCTTTTAGCGAGGATTAACGTGGCCGCAAGCCGGTCGGCTCAAATTCCACGGACCACATTTATACGGACCTCGCCGCACGGGTGCAAGCAGCTTCAAGCTTGTTTGCCTTTACGCGATGTGGCTGAACGTAGTATCGCCGCTGCGCACAGGAATTACCGACCTTATGAACGCACCCACTCTCGACAATTTGCGGCAAGAAATCGACGCCATCGACGGCGAACTTCACGGCCTGATCGGCCGGCGTGCCGACGTGGTGAGCCGGATCGCGGGGACCAAGCCGGCCGGCGGGCTGGCGCTGCGGCCAGGCCGCGAGGCCCTGGTCATGCGCAAGCGCCTGGCGACCCACCAGGGTCCCTTCCCCGTGGCTGCCGTCTTTCGCATGTGGCGCGAGATGATGTGCGCGCTCACCCTGATGCAGACACCGGGACTGAAGATCGCCATCTGCCGGCCGGCCGAGCAGCCGGGCTACTGGGACCTCGCGCGCGATCATTTCGGCTGCCAGATCCCCTTCGTCGCCCATGACACACCAGCCCAGGTCCTGGCCGCCGTGCGCAGCGGCCCGACGACGCTCGGCATCGTGAAGAAGCCGCGTTGAAGATGGTCGAGATGTTTCACTCTGATCGGGAACAATTCTCAACACGTGAGTTTGCATATTTCCTAACACATTAGGGAAACAACCCCTTTTCGACTAAATACCCGGTAGAGCAGGAGTTCCCGGCATGAAATTGTTCGAATTACAGGCGAGTCAGATCGACAAAGAATTAGAGGATATCGCCAAGAAGTCCGGGGATAATACTGGCCCGGGTGAGAAAACCGTTGGTGATCTCGAACCCGATAAGGACGGTAAAGACCTTGATGACCCCAAGATGGACCCCATGGGAATGGACGGCGGCATGGGTGGTATGGGCGGAATGGGCGGTGGTGGTATGATGGGCGGCGGGGATATGGGCGGTGGTCCCGGAACCGATCCCGTTCAGGACCCCGACAAGGGCGCGGCTCAACAAGAATGGGACAAGACGCTCAAGACGAAAATCGACGACTATTTGATTACGACCATGCAGTCCGACCAGTACGTGAAGGATTGGAATCATAAACCCGGATCGAAGACGAATCCGATGGCGATTTTTGCCATGGACAACTCCGAACTCTCGCAGACTCGTAATCTGACGCGCAATATGATTGCGAATCTGAACATGAAAGACCCCTTGAGTAGTAGTGGGGAAGATCAACTCGGTACCTACGACGATCCTCAGATGAAGTTCCTGACCCAACTGTATACATTCGTGGAGAAAGTCATCCGGTTGAAGAACGAACAGGCCGCCGCGAGCAAGCCGAAAGAACAAAGATTGGCTCACCCCAAGCCGGGGAAAGCGTGGAATCCCAAGACCAAGCATGGGGAAGTAAAACGACGAAACGGCTAAATCCTTGATTTGTTGATAATCTAGGATACATGTCCTGTATGACAAGATATTGTTTGGTCGATTACAATAACCTTATTCAGCGAGCTAAGCACGTCGTGAATCAGTATGAAAATATTGATGAGTACGTCAGTATGACCACTGTCTCTTATACACATCTGACGCTGCCGACGAATAGAGAGGTGTAG
>ENA-ORBV01009553-ORBV01009553.1-microbial-mat-metagenome-genome-assembly--contig:-NODE-9553-length-15851-cov-12.791302_pt1 | contig 15851 bp, 10 predicted proteins | sample MGYA00237777_ERZ505514 | MGnify/ENA primary metagenome ERZ505514 (study PRJEB26160, sample SAMN06269048) | microbial mat metagenome | isolation source: Oligotrophic lake microbial mat | place... | reverse complement strand
CCTCTCTATTCGTCGGCAGCGTCAGATGTGTATAAGAGACAGCGCCCCCGCCCCCGCCAAAACACAACGTGTTGCTCTGGCCGAAGCGCGCCCGATGCCAGCGGCAAGCCCTCGAACCCTCGCTCGCTGGGGTAACCAGGTCTGGAACGCTGCCAAGCAGGGAGATGTCGCGGGATTGACCACGCTGCTGCGAACAGCAAGCGACGGCAACATGGCGGGTCTGCCAGAAGATGCCCGCACCTCGATCACTTCCTACCTCAAGAATCTCGAGCAGCGCGAGACCAATCGTGCCACGCAGTTGGGCGAGTCTCGAATCGAGTTTGAGCGGCTGCTGACTCTCGAGCAAACCCCGCTCAATGTCCTCAAGGAATTGCGTGAAGTGCTGGAGATGCACACGCTGACGCCCGTGCCAGACAAGGACGCACTGCTTCGCGAGCCCCGAATCGCCGACTTGCTGACGCGGGCCGAGACAATCGCCCGGAAGGCCGAGGCCGATGGCGAGATTCTGGACGCCACAGAGTTGTTCGTCTATCTCCACGAGTTCAACGATGTATCAGCCAAGTTCCGCCCCGATGTGCGGCGTCTTGCGCTCCGCCAGGAAATGCTGCGGCTGTATGTCCCAGAGAGTCTCTGGCAGATGGCCAACGAACGCCGCAAACGCAGCGGCGACAAGGAACTGCCCCAGTTCAACTCGCTGGGGCAGGACTATCGCGAGCGCCTTTCCAATGTGACGCAGGAAACCGTCGAGCGTGCCCTCGCCAGAGCACGAGACCATGTCGAGCAAGTCTCGATCAATCAGGTCGTGCTCGCAGGGCTTGACGCGCTGCGAACCTTCCTCACGACCGAAGACCTGAAGGGCGCGTTCGCGGGGCTGGGCAATGCCGACAAGCGCCGCGAATTGATCGCCCAAATTGAGCTGGAAAAGCGTTCGCTCACACAACTCGCTGTCCAGCTTGACGTGTTCCAGGTGGGAAGCATCCTCGACCGCATTCAGGCAAAGAACACCGCTACGGTGGACGTGCCAATCGCTGCGCTCGTGCATGAGTTTGGCAACGGGGCGATGAGCAAACTCGACGAATACAGCCAGATCATCTGGCCCGACGAACTGGCTCGCTTCAAGAAGAGCACCGAAGGCCGGTTTGTCGGCGTGGGCGTGCAGATCGAGTTCAACGACCTGGGCGAAGTTCGTGTGGTCACGCCCCTCGAGGGCTCGCCCGCGCAGCGCTCTGGCATGCATCCCGACGACGTGATCACCAAGGTCGATGGCAAGTCGATCTTCGGGCTGGGCCTCGACCAGGTCGTCGACCAGATCACGGGCCGGGAAGGTACACAGGTGGTCGTGACGGTCGAGCGTCCGCTCGACGATGGCGCGCATCGCGATAAGCCCGCGCCCGCCGAAGGCGAGAAGCCAGCCCCGACCCGCAAGGAGATCGAGTTCCGCTTCACCCGCGCCACCATCGATGTTCCAAGCGTGAAAGGCTGGAAGCGCAGCGGAGCACGCGAAGATGCCTGGGACTGGTTCATTGATCCGGCAAACGGCATCGGCTACCTGCGACTCTCCAGCTTCGCCGATACCAGCACGCAGGAAATGGACCGGGCCGTCTCCCAGATGAAACGCAAGGGCCTCAACGCCCTCATCTTTGACCTTCGCTACAACCCGGGCGGACTGCTGGATCAGGCCGTCTCGATCTCGCAGCGCTTCCTGCCATTTGACAATGAGCCCATCGTGTCGGCCCGGCGCGCGGGAGGCATCGAGGTTGTCGAAGGCTGGACCAGCCACGAGCGGGCGACCCTCGAGGGCATCCCCACCGTGGTGCTCGTCAACGAAGGGTCGGCCAGCGCCAGCGAGATCGTCAGCGGAGCGCTGCGTGTCTATAGCAGCAGCGACAAGCACGACATCGACGTGATTGTCCTGGGCAACCGCACCTTCGGCAAGGGCAGCGTGCAGAATGTCTGGCCCCTCAACGCCTTCAGCCTCATGAAACTCACCACCGCGTACTACATGCTGCCAGACAAGTCGATCATCCATCGCAGGCCCGGCAAGACCGTGTGGGGTGTCGAGCCACACCTCAAGATCGAAATGCTGCCCAAGCAGGTGGGTGAGGCGATCATGCTGCGACGCAACGCGGATGTCCTTCCCTTGGACGAGAACGGCGTGAATGTCCGACGTGCTTCGACAACAAACCCCGACGACCTCGTGTCCAAGGGCATCGACCTGCAATTGGAAGCCGCCAAGGTCCTGCTCCTCACGCGAGTCGCCAGCGGCGAGCCCAAAGTAGCGAAGGATGGGGAGTAGCCGACGGATCAGTTCGCCATTCATTCCTTGCTCAGACAATTGATCGCTCACTCTTGCGCTCCCTCGCCCAACCCTCGGTCCACGCTTGGCCCCGGCGCTCGCGCCTGAGGTTCGTATATTTGCCCTATGGCGATTGTGATCAAGATCGGTGGCGTGGCTCTGGAGCGGCAGAGGACGGAGCGCGACCTCTGGCACGCCTTGCTCGACTTGCACCAGCGCGATGGTGTTGTGCTCGTCCACGGGGGCGGCAAGGCCGTCGATGCACTGCTCAGTGGGCTCGCGATGCCCACAGAGCGGCGCGAGGGAGTGCGCATCACGCCCGCAGACCAAATGGACATCATCGCAGGCGTGCTCGCGGGCACGCTCAACAAGCAATTGGTCGGCGCGATCAACGCCTGTTCCAAGACAATACACGGACGTTCGCCAGCAGTCGGCCTTTCGCTTGGGGATGGCGGATCCCTCATCACGCGCAAGGCCACTCGCTATTCGTTTGATCCTGGGCGGGTCGGCGAAGTGGACGTTGCCGTGAGCCGAGCCACGCTTTTGCATGCCCTGCTTCGCGACGGCTTCCTGCCCGTACTCAGTTCGATTGGCATCGATGACGCGGGCGAGTTGCTCAACATCAACGCCGACGACGCGGCAGCAGGCCTCGCCAGAGTGCTTCGCTCGCAAGGCCTCGTGCTGCTGACCGATGTGCCGGGCGTCAAGGACGCGAGCGGACAGATTCTTGAACAACTCGACGGACAGCGCATCGACCGCATGATCGCGAGCGGCGAGATCGCAGGCGGCATGATTCCCAAGGTGCGGGCAGCCCTCGAAACCGCTCGTGCCATCGACGCTCCGGTCACGATCATGTCCGGCGCGGAAACCGGCGCGTTGAAGGCATGGGCGCAAGGCGAGCGCATCGGCACCCGTGTGGTCGCTGTGATTGAAGGCTGATCTTCACGCCTCCGGCATGGGAAGTTCGCGAAGGAACTTCGCCAGTCGCAACGCAGAAGGCGACACCGCATCGCGCACATACGCCCCGCTCGCGCCAACACCCATGGCAAGGCACGCAGGGAGCGAACAACCCAGAGTCTGGGCATGGGCAAAGCCCGCGTTGAAGTGGTCACCCGCCCCGGTGGAGAGCGCGGGCCGCCGCGTTAGTGGTCCATCGATCCAGCAAGTATGGGCATTGGTTGAAGCCGCGGCACCCTGGCGAGGATGAACCACAACACAATTGATCGCAATCGCCTCCCGCACCTGCGAAGCAATGGCGGGACAGATTCGGGCGAGTTCGTCAAGACTCGGCGCAGCAGACACCGACAGATTCGCGCTCTCGCACGCGAGCACTCCACACACTTGCTGTGCCTCGGAAAGATTGAGGCCCAGCGTGACATCGGCGCAGGTTTCCAGGCTCGTCAGGATGTTGAGCAGTCGACGAATGTCCTCGCGAGATCGCTTGGCAGGGTCCGATAGATCGATGAAGACGCGCTTGCGGGGTTGTTGCACGCGCTGCTGCGGCGCAAGGATGTCATCCCGCAAGCCCACAAGAATCGACTCGACGCCAGCCATGATCGACCAGTTCACCACCCCCACCAGATTCGCAGGCTGGAGGAGCGTTCGCAGCGTCTCCAAGCCCAGATCCCGCACCAGCGTCGCCCACGTCACGCCCTGAATTGCGTCGGGCATGTTCAGCATGATCTTGCCATCCTCAAACTCCAGCGCGTGCGTGGTCGCGGGGGGCGCGATGGGTAGAACACGTTCGCAGCGATCAGCGAAAGGGGCGAATCGATCATGAACAGGCCCCGGAACCGTTGCCATGCCCGAACTGCCGACACATCCGACATACGTGACAGTCGCGCCGATCGATGCCAGCGCGCCAGCAAGTAGCGGACCATTCCCGCCGAAGCGCTGCTCCACCGGGACAAGTTCGAGATTCGCGCTCTTGCCAGCCGCAGCGGCGATGCGATCAGCAAGCAGTGTAATCGAACGAATCGGCGTGTAGTCGTCGCGGCGCATGGTCGTGCGCGCATCAACAGCACGAAGAATCACATCAATAAAACCATCAAAGCCCACGAAGGCTCGAAGCGACGATGGGCGTTCTATCGCGCTGGCTGCTTCTTCAGCAGCGACGAGGCGGACGCTCTCGCGGAGCATGATCGGCAAGTTCATCGCTAGAAGGTAGCGGGCGCATGCGGACGAGAGCACAAGAGGCCAGAACGAGCGGCCAGAATAATGGTTGAGAACAAACAACGAATCTAGCCGTCCATCTCGTGCGAACGTTCAACAGACAGGCCATAGCCTCAGCACACGTAGTAGCGCTTCTCGCTGAGGCCCGCAGTTCAGTGGGGATTCGCTCATAGTTTGCAGGAGTGGTGCATGAGGACGTGGTTGATCACCGGATGCTCGTCGGGCTTTGGACGCGCCCTCGCTGAAGCGGTGCTGACAAGCGGAGATCACTGCATAGCAACGGCTCGGGATCCCCAGTCCTTGCGCGGACTCATCGAACAGCATCCCCAGCAGTCGGTTGCCCTGCAACTGGATGTTACGGATCGAGCGTCGATCAGCGCCTGTGTCCAAGCCGCCCTGGCATCGCCTGTTGCAAACCAACGCATCGACGTGCTCGTCCACAACGCGGGGTACGGGCTTGTGGGGGCAATCGAAGAGTGCGACGAGGCCCAGGTGCGCCGCAACTTTGAAACCAACTTCTTCGGAGCAATGTTCCTGACCCAGGCCCTCCTCCCCCACTTCCGGGCGCAACGATCCGGATTGATCATCGCAATGTCCGCGGCGGCCGTCATCTCCAACTATGCCGGATTTGGCGTGTATGGAGCCGCCAAGTGGGCCCTGGAGGGCATGTGCGAATCGCTGCGTGCTGAACTGGCACCCGTCGGTGTGAAAGTGATGATGGTCGAGCCAGGCCCATTCCGCACCGACTTCATCGCCAGGTCGATGGATAAGGGAAGCACTCGCATCAGCGAGTATGACCGGACCAGTGGCCAGTTTACCTCGATGCTCGAACGGATGAGCGGCAAACAGCCAGGCGATCCGATGCGCGGGGCACAGGCCATCGTCACAGCATCGCAGCATGAGACGGTGCCCGCACGCCTCGTGCTGGGGCGATACGCAATTGAGAAGACCAAGAAGAAGTGGGCAGCCTCCCAGGCTGAGTTGGCGACATGGGAAGAACTGGGATTGTCGGCAGACTTTCCAAAGTAACTACTGAGTATGGCAAGCCTGTATGAGCATGGCAAGCCCAGAATTACACTTCTAGACAGCGCGAGCAACTCCTACTATTTCCAATGCGTTGCCGAGCCTTCACGCTGATTGAGTTGCTGGTCGTCATCGCGATCATCGCCGTGCTCATCGGGGTCCTGCTGCCCTCATTGGGATCAGCGCGAAAGACCGCTCGTGCGACCAACTGTCTGGCAAATCTCCGCGGCATCGGTCAGGCCCTGACGCTCTACAACAACGATCACGCCGAACTGGTTATTCCCAGTTATACGATGACCGGAGTCGATGGCACCAACCAGCCCCTCGAAGGATGGGGCCCGATCCTTGATCGTGATGGATACCTCTCCTCAAGCGATGCCCAGCGCGGCAATGCACTTGTCTGCCCCGAAGCCAAAGACGTTGCTGGCGTTGCCGATACGGGGCAGACCGGCAACAACACCGACAACACGCGTGGATGGATGCAGTGGCCGGCAGTACGCACCGGTGCCAGTTTCGGTACCGCGCTCATCGAGGACCGCGGCTTCACCAAGATTTTGCGCGTCGCATACTGGATCAACGCGCTCAACTCCATAGGCGGTTCGACAGCGGTCGAGGTTGACTTGCACTACACCGGCTCGGTTGGCTATGGCCCGGGTTCCAACGGACTCACCATCAAGCACACGCGGCTCAATGCCTTCGTGCGCCCCTACCAACTGATCGCGATCGCAGACGGCGTGTACGCGGGTCGGCAACGCGACAACCGCATCGGCAATGCAAACTCTCGCATCGGCTATCGTCACCCGGGACTTGGTGGTGGCGGCGCAAACGCCGACAAACTCGCGGGCACGGCCAACGTGAGTTTTGCCGACGGACACGCAGCAGGCGTGGACTCGACCAAGTTTCCACGAGGCCTGGGGGGAACTAACAACCCAGACGAAGTCCGTGATGAAAACTCGAACGGTAAACCCAGCGTGTATGCCAATCCTGAGAAAGTATTGGGAGCGCCATAGCAACCTGTTGCCGCAGAATGTCCTTCGGGTTAAATATCTTGGCGGCGAGCAGAGCAAGGTGCGAGCATGAGTCACGGACGCGGCGCATGACGATCGACTCTGCTTGCGCGGAAACTGTTGCGTCGATTGTACATCAATTGAGGACCGTTCCTCCCGCTTCATCACAGTCGAGCATTCGACTCGCCATCTATCAAGAATACTCTTGGATTGCATGGCGAATCCTATTTTGAGCAATCCTGTCCCGTCGTCGTCACGAGACCCATCGATGTCTCAGAAGCAGGTCACAAGCACAGCGCGCCCATCGGACGAACAGGTCAGCACATCGCATGTGCCGCCGCCGGTCTCGAAGTTGAATGAGGACTCGCTGTGGGTGGACGTGCCGCTCGAACTGTTCTGGCTGTAGCGGACGGCCACGTCCCACAGCTGCGGGCCGATGGGCTCGATCTGGATGCTCTGGCGCGGGAGTGTGTCGTAAGTCGCCTACGCCGCATCGCGGGCAGCGATGTCGTTGTCCGTACCACGCACGATGTATCCCAGCTCCGCAGAAGACTAAGACGCCTGGTTGGCCTTGGTGCAGCGGCGACTCTCGAACTTCTCAAACACTTCAACCGGCACGAGTGACGAACTCCTTTCTTGGGGTAGGGGTCAGGCGAATCGCAGTCCGTTGTCCACGTTTGGGGGCTGGCATCCAGCAGCCGCTTGGTGTTCTTGGCCGTAGCACGGTGGCGCTGGCCGTGCGCTCGGCGGCATCCCCACCGGTACCGAGGCCCGAGACCGCCGCAGAGCTGAAGGTGCCGGTTACGCTGATCCCATTGGCGATCCGATCGCCGAGGCCAGAGAGCCGATCTTCGAAGTCGGCGAACAGATCTCGCTGCGGACGACCGGGTCCCTGCTGTGGGTTGGCACAATAGCGTTTCTGGCGAATGTGAATTTATATGAGCTGCGTGGCGTGGAAGCGGTTGATCGAATAGTTTTCGATTCAACGGGGCCAACATGAAGCGGCGAGTTTTTCAAAGTGGGCCTGGGTATAGGCGGAGGCTTGGTCGCAATCGGAAGTGAAGCGTACAGTTCTGTCGGTTGTTCATCACGAAGGAAACGCTCCATGCTCCACGAAGTCTCCGGCGACATTCTCAAGACCAAGGCTGCGGTGATCGCCCACGGCGTGGCCCCCAACGACCCGTTCCATTCCGGGCTTGCCCTGCAGCTTCGCGAGCAGTTCCCCGCGATGTACAAGGACTTTCGCCACTATTGCCAAACCTCCCACCCCAAGGTCGGTGAGATCTGGTCGTGGGCCGGTGCTGGACCCAGTGGCCCCGTGCAGCTCGTCGCCCTCATGACGCAGGAGGGCGGCTATGAGCACGGTGCCAAGCCCGGTCACGCGAGCCTCAACAACGTTGGTCATGTGCTCAAGGCGCTGCATAAGTGGATCGAGGCCGAGAAACCCGCGAGCATCGCGCTGCCCAAACTGGCGACGGGCGTGGGCGGGCTGGACTGGAAGGATGTGCACGCGCTCATTCAGCAGCACTTGGCCGATGTGAATATCCCAGTATACCTCTACTCAACGTACCACAAGGGCGTGCAGGCGCAAGAGGGCACCGCCAAGCACTGATTGCCACGCCCAACGCCAGGTTCGAGGACGCAGGTGGTGGTTCGGTCTCATCACCGCATGACGTCGGCGATCTTCTCCTGCTGCCCGTACACCGTCAGCACATCGCATGTGCCGCCGCCGGAGGATCTCGCGTGATCGATAAGGATTTTTTCGACAGACTCACGACGCTGAGTCGAACACCGCTGCTGCTCGTAGCCTGCGACTATGACGGCACGCTGGCGGAGATAGTCGACGATCCGGCGCGGGCTTTCCCGAATGCTGCCGCGCTCAAAGGATTGCAGGAAATTCGTGAAGTGCCTTGGACAAGTACCGCTGCTGTCTCAGGGCGGTCGGTTGCCGACCTTGCCATCTTCCTTGCCGAGGTTCGTCCTGATTACACCGTCGGCTCGCACGGGGCGGAGTGGCAGCATGCTGGCGTGACGCTCAGTACCGACGAGCGAGATCGGCTGCTTCAAGTCACCGGCAGGATCGCCGCGATCGTCGAGCGCTGGCCCGGGCTGAGGTATGAACTCAAGCCCGCCGGTGTCGCGTTGCACGTTCGTACCGCCGACCCTGCGGTAGCGACACACGCGGTCGAGTCGGCCATAGAGCGATGCGCATCAATTCCCGGTGTCTACGTCAGGCATGGCAGCCAAGTCATCGAGTTCATGGTCGTCGTTGCGAACAAGGGCGATGCCGTTAGTCGCGCTCGTCATGCCGCCGGAGCAACCGGCGTGCTCTTCATCGGCGATGATCTGACCGACGAGGATGTCTTCAAAGGTCTGACAGCTGAGGACCTTGGGATCAAAGTGGGAGCGGGCGATACCGCAGCCCGCCACCGCGTCAGTGGCATTCCCGACGTGGCGGAGATACTGCAGTTGGTCGCGTCTCTGCGGGCTCAGTGGGCAAAGTCCCGTTCGCTCATTCGGCTCGACTCGTGCGCGGTGCTGTCCGATCAGCGGACCGTGGCAGTCGTCTCGCCGGGTGCTCGTATCTCCTGGCTCTGTCTGCCTCGATTGGACTCCGCAGCGCTCTTCGCCCAACTCCTGGGTGACTCAACCGCAGGCATGTTCGAGGTATCTCCGGTTGATGGCGGGGAGCAACTTCGTTCCATTTATGACGGTGATTCCTTCGTGCTCGTGACCGAGTGGCCAGGGTTGCGAGTCACCGATTATCTCGATTGTTCGGCGGGACGAGCCTTTCAGAAGGCCGGTCGCGCCGACCTCATCCGCGTGATCGAAGGGACGGTGCCCGCTCGCATCTGCTTCGCGCCGCGCCTGGATTACGGCCGCATCGCGACGCATCTGCGGATCCGGGAACATGGTTTGGAAGTCGAAGGGTCCAATGATCCAATCGTGCTGCGCTCCAATAGCGTGACATGGAATATTTTGACCGAGGGCATCCACCACACCGCCAACGCGGTCGTGCTGCCCACTTCGGGACCAGTAGTGCTCGAACTTCGCTACGGGACCGCAAACCTCGCCGCGAGTCTGGAGCCCGAGCCTGAGCGGCGCGATCAGAACCGCCGGTTCTGGTCTGGCTGGGCCAAGTCGCTCAAACTTCCGCAGCGATGCCCGGAACTTGTCAAGCGCAGCGCCCTTGTGCTCAAGGCGCTCTGCTACGGACCGACGGGCGTGATCGCCGCCGCCGCTACATCCAGTCTTCCCGAGCAGATCGGAGGTACCCGCAACTGGGACTATCGATACTGCTGGCCAAGGGATGCCGCCAAGGCCGCAGCTTCTCTGGTCCGGTTGGGCAACACCGGGCATGCAATGAAGTTTCTGGACTGGATGCTTGAAGTCGTCGATCGCTGCGAGACGCCAGATCGGCTGCATCCCATCTACACACTCTCCGGCAGAAATCTTCCACCGGAAGCCGAGCTCGGACACCTGGGCGGATTCGGGCAGAGCCGACCAGTCCGCATCGGCAACGCCGCGGCGAACCAGGTGCAACTCGACGTCTTCGGACCGATCGTCCATCTGATCGCGCTCTTGGCAGAACGCGGTGCTCCCATAGCCCCGGACCACTGGCGCCTGGCACGCGCGATGGTGCGAGCGGTCGCGGCCAGATGGTCCGAGCCCGATCACGGCATCTGGGAGATGCGGCTTGAACGCCGGCACCACGTCCACTCCAAAGTCATGTGTTGGCACACCGTGGATCGAGCCCTTGTTGTCGAACATGTCGTGTGCGGCACACAAAATGCTGACTGGATCGCACTTCGTGACAGCATCCGCGAGGATGTTCTCGCGCAAGGCTGGAACTCAGCCGTCGGCGCGTTTACTGGTGCCTATGGACAGGACTATCCCGACGCGGCTGTGCTGAAGATCGGCCTCACAGGATTGATAGACTCCGCTGATCCGCGATGGGCTTTGACCGTTGACTTCATCGCGAAGCAACTGCGAGACGGGCCGACGGTTCGGCGCTATGACATCGACGACGGGCTTGAGGGTGGCGAGGGCGGCATGCACATCTGCACCGGCTGGCTCATCGAGTCGTTCCTCACTCTGGGACGCGTGGATGAGGCGCTCCAACTCTTCGATGACTTTGCAGGCCTGTTCCATGGCCCCGGAATCCTGACCGAACAATTTGACCCGCAGAGTGGGTTCGCAGTCGGCAACCTCGCGCAGGCGTATTCACACCTGGCCTTCATCGATGCAGCGATCGCCCTTGATCGAACCCGTTCCTGAATGCTCTAGGAGAATCACATGTCACAGCATCGCCACCCATTCTCGTCGAAATCGCTCCGCTTCGGGTTGCTTATTGCCATGCTTTCCTGCATCGCCACCGGGCTGATCTTCTGGTTCCAGGTCCACAGCGAACACCGTCAGGGCCTCGACGATCTCACAAGGCGGGCCCAGCTCCTAGGACACCGTATCGCCCCGATGACGCGACAAGCGCTCGAACAGGATGACTCGCGTGTAGCCGATGTCATCGGCGATCGGTTCGACGGGCACTTGAGGCTCCTTGGAATGGCGCTCTATCGCCCTGATGGAAACTTGATCGCAAGCGGACAGGGTCTTTCGGAACTCGCGGGCTCGATCGAGGAGTCCGTCAGAAATTCACTCGCTACGAAGGCCCAGTTCAGCGATCTGCACCGTGACGGCGGCGGTAGCACGCATGTACTCGTCCAGCCGCTCACCGACGAGAAGGGTGATCTGAAAGGAGCCGTCGTGGTACTCCACGATGCGCACTATCTGGAAGACCGGATGACCCGTGGCATCCTCCGAGGCATGCTCTGGTCCCTGGGAATCGCAGTCGCAATGTTTCTCATCACCACGGGCCTGGCATGGACGTTGTTCGAGCGACCGCTGCACCTGCTCGCAGAATGGATGCGGCGGCTTCGGTTCGGCAACACGCCCGAAATGCCGCCGCGCGGTTTGCCGGTCAGCAAACTGGCCGATGAAACCGTCCATCTGGCTGCGTCGTTTCGAGCCGCCCGCAGCAAAGAACGCGACGAAGCGCAGGAAATTGTCCGCTCCGACAAGGCTTGGACCCGCGATCGACTCCGCGCCCACGCGATCGACGCGCTGGGCGGCCAGTCGCTGGTCGTGGTCAGCAATCGCGAGCCCTACATGCACCAATTGCGTGAAGGTAAGCCTGTGCTCGTCCGCCCGGCCAGCGGACTGGTCACCGGCTTAGACCCCGTGCTCCGCGCCACCGGCGGGCTATGGGTCGCACATGGCGCGGGGGATGCCGATCGCCAGACCGCCGACATTTCCGGGTGTATTCCCGTTCCGCCCGAGGATGCTCGCTACACGCTCAAACGCGTATGGATCACCAAAGAAGAGGAGCAGGGGTACTACTACGGATTCTCGAACGAGGGGCTGTGGCCGCTCTGCCATCTCACGCACGAAAGGCCCACCTTTCGCGCTTGGGACTGGGAGCAGTATGTCCGTGCCAATCAGCGATTCGCCAATGCCGTGCTTGAAGAGATAGGAAACGAGAAGGCCGTGGTCATGGTCCAGGACTACCAGCTCGCTCTCGTTCCCGGCATGCTCAAAGCCAAGCGGCCCGACCTGCGCGTGGGCCTCTTCTGGCACATCCCCTGGCCCAACGCCGAAGCGTTTCGCATCTGTCCATACCGCGTTGAACTGCTGCAGGGCATGCTCGGCGCTGATCTGGTTGGATTCCACCTCCAGCAGCACTGCAATAACTTTCTCGAAACGGTCGACCGCATGGTTGAGGCGAAACTTGACTGGGACCGCTTTTCCGCTGAGATCAAGGGACACACGTCGCTCGTCCGCCCGTTCCCCATCAGCGTGCAGCATTGGTCCGAGCGCGGCGTCGCGTCTGGCGAGACGCTCGCCAATCAGATCGCCACGCTCCGCGACCAACACCAACTTGACGGCTGCACCGTCGGCGTTGGTGTCGATCGCATCGACTACACCAAGGGCATCGCCGAGCGATTCCGCGCCATCGAGCGTCTGTTCGAGAAGCATCCGGAACTCAAAGGCAAGTTCACCTTCGTTCAGCTCGGCGCCCCCAGCCGCATCCACATACCGCGCTACCGCGACCTGGTCACAGACCTCGAACAGTTGGCCGATGCGATCAACTGGAAGTTCGTGGAAACGGGCGGTGTGGCGGGAACCGGATGGAAGCCCATCCACTTCCTGGTGGACCATCACGAAGCCCCGGCGGTCTATGCCTTCCTCAAAATGGCCTCAGTCTGCATCGTCAGTTCCCTGCACGACGGGATGAACCTGGTCGCCAAGGAATACGTGGCGGCCAACGCTGAGGGGGCGAATGAGGGTCTCGACGCCGACGGAGTCTCCGCGGGTGTCCTTGTGCTCTCGGAATTCGCCGGAGCGGCACGCGACCTGCCCGAGGCGCTCATCATCAACCCCTACGACACCGAAGAGTTCGCGGCTGCAATCCATCAGGCCATCACCATGGATGCCAAAGAGCGTCGGCAGCGCATGACGCGGATGCGATTGCGCATCGAGGAGTTCAACATCTACCGCTGGGCCGCTGACTTCTTGACCGAGTTGGCGCAAACCAAGGACAAGGCGCTATCCGGCACTGCGATGAATACATCAGGATTGTGAACGTTTGCCGGATATGTCATCATCCAGCACTGCGCCACGAACTGGAAGCCAGAAGGCGAGACGCGAGGGGTTCGCAGATCGGAATGAGCACGAGAAGTTCAAACTCGGTTCAAATCCCGACATCCCCCAGCCCCAATCTGTATTTGTCCCAGCATTTCGGCTGGCGAGTTGAACCGCGATCAAGGCCGAGTCGCGCGAGTGGATGGTGCGCTGCCGGTGCGGGCTTGCCCGATCGCTGTGGGAGGCGCGCGGCATCCGCACCAAGGCCGCGGGCACAACGCACTGGCTCACGCGCTGCCCCCAGTGCGGCTAACGCTCCTGGCACACGATCTCCCGCACGGCCCCAACCAACCAGCCCCCGCCCGCCGCGTGAGAGGGAGCGACGGCGCGGGTGGTGGCCGGCGGGGGGGGGTGCGGGAGAACGGCGGGTCCCAACGGCCGCAAGGGCGTTGCCCCACATTCCTTCTCCGCCGACCTTATGATGAACTAGATAAATGGAGCGATCTTAATGGAACCGATCACGCTTGCCGTCGTCACCACCGCTGTCGTGACCCTCGCGCTCGACGCCGCGAAGGAGGTCGCGACGGACGCCGCCCGGCACACCTGGACGAAGGTCAAGGGGTGGCTGGGGTGGATCAAAGAACCCGCGACCGAGGATCTGGCGACGGCGGTGGCGACCGCACTGGCGGCGAACACGGCGGCCGCCGAGAAGATCGTCGCCGAACTGAAGACCGCCAACACCGGCGCGGCCTCGCGGCTGGTGTCCAAGGTCACAATCGCCGGGACCAACACCACTGGCAACATGACCGCTGGCCGGGACAACTTCAACTATCAGGGCGCCAACGTCCGCACCGGCGATGGCGCCAAGTTCGGTGGGAGTTGAAAAGTCATGGGGCACCAAGCAGGGGAAGCCTCGTCGGTGCAGAGCGGGCGTGACACCTTCGACTTCCGTCAAGCCGTGATCACCGTCTTGGGCAACGCCCAGTTCGGCGGCGGCATCACCGAGGACCAACTCCGCGCCATCCTCACCGAGTTCTTTGCGAAGTCCGCCGTTGCGCCCGCGGTCCCGCTCGGCAACAACTTCACCGATGCTGGCATCGTCTGGAACCGCTTATTCACGGGCCGCGAGGATGAACTCGCCCGCCTGCACACAGCGCTCGCGCATAAGTCGCAGGCGATCACCCACGCGGTCACCGGCGCGGGCGGTGTCGGCAAAACCGAACTGGCCCGGGCCTTCGCTTTGCTGTTCGCCTGGGAGTACCAAGGCGTCTGGTGGATCGACGCCTCCGACGGCGGCTTCTCGGGCTCGCTCTCTCGCACGTTCAAGTTCGTCACGGGCCAGACCGCCCCGCAAGATGCCCGCCCCGAAGACCTCGCGCAGGAGCTGTGCCGACGCTGGTCGCAAGGCAGGCACCTCGTCATCCTCGACAACCTCGAATCCGCCGCGCGGCTCTCCCTGTTCGCGCTGGGCGGGGAGTGCCGGGTGCTGGCGACCACCCGCAAGGACCTGTCTGCGGCGGCGACGGTCGAATCGTTCAGAGTTGATGTCATCAGCGAAGATGCGGCGGTGGTCCTGCTGACCAAGCAGACCGCCCAGCGCAAGCCCCCGATTGCCGAGCACGACCTGCGGGCCATCGCCGCCGAACTGGGCTGCCACACGCTCGCTGTGGCGCTCGCGGGGGCCTATTTGGGGCGCTATGGCGATGTCTCGGCGTTGGAGTACGTGGCACGCCTGCAAGCACAGGGCATCGGCGAGTTCGATCCACGCGAGGATGGCGAGGACAACGACCCGCTCCTGCTCCGCTACCGCCACAGCGTCCGCTCGTGCCTGATGCTGCACATGGACCGGTTCAAGGGCGGCCGGGAAGTGGTGCTGCTGGGGCTGGCCTCTTTGTGCCACTCCACGGGCATCCCACTGGACCTGCTCGCGGCGGCGGCCAAGGTCGATCTCATGGCCGCGCGGAAGCTCGCGGCCAACCTCGCGGAGGTCTCGATCGTGACCTACGAGGCGACGCTCGGTGTGCATCGGCTCATGCAGTCGGTGGTCCGGTCCCTGCTTGATCAGGAGATCTGCGAACTGATGATCGACGGGCTGGTGGCGGCGCTGAACCCCGACTTCGCAGATCCGGACGACCACACGCGTTGGCCACGTCTGTCTGTGCTGGCCCCGCACGCCTCTGCGGTGTTCGGCCACGCGGCGGCCATGCACGCCACTGGTGATTCGGGCAGACTCGCCAACGGACTGGGGGGCTACCTCTGGAAAGCGGGACGTTTCGCGGACGCCCAGCGGGCGTATGAGGTCTGCCTTCAAATCACGGCCGCGACGTTCGGCCCTGAACATCCGAACATGGCCGCGATCCTCTCCAACCTCGCGCTGATCCAGCAGGCCCAGGGCGACCTGCCGGGGGCGCGGGCGAGCATCGAGCGGGCCATCGAAATCGACTCCAAGCACTTCGCCCCGGACCACCCCACCTTCGCGATCAGGTACTCCAACCTCGCGCTGATCCAGAAGGACCAGGGCGACCTGCCGGGGGCGCGGGCGAGCATGGAGCGGGCCATCGCGATCGAGTCCAAGCACTTCGCCCCGGACCATCCCACCTTCGCGACCAGCTACTCCAACCTCGCGACGATCCAGCAGGCCCAGGGCGACCTGCCGGGGGCGCGGGCGAGCATGGAGCGGGCCATCGCGATCGAGTCCAAGCACTTCGCCCCGGACC
>ENA-ORBV01009552-ORBV01009552.1-microbial-mat-metagenome-genome-assembly--contig:-NODE-9552-length-15852-cov-3.933946_pt1 | contig 15852 bp, 11 predicted proteins | sample MGYA00237777_ERZ505514 | MGnify/ENA primary metagenome ERZ505514 (study PRJEB26160, sample SAMN06269048) | microbial mat metagenome | isolation source: Oligotrophic lake microbial mat | place... | reverse complement strand
CGCCATCTGCCACTGGGAGGGGAACCACTGGCTGGTGCTGCACGACGTCGGCCCGCGGCACGTCCGGATCGCCGACCCAGGCAAGGGTCTCCAGCGCGTACGGCGCGACGTTTTCCTGTCCAAGTGGTCCGGATACACCGCCCTCTTCGACTACACCGCGGCGTTCGAGCAGGCGCCGGAGAGCACGGCGACGCTCGCCTGGATGCGGCCGTTCGTTGCCGGCCACGGGCGCACGATCACCCTCGCCCTCGGCCTCGCCGGGCTGACCAGCCTGCTCACCCTGCTGTTTCCCGTCCTGACCCAGTTCGTCGTGGATAAGGTGATCGTCGACCGCGACGTCGGCCTGCTGTCGATCGTGCTGCTCGCCATGACGACCGCCCTCGGGTTCCTGCTCGCGGCCAATCTCATCCAGCAGTACCTGCTAAGTTTCGTCGCGGTGCGCATTGACAGCGCCGTGCTCGACTTCCTGACGCGCCGGCTGCTCGCGCTGCCGATGAGCTATTTCAATGCACGGCGCACCGGCGACATCCAGCGGCGCCTCGATGGCGCGCGGCTGGTGCGGCAGTTCCTCGTGCAGCAGGGCGTCGGAGGTGCGCTCGCCGTGGTGCAGCTCGTCTCCTGCGTCGGCCTGATGGTGGCCTACTCGCCGCGTCTCGCGGGAATCTTTGTACTCGTGCTGCCGTTGTACGGCGCCCTGCTGTGGTTCTCCCGCCGCGTGCTCCGGCCCTTGCTGGCGGATCTCGAGGAGGCCCACGCCCGCTATGCCTCGCACCAGATCGACGCCATCCGCGGCATGGAGGCGGTGAAGGCCGCCGGCGCCGAGCTGGGTTTCCGCGACGCGATGCTTACCCAGTTCCTAAGCGTGTCCCGCCAGCAGTTCCGCGGCAACTTCACCATGCTCGCCTACGAAAGCGCGCTCAACGCGATCGCCCTGGGCTCGACCATCCTCTTTCTCTGGGCCGGGGCAAACCAGGTCATCGACGGAGCGTTCAGTGTCGGTGCGTTCGTCGCCTTCAGCAGCCTGATGGCCCTGGCGAGCGCCTCGATCCTGCGCGCGCTGAGCGTATGGGACGACGCCCAGTACGTCAGCGTGTTGCTCAACCGGCTGAACGATCTTTTCGAACACGAGCCCGAGCAGGGCGAAGACCGGTCGCGCCTCGCGCCGGTGAAGTCGCTCGAGGGCCACCTCGAGCTGCGCCAGGTCGGTTTCCGCTACGGCGGACCCGAGTCGCCGGCCATCCTGCAGGGCATCACCCTCGAAATTCCGTCAGGGCGCACGTACGCGATCGTCGGCCGCAGCGGCAGCGGCAAGACGACGCTGGTCAAGCTGATCGCCGGCCTGCTCGACGCCACCGAGGGCACGGTGCTCTTCGACCGGGTCGACAGCCGCACCCTGAACCACCGCGACCTGCGCCGGCAGATCGGATTCGTGCTGCAGGAAAACCATCTATTCGACGACACGATTGCGCGTAACATCGCCTTCGGCGAAGCGGAGCCGGACTTCGACCGCGTCCTGCAGGTCGCGCAACTGGCGAACGCCCACGAGTTCATCCAGCGGCTGCCGATGGGCTACGAGACCCGCATCGGCGAGACCGGCCTCGCGCTTTCCGGCGGCCAGCGGCAGCGGATCGCCATCGCCCGCGCGCTCTACCCCAACCCGCCTATCCTGATCTTCGACGAGGCCACGAGTGCGCTCGACACCGAGAGCGAACGCGCCATCCAGCAGAACCTCTCCCAGCTCACGCAGGGCCGCACCTGCCTCATCATCGCGCACCGCCTTAGCACGATCCGCGAGGCGCACCATATCGTGGTGCTCGAGCAGGGTCGCGTGGCGGAAACCGGCACGCACGACGAACTGATGGCTCGGCGCGGCCTCTATTTCTACCTCTCGAGCCAGCAGCTCGGCCTGTCATGAGCTACCGTCCCAACCCGGGCAGCGAGCCGCTCGATCAGCCCTCTGGCCTTCTGCCGGTCGATCCGCCCGCACGCGGTGCGCGCTGGGCGGGCTGGCTGCTGCTGGCCCTGGCCGCAGCCGCGGCGGTGTTCACGGTCACCTTCCAACTTCCGGAAACGGTGGTCGCCCCCTTCGAGCTCGTCCCCGTCGACGGCGAAGACCCGGTGCAGGCACCACTCGCCGGCGAAATTGCCGCGGTGCTCGTGCACGAAGGCCAGACCGTGAAGGCGGGCGAGCCGCTCTTCCGGCTGCGCAGCGACGAGATCCGCAATGCCCACGCCCGCATCCGCCAGCTCGACGAGGACGGCCGGGCGCTCGTTGAACGGGTCCGCCGGCTCGAGGAGTCCCACACGGCCGCGCTCGCGATCAAGGACGCCGAGATCGTGCAGGGCGAACGCGAACTCCACTTCCGCGACCGCCACCTTGAAACCGCCCGCGACCTCGTGCGCCGCTCGGAGCAACTCGCGCGCTCGGGCAGCGTTTCCCCGGTGGAGCTGCTGGCCCGCCAGCTCGAAGAGGCTGAATCGGAGAAAAACCGCGCCGTCAGCGAAAAGTACGTGCAGCAATTTGCCTTTCAGCGGCGGGAACTGGAGGTCGCCCGACTCCGGCGCCATGCCGAGGAACAGGCCGAGGGCGAGAAGATCCGCGTCCAGCTCGAAACCCTGCGGGCGCAATTGCAGGACTCCGCCGGCGACCAGCGAACTCTCCGCGCACCCTACGATGCCGTCGTCATCCGCCTCGTGCAGCGCACGCCGGGCGGCATGGTCGCGACCGGCGCCGCACTCGGCCACCTCGCCCGCGTTGACGCCCGGCCGCGCGTGCGCCTGCGGCTGACCGACGCGGGCATGTCCCGCCTCGCCCCCGGCCAGCAAGTCCGGCTGTTTCTCGATGCGTTCCCCTATCAGCGCCACGGCACCGTGGTGGCGGAAATCGCCTGGGTCAGTCCCGCTCCCGTCGATCGCGGCACCGAGCGGGGCTTCATCGCGCTGGCCGACTTCCGCCCGGATGCCGCGGCCCGGCTCCCGCTTCGAGTGGGCATGAGCGGCGAAGGCAGGGTGCTCGTCGGCCGCCAGACACTGCTCGAGCGGGCGCGGGAGCCGCTGCGCGGCCTGCGCGAACGCGTGCGCGCGGACTGAACCGCGCTACTCCACCGGGCGCACCGCAGTTCCCTCGGCCGGCGTTCGCCGCAGCAGCGCGGCGAGCCGCGTGAATCTTTCGTCATCAAAATGCTGATACGTGAGAGCGTGACACAGACATTCCTGTCTGTGGCTTATAAGGCACACCGTACGCGGCTCAGGCCAATCGCCCGTATAATGTAGACGATTGTCATCACGAGGTGCGCGAAGCGCGCCGGCGCGATCCAGCTCGATGGCTTCGTCGCTTTGCTTCTGCTAATGAACACCTACCGTTTGTCATTGCGAAGGAGCCTAAGCGACGGCGGCAATCCACGCGTCCCGATGGATTGCCACGCTCGGCAAGCCTCGCTCGCAATGACAATCGGGGGTGTTTATTGGCGATTCCACCCAACGTCGGGTTGGTGCAGCTCTCGCAATGACAGTCCAAAAATCAGGGGCCATTGGTATCAGGCCAAATCTTGTCAATAGTCACCATGACCCGTTAGGCAGCCCCCCTTACGATTTCGGCACCACCGCGGCAGGCGTTGGCTTGACCATAAATTCGGTGCGTCCGGAAACCTTTCCTTCGGGCCGAGCGGCCGAGGGCGGCCGCGGTCCCAGGTGAGGCGCGTCCATCCAACAACATGGGCTGCCATGGGTTCGCGAATCTGTCCGGTTCGGCGGGCCGTCAACGAGGCCGGCTAAGGATAGCCAGCCCTACCTTGAAAGACTCGAAACTCCCCCGCTCCATCTCATCGCCGCGCGAGCCCGAACCAGGGGCGGATCCTCTGGTCTGTGGGGGGCTGGCGCCACCGCCGCGCATTCACTTCCCAGACTGCAATGTCCCTTTTTTTCGAACGAATCCAAACCGAAGGTATCGCTCAATTATCTTATTTGATCGGCGACGACAGCGCGGCCGTCGCCGCCGTCGTCGATCCCACGGCGGACGTCGAGAAGTATGTCAAACTCGCTCGCGAGCATGCCGTATCGATCACCCATATTTTCGAAACGCATGTCCACGCCGACTTGATGAGCGGCGCCCGGGAACTGTGCGCTCGTGTCGGTTCGGCGAAAATATTCGTCAGCCACGAAGGCGGTGCGCGCTACGGGTTCGACCACGAGGGCATCGACGATGGCGACCGGTTTGAATTCGGCAGCCTGGTCGTCACCGCGAAACACACCCCCGGGCACACTCCCGAGCACGTCAGTTTCGTCCTGGCGGAAAAAGAACATGTGGAAACGCCCTGGGGCATCCTGACCGGCGATTCGCTATTCGTGAACTCGGCGGGACGGCCCGACTTGACCGGCGCGAAGACCGACACGCTCACCGAACAGCTTTTCCACACCCTCCGCGGTTTCTATCTCGGTCTCCCGGACGGCGTGATGATTTTCCCGGCGCATGGCGCAGGTTCGCCGTGTGGCGCGGATATTGGGGAACGCCTCGAAAGCTCGATTGGATACGAGCGAAAGTTTAATCCGTTTTTGCAGTATCAGGATTTCAAGGACTTCGAGGACTACGCCCTCCGCACGGCCCCGCCCACGCCGACCTACTATCCGCGGATGAAAAAGCTGAACGCGAAAGGTCCGGACATCCTGGGCCATCTGCCCGGCGTCCGCGCGCTCCCGCCCAAAACGTTCAAGCAAGCCATCGAGCAGGAGGAAGGCATGGTTATCGATACGCGGACGCTCCTGGCCTTTGGTGGCGGCCACATCGCCGGCGCCTTGAATATCGGCGGCACTCCGATGCTTTCGGTCTGGGCGGGGTGGTTGCTCGATCCGGACAAGCCGGTGCTGCTCGTACTTGAAGCCGACAGCGACATCGACAAGGTGGTGAAGCTTTTTCTCCGCACCGGCTACACCAAGTTCGCCGGCTATCTGGCGGGCGGCATGGAGGCGTGGAACAACGCGGGCTTTGATCTTGAGCATCTCGGTGAAATGACCGTGCACGACATCAAGGCGGCCAAGGACGACCTGCAGGTGATCGACGTCCGTTCGCCGGGCGAATGGGAGGAGGGCCACATCCCCGGCGCGACCCATCTCTTTCTGCCGGAGCTGCGGGAGAAAGCCGCCAGGCTGGCGAAGCGAAAACCGGTAGCGGTGTATTGTGATATTGGATATCGAGCAAGCATCGGCGCCAGCATCCTCAAGCAGGAAGGTTTTCGGGACGTCAGCAATGTGCCGGGAAGCTGGCAGGCGTGGAAGAAAGCCAAATTTTCCATTGAGGGGGAAAAAGAAAAATGAGACCGCAGACACTTGCTCGCGGACTCGGGCTGGCCCTCTCCATGGCGCTCCTGCCCGGCAGCGTCGGAGCCGCGGAGATCGCGGTGGACGCGCGACAGTATCCCGGTCCCGCGTGGTCCCCTTATCTGGTCGGCGCGCTGCTTGGCGTTCTCTCGTGGCTCACGTTCTATTTCTCGGACAAGCCGATCGGCGCCTCGTCGTTTTACGCCACGGTCGCAGGCATGCTCGGCAAGGTGTTCGCCAGGAAACACACCGAGAAGCTCGCTTACTTTAAAACCAATCCGCCGGTGGTGGACTGGGAATTTGCGTTCGTGCTCGCGACCGTGGGAGGCGCCTTCCTGGCCGCCTTTACGGGGGGCGAAATCACCCGCGAATGGCTGCCGCCAATGTGGGAGGCCCGCTTCGGCGAAGGCTCCATCGGCTTGCGCGCGGTGGTGGCAACCCTGGGTGGCGCATTGATGGCCTTCGGCGCCCGACTCGCCGGTGGCTGCACCAGCGGGCACGGGATCAGCGGTACGCTGCAACTGAACGTCGGCTCCTGGATCGCGGTCATCTGTTTCTTCGTCGGAGGCATCGCGGTCGCCATGCCGCTTTTCGCGCAATGATTGACCCGGGCAAAACCGTCAAAACCTCGAGTGTCGCTGAACCCGCCGCCATCGAGAGCGGTGGACGCATCCTGAGCGCCATTCTGTTCGGACTCGCGTTTGGGTTCCTTCTCCAAAAAGGCGGTGTGGGGAAATACCACATTTTGATTGGGCAATTGCTCCTGCAGGATTTCACCGTGGTGAAGGTGATGCTCACGGCGATTGTGGTCGGCATGGTTGGTATCTTCACGCTGCACCGGTTTGCCAAAGTGAACCTGCACCTCAAACCAACCCGCATCGGCCCCAATGTCATCGGCGGGCTCGTCTTCGGTGCTGGCTTCGCCCTGATTGGCTATTGTCCCGGTACCGTGGCGGCGGCACTTGGCCAGGGCAACTACGACGGGCTCTTCGCCATGGCGGGATTGGTCCTGGGTTCATACCTCTACGCGGAATTCTCCAAGCCGCTTAAAGGGTCCGTCGAAAAGTGGGGCGAAAAGGGAAAGCTGATGCTCCCGGAAGCCCTGGGAATTCCGCGGCCGGTGTTCATACCCATTTTTGCCGGTCTACTGGTCGGACTGCTGTTCGTCCTCGATCGTCTCACCGTCCGCTAATGAACTCCTCCCACTCATCGGCCCATCCACCCGCTTCCTCAGGAACGGGGCAGGCACCGTCCGCCTCGCGAGCAGAGCGTCCGGTGCACGGCGGTCTGATTGTGCGGCAGTCGGAACCGGTGAACCTGGAGTCACCTTTTGGGGCGCTCGATGGTTTCATTACGCGCAACGAAGACTTTTTTGTCCGCTGTCACTTTCCGATTCCTGAAATCCCGCGGGACCAGTGGCGGCTAAAAATTCGCGGCGAAGTGCAGCGGCCCCTCGAAATCAGCTGGGACGAACTACGCGCGATGCGGGAAACATCCGTGACCGCCACGATCGAATGCGCCGGCAACGGCCGCGTTTTCCTCACGCCCAAAGTCGACGGAGCCCAGTGGGAGCGTGGCGCCGTGGGCAACGCCGTGTGGACGGGGGTTCGCCTGGCGGAAGTTTTGCAGCGGGCCGGACTCAAGGCATCTGCGCGAGAAGTTATCCTGACCGGCGGAGACCGCGGCGAAATCGAGTTGGCCCCGCGCCCTGGCGGCGAAATTCACTATGCGCGTAGTCTACCCGTCGCCAAGGCGAGTGACGATGTGCTGCTCGCGTGGGAGATGAACGGACAAGACCTCACGCCCGCCCACGGCTTTCCACTCCGTGCCATTGTGCCAGGGTGGTATGGCATGGCGGCGGTGAAGTGGCTGAGCGAGATCACGGCGACGGCGGAGCCGTTTCACGGTTATTATCAGTCCGTCGACTACGCCTATTGGCAGCGGGAATCGGGCGAGCCTTCGCTCGTCCCCATCACCGCATTGCAGGTCAAAGCGCAAATCGCGCGGCCAGGTCCGGCCGAAGTGGTGCCGGTCGGCCAATCCTATCGGGTCTGCGGCGCCGCTTGGTCCAGCGAGGCGGCGATTGTACGGGTGGAAATCAGCATGGACGCCGGAAGGAACTGGCATGAGGTGCGACTCGGGGAAAAGACGGATCCCCACGCGTGGCGCCTGTGGGACTTTTCCTGGCGGCCGGACCAATGCGGTCGCGCTACGCTCACGGTGCGGGCAACCGATGCCAAGGGACGGACCCAGCCAACCCGCCGCGACGCCGATCGCGGAGGTTACATGGTCAACGAGGTGCTGGGGCTCGACGTGTTCGTGGAATAGTCGAGAGGGTTGGGTGGATTTTTGAAAATAGATCCAGTCGAAGCGTGCGCTTCGCCCGCGCGGCGGTAGGGTGCTGGGTGGGAAAAATATTCGAGGAGCTGGATTATCAGGAAACGCCGATTGGCGCGATTTCGCTGCGGAGAAAACGCGTGGCGACCTTGGGCGACCTCGAGGTTTACGAGGTGAAGCTCGATGACACTTGGCTGATGTCCAGTTTGTTTCATGTGGTGGAAGATGCCCTGGCGGATCTTGGTCTCGCCGCGCTTTCGCCGGGTGAATGGGACGTGGTCGTCGGCGGATTGGGGCTCGGCTACACCGCGGTCGCGGCCCTCGCTCACGCGTCCGTCCGCTCCCTGCGAGTCATCGATCTGCTGCCGGCGGTTATCGGCTGGCACCAGCGCGGCCTGGTGCCACTGGGACGTCAACTCACGGATGATCCGCGCTGTCGCCTCGCCCAAGGTGATTTTTTTGCGCTCGCCGTCGCGCCGACTGGTTTCGAGGACGGGCGCAAATTCCACGCGGTGCTACTCGATATTGATCACTCTCCGCGCAATCTCCTGCACGAGGGCAACGCGGCCTTTTATTCCCAAGCAGGATTGCAGGCGTTGGCTAGCCAGCTGCATCCCGGCGGAGTTTTTGCGATGTGGTCGGACGATCCGCCTGACGGAAAATTCCTTCGACTCCTCCAGCAGGTCTTTGCCACTGCGAAGGCGCAGGTGGTGAAGTTTCCCAATCCTGTGCTCGACACCGAATCGGCCAGCACTGTGTACGTCGCACAAACCGCGCCTCACGTGCGCGTGTGACGTGGAGTGGTGGCGGAGTGCGGCTCAGTATTCAGGACAACGGGATCGGCATCCCGGCCGAAGCGCAGGCCAGCGGACCGGTGCCGTTTCGACGGTCGCTATCGCGCCAGTGCCTGTTTCAAGTGCGGTACGAGCCGCGCGGTGAACTCCACCGATTGCGGGCCGGACAAGTGCGACCATTCCGGAAGTTCGTACGAGGCGAGCTCAGGAAAATCCTCGAAGTAGATCCCCGGGGCGCCCGTGTCGGCCAGCAATCGCGTCCACGGTCCGGCCCGCGGGGTCATCCGGTCCTCATGTTCCTTCAATTTTCCCGAAACGGGAAAGCGGACGAACACGACGCGGCCGCCGCGGCCTTCAATTTTTTTCACCGCGTCGACCGTGTCGCGGAAACGCTTTTCAACCGCTTTCCCCATGCTCTCGAGAAACGCCTCCTTCGGCACATAGCTTGGCGGCGGCGGCGGGGTGAAAAGGGGCAGCCAGCCATGCTTGACCCGGTCCTGCAACGGTCCGGGCTGGGCGCACGCCTCGGTCATGCGGGTGCGGCGCTCCCGATCCATGGTTTGGAAATAGGGGGGCAGTGGGGGCCCCACTCCGGCATAAGGGCGGTTCGGAATCGGGAGCTGCTGCAGCAGCTGATTGAGCGTGAGATCCTCCTGCTTGAGAAACGCGATGTGTTCCTCGAGCAGCACTCCGAGCGCGTGGCCGCTGCGCTGCGCCAACGTCCACCTGTGGTAACGCTTCAGCGCCTTCTCCGAGTTTTCCACCAGCGGACCACCCGGGGCGAAGAACATCAGCGGGACAATGCTGCAGATCACGGTTCCCCGGTAGGTCGGATCCGCCGCCAGGTCCGCGAGCACGGGGAAGGCGCAGCTGCCGGGCAACGCCAGCTGGATGGGCCGACGCCCCAGACCGCTTTCCAAGCCATCCAGATCGAGGTCAAACAGCGGGCGCGAATCACCCACGATCACGAGTGAATCGGGCCGGACCTTGCCGCGCTGCTGCGCCCAGAGGTCGGGAGTGTCGTTCAAGGTGGGCGCATAGCCGACCGCGCGGGCGCGCACTTCCCAGGCAATCGTCGCGCAGGTCACGAGGATCAGCGTGATCGTCAGCAGCCGGCCCCACGGGCGGTCCGGGATGGGCCGCTCAAAACTGGAAGTAGATGAAGGCATTGCCATTTCCCTGGGTCAGAATGATTGCACCGAGCATGAACGTCCACGTTCCAACCAGCAACCCTGCTGGCCAGCGCGAGACGGCTTCCTCCAGAGTGCCCTGACGCAAGCGCCAGTGGGCAATCAGCAGTCCGGCGGTGACGACGAGCACCTGCAGAATTTCGCGAGTCGGGAGGATGGCGTCGCCCGTGGGGAACGCTCCCACCATGGCCCGAATGATCCGGGCGGCGGTGGGAAAATCGGACGCCCGGAAGAATACCCAGGTGAAGCACACCGCCACATAGGTGCAGCCCACCAGGCCGACCTGAGCGAGGAACGAACGCGCCCACTTCGCCTGGTTGAGCGGTCCGCTGACCACCCGCTCGATGACAAGATAGACGCCATGGAGCAGACCCCAGACGGCGAAGGTCCACGCGGCGCCGTGCCAGAGACCGCCGATGAACATCACGATCATGACGTTCACGCAGGAGCGGTAAACGCCCTGCCGGTTGCCGCCGAGCGGGAAGTAGAGGTAGTCCCGGAGGAGCGTGGAAAGCGAAATATGCCAGCGCCGCCAGAAATCAGAAAAGCCTATCGCCGCATAGGGAAACCGGAAGTTGTCGACGAGCGAAAAGCCGAGGCAGAGTGCCGCGCCAATCGCACACGTGGAGTAGCCGGCGAAGTCGAAAAAGATCTGCGCGGAGAACGCCAGCACCCCGGTCCACGCATCGAGCATCCGCAGCGGCCCGCCGTAGTTGAAAATCGATTCCGAGGCACTGGCCAGCAGCGCGTCCGCCAGCACAATTTTCTGAAAAAGGCCGAGCGTCATCAGGAACAGCCCCCATTGCATCCGACCGCGCCGGGGTGCCGCCGGGGCGTCGCACTGCGGCAGAAAGTCCGCGGCCCGCACGATCGGGCCGGCCACGAGCTGCGGGAAGAACGCCACGAAGAAAAGAAAATCCCGCAGCGAACGGGTTGGCTTCAGGTGGCCGCGATAGACGTCGAGCGTGTAGGTCAGCGATTGGAACGTGTAGAAGGAGATGCCGACCGGCAGCACGATATCGAGCCGCGCCGGCTGGTACTGGAGTCCACCCATGGCCGCGAGAGCCTGAAAGTTTTCCAGCAGGAAATTCCCGTACTTGAAGAATCCCAGCATGCCGAGATTCACCACGAGGCTAACGCCCAGCCACATCCTCCGCTGCGTCGGGCGCTCCGCTGCGCCCATCTTCAAGCCGAGGTAGAAGTCCATCGCGGACGAAACGATCAGCAGCAGGACAAACGGCGGATTCCAGGCACCATAGAACACGTAGCTCGCGACCAACAGCAGGTTCTTGCGGGCGCTCCATGATCGGAGCGTCCAGAACCCGCCCATGACCAGCGCAAAGAAGACAACGAAAGTAAGGGAGTTGAACAGCATCGAGCGGGAGCGAGCCGAGACCGGAGGGGTGACCGGCCGGTGGGAACAAAGCGGGAGCCTCGGCGACCGCAACGCGAATGTGCGGGCCGGCTGAATGCCAACGGCTGGCAGCTGTCGTATCCACAAAAACGTAACACTTCCCTTCCGTTTTCCAGCGCACCCGGACGCGCCTAGCCGGTATATTTCACACGTTGGCTTGAACGCTCTGCACCCTGTGTGCTGCTATTATTACGTTGTCATGGCGAGAGCTGGACCAACCCGACGTTAGGCGAAATCGCCAATGAACACCCCCGATTGTCATTGCGAGCGAGGCTTGCCGAGCGTGGCAATCCATCGGGACGCGGTGATTGCCGCAGTCGCTTAGGCTCCTTCGCAATGACAAACGGTAGGTGTTCATTCGCGAGGAGCGCAGCGACGAAGCAATCCATCTAGCTGGATCGCCACGCCCTCGTTCCTCGGACTCGCGATGACAAATCAGAGTGTGAAATATCCGCGTCAGCGCCCCGTTCCATCTCGACGAATCCCGGCCGACACAACCCCTCACCCGCGGCGGGAGAGTACGCTCTTCTCGTAAGCGCGCACGTTTTCCAGCCAAGCCGTCCCGACCGGCACGTTGTTGCGGCGGCAGTGTTCGTCCCACACGGCGCCGAAGGGCATGCTCTTGAGGTCTTCGAGGACCGCGAGGCGCCCGGTGAAATCTCCCGCGTTTTCCATTGTCCGCAATTGCGCCGTCGGCTCCAGCAACGCGATCAACAACGCCTTGATCGCGTTCCGCGTGCCGATGGCCCACGCTGCGATCCGGTTGATGCTCGCATCGAAATAATCGAGCCCGATGTGCGTGCGTCCGAGGTAGTCACCTCGTACCAGCTCTTCCATGATCCCGCGCAAGTGATCATCCAGAATCACCACGTGATCACTGTCCCAGCGCACGCCGCGGCTAACATGCAGCAGCAACTCCGGCACGTATTGTAACACCGAACCGATCTTGTCCGTGAGCGATTCGGTCGGATGAAAGTGGCCCGCATCCAGGCAGATCAACTTCTGCTTTTTGATGGCGTAGCCCAGGTAGTACTCGTGGGAGCCGACCACGTAGGATTCCGAGCCGAGTCCAAACAGTTTCGACTCCACCGCATCGAGGGTGTGCCGGGGATTGAGCTGTTCCGCAAAGATCGCGTCCAGCGAAGCGGTCAGGCGATCGCGCGGCGCCTTGCGATCGATGGGCAAATCCTTGAAGCCATCCGGAATCCAGAAATTGGTTACCGTCGTCGTGCCCAACTGACGCCCCATCTCGGCCGCGATGCGGCGGCAGGCGATGCCGTGCTCCACCCAATACTGCCGAATTCCGGCATCAGCGTGCGCTAACGTGAAGCCACTCGCCGCCTTGGGATGCGCAAAATAAGTCGGGTTGAAATCCAAGCCCAAGCCGTGGGATTTAGCCCAGTCGATCCAACTTTGAAACTGAGCGAGGCCGATGACGTTGCGCTCAACCTTGCGACCGCCGAAGTCGCCGTAACTCGCGTGGAGGTTGAGGCGATGTTTGCCCGGAATAAGTTGATACGCCTGCTCCAGATCCTGGCGCAGTTCGTCCATCGTCCGAGCTTTCCCCGGGTAGTTGCCCGTCGCGGCGAGACCGCTGCCGGCGAGATCGCCCGATTGCTCAAACCCGCCCACGTCGTCTCCCTGCCAGCAATGCAGCGAAATCGGCACGGTGGCGAGCCGGCGCAAGGCGCTTTCAGTATCGACGCCAATCGCGGCGTAGGCTTCCTGAGCAAAGAGGTAGGGCGTAGAGGCCATGTCGTAAGGGAAAAGAGCGATGCAGGCGCTGACCAACCCGAATTGCAAACCCGCGTTGCGCCGGGCGCATCGGCCGGTTGGCGGTGGCAGCCACCACGGCGGCGAAGGGACTCGCCGCCCTACCACTCGTGACCTTTGAGAAAGGCGGCGAAGGGACTCGCCGCCCTACCTATTGTGACTTCTGCAAGGTAGGGCGTGGACTCCGCTCCGCGCCGGAGCCGGAACCGCCAACCGGCAGATGCGCCCTGTTGCGCCACCCTGCTGCTCGATCCCGATTAAAGGATCTGACCGTCACCGGACGCTGGTTTCAGCTGGCTCCGACGACCCGCAAGCTCCATCTAAGCCCTCCTCCCTTTCACGTTTAGCTTCACCGCACCGCCGCCGGGTTCTGACCTGCCGGGTTAACGTGCCCCCCTTGAATTTTCCCCTATGCCTGCTCCCGTTCTCGAGCTTCGCCAGCTGACCAAGTCATTTGGCGGCGCGCGGGCGCTTCGGGGCGTCGACTTCGAACTGCACGCCGGCGAGGTGCACGCGCTGCTGGGCGAAAACGGCGCGGGTAAAAGCACGTTAATCAAGATTGTCACGGGCGCCCACCAGCCCGACGACGGCCTCATCATCGTCAACGGGGTCACGGTCTCCGGCCTCTCGCCCGCGAGCGCACGGAGCCTCGGCATCGCTTGTATCTATCAACAGCCCGCCTTGTTTCCCGATCTCACAGTCGCAGAAAACATCGGTTTGCGCCTCGAGGGCACCGCTCCCGCTCGGCGCATCGATTGGGCGAGCCGCGAAGAGCGCGCCCGCACGCTCCTCGCCCGGATCGGGGCGGCGATTTCGCCCGACGCCGAAGTCCGCTCGCTCTCGATGCCCGAGCAACAACTCGTAGAAATCGCCTGCGCGCTCGGAGCCGGTGCCCGCATTGTCATCATGGACGAGCCCACGGCCTCGCTCACGCAAAAAGAGCAGCACCTGTTGTTCGCCGTGGTGCGCGAGCTGCGCGCCAGCGGCGTGGGCATCATCTATATTTCCCACCGGCTCGAGGAAATCTTTGCGCTCGCCGATCGCGTCACCGTTCTGCGGGACGGGCAGAGCGTCGGCACCAGCGTGGTCGGCGACATCAATGAAGCCACGCTGATCCGGATGATGGTTGGGCGGGAAGTGACGCAACTGTATCCGACGAGTGAATGCAGTCCGGGCGCCCAGGTGCTGAGCCTCACGAACGTCGGCTGCAAAACCTCCGGTGTTCACGGCGTTTCCTTCGACGTGCGCGCGGGGGAAATTTTCGGCCTTGCCGGATTGGTCGGCGCCGGCCGGACGGAACTTGCCCGCGTGCTCTTCGGCATCACGCCGGCGGATACGGGAGAGATCGCGCTCAACGGCGAAACGATCGTCCCGCGTACGCCGCAGGATGCCGTCGAGCGCGGCATCGCCTACGTTCCCGAGGATCGGCGCCGACACGGGGTCGTGCTGGAAATGCCCATCGCACACAACGCGACCCTGGCGATTCACCGAAAAATCTTTCGCGGCGCCTGGTTGCGGCCTGAGGCCGAACGGTCGCTGGCCCTCGACTACATTCGCGATCTTGCGATCAAGTGCTCCGGGCCCGATGCGCCGGGCGGCAGCCTCTCCGGCGGGAACCAACAGAAGGTTTCCCTCGCCCGGTGGCTCGCGACGAAACCGCGGCTGCTGATTCTCGACGAACCCACGCAGGGCGTGGATGTCGGTGCCAAGAGCGAAATCCACAAGATCATCCGGCGCCTCGCGAAGGACGGCCTCGCGGTGCTGCTGATCTCGAGTGACCTCCCCGAAATCCTCGGCATGAGCGACCGCATCGGCGTGATGCGCGGAGGAACCGTGGTGGATATTCTGCCGGGCAACAGCGACGCGCATGCCGTGATGGCGACCGCCTTGGGCCAGCACTAACATGAGCCGCTATTTCCGCGAACTCTCCGTCGCCGGCGCGTTGATCGTGGTCCTTCTGGGATTAGCGGTGTTCGCGCCCGCGTTCTATCAACCGCAACCGCTGCTGTCGCTTTTAACGCGCGAAGCGCCGACGCTGATTGTCGCGTGCGGCATGGCGCTCGTCATCATTTCCCGCCAAATCGACATCTCGGTTGGATCGCAATTTTCCGTCATCGGCGTGTGCGCGGGATTGCTCGCGGCCAAAGGCTGGCCATTGGGTTTCGTGCTCTTGGCCGCCGTCGGCATCGGCGCACTGCTGGGCGCGGTGAATGGCGTGTTGGTTGCGGGGCTCGGGTTGCCGTCGATCGTCGTCACGCTCGCGACGCTCGTGACGTTGCGGCAAGGCTTGAACCTGGTGCGACAAGGCGAGTTCGTAAACCTGCCCGATGGCCTGCAGTGGTTCGGCCTCAGCCAGAGCGGAGGACAATGGACGTTGTTAATCGCCGCGCTCGTGATTCTCGGGCTGCTCGGCTGGGGACTGCGGCACGTCGCGGCGGGCCGGTTTGTTTACGCGGTTGGCAGCGATACCGAAGCGGCCCGCCTCGCCGGGATCCGGCCGCAACTCTGTACGTTTCTCGTCTTCGTCTTTCTGGGCGCGCTCACCGGCCTCGCCGCGATGATGAACCTGGTGCAGTCGCCGCAGGTGCAGCCGCTGTCAGGCAGCGGCCTGGAACTGAAAGTTATCGCCGCGGTGGTCGTGGGCGGCGTGGCGATCTCCGGCGGCCGCGGTTCACTGTGGGGCGTATTCGCGGGGCTGTTACTGCTCGCCTGCATTGCGCCGGCCCTGATTCACCTGCGCATCGAGGCGTACTGGGAAAAAGCGATTCAGGGCGCGATCATCCTTCTGGCCGTCGTCGCCGACGGCGTGCGCAGCCGGCGGGGAGGAGCCAAATCATGAAACGCGACTGGAAGGCGCTGCTGCTGCGCCACGAAACGATTTTGCTGTTCGTGCTGATCGCGGAGTGGGTCTTTTTCTACTACGCGGGGACCTCGACCAATCGCCGCGGCGTCGTGGTGGGTCTGTCTCTTATACACATCTCCGAGCCCACGAGACTAAGGCGAATCTCGTATGCCGTCTTCTGCTTGAAAA
>ENA-ORBV01009549-ORBV01009549.1-microbial-mat-metagenome-genome-assembly--contig:-NODE-9549-length-15855-cov-4.956902_pt1 | contig 15855 bp, 14 predicted proteins | sample MGYA00237777_ERZ505514 | MGnify/ENA primary metagenome ERZ505514 (study PRJEB26160, sample SAMN06269048) | microbial mat metagenome | isolation source: Oligotrophic lake microbial mat | place... | reverse complement strand
GCCCCGCTATGGGGCTTTTTTAATTTTTGTGATGTGCATTAACCCAAAACAGGCACAAACGCCTCTGCTTCTTCTGATGTAAACCGATTTTTGAAACTAAACACATACGGTGTCACGCCGTGTTGGTGTAAATATTCTAGCCGTGCGCGTCCCTCTTGGGGAGTGGGCGTATGTCCTGCGGATATCCACCACAAACACATGTGTGCATACGCCAACTTTTCCATCCAACCGCCTTTTTGCCGATACACCTGCACATGGTCGCTATAATAGGTGTAGTTATACAACGCATCAAAACTTTCCCATACACTCATGTTGATAATCATGCGGTCATCCTCAAAAACTTGTAACGCGAGGGCATTATCCCCTTCCCCTTTGAGTCGCCAGATAAAACCAGCCGTCTTTTCTGCGAGGGCATTAATTTCTTCAATGCGCGAGACAAATCCGTGTAACTGCTCGCTATCCAACGGAGCGAGTGGCAATGCGATATTCACTTGTGCAAGGTGGTAGGTGGTCATCAATCGCTCCTATCTGATGTGCAATATCCCTATTATAATGAGATTATCTCTATATGCCAAAATCGAAGGGATAAATCATGTTTGAACAATACGATTTAGAACAAGACCTCAAAGAAATTGAAGCGATGGTGGCTCATCTTGAGCCATATCTCAAAAGTAGTGAGCTATATGGTAATGCGGGTGGCGGATTTTTCTCCAAAATGCCCGCCCTCACCATCGGCGCAATCGTGATGCGCCTGCGCCGACTCGAAATTTTACGTCCATCCTTGTCATCTGCCCAACGGGAACGGTTTGATAAGACCAAGCAGGCACATCAAACGGTGTATCGGGAATGGAAATCGCATTACGAGAAAAAAATCCTCCGCGAGGCACATTCCAGACTAGATGCCATGCGGACATTTTTTGAAGAATGTGAAAATGACCCGCGCCTATGCGCTCAAGTCTATTCGCCAGAGGTGCTACGGCGCACGATTGTGCAAGAAATTGTGCTATACATGCGCGAAATTGACCTAGCCGATGAGACACTCACCACAAAAATGAGTGGGGTGGATGGTCGCCTGCGCCGATATGTGCGCCCCAACGACTTTTTTTGGGATAAGACAATAGAAACCGCCTATCCACAAGCCGATTTTTGGTGGTTATATCATCGCCCTGCGGGAAAAGAGCGTTAAACGATGTTGCGTCTGCATCCGCTCACATGGGCATTGGTGTTTTTGGGATTATTCCTCGTGTTTCGCATCCTCTCGACACCTGTACGCGGGGTAAGTGATGGGGAAGCATGGCATTTATGGCTCACGCACGATATTGCTGTGATGGTCGGCGCACCCAGTGATGTCTTTCGAGCGATGCGAGCCAACGCGGGGGATATGGTCGTCCTGTGGCGCGAAAATCCAACGCCACCGCTTTATATCGCCCTATTAGATGGATGGCGGATGCTCACAGGCGCGAATATGCTCATGGGGCGGTGGTTATCATCGCTCATCGGGGTATTGGCACTCGCTGTCACACTACGCGGGGCATATCGTCTGCGTTTGGAGGGCAAATGGAATGATATTATCTTTGTTGGGTTATTATTTGGCTTTTTATCCGCCACCATCGGCGCAGAAAGCCTTGTCTCGTTATGGTCTGCTATCGCGTTATGGGGCTATATCGCCTATCGGCAAACACACCAACGGCGCTATACCATTCTGATTGGGGGATGTGTTCTCCTCATCATCGGAAGTGTTCCCGCGTGGCATATTAATATTGTGGTGAGTTTACTCATTCCGCCAATTGTACTCATGACGCTCAAACTGACACACCTTAAAGTGGACGATACGATTCATGTGGCGTATAACCCCGTTTTTGCGATTACGGCTGTATTTTTGGTGTGTGGATTAATTGGGTATCAGTTTTTGGCGGTATGGGTACGGCAAGATTGGACGGATATTATCCACACATTCACCGTAGAGCGGACACTCACCCAACCGATGGTGATAGCCTATTCGCCACAGCACCCCCTCGCCTATTATGACCGCACCGAAAAAATTGCCTTTGCACGCGGGGCAGTGGTGAATGTGGGCTGGCGCGATTTTTCTGCGGATGAATTAGCGACCATTGCACAGGCATTGCCCCCTAGTGCGGTGATATGGATAGTTGCCCCTGTTGGCGATCGCCGAATAGAGGGGTTAGCAGGAAATTTGCGGGGATATAATCGGGTCTTTTTGGGGAATATCAGTGGCATCATGCCCCAACGCCTAACGATTCGCTAAGTGATGTGCGTATATTATGCTGTTTGTACTTCTGTATGAGGAATGGGGCGGTTTGGGTGTTGCTTAAAATATTCTAAAATTAAATCAGCTTGGTTTGTAGCCACGACACTTCCAACCGTTCTTTTGCCAATTCACAATATTCCAGCGAAATATCAAACCCCACACCCACACGCCCATGCTCATGTGCCTCAATGAGGGTTGTCCCGCTACCGAAAAACGGGTCTAATACCACATCACCCACAAAACTGAATAATTTGATGCAACGGCGCGGTAATTCTCGCGGGAATGGCGCGGGGTGTCCAATGCGTTTTTTACTCTCGCCATTAAATGTCCACACACCATTCGTCCATGCCATAAATTCTTCTTTGGTAATGTCCGATTCCCGGTTGGGACGCATATCTTTTTTCCAGCGTTCTTTATACATCACCACAATCACCTCAACCGGAGCAATGACATACGGGGCAGATGGACTTAACCAAGACCCCCATGCCGTGCGCCGAGAGATATTGCCTTCATTCCAGATGATAGTCGAGTGATATTGCCAGCCGATTTTTTTGGCGATGGTGGTAATATCCGCGCACACACTTTGTTGACCACCCTTATTTTTATCCAACGGGATATTCATGCACAGTCGTCCATCGGCACGCATGAGTTCATAGGCTTTATTGAGCCAATCATGCGAAAATTGCAGGTATTGGTCATAATCATCGGTATCAACATGCTCGGCATATTCAATACCAACATTATACGGGGGCGATGTCACCAATAGGTCTATGCTCTCTGGGGATAAGACATAGCTAGTGATGAAATTATCGTGGTGTATGGTGATATTATTATGGTCAAAGAATGGGGCATTCATCGCGTTAATCCCTATCGGCATTTTAGAACTGATGAACGAATTATAGCATGATTTTGGGGTATAAAAAAGCCAGAGAGGAAATTTGTCTCTGGCTTATCATGCTACCGATTATATTTCGCTAGTGCGATTTGCGCCTCGCGGGTGTCTATATGTTTAAGCGCCTGCACCACCGCCATAAACAAGCCACGATTAAATCCGTGTAGCTGAAAGTGACGCGACTCTCCAGATTTATACTCTGCCAAAATTTGTACCAAATGTGGCACCGCTTTGACATCTTTTATCACACCAAGTGCATCAGCGGCGGCAGATGCAATGAGTGGATTAGAGTCTTTTAGCAAGACCACCAGCGATGGTGTGGCGGATTTATCACCAATTTCTGCCAATGCCCGAATCACGACACTCCGCAAATCATCGGGGCGGTTGTGCAATGCCCGAATCAGTGGTGCAACAGCAGAGGGGTCTTTTGTCACACCCAATTTTTTGGCGGCAACAATAGACATTTCATGTTCTGACCCTTGAAGATAACCCACCCATTTTTCGATATAACTGGGGTCTATGGACATTTTGATATAATCCTCAAAAATAATATCATGGATAATAGTTACTTAATAGTAACACAAATAGGTGCTTCTGTGGGAACAAAGTCCTAAAAATTCGGTTATAATTGCGTTTCATGCCGATTGAATGGCACGCACATAACTGGCAAGTGTCGCTTGGGCGGTTTTTTGCCACGAATAGCGCCGTGCTTCAATAAGACCCCGCACAGATGCCTCTGCACGCCATTGGTCATCGGCATATACCCGCGCCAACCCATCACGCCATGCCTCACTATCATGCGGAGCGACACACAAACCCGCCTGTGCGCCCACCTCTGGCAACGATGACGCATCCGAAATTACCACAGGCACACCACACGCCATCGCCTCTAATACGGGCAAGCCAAACCCCTCAAATACCGATGGATACAAAAATGCCTCTGCGCTGTTATACCACAAGGGTAATTCATCGGCGGGCAAAAATCCCAACAAGCGCACATCGTCTTGTAGTCCATAGCGATTGATACGCTCAAAAATATCATCATAAAGCCAGCCTTTGCCCCCGCCAAGTAATAACGGCAGGCGCTGAGATACCGGTAACATCGCATAAGCATCGAGGAGCGTGGTCAAATTTTTGCGCGGTTCTAGTGTGCCAACAAACAACCAAAATCGGTCTGGTAAGCCTTTTTGTGCCTTAAAATCTGCCACCACTTTTTTATCTATGGGATAAAACCGCGTTGCATCATAGCCACACGCCGCCACATCAATTTTATCTGGGGATATGCCAAAGGTTGTGGCAACATCGCGGGCGGTACTCTCTGAGATAGCAATCACCCGTTCTGCCCGCCGACAGCTTAGGGCGGTGAACATCCGCAAATATAACCGCCGTGAAGCCGATAGCACCTGTGGATAGTGAACAAAGCTCAGGTCATACACCGTGACCACGCTTTTGATTGGCAATATCAACGGCGATACAAATGTCATCGAATGAAGCAAATCGCCACCATGCAGTCGCAACGGTTGCATGGCTTGTTCCCACGCAATCCGTTTGAGTGGCGCGGTCGTATCCCAACCCGCACAGGCAAGCGTTATATCATCAAACGTATGTGGATTTTTTGCACCGACAAACGCCGTGAATGACCAATCATCGGGCGCGATTTTGGCAATTTGGGCGAGTGTATTATAAATATACCCATGAATACCCGCGCTACGATAACCCAATTGTGATGACAATAGATGTGCATTTAACAAGATTTTCATCCAACCATTATAACAATTTGTTGGCGAATAAGGTAGTTTGTGACATAATAGAGTGAAAATATTTTGTATGGTTATAGGACAAATTCTTATGCGGAAAGCTATCTCTGTAGATAATGCCCAGCAAGTCATAGAACTCACCCAAGTACGGTGTGGTTGGATTACCCAAGTGCTATGGTCGCCCGATGGCACGACTCTGGCGATTGCCCATGCCGAAGGGATTCGTCTCTATGTCGGGCAATTTGGCGGGAATCCCAAATACACCCTCACGGGGCATAGTGGGCATGTCAAAGGGGCGGCATTTAGTCCCAATGGGCGGGTACTAGCAAGTGTCTCGGCAGATACCACCGTTAAATTATGGGATACCAGCAACCTGATAGAGGGTGTGACCGAAATAGCCACACTCAGAGGGCATACTGGGTCGGTAGAAGCCGTTGCCTTTAGCCCAGATAACCGCACACTCGCTACAGCAGGCGCAGATGGCACAGTCATGGTATGGGATATTCAAGAAAAAGTTGCCCTACACACCTTTACAGGACATGAGCGCGAAGTCACCAGTGTCACATTTGCGATGGGCGGGCATATCCTCATCTCTGGCAGTTGGGATAATACCCTGCGCCTATGGGATGTGCGTGGCGAAACCGCAGGGGCGGTTTTTGGTAGACATGACGATTGGGTACGGGACATCAAAACTAATACACCCGGGACACTTATCGCCTCTGCCAGCAAAGATATGTCGGTCAAATTATGGGATGCGCTCGATGGCGGGCTATATGGCAGTATAGATGCCCATTGGCTAGGCGCAGATTCGGTAGCAATTAGTCCCGATTCGTCGCTCATTGCTACTGGTGGGCGTGATAATGTGGTGCGCCTGTGGTATTTACATCAGATTTTTAGCGATACAGCCGCCACCAAAGAACAAGCCGTGAATACCCTCATGGGTCACGAAAAACCCGTGTTATCGCTCGCATTTAACCCCGCAGGCACATTACTCGCCTCTGCCAGTGGCGATAACACGGTGCGTCTGTGGCAAGTCGGGGAATAATTGACATTGTGGTAGGGATATCATCAATATCCCTACCATCCCAAATAAATCTATATTCATCCCCTGAAATATTCGCATATTGGAACGTTATCTTTTTCACAATCATTCCATGACATTATAAACATCACAAGACACCTAACATCCACCATAATGAGGGTAAGTGACATCTATCGCCATTTCAGAAAGGTGTGATTGGATGAAATCTCTCTATAGCCTATTATTTTTTGTCATTGGCATCATCCTCATTGGTGCGGGCATTTTGACGCAAGCGGTGGGAGTGGTCTATGCTACTCCGCCCAGACAAGCATCGCAAACCGCCTCTGTTGTCCCCCCCTTCACCGATAATGCCTGTTTGGAGTGTCATATCAACCGCGAAACGCTCCAAGTATTGGCTGTCGAAGAAGAGGTGGTCGCATCCATCAGCGAAGGACCTGGCTGAGGGGGGTCCGTGCCACCAATGGCGGCATGGGAGCGCGTCTGGATTGACGCGGAAACGTATTCGCAAGACCTACATTCACTCATCAACTGCACCCAATGTCATGGTGGACAGGCAGTTAATGATATGACGCTCGCACACACCGATATGAATGAGCGCCCTGCCCAAAATGCAGAGACCTGCGGGTCATGTCATACCGATGTCACACCCGCCAGCCTCAACAGCTTGCACAGCACGCTTGCGGGGTATGATACCGCACTCTATGAACGCAGTGTGCCAGAAAATCATCCCGTTTTAGAAGATATGGAAGCCAGCCATTGTAACGAATGTCATACGACCTGTGGCGACTGCCATATTAGCCAACCATTTTCGGTGGGTGGTGGCTTATTGGATGGTCATAATTATGTAGAAACCCCACCCATGAGCCAAACATGCACCGCCTGTCATGGTAGCCGTGTGAAAAATGAATATTTTGGCTTAAATGAAGGCTTCCCCAGCGATGTTCACTTCCGCAACCGCATGAGCTGTTCCGATTGTCATACCGCAGACGAAATTCACGGTATTGGCATTACCGCAGACCATCGTTATGACGGCGTAGCAGAACCCAGTTGCGAATCGTGTCATCAAGACGAAATCGGCGTTGGGTCTGGCATTGAGCAACACGAAATTCATGGTACAGAAATTTTATCGTGCCAATCGTGCCATAGCATCGAATATACCAATTGCACCAATTGTCATGTAGAGCAAACCGATGATGGTGTGCCATTCTTTAGTGTAGAGAGTCACGATATGGGCTTTTATTTGGGGCGAAACGATTTGCAAGGCGCAGAACGTCCCTATCGCTATGTGACAGTACGGCATGTCCCCATAGACCGCGATTCGTTCAGTTTTTATGGCGATAATTTATTGCCCAATTTTGATAATCGCCCCACATGGATGTTGGCAACCCCGCATAACATCCAACGGAATACGCCACAAAACGCCACCTGCGACTCGTGTCATGGCAACGATGCGCTATTCCTCACGATAGATAAGGTGGTGGAATCGGAACGTGCCGCCAATATCAATATTATTGTGGATGGCGCACCCCTATTGCCAGCGGGGTATGAATCGGCAACACCTATTGAGACCGAATCGCCAGCCGATACATCCACCGACTTTTGGGGCGAACCGGTGGCAACCCCCACACCAACCGAATCATCCGACTTTTGGGGCGAGCCTGTGCCACAAAATACACCAGAAGTCACCCCAGAACCCACTGACTTTTGGGGCGGATGATAACCAACCTAGTCGTCACCAGAGGGACATCGGCATGATGCCCCTCTGATAAAAAAATTGTCTAACCATTAGGAGCGTGTCATGAAAAAACTTATTTTACTACTCAGTTTTGCACTACTCATCTTTGGTGGCGGGATTGTTGCCGCACAAGATGACGCTTTAACCAATCGGCTAGAAGACTATGCCACCAATTTGCCACAAGGTTATAATGTGGTGCGTTTGGCAGATTTCAACACCATTCTTATCGAAAATCCCGATATTTTGCTCGTAGATGTCCGCGAAATAGCCGAATATGAAGCAGGGCATATCGCAGGCGCAGTGAATATCCCCATTCGCACCCTCACCCAAAATTTGGCGATGTTGCCGGATTTAGATGAGCCAATGGTGATTATCTGTAAAGGTGGCTCACGGGCAATCTTAGCGGCGACCTCATTACAAATTTTGGGCTATACCGATGTCAAAACATTCTGGGGCGGGTTTGACGCATGGGTGGCAGAAGACCTCCCGGTGAGCCTAGATTCCTTCATCATTGAACCTACTACCGCACCAGAATTTGAGCCAGCCGTATTTTCTGCTGTGGATACCTATCTGACCGAATTACCACAAGGCTATGCACTTATCTCCCCCGCCGATTTAGCAGTGGCACTGGTCGAAGACCCTCCCGTATTGCTCGATATGCGTACTACCGATGAAATAACGAGTGCGGGTTATATTGAAGGCGCACAACATATTTGGATTAACGATTTTTGGGTGAGCCAAGACCAATTACCTGTCGATAAAGATGCGCCCATCGTGGTCTATTGTGGTGTTGGGATTCGTGGTGGCATCGCCGCCGTTTTGCTCAATTTGTTGGGCTATACCAATGTCAAAAACTTGTCTGGCGGATTCAATGGCTGGGTGGCGGGCAATAACCCCATCGTAGCACCAGAACCCGAATTTGATATGACAGTGATGCTCACAGACTATTTTGGTCAATTGCCACAGACATTCAATGCGGTGCGAATTGATGCGCTCAAAGCCGAAATAGATGCCAATACAGAAATGACGCTAGTAGATGTGCGTACATCTGATGAATTTGTCGAAGGATTTATCCCCAACGCCATCAATATCCCTCTAAACGAAATCACCGACCATCTCGACTTGCTTCCCAATTTGGATGCGCCTATCGTGGTCTATTGCGGTAGCGGACACCGTTCTGCGATTGTAATGATGGCGCTCAATTTGCTTGGCTATACCAATGTCCGCAGTATGTTGGCGGGTTTTGGCACCTGGGCAAGTTCTGAATATCCCGTTAGCACCGATGTGGTCGTGGTCGAAGCGACAACCGCCCCAACCTTTAATGAAGATGTATTCGCAGTTGTAGACGACTTTATGAAATCTATCCCCACAGGCTATTGGACCGTCCGCGCCGCCGATTTAAGTGTCGAGTTGGTCGAAAATCCGCCGATGTTGGTGGATGTCCGCACCGATGGCGAATATGGCAATGGCTATATTTTGGGCGCAGTCCATATTCCTCTCACCGATGTCATGAGTCGTCTGGCAGAATTGCCCGCCGATATGCCACTGGTGGTTTATGACAACCCCACCCACCGTAGCACGATGGCAATGGTCGCCCTTCGCCTACTCGGATACGAAAATGTCCGCGTGTTGAGTGGTGGCACAGGCGCGTGGGAAAAAGCAGGTTTCACGCTAGAAAAATAAATCCCCATAACCCAGTTTCACAGGTCATAGGCGCATGATATAACCAACCTGCCCCTATGACCATTTTGGCATAGCAGGATAAAAGGCAGGCGCTAGGATGCACACACAAAAAATCGTCATTTTTATCGTCATTGGGCTACTGCTGATGACGGCTGGTTTGGTCATGGCACAAGAACCAACCCCACTACCTATACCCACAACCGCGCCCGAAGATTGCCAAAGTTGCCATCTCGATGTGGCGGTAGAATGGCAATTCACATCCCATGCTCAAGCCTATAGCAACGAGTCATTTCAAACGGCATGGTTTGACCAGCGCAGTAACCCCACCTGCCTCGCGTGCCATACCACTGGCTATGAACCACGCACAGAAACCTACCAACAAGCAGGTGTGGCATGTGTGGCATGTCATGGCGATACCCCGCTAGACCATCCACCTAGCCAAGTGGCGACAATCGGCGGGGAGGTCTGTGCCGATTGTCATACAACCACCTATAACGAGTGGGAACAAGGCGCTCATAGCACCGCAGACATCACCTGTATCTCATGCCACGACCCACACCAATCGGAGTTATTAGCAGAAAATTCGCAAGCGTTATGCACATCGTGTCATGAGACGGTTGAGGAGTCCTATTCGCATATCACCCATCCCGACCAACAGTGTGTGGATTGTCATTATCATGCCGAAGCGTTGGATGTAGACCATTTTGTGAGTGGCAATTTGCGCCCCACTGGGCATCAGGCAGAAGCCTTCACAGTCGCTTGTACCGATTGTCACGAAAATTTGACCGAAGCAGATGAGGCACTCCCCATAGCCGATAGCCATCGTACCGCGGTTATCGCCACTGTGACACAAGATACTAGTCTGCCCTTGATACAAGGTGTGTTATTGGGGGGTGGTTTGGGCGTGACAGTAGTGGCATTTCTGATTCAAACACGCAAAAAACGCCGATAGTAACTTTCAATGATTTTGTGGCTGACTAAGGCATGTTGACATTTTTGCATCAGCATAGGGCGGATATCTGAGGCTAATGGACGATAAGAATGTCGTCCCTACATCCGCCCGTACACACCCAAAATCCTTATGACCTGTATGGGACGATTAGTACGCAGTGCATATATCGTCCCTATGTCTCGCCATTTGCATAATGCCGTCCAACACCTATTTTATTTTTAGGGGATAATTAGGCTATCCACCGCGTACATATTATCGGGTGCATCCACCGACAGACGGATATTGTCACGATACCACCCGATATACAACGGATATGTCCCCGAATCAAGATTTTCGGCGGGATTGATGGTGTGTAAGGTCAAAAATTGTTCCCTCACACGGTAAAATTGCGTGGACATGGGTGGGATGTTATCGCCCTGCCCAACCACCACCCGTTCAGAATCGCTATCTGCCAACGCAAACGCGAATACGGTATAGGCGTTATCTGGAGGGGTTAGCACTTCCCACATCAGCGATAGGGTATTGTCTGCCCATGTATGCCCCACCAGACGGAACATATCGCCAAAAACAATCTTCTCGGCGGGGGTCATATTTGGCAATGTCGGTGACGACACGGTATTAATCCCCCCTGCAAAAATCAATACATCGCGTGAGGCGCGACCATTCTCATCTGTAACCAGCAGATAATCGCCTTCTGGATATTTCCACCAACTGACCAATAACTGAATATCACCAATGGCTGATAGGCTTTCTGGAAGCTGTAACACATAAGAATCGGCATAGATTACGCCCGTCTGCCATGTGGTTGTTCGCATACTCCCCCACCCTGGATAGGTATTGACCGATGCAATGGGCGATAAATCTGGCAAAATCGCCGTAATCGCTAGGCTATAATCCCTATCCGATTGTGCAAGTGGTCGCCAATACACCGTAATCGGAATTTCACCACCTGCATCCCATCGGTTAGGGGTTAATTGATACCCAACAAACTCAATGTGGTCAAAAACCCGATACACCCCAACCGCATCGCTCGGAAGCGCGTCTACAATGGGGGGAAAATCATAATTGGGCTGGATAATAAAACGCGGTTGAATCACGGCAAAAATCACCAATGGCGCAAGTACCCACTGGGGGCGGATTTTGAGTTGCATCAACCCCACCGCCAAGAAAATGCTGGCTGGGGCGATAAACGGAAAAAGCAAGCGTCCCTGTGAGCCTGTGGTCTGGGTTGTCCAGCTCAAAAAACTGAGTGTGCCGATGGTGAGCATCAGACCCGCGATAGCCGTACTTTCGCGGATGGCACCATCGCGCCGAATTTTCCATACAAACGGAATAAATCCGACCAGCGCCACCAGCGACACAATATCAATGACGGCATAAATCCATTTCCATGTGATGATATTAAACCAGCCAAACACCGCCCAATAGCTCCAACGCAACCCGCCAAATTCGTTGAGCATCGTCCGAATCCACTCATCGGGTGTGAGGGCACTCCGTCCGCCGAATATGGTGAGCATCATGCCTGTGCCGAATAATTCGTCATACAGAGTAATGTTGCGGATATACCACCACGCACCTAATATGCCCCAAATCCCCGCCATCAACACGGCAAGGATGACCAATCCGCGCAAATCCCGCCGTTTTATCCCTACATACAGACCCGTGAGCGCCGTCACAATCACCATCACCAATCCGCTCAATTTGCTAATTGTGCCGAGTGCGATGCAGATGGAAAGAATTAGGCTACGGCGGGTATCGAATCCGTCACGCACTGTTTTGAGTGTGAGCCATAACGACACCGTATTGAACATAATCACCAAAATATCATTATTGGCGGCGGTGCTGATGAACAAAAATTGTGGGTTAAATACCACTAGCCCAGTGGCAAATAGGGGTAATGACTTTATTTTTGGGGCGAATAGGTGTGCCGATTGATACACAGCAAAAATAGTGATAACCCCGCATATCAGGCTAAAAAATCGTGCCACATAGACCATATTTTGGGCGGATGTGGGTTCATGCACGATACGGTTTTTATTGCCCAATAATTCCGCCTGCCCTGTATTGGCATGTGGATTAAACAGGCGCAATTGGTCATAATCGCTACGGTCAATCCAACGGGTTAAAAATCCTGTGATGAGGTAATAGAGGGGTGGTTGACTGCCTTCTTGCTTATAATCGGTATCAATGCCCAGTATTTGCACAGGCAATTCACCTGTATTTGCCACATAGTTTATCATCGCTACATGATAAATTTCGTCTGGTGCTTCTAAGACGGGTGTGGCAAATAAATAGAGGATGGCAATGGCGCTATAGATAGCGAGTAAGTATCGCAATTGGTTGGGGAAAAATACTCTTTGCATGGGCTTATTCGATATATCCTAATGCGCGTAAATTTTCTAATACCGCCTCATCTTCACGCCCAAATTGAGGGACATCGGCACGCTGTTGCTCCGATTGACGCACAAATTGTTTCAGATTGGCTTGTAGCTGTTGGGTGATAATCGGATTTTCATCCGCCACATTATGCCTTTCGGCGGGGTCTTGGGCGATATTGAACACGCCCTCCACCGAATCGCCAACGGTTGCCAGTTTATGGTCAGCATGATATGCCCCGCGCCGTATAAGTTGCAGACGAAAATGCTCCACATGGGCGGGATTGCGATGCTTAATCATATTGAGTAGCGTGTTTGGCGGAAATGCCTCTGCAAATGCCATGCCACCTTCGGTATCGGGCAAACCATTGGTGGCACGCGCCAATGATAGGGCGTGTGTATCGCCGTTGGGGTCATCGTCTGATAATGGTGGGGCGATATTGGCATAATCGAGGGCAGTGTGGAAAATGCGCCGTGTACTAACAGGGGTTGTTACTCGTTTGGCGGGCATGTGTGGGGCGCGGATGATGAGTGGCACATGCACCAATTCTTGATACACCACAAAGCTATGTCCAAAAAATAGGTGGTCGCCATGCCCTTCTCCGTGGTCGGCGATGATGATGACCATCGTGTTATCCAACGTGCCAGAATCTTCTAAATAGCGCAATAACCGCCCCAATTGGGCATCTTGATGGGCGACTTCTGCGGTATAAAATCCGTCTAAGACCGTTTGCTCAAAGGCACTCAATGGGTCAGATACGGGCGATGCCCAACGCGCGGCATCGGCATTAAATTGGCGCATAAACGCATACGCCTGCTTGTCATCCCAAATATCCCGCGCCACCTGTTTGATAACATCCTGTGGCGGACGATAGGGCGTGTGTGCGCCCATCAGATTCAGAAAGGTGAATAGCGGTTTGCGCTCATTATCGGCATGTTGGGCTTGCATATAGCCGATGAGGTCATCCACCGAATTTTGCGTGTGACCCTTATAATGAATACTGCGCGTCCAAATGGGCGTGAGAAGCGGGTGCAAAGATGTGCGGAATAAAAAGTCGGAATGGGCGAATGTATTGCTCACACGGGTGGCAAATTTCCCCCATGTACGCGAGACTGTCTGCCGAATTTGGCTTTTGCTCACATCCTGCGGACGATTCACCGCCGCACCGGCATAGTTATAAAATTCATCAAAACCGCGTGTGAGTCCTGTGTCCAACACACCTACGAGTGGATTATTACAAAATCCGATGGTTTTATACCCACCCACCTGCAAAATTTCTGCGAGGGTGGGGTAACTCCCCGATAAACGGTGATTGGCTTGTGTGACCTGATGCGTGCTAGGATATACCCCTGTAAACATCGAGGCGTGCGAGGGAACAGTCCATTGGGCGGGGGAAACTGCACGGTCAAACAGGGTTGCGCCTTCTGCAAACGCATCTAATGCGGGTGTGATAGTGGGTATGCCACCATAGGCAGAAACGCGGTCACGGCGCAGGGTATCTAATATAATGAGTAAAATATCGGGTGATTGATTGGGCATGAGGGTCTTTCGTTTATATCCGTCATTTTTCGCAATCCTTAGCATAGCACTATCTGATGGATGTGAAAAGAGAGTTTATTGGTTTGGTACAAAAATAATGCTATACTAGATAGCACAGACGTTCATTAAAGTGAGGCGAAAATGGCAAAGACACGCTCAAAATTTGTGTGTAGCAATTGTGGCAAGCAAACGACCAGTTTTATGGGACGTTGCCCCAATTGTGGCGAATATAACACCATGCAAGAGGTCATCGAAGAGGTCAAAAAAGCGGGCGCTGTGAAACAAAATAGGCAGACAGTCGGCACGATGCGCTCAAAACCACAACGCCTGCGCGAGACCGATATGACCGAAGAAGAACGCCTTTTTGTGCCTGTGGCAGAATTTAACCGTGTCATGGGTGGTGGCATTGTCCCAGGGAGCATCACCCTCATCGGCGGGGAACCCGGTATCGGCAAAAGTACGTTGTTACTACAAGTATCGGCATCACTCGCCAACGAAACAGGGACGGTACTCTATGTCAGTGGCGAAGAATCTGCCAGACAAATCAAAATGCGTGCAGACCGTTTATCGCTCACTGCCGAAGATTTATTTTTGCTCACAGAGACCAATCTAAACACGATTTTGGAGCATGTGAAAAGTGTGAATCCGATAATTCTCATCATAGACTCCATCCAAACCGTATATGCAGAAGAACTCGATTCTTCCCCTGGGTTAGTCAGTCAAGTGCGTGAATGTGCATCACGGCTTCAGGCATTGGCAAAATCCAGTGGCATCAGCGTGTTTTTAGTGGGGCATGTGACCAAAGAAGGCAGTATCGCGGGTCCAAAAGTGCTAGAACACATTGTAGACACCGTGTTGTATCTGGAAGGCGACCCATTCCAAGCCTTTCGCTTATTGCGGAGTGTGAAAAATCGGTTTGGCGCGACCAGTGAGGTCGGTGTATTTGAAATGCAAGGCGCGGGCATGGTCGAAGTCCCCAATCCGTCAGAGGTATTTTTGGCGGAGCGCGTGGTCAATGCACCGGGGTCTGCCATCGCCGTCACAATGGAAGGCACGCGCCCGTTGGTGGTCGAAGTGCAAGCACTCACCAGCCCAACATCGTTTGGTAATGCCCGTAGGACACCCAATGGTGTAGATTTGAACCGCTTATTGCTCATTAGTGCGGTGATGACCAAGCGGGCGGGCTTGCGCTTGAACGAACAAGACATTTTTGTGAATGTGGTCGGTGGATTGCGTGTGGATGAACCCGCATCCGATTTGGCGATGGCTATGGCGCTCGCCTCTAGCTATACTGACAAACCCCTCCCCGCCGATATTGTGATGATAGGCGAAATCGGGTTGAGTGGCGAGGTGCGTGCCGTGAGCCAATTGGCGTTACGGCTCAACGAAGCCTCAAAAATCGGCTTCAAACGGGCGCTCATCCCCCGTTCACGGCGCAATGTGGATGGATTGCCCAAAGGCATCGAATTATTGCCCGTCCGCAATGTGCTAGAGGCGATGAATTTGGTATTGCCGAAATAATGCCGATATGCTAAGGGTAATCGCATCAAAATAGGTTTAACCATATTTTATTTTTTGTGGCTGACATACGAGCCTAAAGGCTCTAGTAC
>ENA-ORBV01009547-ORBV01009547.1-microbial-mat-metagenome-genome-assembly--contig:-NODE-9547-length-15857-cov-5.008175_pt1 | contig 15857 bp, 6 predicted proteins | sample MGYA00237777_ERZ505514 | MGnify/ENA primary metagenome ERZ505514 (study PRJEB26160, sample SAMN06269048) | microbial mat metagenome | isolation source: Oligotrophic lake microbial mat | place... | reverse complement strand
GCAATGTAGTGGGTCCCCGTGCCATCGCAAGTCCAGCCATCCATGATAATGGTGAAACGTCCAACGCGGCGCAGTTCTTCAGCGATTGGCTTCATGGTTTCATTGGCAGTACCAAGAATTAACTTCCTCAACGTCTTGACTGACATTGGCTTGTGCTTAAACATATCTTTGGTAAGTTTGTTTTCAACCTCCAACAATGGTTGATTCCGATTGGCAATCCACTTGATCCAATTGTAGCTTGACTCTTCCTTTTGGTTGTTGGTAAAGAAGGTCCGAAGTGTCTTGGTTTCGACTGTGCCTGGATTGCCATCAGGCTGGAAATGGTGACCGGCAGCATGCAAGTGTTGCATGAATTTCTCTTCCATGTTCTCACCATAGCAAAGCTTTGCATGAGCCGCGAGGTTTGTGTATCCTTTTGGACTTTTCTTGACTTGTTTGCAGCGGCGGCACTGATAGTCGCCCTCACAATCCAACACTTGCGAGAACAAGTACTCGGTGATTTGCTTGCCTGATAGCTTCATCTTGGAAATAATTTTGTGTCAACATCATGCTTGAAAACAAGCGTTCCTAGTTTTGCTTTGCATAATCTAGTTTGTTTCTTACAGAAAAGAAAAGTGATCTGCTTTCTGTTTCTTGCACCGCGTGCACCCCCATTGAACGGCCCGCCTTTTAGTGCTATGTAAATTGGCTTTGTTGGAGGGAACGAGTAGAAAAGAGCGGCATTCTCCATCATCTTGATGTAGATATCAACAGCATGGAATATCAAAGTAGCAGTGCGTTTGACAGATCTTTAGCGTGTAATGCTGCGTGTCAGTTGACACCAAGAGAAATTTATCGCTGAAAGCAAGTCGGCTAGCGTTGACTGCTTAATTACGGTAAAGTATGCCGTATGTGGGAATATTCTTACATATTCTCCGAAGAAATAGATATACGGCTGGCGCGAGTAATTACGGATAGATACACGTCGGCAGTATTAGTGGGTATTGAATATATACGTGGATGGACATAGTTAATAAAATTTAAATACATATTTCCCTACGTCTGAGCTAGCTACTAGCTAACCAAGTATCTGCAACAAAGAGCAATCACAATGGCGGACGATGACGAGACCAAAAAGGAGGAGGAAACCAAGGTGGATGGAGAGAAAAGTGCCGAGACCGCGAAGGAGACAAAGCCGGTGGACCGCCGCACAGGAGCCATGCCTGATCCAATGAGTTTGATGGGTTCCGATGAAAAGGTAGAGCTTCCTGAGGTGGAACAACTGGGCACCATCACATTGGAGACACTGAACGCTTATGACTGCAACAATCCGGAGAGACGGCTTATGTCATTATTTGGCGATGTATATGACGTAACACCCGCAGTCAAAAAGTATGGCCCTGATGGAGCCTACGCAGAATTTGCCGGCCACGATATCACGCTGACACTGGGAGCAGGACAAATGGGGGACAAGTGGCTAGATAAATTTATGAAATTTGATGAAAAATGGAAAGAAGGAGCAGAAAAATGGATCGACTATTACGAAACGAAATATCCCAAATGCGGTCGATTGGATAAGTGGGACGATGGCATGGACTCTTGGCCTGAACCAACCCCAGAAGAGAGAGAAGCTCTCAATGCAGAATGCATCATTCTTTAGTTGGTTTTGGTTTGCACCTGGATTCGATTCTTGTGTTCTCGGTCCGGAGGGGCAGACTGCTTGGCGTGTTGCCGGTCACAGTATGGTACATACGTGTATTGGCAAATTCTAGCTACTGCCTACGCACCGCCAGAGGATATAGTATTGAATTGAGGTGAGGTGCGGACAACCAACCATGCCATTGATTTCATAAGGTTACCTATACATGCGCGATTGAATTAAAGTAATAAGCTCTGGCTCCGGTCGACGGAACATTTAGGTGTTTCTTTCAGTTGATTACTCCTCCCCCGGCCGTCCAAGTGGGCTGGGCTTAAATTTTTAAAGTAAAAGTCTCATATCCAAGAAAACTATGTCAGCCAGCAAATCCTCAACGTTTGAACCACCTAGGAGACACAATTTGCAGAAGTGGAACCAGGCTGGCCCAGACAGTTCAGGTGTAATAATGCCACTTGCCCTCAGATGCCCCCAAATACTAAGTACCGCTAGAGTAGGCCGCAATAATTATTGTTCTCCGAGTCTTGTCTAGATTCTGGTTGCTATTGTTTCAGACTTTCTCTCTGTTACATGCAGTGATTCTGGGTGTGGTTTGCTGCTATACCCGCCAACTGTAGGATACTTATTTTGTCAATGGAAACTTTGTCTAATCCACAGAACGTCGGATGGTCAATCAGTTCTTGTTACAGTGTGGTCAGTAAGTTAGATAGCTAGCTACTCTAGCTAGCTAGCAGTTACAGTAGTCAGTTAGCTACTAGCTATCTACAAGCTACCTACTGGAGATAGCTTAGTAGTCCAGTTTCAAAAATGCAGGCCGCACAAACTACAGTACTAGAACTACTCCGAGTACTCGGCAGCTTCTTGACCAGTGGTCAACCCAAGAGAATTAGTGCTACAAGTACTGTCGCGCTCCTCGTCACCGCAGTCGATTTACAACCAAGGATCGATAGGTACTAGTATCATGACCGAAGCAACGGTTGCCAAACTGAGGGAAGTCAATCTAACGGCCAGCTAACGTCTTTAACGAAAAGACATGTTTTAACATGGTTTGAAAGTAATTTTGGAGGTAATTTCTTGTGAAGATTATGAAGTATGTTCTACCTAAGAAATCCAAGTCTTTCTCTGACCGTGCATAGGAGGACAGGTTTTTTCTTTTACTGTCTGATATCAATGAGAACTTTCAAGTATAAGGATCGGTCATCACGTCAACCGTTCTGACAACGTACGGCCTGACCTACCTTCCGTATGGCTCGTCGCTCCCAGTTTGAAGATTGAGAAAGACCGGTTTGTTGCCGTGCATGACGCTGGACACGCACTCGCTACATGCCTACTTTGTAAGGTCAATAAGCAAGATGGCAGGCATCGCAGCTGCCACCCTTGCTTTTCCACTCTCTACTAATAACCACTACCGCTAAGTATTAGTACGTACTGTATTGTACTCGTAGTGCGTACCGTACCGAAAGGCTACATTACAAGTACAGGCTTGTACCAGCAGCAGGTAACAACCAATAGCATCATCATCGTCAAATTAGCAAACCCAGGCGAAGAGTTAAGCCGGGATCATTAGCTAGCTATTAGGCGCTTCAAAGGTTGCCAAAAGCGAAGGCGGAGTCTTCATCCCTTCATTCGTCTGTTAGGCTTTAGAAAGAAAGAGAGGTATCGATCGCCTCTTTGCTGTACTTTTACCTACCTAGTCTATCGTAGTGATTGTATCCTGTGCCTCGGCACAAAAGGAATCGGTCATTCAGCCGCGGTGTCTAGACAAGGCGACTATATACAAGATTGGATGGGTGAACTGCGCTACTATCCCATTATACGAACCCTACTAGAAAACCTATAGATAGATAGCCTTTGTACTTTTGGTTTTCGAGCAACGCAGCAACATACACAAACAAACACGATCCATACAAGATGATGGAAGCAGCGCAAGCAGCGGCGGAGGCTGCAATGAAAGAGGCGATGGAACAAGAGCAACAAGAACGAGACCAACACCGGCGGCATCAACAGCTGCTGGAGCAGCAGTACATGCAAGACATGCTGGAGGATGATAGTGAACAGATGGATCCGCATACTGCCGCCGCGGCAGCCGCGGCGATGCATCATGCCGAGTTACAGCAGCAGCAGCAACAACAACAGGTGCTGGATTCCGAAGAGATGCAGTTGATTCAAATGCTGGAGATGCAAGGAGGTCAAATTGATGTGGAACTTTTAGAGGAAATATTGGCGCGGGGCGGCGGCTCGGCAGAGGTACAACAGGCACTCTTACAGATGTTGGCACAGCAAGAGCAAGAACAACAGATGGCGGAGGCTGCAAGGCACGCTAGACCCGAGGAACATTACCTGACCATAGCCCAAAACGGTACGTCTGGTTCGTTTTGATGTAGTTGCGTTATGTTATGTTTGAGATTAGGACATGGAATTCGACTAGGAAGTAGAGGGCGGAAGAGCAAAAGCTTTGTTTGTGTCTGCCTGGTCACGATCGGCAGTGCCGTCAATGTGTTGCGTGTGCAATAGGGTGTTATCTTGGAGTGCCCGCCTAGCTATCACAGATCATTCTTCTAGTTTGCAAGGTGGAAGAAGCACCGCGAGTTAGATTGCGGATGCCGGCGTCTTGCTTTGTCTTCTGTTTTGCACTTCCTTCCACATCTAACCCATCTCTCGCGTGAATCTTTGTCGGTTCATTCCAGGCACTATATTAGAAGCAACAAAGATGGCAACTGGGTTTCCGCCCGATTCTCTTCTGATGACTTCTGCGTAAGTTGATCTTGAGCTCGAGGAGCGAAGCTATCTCTGCTCTTTGGCGGTCTTACTAACTTTTCCATCATCCCAATTGCTTCCAACAAATTGCAGATACGACGACGTTTACGACGAAGATCTTCCCGGTCTACTGTGTGTCAAATCCAAATTCTGGGATCAGGGCGTCGGCGACGTAATGGCGTTTATTCGTAGGCGAACGGTCGAAGGAGAGTGGATCTTGCTAGAATCAAAGGCTGTATCCTACGTCTCGCAACCGGTTCCAGGGATAATATTGCACGAGAGCATGGTCGAGGACGAAGCGACGATGATGGCATATGAGCTAAACCGAATTACTCGGATAACTGCTATTGTCGTGCAAGCCGTTGAAGCCGCGAAACTTAGTGCCACGCGAACGGGGGAAGCAACTGTCGCCAGCATGGAGCAAGGCACAAACCAAGAAGAAGAGGGCGATCCCGAGACAAGGCAATTGCTGGAGCAGATTAGGCGAAATAGTGGCCAGTCGTCGATTGAACAAGAAATGCTAGAAAAAATCGCGCAGCAGCTTGGGCCTTCCACCGATAGACGAGAGAAGTCCGACGGAAAGAAGGAGGCGTTCGATCCATTCTCAATGATGGAAGCTGTCAGAGAAGGAATACGATTGGATTTGGGTTTGACTCAATTGACGAAATCAGAAATGAAATTGATTGCTGTCGTTTTGACCGGGAAACTTTCAGTCGAAGAAGTTTGCCCCCTTGTACTGGCTGCAATACGAAGTGGCCAACCTCTTGAGCATGCTCTGGACATCTTAACTTCTGACCGCCGTGGCCAGGCTGCAGGGCAGCCTGCTAGTCGTCTGGATGCATTGTTCGCAGAAGATCCGGCTCTGAAACCCCTCCCTCCTGCTATATCTGTCGTTAATCTCTCCTATACATATATCGGCAATCGAGGTATTGAGATGCTAGCTGACGTCATAACCGCCGACCGTTCCACGCTCAAAACCCTGGATGTCAGTTTCTGTGGAATTGAAGAAAAAGGTTTCATTACCCTGGCGAAGGCTTTGCAGAAGAGGAAACGAAAGGGCGTCCGGTCGCTGAAAGGTCTGCTTCTCTCAGGAAATTATATCTCGAATAGGTCAGCGACTGAGCTTGGGATGGCCCTTTCTCCTGTGACTACGAGGCCGCGGGTTCGTCGGAGGACCTACAGCAGGGGTGGAACTAAAGGAGGTAACGAGACAGATGACGAAGAGGAATCCGGCGACGACTCTGACGAGGATGCAGACTTTGATTCTCCAGGGAAGGCCAAAAAAGCTAGCGGTGCTGAGAGTGGGGACGACGACGAAGAAGTCATTACTGCTAACACGGGCAAAGGCCAGGGCCTTGAATTGCTTCACCTCAGTTCTACCTCTCTCAGCCCCGACGCAATGAAATATCTGCTTACTCGGCTAGGTGCTCTTTGCCCTATTCAAGAGCTTAATCTATCTTCCAATAAGCTCGGCCCCGAAGGCACTGATGTTCTGGTCGAGTTTTTACAGGGGAGCAGCAAGGCACCATCGAAACGGCCAGGTATGTCGGCCCCTCAGGCGGTGATGCCTCACCTCGATAGGTTAGACCTGTCAAATAATAATTTGGGAGACGATGGCTGCAACAAGCTAACCCGTGCAATCGCCAAGAGAACGAAGTCAAACTTTGTTGAGCTAAAGCTGTCGCTCAACGACATTACTGGCAGTGGTATCGAGACGATGATGAACAAACTTCTGCAACACAACCTTGTGAGTCTTTCTCTGGACAAGAATTCCATTGGAGACCAGGGATGCCAGCTTGTCGCTGCTTCGCTTCAAAGTATGAAATCTCTTTGTCGATTGAATTTGGGTTTCAACCAGATTGGAAGCAGAGGAATAGGTAGCTTGATGAGGAGTCTTGTTGCGTGCGAGTCAATTACCTATCTCGAGCTATCGGGAAACGTGCTGAAGATTTCGGGCGCAGTTGCACTGGCGTTCACACTGGCACAACACCCTCGTCTGGAGGAGCTCGATCTGGATGACTGCTGTCTCGGACAAGCCGCTCAGTGTCACATTGTCGCCGGCATCATTTCCAACAGATGGGTCCCCATGAAGCGTTTGAATGGATTTGCAGTGGGTCCTCCCATGGTGGAGATTGGTTCACTGGACGAATACGCGCAGGGCTTGAGCAACGAAGAGTGCTTCAGAATAAGGAAAGATGAGCAAATGAAAACGATTTTACAATGGATGGAAAGTAACCGTGCCGCGAAGATGAAGGGAGCAAACCTGAATCCAAATGTCGCCGATACCAGCAATTTTTTAACTCCCGATTATGTCTCTAGCATCAATGAGGTACATGGAGCGCCGTCGCAGAACGCATACCTCCGTTTGCTCGGATGGCTGAGTCGCATTCCTTTCGATGAGGACGAGCTATCCTCGCTTCAAAAATATTTTTACGATGTTGACACAGGGGACGGCGACAAAGAAGGCTATGTGAATCTAAAGCTTCGTGGGGATTTGCTAGCTGCGTTGGACAGTGATGTTGCGCACGAAATTCGAGATGAAATCCCTGTGTTTGAAGGATGCATTATTGGCTCTGTCGGCTTAGATCTCCACGAAGCGGGGTGCGTCAGAAGAGATAGCTCCTGGAGCGCTCTGCGGGGAGACTTTACGGAAAAAATGCCCGCTCTTAAAATGGAAGGCGACGACGACGACGACGACCATACGAATTCAATGGACGACACCAAGACATCTCAGGATGATGATAAAAATTACTCCAGAAGAAATTCTGACGGCAAGAAATCGCCGAGCTCGCAGTCGATGAATTCCATTCAAAGTGGGTCCTCCAACTATAATAGCGGATCCGACATCTCGCTCTCGTCGAGGCGGGAACGTCGTGGTCACAAGAAAGCCCGAATTACTATGTTCCCCATGTTTAAAGCAAAGCTTGAAGAGCTCAAGGCTACAGCGGCAGAAATGATTGAGCTGGAGGAGGATCCTGACCAACAGGAAGTTATTTTGACCCAGTATGCGGAGGCATCCCTCACCATTCTGCGACAACTTCGGTATCACTGTATGAACAGCGGTCTAGACGGTTGGAGGCACGGCGGCTTGAAGCGCAAGGTGCTGATTGTCGACGACAGTAACGTGACCAGAAAGCTCGTGTCCCGCGCATTTGAGAAGGCAAACTTCATTGTTGACACTGCAGCCAATGGTGCTGAGGGCGTTGAAAAACTCAAACAATCCATTTACGATATTGCTTTCATGGACATTGATATGCCTGTCATGAATGGTTTCGAAGCGACGAAGAAACTCCGGCAATGGGAAGATAGATTTCGTCCTGGTGCTAGACAGCCCATCTGTGCTCTTACGGCGGCTTATGTGGACGACTTTGAACGAAGCCAGTTAATGAAATTCAAGGAAGCAGGACTGGACGTTATGGAAAGTAAGCCGTGCAATATTCCTCGGTTGTTTAAGGTGGTGGATGACGTGTCTCCGATGTTTTCGGACCTGACGATTAGCATCCAACATGGCTAGATGAATAAGTTGAGGTGTTTTGTAATATAGTATAATTAGGACATTTTGTTCTGTTTCATCTTGTTGAGTAGTCATGTATGTAGAATTTCCCATCTATCGGAGAATTGCTTGCATGTTTGCGCTTTTGATAAAATTAATGTGCTTCGCTCTAACGATATACCGGTGCTGTACCTGCTGACGGCGTAAGACCTTTAGTCGTCGCCACCTTCATCTTCCGACCACTCCTCTTCGCACTCCTCGTCTTCGTCTTCATCCGAGGAGTCGCCCACACAGAAAAATTCCCCACATGTTATGGTGCGCCGAGACACAACAGCACTTGTCCCATCATCAAGCTCCACAACTTCGCAGTTTGGGTTGTCCTTGGACCTGTGCAATTCACATTCTGGCATGTCTTTTTCGGTGAATATTATGGTCCCAGCTTCAATTTCCGTTCGCGCATAAAGACCGTCGACATTGGTCATGCAACCATTCTTGTCCTGTTCATCTGCTTTCTTTGTATCAGGTGAAGCTGCTGTTGTGCTCTCCTCCTTTTGATGCGCTTCGCTTTCCACGCGAAAGTCTCTTGCATACGAGACAGAAGGGTTGTCTTGATGAGGTATGATGGTTCGGTGGAACCAAAGCCGTGTGTTGATAACCAGCACTTCTCCTTCGTCGCAGACGACATGCACTTTTGTGGATTCGTCCCATTCTTCCAATTGTTTTGGTTGCTGTTTTGGTTGTTGTTTCCAATGTCGCAGTAAATCACAAGATGGCGATATGAACCATTCTTTCCTGCCAGATAGCTGATAATGCCATGTCCCATCGTGGCTGACAGAATCGGTGTGAAGGCCACGACCTTCCAATGGTGATCTATCATTAGGAACATTATTATCATTGCCACTGCCACTCTTCTTATTACCATCTGAAGTAGCAGAGGCAACATGGCAAGTGTTGTTGCGCCCAAAGAAAACCCAGAGGCAAGGTTCGTACACCCATTTCTCATCGATGGGGCCCAAGTTTGGCAGTGGTAGTTTTTGCAGCGTTGTTTGAAAGGCGTCCTTATCCTTCTGAACCAAAAAGCTACAATATGCTTTCATATTTTTAAGTTCTGGAGCCAAGAAATTTTCCGATTGAATGCCAGTAGTAGGAGTGTCCTTTTCTTCACGTTGGCCATTATTTGTTTCGTGGTTTTCAATACACCAGGATTCCTTGTCGCTTGTGCTAAGTGCTTGGTAGATGGATCCAATATCCGTCCAAGAAAACGATGATGATGAATCGATATTTTCGCTCTTGTACTGGTTGCCCCCTTCTGTTCCGACTTTGAAATGAACTGCTTGGTACATGTTGTAAGTCTCTAGAAATTCTTGTGGGGATATTGTCTTGAGACGGTCCATGGTAAAGGTTGGAATCGAGGGTTCTGATTCTATTTGTCCACCATGGCAGTTGGTCTCTTTATCCTTTTCGAGCTGGGCTTTTGGGGGCCAAACCCGAGGACGTTTGGAGAGTGGTTCCTTCGAATCGTTCTCCATTTTGTCAAATGTTTGGTGTTCTCTTTGACAGTGGACTCTGTATATCTCACGGTACAATACTAGTCAAGCCAAAATCTTGAACCATCCAGTTGGTTATAAACTTCTTGTTCTTGGCTCTCCCTGGTAATTTGTTGTTGTGGTATTCTCGTTGTGGTATTCTCGTAGACAACAACAACCTAGCTACTAGCTACTCTGGAAACAAGTAGCTATTCGAGCATGCAATGAGCTTATGGAATACTACGACTATCGGAACAGTGCAACTGGAACTGGTGGTTGGCAAAAGCGAGCGAAATCAATGAATGATTCAAAATCTTTCTCGATAATTGACATTTTCCGAGGAGCAAATGTGCGCACTCACAATAATTTTTCGCAACAATTTTCTTCACCAGAAATCATCATAAATAATTATTAGACACAATGACGGACAACCATACTAATACGCCCCCCAGGGTTCATAGCCCACTTTACGATGCTTCTCCGCGGCGCGTCTATCAAGAAAACGAAGACTACCAGAATACTCCCGATGCAAGTGTACCGCTAGCACAAGAAGAATGCAGAAAACAAGGCCGTTCGGAACGTGCGATCGATTGGTTCCAGCGATGTCAAGAAAAGCAAGTCCAAGAACGACGGAGTGTGGATTTGCCGCCGGAAACTCCAGCTGCCGCTGCCTGGGCTTTTTTTCGGGGAAAGAGTGTCCATGGTGGAACGGGGATTGGTTTTGTCGATGAATGCATTACCCGGCGACAACAACGACAACGAGGTAGTACACGCCCCAACCAATTACCTGCCATGGAAATTCGAGATTCGGCTGCCAGTCGCAATGAGGGAGGAACAGGCAAGACACGGACCATTGTGTCCTTGGCGGCGAAATTTGTCGTGTCCACGCGAGAATCTCTCTTTTTGTCTCATCAGAATCATACAACAGCAACAACAAGTCCTGGCAGTAGTCATCGCACACCTCCATTGTCCGTGTCGCAATTATTATCCATGCCGCGCGTCATTGTGCTGGATTCGAATTTGGATGTTACGTCGCTCTTAATCGCCAATAGTGTATCGTCGTCATTGCTTCGTGATCAGCAAGATCCTACGACAACCGACATGGCTATGCTAGATCAAGATATGATATCCTGTTTGAGTCGCATTCATGTCGCCCATGTGGAGGAAGCAACCGACTGGATCCCTGTTTTGGAATCGATTCGATGCCAATTATTGCCCGACATGGAGACGACCATCCATTCTTCTACACGACAAGAAGAAACAGATTTTCCAACCTTGTTGCTGTGGGATGGATTCTTGTCCGAGCCAGGACTGACAGAAGGCAGCCAAAAAGAAATTACACGGCAACTCGCACTTTTGCTAAAGGATTGCAACATTGGACTGATTTACACTACTTCTTATATAGGCTTTGATGTCCGGATTTTGGAGGGCCACAACGCCAATGGCAATCCATTTTTTAACAGTACAGATCCAAACATGACGGCGACCGCCAGCACTTATTATGGTGTAGGAGGAGGAGAAGGACCTCTAGCTTCCACAGTTGAGTTAGAACACAATGACAGTACACAGACACGGCATGATTTTATGGCAACGATATTGCCAGGACGAAGCCAGTACCAGATACCCTATTCTCTATCGTCAGCGGGGGTACTGCGATGATTGACGACGGGAACGTGACAATACATTTTTTTTTAAAAGGGAAATCGTGAAAAGTCAAGGTAGTGTTTTTAAATTTGATACTAGCTAGAGCATGGGTGTTGGGTACTGGTAGTTCCGACATGGCACCATCACTGCATCAACATTTTTTTGAAAATCAGGAGACAAACGTAATACGTGCTCAAACTAATTCATAATAGGGGGGCAATCTGCATTTGCAATTTATTCAATATTAATTTTCAAGAATTGCACAAACTTGTGGATGCCTAAACAATGGGCGGAAAGACCACTTTACTGTTCTCATGTACCTGTAGTCACTTAAAATCATGTTGATGATTCCGTCTAGCAACCTTGATTGCGAATTCAAATGTGATAAATATAAAAATGTGTTTATGAAGAATCGGCAGTAACGAAATAGCAGAATGCCCTTGCCCTTGCCCTGGTGTCTACTGTATAGTCATGCAAAGCAGGGCACTACCATACACATAATTGTTTGGGTCTAACGTTCATCCTTAGACAAAAAAAATGCACAAGCTGCTCAACACACAATAATAAGTGCCGGGCTGTTCATACACATGATCCCACGTTCTTAGATGCAGAATCCCCCCAAGCAAGATGTTGCTCTTCATTCCTGCTTAAACCAAGCTGTGACTCCTCAAGGTCAAACTTCTTCAGCTACTCACTGTAGCACTCTGCTCGTAGACAAGCAACAGCGGCTACTAAAATACTTACAGTAGATGATCTCTGAGCACCAAGTTGTTGGTTGGTGAGATTTTCATCCATCAGTGTGACACCATTGTATGTGCAGACTGATGGGTCCAAATTTGGATAGAGACAGTGCCGCAGAGACACATAGGTGATAGGGTAGAGGATGTTTGGATGTTTGGAGGAGTGACCCCCAAAATGAAAACATTTCTCTCTGCTGATAAAATTCTTTTACTTCATTGAGACGATGTCAAAAGATTTCCTGGTCTCTCTATGCACTTGACCATCACATTGGTCTCTACATTCTTTTGCTGGATGCCAGAAACAATTTTGCTGTTTTGATTGTTTCCTTGCTCCATTCTCCTTATCTTTTGGCGGGGGCTCACCGACTTTGTTTTCAACAGAAAAGCTTATGTTTATCACATCAACAAAATAGCAAAGCTTGCTACATGAGTAACAACAAGAAGCTAGCAAAGTGTCAAGACTATGCCCAGAGTGCTAATCAGCAATGCAGCACATGCACCATGAAAAAAGAATGAAGGCTTCAGTCATCCCAATCCAATCATTGCCGTGTCATGCCTCATCCCACCACTAACTGTTTTCCAAGGGTCTACAACCAGACCTTACTAGCATTGCTGCACTGTAATCCACTGTGGCCATACTTATCCAGGGACTTGGCCTTCTCAAGGAGTCTGTTGACAGTCTGAAGCTTCATGGCCAAAAAAGACATGTGCATCTCACTGGGGGCAAATTAGATGGCTTGGCAGGCACATTCGTGACTCACTCGTTCCTCAGTCGCGCAAAAAACTGAGGCGATCTTGTTTTACGTAATAGTATTGATGGCTCACCTTTTTTCAAAAGATTTGTAATCCTGTGTGGCCATGGCGTCCAGTCTCAGTATATATATGGTGCAGGGTTACTGTTGAGAAGGTAGCAACAATTGGAACATCGAACATGGCGATAGTGACATTTGTACTTTTGTTGCTGGTTTGTCTAGTCGTCCCTAGCCAAGGCTTGTTGGGTCAAGAATCGTTAAGAGTCCTACGTCCCACTGCAATAATACCCGGCAGGCCACATCTCCCTATTGGAGAATTGAGATATCCCTTTCCACCAGCATTTAATCTTGAAACGTCCAGAAAGATACCGCAAGTCTCTTTGAGGCCTCCTCTGATGGACATAGTCGAAGCATCATCCTCACAACTCCTCGTTGACGGCTCCTCGCACTACCTTGTACGAATCGTCTTTTTGAGAGCTCTAGCGTTTGTTTATTTCGTGGCATTTTTGGTGGCATACCACCAACGGCATCACACCTGCTCGATTCATGCTCCAAGAAGCCAAGGATAGAGCAAAGACCAAAAGGGAACGTCGCGAAGCATGGGTACGAGAATTTTTTGGTCCCGACCAACAAAGACGAGACCAAGATGATCCCAGCCAGAAACGTTGGTTCAGCAGTGTCAAGAATCAGGCGAAAATAATGCAATTGTGGATACGTAGAAACCCAAAGTACCAAAGGGCGAGAGAGGTGCTCTGGGATCGCGCCGATCTCTTGGATCGACCGATCACAACACTTTTGTGGTTGGCCCCTGATTTTCGCAAGCTCGATTCGTGGCTTGACGGCATTGCTTGTACTGGGTTGGCCTTGTCCAGTCTAGTATTCATCCTTGGCTCCGCCAATGTACCGGTGCTTTTGACGCTATGGATTTGTCAGAGATCCATAATGGCCGTGGGAGGTTTATGGTATGGGTATGGGTGGGAAGCACAAATTGCAGAGCTGGGGTTTCATGCGCTGTTCTTGGTCCCTTTGTGGTCGCTCCATCCTATCCCCAATATGCCAACGCCAGGGATTGTGATGTGGATGATTCGTTGGTATCTATTCCGCATCATGATGGGCGCTGGATTAATCAAAATCAAGAGTAACGATAAGAAATGGAAACTCACGCATCTTTCTGCCATGGATTATTTTTACGAGACGCAACCTGTGCCCAATCTGCTGACAAGAACCATGCACTTCATGCCGAAGGCATGGCACAAATTCGAAGTTCTCTCTAATCATTTTGTGGAATTGGTGGCACCGATCTTTTTGATTCTACCAGGTCTGCCCCGACGATGGCTCCGAGCTGCCGGTCTCACGCAAATGACATTTCAAGCCATTCTCATCTCGACGGGGAACCTGAGTTTCTTGAACTGGCTGACCATGGTACCAGCCATCTTCTGTTTTGATGACGCATCTTTACAGGGTCTATTCTCAGCGAAACGAGTAACGGAGGCCTCCGTCGCATCTCTTAGCTACCACCCCACTGTGGCACGAAGCGTTATATCTCTTCTCTTTGGTGTCCTTGTAATGTGGCTGAGCATCCCGGTGGTGAAAAATTTGCTTTCCAAGCGACAACAAATGAATGCATCCTTTGATCCTCTTCGTTTGATCAATTCCTATGGAGCCTTTGGAACTGTGGGTGAAGTTCGAAAGGAGTTGATTATCAAGTCCGCCGCCGATCCGAAAGGCGAGTGGAAGGAATATGAATTCAAAGTCAAGCCTGGGCCCGTAGAACGAGGGCCTCGCTGGATAACTCCGTACCATTATCGGCTAGATTGGCAAATTTGGATTGCTGCCCTTTCTCCTAAAATCGGGCCTTGGGTTCTTCGATTTCTGCTCAAGTTACTGAAGGGAGACAAGGGTGTATTGAACCTTCTAGATCATGACCCATGGGAAGGCGAACCAGACAAACCAAAGCACATCAAGATAGAGCAATATCGTTACCGCTTCAAAAAGCCCGAGCGTCTTTGGGGAAAAGGACCCTTCTGGGAAAGAGAGCTGATCAAGCAAGTCTACCCCCAGCAAGGAAGTGCAACAATCGACTCTTTAAAGACCGAGATTAAACAAGTGGATCCGGACAGGCCTGTTTGAGTATTGCCAAGAGCATCATCGCAACAATTTAAATTTTGCTGCGGCGCCAAAAGCAGAGCTCCCAATTGTGAGAATTTGCGGACCCATACCAGTACGAAATCAGTGCGACCAATAAGAGCTGTCATCAATGGAAGCATCTTGGATCGGTTTTGGGCTGCTGTATTTGTTTTCTTGTCCGGTATTGCCCCGTCTGCCCTTTCTTTCACTTTCATACGACATACTTTGGCAATCACTTTTGGAGTGCTTCAACCAGCTGTGAAAGCATTGGTGGTCACGACATCACGGGCGACGAGATTACTACTACTATGGCTGGCACGGAGTCGCCGACCGTTTCAGCATCTTCGTCGCCAACTTTCGTGTGGCGGTATTGACACGAAGAGGGGAGAGGCAAGAACGGTGTCCTGTAAATTGAGTTTTTCAAAGTCATCAGTTTCGGAATGCTTTGAGAGGGTGCTATTGTAAATGTCGATTGCACGCCGGATGTTCTCGACGACAAGGTAGAATGTTTGCGTTGGTTGGATAGAGACAGCGACAAAGGATTATTCATACTGTCTACGACTGGCATACTTATATGTACCAGTGCTTTTGATATCCGAAAATTATTTCTATAAAGTATCGATTTCAAAGCCCGAAATAGCAAAGAGATACTTTTCCGTCTTCAACAGAATATAGCTCATAATCGTCATCCATGTCGTCAAGGACAGATTCTAGCTCATAGACAGATGATGTAATCGCACTTCGGGATCTAGCAATAGCTTGATCCCGCGAGATGCCGTCGTCTTTTTTAAAATGTGGCACTGCAACTGGGTGCCTGTACTTACATTGATTGCCGTCCCTCTTTCTTTTTCGATTGGCGAAACGAAATGACAAGGCGCATTCCCACTTGTAAGCTCCTTCCTTCTGTGACATTGCCATATTGCTGGAGCTGGTCGCTTGGAGCTCTTGGCCGCATCAGGAAATGCAGATGAGATCGTCGTACTAGTACCACAAAACACCGCCGGTGAGAATCGATGTGAGAATTTCAGGCGGCAAACAAGCCACCAGAACGCACTCCACCGCCCTTGATATTTTCGCTTTATACTCGACACCTTGCTACAGTATGTTCAATTCAAATTATTCATAGACTTCATGCAGAGAGAATAGGTAATAGACTTGATAAGCAGAAACTAGCTACTTATTACT
>ENA-ORBV01009544-ORBV01009544.1-microbial-mat-metagenome-genome-assembly--contig:-NODE-9544-length-15861-cov-4.608971_pt1 | contig 15861 bp, 11 predicted proteins | sample MGYA00237777_ERZ505514 | MGnify/ENA primary metagenome ERZ505514 (study PRJEB26160, sample SAMN06269048) | microbial mat metagenome | isolation source: Oligotrophic lake microbial mat | place... | reverse complement strand
TACGAGATTCGCCTTAGTCTCGTGGGCTCGGAGATGTGTATAAGAGACAGGCACAGAAGGCAGCAACACCAGCACACAGAAGGAATGGAGAGGACACACAAGACTCTCTCTTTGAATTCATGTGGCAAAGAGCAATTGGATGGACTGCAGAAGTGTTGTCATCCCATTGCTGAGTTGCAAAGGATCAATCAGGCAGACGAGCCATGGGGGCCAATGGATGCTCTCACAAATGTGGAAGACTGTGAACTGAAGACTGTGACCCAGCTGCCACTGAAGATGCAGAAACTGATGAAGACAGCAGGGTCGAAATCAACAACAATGGCAGAAGTGCCTCCGTGCGCAGAGCCGGGGTGACACGATGAGCAGGAGCCGATCACGGTGTGACCCGCCGTGAATCCAAAGGCACCACCATGTCACAGCTGCTGGATGTCCATTCGTTTGTGCATGTGTCAATGAAGGCATGCTAAGCACATGCAGGAGAGCCATTGGCTTGAAGCTGACAGATTGAGTCAAGATGGCGTTTCATGACAAGCATGGGTGCTGTGGATGCGAATTCTAGCGTGGTTCTGTGCAGAGCTCCTGCTGACAAGGCTTGTCATCCATCCGGCTGCACCCCTCGGTCTAGCTAACCAAGCATGGTGGATGATGCAATTCAGCTAAAAGCTCCTGTCGACTGTCAGTGTGTCTATGTTGTGTGTTTGGGGTCTGTTAACGAGGATGGCAAGGCTCGCGGAGGCTAGCAGCATGAAGACAACAAGGAGCAAGTGGTTGCAGATGGTGTCTATGGTGTTGTTGTTGATGGGGTTCGCATTTGGGCTTGGTGGCGCAGGTTTCCTACTGGGAGGGTCTGTCATCCATCCGTCTTGTCGCCTTCTTTTTTGTTTTTCCATCCATCCATCCATTCCATAATCCTGCCCATGACGATGCTTCCGACGGACCACAACAGCAGCACATGAGATTAGGGAGTGGAGAACACTCCTACTTCGGGCGGCCAAGCGTCTCTCTGCAGGGAGATTTGTTGGGCACGGAGGCTTCTCATGATCGCTGGCTCTCGGACTGTGGGGGTCCCTTTTGGTTGGCGCACTGCATCTCTCCTGTTTGTGGATCGGGGCATGGATTGTGAATGGGGATGGCAATGGCATGGGATTGACATCAAGATGCGACAACCGTCTGCTCAAGCTTCGGTTTGAGGATGGGACGTCCCGCAAGGGAGGGCCCCATTCTTGGTGGACCCTTGAGGCTGTGTGTGTGTGTTTGGGCATTCATCGAGGCTGTGTTTGATGTGGGAACCTGTCAACAATCTCCTCTCATTGGAATGAATTACCAGACCATGGGCATGCCCTTGGCTCTGGCTCAGTGAACAGTGCAACTGATTGTTTAGGAGCAAACCCTGGCGAGACCCTTTGAACAGCACAGGCAAACCCTTGATGTTGGTTGACCCCAATTGGACCTTAATTGGCCAGTTGCCAAGCTCCACACATCATCCTTTGGGATGCTGTGTCCAACAGTGGACACTCTCCGTTAAACAAGAGAACGGATTGGTCAACATCCCTGTTGGACACTGGAGGGCAGAGTTTTATACTTATACTTATACTTATACCACAAATCAATACACAAATTTGTTTTTTGATTCACCTGTACTCCTGTTGCTGGCTTGGACGACTTTCAGTCAGCTGAGAGGCTAGCCAGGGACAGCTGAAGCTGGTCATAGCAAGCTCCTTTCGACGGAATGCCCCAACCCCTACCTAGTCTACACACCATAGCAGCGGGAGCAAAGCTTCCACTTGGGAAGATTTATGCACGCGAGCCAGCTTTGCCTGTTCTGTCCAAAATGAATCTTGCACAATTAAGAGAGCAGCACAGCTGACAGAACACTAGATCTATGCGTTGGTGGCACTGGTAACAAAATGGTAGCAGAACACTTGTCAGTGGCAGCAGCAGCTAAGATAGCAGTAGTGTTGGTACTGGCTTCTACTAGCAAGAACTAATTAAGTAGGTACAGTAGAGCTAGCTGCTAGTATATGATGACTGCAGCACTAGTAGTAGTCTACTACTAGTAGCTGAATTTTGTGACAGACTCAAAGACACCAGCAAATTGAAGCAGGTGAGAGAGACTGGCTGGTGTTGAATAGGGGTAGGGATAGAAATCAGTCAAGTGAGCAGAGCCGAGCAGCCGACCATGGCGACGCCGACAGCCAAGATCCATTCTTCTCAAACCGCCAGATAGCCAACGGGATTTCAGCTGATCAACAACCGCACCCGCTGCAGGTCACGAAACATCTGTACCCACTCCGTTTATTTTGGGCAGCACAACATCCACGGCACGCGCAAATGAAGCTAGCTTCAAAACAAGCCAAACAAGTGGGGGGCAAGCAAGCCATAATTAAGAAGGATGGTGTTAATGCAAGGGGAGAATTCGCTGATGAGATTCATTTTGTTGGAGAAATCGACTCCTCATCATGGCGGCTTCGTGATATGGCGCACCGAATAATTTATCACCGATATGGACCCGAAGGCGAAACTGTAGCTCCTCGCCAGTCAGCAGAAAACATGCACATGTCTGGGCAATTTGACTTGGAGACTGGGGTGGCAAGGATTCGTCGCGACAGAGCCGGTGTTGTACGAAGTGCGTTTGATGCGGCGGCTACAGCTGTCTTGGAAGCAGTGGAGAAAACTGTAGAACAGCATATGAAGAAGCAGCGACGAAAGTCATTGAATTTATTGCAGCAAGATGATCTTCCTCAATTTCTCACACAATGGGCGAGGCTGGAAGAGATGCGTCTGATCAGTATGGAACGAGCTCTCAATAACAAGGACGACTATGCGAAGCGACCTTTGCCGCCAGACGTTGTTGGCAAAAGGAGGGGCAGACGGCCAAAGGATGCTAGTGCAATGGATACTGCAACCACTGCTCCTGCCTCCTCTAGTGAACCGCCGGAAACCTCTGCACCAGCAGCTGCTACGCCAGCTCCTACGCCAGCTGCCACACCTCCGGCCACAAAGGTAGAAAAGGAAGACAGCAATATCACCAAGAACAACAATAGCAATGTGGAAAAAAAAGTTGCTTCTGCTGCGAAGAAAAAAGAAAAAGAACCGCCCAAATTTACCAGAAATACTCCAGCTAGTTCCGCTGTGGCTTTAGACAGCAGAATGCAGAATGTTCGTGCGATCTTGTGCACAGCTGGCAATGTCAACTTCGAAGCCTTGACACCTCCCTTGTCTGGATTAGATATCGAAAATGTAACTGACATCCCACAGAACCCGACGAAACAGGGAGAAACGTCATCCAGTGCCATCAACATGGGCTCCGTTGTCGTTGAAGCACAAACTTTGGGACAGAGAGCCATTTCGGTTGGCGTCAATGCTTCTCGGCGAGCTAAACAACGCTTCGAATATCGTAAAGACAATATTCGGTTTGATCCAACACGTCAAAGGAAGGATTTTTTTCGCATGAAAAGTCCCTTTGCGTGGAAGAACACAGGAGACCCGGATCCCGAGAACGATGCTCAGACTTGCCTGGAAGCAGTGGCTGTTTCTTACCAGCCAAATCCTGATGCTATTACAACAGCTTGGGCAGAACATTGTCTGCCCCGCTTTTTGTCCATTCTGACAACAGGTGTTGGAAATGCCGTGTACAGCGACACTGCGTGGCCAACCCGCCATGGCAGATTTGCCAGTCTCTTCCAGGTGTTAGCACAAGAGAAGGGGAACTATGGGACGCATTTGATTATCACTACCGAACCAGATATTTCTCTGTTTGCCCAAGAATTTCAACCTGTAAACCAGCATCAGACGCTGCTCAAGACTATCAACACTGAATCACTTCGAGCTTTAGCCTATTTGGGCGACCGCGAACAGCGGCGAAAGCTCCGGTTCTTTTTCCCAAAGGCAACTGGGTTGGTAGATTCCCCCTTCCATGTGCTGGTTACGTCTTACAAATCATTTCTCGAGGATTACCTTCACTTTTGTCAATTCGCATTTGAGACTGTCGTCGTTGACGATGGTGCAAGCTGGATGGCCGCGGCAAACAGTGACCAAAACTCGCCGTTGGGCACAATTTGGGATCAGGCCATATGGAGTAGCAAAGATCACGCGGGTTTGGCAGGAACAACTTTTAAAAAGTGGGACTATTTGTCGGATCATATCCCAGTGTCTGTGCAGCAAGAAGCGTGGATCGGCCTGACGGCTCGGAATCGCATACTGACAGCTTCCGTTGTGGAAGTCTCGATGAAGAATTCTCTTGATAGACTGCCAGTATCGGGATTGGTTGACTTTGTTGCCCCTCACTTTGCGAATGCTGTTAGGGAAGAGTGGGATCGCAGCAGGATACACGCAGATGCGGACAGTATGAATCACTTTCGAAAGCTGCTGACAAGGTCAATAATCGTACACTCTCCTGGTGCAGACCAAGACTTGTGCAAACTCGCAATGAAAGCTTTAAATGGAGGGCTGCCGCCTGCAGATAGGTCTCAGGATCCACCCGTCCCTGCTTTTATTCCGGACGAACAGTTTGTGTCGGACGGAAAGGTAGCTTCGTCGCGCCGCGGGGCACTGGTGTGGCTGGGCCCCCCAGAACGGTCTTGGTTAAGATACGAGTTGGGATCAGTCTCCATTAGAAAAATTCTCGACATCCTTTCCAAATCGAGCACATTCGGGAATTTCTGCGAAGAGATAGTTGTGTCATCTTTAACCACTTCTACCGGTTCTGCAGGGCAGGTCGCCGGTTCGTTGGCTTACCGCTTGGCACAACGTTGTAATCGCCACTTCGGCACCGAACAAAACTTGCGGCAACATCTGTCAGCTTTTCATGCTCCACCAGGGACATGGCTTTGTAGGACATGCGGCACAGACTGCATCACTAGCCAGTCAAGAACACACCATGAGCGGTCATGCGGCCAAGCTACTAGTGGAGGTAAGCTATGCCGCGTTGTGCCCCCTACTTTCTCCATTGAGCTGTCGATCAATGCCTAATATTTTCTTCGTTTCATTCCGCCACAGGAGACCCCAATGGCTCAAATTCAGGCCCAAATAGATCTCTATCCACCGGGCCAACTGGGGTGGTCGGGAAAAAGAAAGGGAAGGCGAAAGCTAACCCGGTTGGTTCTGCCCCAGAGGATAAAGATCCCGATGGCTCGTTTCGTGTTCGTGGCTATAGGGGTGTTTGGGTGAACCCTCAGGGAAAGCATTTCGTGAAGGTGAATGGAAAACGACTGACAGTTACACAAATGCCTGACACACTGTTCTTTGACAGCATCGAAGAGGCTGCAAAGGCGCACGATAATGCGGTGAAGGAACAAGGCAATGATGCCAATGCGGAGTTGAATTATCAAGAAGATGGATCGCGGATCATATACGAAGATGGCACTTCATCAACTGCCGGTGCTGGCCTCGGTGGAAGTGCTAGCAACGTTGTACCTGCGCTCTCGGTCATTAACATAAAGGTACGGCAAGCCTGCTCGCTGTCTCAGCATCAATGAACGTTTTTTGTCACTTGATATGCTACTAATCTTGCTACTTTCTGGAAATCAATCCGGCTGGCAGGATTTACCTGAAGAAGTCAAACCGCTACTACGCGACCCACGACAAACATCGCGGACAGGTGGGAATTCGAAGCGTCATGTCTATGCATACCGTGGAGTTTGTCGCCAAGCCCGTAAGGGACATGACCGGTGGCAAAGTCAAATTTCCTTCATGGGGGTCAATCATTATCTGTAAGTGGCAGTCAGCTCATTGGGCTGGCATCATACATCTTCCTCTCATGTGTGTTTTTTTGCTTCAGGGGGACTTTCGACTCAGAATGGGACGCAGCAGCGATTTATGGTAGGTAGATCAGCTTCGTTTCGTTGGACGAATTATTACTTTCATCAGATTCTGACGTTGGCACATTCCACTTTTCTGCGCATCAAGCTTGGGCTCATCTTATATTGTACGGAGAAGAAGCAACCAGGAAAGCTCAAAAAGAAGGAGAGGAGGCCGCCGCCGCTTATGAACAAGAGAAGAAAGACATTGCAGCGGGAAAGGTTGTTCCACCAACGAGAAAGCCCGAAAAGAAGCAAAAGAAGGCAGCCAAAAAAGTCAAGGACAAAAAGAAGGAGAGCTCTACAGCAACCAAAAAGGAGAAGTCGGGGGAGGCCTCAAAAGGTGGCGCGGGAAAAGCGTTGTCGAAGAAAAGGAAAAAGAGCAGCGACGCCGCGCGCTCTCCTTCGGGCGAGGGGCGACGGAAGAAAATGAAGCCGGGACCCAAGACGGCGCAAAAGCTAGACGACAAGGGGAAGGGAGGGCTTGCTCCCGTTCTTTCTAAGGGGGTCGCGAGGGTGAGTACTGAATTTTTCATTCTAATTTTGTAAAGCGCAGTTTTTGTAGTGTGAGACCTGACACATTTCTCGATTTTCAAAAGGCGTGGGCATTGGCACCTAGGGACGCATTCTTGCAAAAGACGGACGCAGAGCTGATGGAGTCTGCAGTTCCGCGCATCATAGCTGCTCGCGACATGAACTATCGCGTGGCGGACAAGCTGCGACCAGCTGCTATGGACGATATGGTGCGTCCATGTCTACCAGAATCTTTGAACCAATCTGGGGCAGCTATGCTGGTAGGATTGTCCTCTTCACTGTTTGGATGGGACGTCGACATGTTCGTGTCCTCAAGAGTTTTTGACTCTCCCGAACAGGAGCGAGATGCAACATCTGCTCTGAAGTGTGAGTTCGGCGAAGACGGTGTCAACGATACCTTTCGAACCTTGATCCAGGGTCCACTTTGTGTGATCGGAAATGCAAGCCCCAGGACTCGAAAGGCTCATAAACAGCTAGGACTTGGGAAAATTCCAGTGGGCAGTGCAGTTGGAGAAATTGACTGTCATATCGGGGGAACCTTGCTCTCTTGCAGCGAGGCAGCCGCTTCCATCCGCTTTGCTCCAACTACTGCGGGTGATTTTCAGTTTTCTTGCCTCTCCGATGATGACATTGTCACACTCAATGGGAAACGAATCACGCCAGGAATGGGTTCCTATCCTGTCTGGTAGGTCTTTCACAAGGCGCTTGCGTTGAATTCATGTTGTAGAAATTTGGATTTTTTTGAAATATTAAACGTGAAAATTGACTCTCGAAGCGAAAGTACTCACTATTCTATTTCCCGACCTTGCAGGACTGAAGATGTGCTGACCGTAGGCGCGCGCGTCTTCATTTTCATCCTCCCCAACGATCGATGAGCAGAATGGTCGCTTTGTCCCTCTTATCACTCACTCACATTCAATGCAGCATTTTAATCCCTACATAGTAGCTGCCAAGCAGTAGTATGCAAATTTTACTTGTCACCCTCTTGTTCCTCGCCGTTCTGTTCAGAGGCTCTCTTGCTTCCAAATGTGTTGTCAAAGTCTAAGTACTGTGTGATATCCTCCGGGGAGACGCTCGGGTGCATTCCTCTCAGGGACTGTCGGAAATGATTGAATGAAATCGGAGGCACTTCGTCCGCTGCAGTTTCTAGAGCCTTTAAACCCAACTGCCGGATGGGCCCCATGGCCGCGTCGGCACTTAAAGACTTCAGATCTGCTCCACTAAATCCCTGAGTGTCAGCTGCCATCTTCAAAACGTCATCTTCTGTCAGAGTGTGAGCATTTGTTTTGAGTAGGACGCGTAATAGACAGGCCCGATCTTTCTCATCCGGCAAGGGAATGTAGAGCCGCTTGACAAAACGACGCCTTGCAGCTTCATCCAATTCCTGCAAGGTCAATTATAAGTGAAAACCATTTGATGAGCAAGGGCTCACTCAATACTTTTTAGCATATTTGATCGCAATTCAATGTCACGTCTATCAAACCAGCAAGAAACGAGTTGCCAGGATTCATCACAATTACCTGAGGCCGGTTTGTGGCACCAATGACCAGTACTTGTCCTTGTCCACCTGTGCCAGTTCCGTCTAATTGGACGAGAAACTCAGTTTTGATTCTCCGGCTAGCTTCATTGTCATCAGACTTCCGTTGCGTGAGCAACGAATCGATCTCGTCAATAAAAACAACAGCTGGCGCGTAGAATGAAGCTACGCCGAAGAGGGTCTTGACGAGCTTCTCGCCCTCCCCAATCTGAAAAAGTAGTTCGAGTTTTTTGGTGTTTGTGTGCGTGTGTGTTTTGCAATCAAATGATATTGAGTTGGCGGTGAAATATGCGGTTAACTGGTGAGAAGTGTGGACGTTTGACACTCACCCACTTGGACGTCAAGGAAGAACTAGAGATGCTAAAAAACGTAGCCCCGCTTTCGTGGGCAATTGCTTTTCCTATTAGCGTCTTCCCTGTTCCTGGTGGACTAAGAAATCCAATAATAAGTATTGAGAATGAACTCGCGCAAAAACGAGCATTTTGTAGGTGCAACACAAATTGCACCATCTTCAAAGACATAGCGCACGCAAGAAACAAATTATGTGTTGGTCCTTACCCAAACAGAAGTAAACCTCTGGGAGTGCGTCGTAACCCAGTAAATAGGTCAGGTCGTTTCATTGGCCAACAAACGATTTCCAGAATGGTCGCTTTGGCATCTTCTAGCCCTGCAATGTCGTCGAAGGTAATTTCTTCTCCATTATACATGATTTCGCTCTTGATCTTATCCACCAGCTCCTTTCCAAAGCGCTTCAACTCCTCTGGTAGCTCCTCCTCATCACCACTGGCGTTACCATCATCGTCACCCATGCTGGTGTTATTGTTTTCTTTGCCGCCACTGTTCTTGTGTACCTGGTTTTTGTTCTTTTGCAAAAGATTTTTGGACAACTATATGGTGAACGCCATTCAACCGTGGGGATTAAACGGCATACGTGAGTAAAAGTGTTCCCTCATCTTTTGTGACGTGACCGAGACAAGCATGCATATATACACAGATGAACACTTTTGTAACCACATTACCTGTCGCACATTCCCGTTGCCATTGGTGCTACTGTTTCCCGTCGTAGAAGTGCCCCCTCGTTTGATAGTAGGAGGCATAAACTTTCGCTTGAGTGACTCTCGAATGACAGGTCCTTGTACAATGGGGCTGTTTGCCTTGTTTTCTTCTACCCGGGGGTATGAGTGCTGCTGCTGGTGGTGGTATTGGCTGTACTGCTGGTTGTTGCAGTAGGGATTGTTGTTTTGGTTGTCGTGGCATTGTTGTTGCTGCTGCTGCTGTTGATGGGAGTTGTGCTGGTGGCGGTTTGCATTCGCTACCTCCCGAGCGGTTCGAAAGGGGTTCTGTGCTCGTGTATAATCGTCCCAACTCTGAGGAGTATTGGTGACCATTGGTTTTTGTTGGTTGTGATCGTTGTGTATGGGGTAACTATTTGCATTTGGATTTTTGGGTTGAGAAGGAGGAATGTTTTGATCTGGATGTTGCTGAGGCACACTTCTGTAAGGATTTATCTGACTTGTTTCAGCACTCGCAGCAGCATGGTTATTGGTTCTGTTGTATGTGTAGGTGTTCTGGTCTTTGGTTTCGTTGTCACTGTTCGTCAAATCTTCATACTTGGTTTGACTGTAGAGGATCGATTCCGCAGAGACACTTGCCCCCATTGGTGGTCGTTGCTGTGTTTGTTGGTTTTCCTGTTGTGACTTCTGGAAGGCTCGAGCATCTGGTACACATGTTGCAGCTCCCGTTGTGTTTGCGCTTATTGTAGAAGTGGATGACGTTGCCACGACCGATTGTTTCTTTCGTTGTGGCTCTGGATATCCGTGTTTGTTGCCAATTAGAACGTTACAATCTCCATCATCCCCATCGTCGTCTTCATCATCATCGCTATCCTTGTCCCTTTCTTGAGCCGCACCCCACCCGAGGCGAACACACTCAGGGTACTCATCAAAAAAGGCGTCCACTGTGACATCCGCCAAAGCGAGATCGATACTACTAGTAGCTCCATTCATGTTTTGGACGGCAGCTTGCTTCTGTCGTTGTCGTACATTTACGGAACTATGGCTGTTGGCCGCTGCGTCTACTGCATAGGAAGGCAATAAAAGGTTGTTCAAGCCACCACGAAACTCGCCATTCGAAAATTCGCCATCGTCATCCAATTCCATGCAATCCAGAATGCCCCGTAAAAAGCCGTCCGTTTCCGAGGGAGGTTTGTCCCATATAGCACATTGGAGCGTCCCCAATCGTCCGGCACGTGCTACCAAGGCTCTGGCGTACAAACAATTAGTGTTGTTGTTGTTGACACTCTGCTCTTCTTTTTGTTGTTGCTCTTGCAATTTTTGGTGATGAAGCAACCATTCTTCGTACAGTGTTGCATAATCGTATGGCGAGGGAACTCCGCCATCGGGAGTCGTCTCTGTAGTTCTTAGCATTGGTTGACTATTCATTTTGAGAGAAGCAGCAGTTATGATAGTTGGCTGCGAACCTGTGAGAGTTGTACGGTAGAGCCGAAAACGCAGTGGTGTGGCAGCTGGTCACTTATTTACTAATAGGTTACTGTAGCTAATTTGACTCACTGATGGAGACGACCGCCATTGTCCTCAATGAATCTGTTTGATTGATTGATTCATTGATTCATGAGGATTGTTGGAAAAACCTCACAAGTTACAACCCACGTGCAAACCCAATGACACGACTGAAATTGGATCTTGCTGTCACGCTCGTGACATGTTTGTTCGTGACTCGATTCTCACCACCGATCACAAACCCCTCAACATTTGATTACGACACCTTTTCCCAACAACAACAAGCAACACTGACTGACTCTCATAGAACGATATTTTCTTCATTAACGTCGCCAACGTACAGCAGTGCCAAGTCAAAGCACTACCTAGAACTCATATTATATTGTTAGACAGAGAAAAAGATGACATCTCGTCCCGAACTTACAGGCCATGCCGCCTCTTTCTATGATCGAAAAGAGGCGCGCAAATACAACTCTTCCAGTCGTATGATTGGCGTCCAACGAGAGATCACGGAACGAGCCATTGAATTGTTGCGATTGAATTCGGATACGCCTGCCTTGGTGCTCGATGTCGGATGCGGATCGGGATTATCCGGTCAAGTATTAGAAGAAAAGGGACATGTGTGGGTGGGTTGCGATGTTTCTCGTGATATGTTGGATGTGGCCAATGAACGACGACAAGCACAACGAGAAAAAGAACAACAAGGAGACGCCATGAAGGACGACGACGACGTTGAAAATGCGAGTGACGACGACGACGACGAAGAAACTAATGGTACTTCTACTGGAGATCTCATGCATCATGTACGTTTTTTATACCAAGAGGAATCTTCCAACAGTTGCATACTCTGGTGAATATTGGAGTGCCATATTCCCACTAATTTATTGACTACTTTATGTTTTGTTTCTCATCAATCATCACAGGACATGGGAACCGGCCTTCCCTTTCGGCCCGCTACATTCGACGCCTGTATTTCCATTTCAGCAATCCAATGGCTCTGCTATTCGAATTCCAAAAATCAAAATCCTCGAAAACGACTTTTACGATTCTTCAGCTCCTTGTATACGGTACTCAAACGAGGAGGAAGGGCCGTCTTGCAATTCTATCCTGAAACGGCGGAGCAAGCTGTCTTAATCAGCGAAACAGCGACAAAAGTGGGATTCGCTGGAGGTGTAGTAGTGGATTATCCCAATTCGGCCAAGGCGAAAAAACATTATTTGGTCTTGAGTTTTGATCGAGGTTCAGCGGCACAACGGAGCCGTGGTGTAGGAGCAGCCGGTGCAGCGGACGAAAAACAACAACACGTGACAGTAGGGTCTGCCAGGGATCCGGCCATGGCGTCTCGTAAAAACAACACCAAAGCACCCCGAAAGAAGAAGGGCGTCAAAACCAAGGAATGGATTGTCCACAAGAAAGCTATGCAGCGAAAGAAGGGCAAGGATGTTCGTCCAGACTCCAAGTACACCGCCAGAAGACGCCCTCACAAATTTTAGTTTCTTTTTGGCTACAATATAATTAAATTGCCAAGTACTGTTGAAGAAATTATCATGATGTAATTATTTACAATTTCTAAATCATTTTAGTGCTATCTAATCGAATCGCTCCATTTCACCACCGCGTCTTCCCATTGATTCTATCTCTTCGTCGTACTCCTCTGTGTCGCGGGCCGCTGCGATTCGCTGTCTCGTGAGTCTTCGCTGCTCCAACATTCTTTCCTTTCGTTTGGCGGCCCACTCATCCGCATCCCGGCTCATTTCATCAATCCGGTCTGGCGGAAGCAGCTCCTTCACATCGCGATGTAATTGAAGGAGTTTATTCGACATCTTGCCAAGTTCATAGGCTCCATCTGCAGCAAATTCTCCTTTGGCAACCTCTCCCAAAGATCCAACGATATTGTCGACAACACGAACAAACGGCCTAACATCCAATGTCGGCAGAACGTCAATCAACTTCTCCAACAACATCTTTCTCTCCTTTGCCGTCTCCATCCGGAGGACATACCAGATATGTTCGACGTATCGATTGATGCCTTTCGAGATCTCGGCATACACGCCGTGCTGGACAATTTTGAGGACAAAGAGCCATTGATTATGGTCAGGATCGTCCAGTAAGCCAGCACGAGCAAGACGACCTTCTTCTTCTGCCACTGCGTATTTTAAGTAGGACACAAACATTTCGTCGAACAGTGGTCTCATATCCTTAACAGCCTCTGTCAATGCCGCAGCAGTTTCTTCTTCGGTGACGTGAGAAGGATCCATGGCAACTTTACAAATGGATCGGATGACTTCCAATTGTTGTGCTTCCAGTGCGGCCCCCATCGCTTTTGCCTCTTTCAGCAAGAGCTGAGCATTTTCCACCAATTGACCAAGGATCTCACGTTCACGGGCATGCTTTTGTTCTAGTTCAACGTCGGTATCATCGTCATCTGTTCTCTTTCGAAGCGCATCCAGATCTCGCGCTGCCATGGCTTGCAAGCGCTCTTTGATGAGGGGCACAAAATTATCCGAAAGCAGCAAGTCTTTATAGTTCACCAAGACTTCGCGCAAACGGTCTTCGGGCTGACTCCACAGCTCGTCCACTACCATTTGTAATCGTGACCGCTCTTCCATCAGGACCAATGGATTTTGGATAATACCGATTTCTACTGCTTCGTTGACCACCTCTAGTAGATTTTCAACCTGTTCTTCAGAAAGCTCTCTCTCGCCAACAAAGTACGTTTTCTTGTCATTGACCCCTTCAACTTCACGCTCTTCAATTCTATGAAGAATTTCGGATGCAAACTTTGCCTGCTTGATTGCTTCGTTCAATTCTTTTGGCAGCTTGCTTTCAGCAGCCATTGATTTGCTTCCTGGCGTGGCCCCGGGCCAGTTAACGGCAGATTCAGGGTCCACGTTTGGATTGTAGACCTCTGGACCGGAAAATACGTCAAAAAGAGGATATTTGTTGGTGGCTCCGTCCAGTTCTTCTCCTGGAGTTCGCCGTATCTGGACCTCCAGTTCCGCAAGCTCGTCGTCTATAATCCTCGCATGACTTGAAACGCTTTTATCTCCAGCCACCAATTCATCGACTAGCTGCTCATCCTCCTCAGTCATGGTGCCAGTTGGCACGTCTTTTTCAGGGGCGGCCAAGGAGATACGGCCATCAGCAAGTCGTTCTCCAGCTTCAAACATTTTTCGAAGTTCTTCCTCTTCCGAACTGATCTCTCTCGTCTTGACTTGTGGGCCTTCTGCTTCCTTATTCGTTGTCTCCTTTTGCGCTTCTGCAGCGATACGCTTTTCTCGATTTTGTTTCTGTTCTCGCAAAAGCTCCTTGGCTGTCTCGAAGGCGCCACTGACAAAGCCACTTCCAACTTTGTCTTGCTGCTCTTGTTTATCTCCAAACTTGAGCACATCCTGAAGCATTTCTTCGGCAGACATGTCCAGGCCTTGATCTGCAATTTCAGCCATGACTTGTTGCGAAGTTTTCATAATGTCTTCCTGTGTTGGAAATTTCCTTGTTGGAGTTTTCTGATCTTGGCTGCTGCTGCTGCTGCTTTGGTCGCCAGATTCTGTTTTTGATGCCTTCGTCGTTTTTCCTTTGGCAGTGTCCACAGGCGGAAGGGTTTCTGTGTCGCCCACCTTTTTGTCGCCGGGATAAAGCCCTTCATCGTCGTCGACAATCTTGAGATTTAATTTTCGTTTTGGTCCACCTTTGCTAGTAGTCTCCGCAGATTGTTGCTGGCTACTAGTAGTAGAAGACTCCGATGTAGCGGGACTTTGCAATGTAGATTTTGTTTCTTCTACTTTGGTGGTTTTCGCCGTAGTAGCCGACGAAGTTGATCTCGCTTGGCTGGTCTGCTTAGCTTTTTGTTTGGCAGCAAAGGCTTTGGGTGATGAAAAAGTGGCCCGAAAGGCTCTGCCATCATTTGGAGCAGAGATTTTAAAGTCACTTGGGATGGTCTCTGCATCGTCACCGCCATTACTTGCTACTCGTGTTGTTGAAGTACCTTCCGAAGGAGATTTCCGCGCGGGTGTGGCTTTGGAAGGGGCAGTACCGCTGCTGGTAGTCGTCGTTGCATTCGTCGTTGTCATTCGTTGCTTGTTCAACGTCTTGGAAACTTTTTGAGCGGCCGCTACGGCAAAGTCGAGAGTGATTTTCGGTTTTCCATCATCATTGTCCAATTGTTTTTCGGCCTGTTTCTTTTTCTCCTTGTTTTTTGCTGCTGCCGCTGCTGCACGTTTGGCTGCTTGGATGGCAAAATCTAGACCAGTGTCCAAGGAAGGAGCCTGCTTGACAGTATTGCTTGTTTGTCTGTGGTCGTCGTCGGAAGCTTTTGATTGTGGAAGATCCTTCTCTTCCACTTTCGAAAAATCCGCATCCAATACTTTTTGCACATTTTTTGTTTTGTCCTTCAAACGCTGTTCTTCTTCTTGATTACTTTTGTTGTTGGGCGACACCGACGGATGATCCTCGGCAGCATCTTGCAGCATTTCTTCAATCATGGCATCTTGTGCCCTTTGAAATTCCTTTTGTTGTTTTTGACGCTCTCGATAGTCCTGTTGCGCATTGGCCAGGCTTGCCAAGGATATTTTGCCAGCCATGAAATCATCCAATCCTCGATCCAGTGCACGCAAAATGCGTTGCTCCGAGTCATCAAACAAATTCCTCATCATCGGTGATGGCAATTTCGCGGTATTGCTTTTATCGAGACTAGCTTTGCGCACCACAACCATGGCCATGGAGGGCGCCACATTTTGAATAGTATTATCACCAGCATTATTATTGTCATCATCCTCCTCATTATCGGTATACAAGGCAATCACTTCCAAATCCAATCGCGTTGCGTCGGAAGACGAAGACATGGGAGAATCCCAACTCGCAACGCTTTTTTCATCGTCTAGGACAGGCCTCACTTCGTAAACCATGGGCAATTTCTCCGGCAAGGTAAAATGATCTTGTAAATATTCTACTAGACATCCTAAAAAGAGAGGATTTCCTCCTCCAGGGGAAGCAGAGGAGGGAGATTTGGGGTCCGCCAATGGAGCCTTGATCACTTTTTGAAAGACCACACGAGATCCTCCTCCTCCTTCATTATGGTTATCCTTTCCTGTTTTCGTAGAAGACGCCGACGAAGCAGATGACACAAAAAGAGCGGAAGATGAAGATGTCCTCTTGGAATTTTTGGATGTGCCAGTAGCGGCAGTTGAGGGTGTTCTGACGACGCCATCGACATGCTGTGATGGTTGGTGGACTTGGGGCTGAAACTGAAACTGAAAGGAAGCTGCTGCTGGCAGTGTGAAGGACAAACCAAGGCAAGCTGCTCCCAACGCCGCGAATAATGACAGTCTTTTTCTTCTCAACATTATCATTAGCAATATTAACGAAATTCTCTGTTTCTCTGGCTAGAAAGAATAGATTAAATACTGTAGATTGAAAACAGGATAATTATTTCCTGTCTCTTATACACATCTGACGCTGCCGACGAATAGAGAGG
>ENA-ORBV01009538-ORBV01009538.1-microbial-mat-metagenome-genome-assembly--contig:-NODE-9538-length-15871-cov-12.468976_pt1 | contig 15871 bp, 11 predicted proteins | sample MGYA00237777_ERZ505514 | MGnify/ENA primary metagenome ERZ505514 (study PRJEB26160, sample SAMN06269048) | microbial mat metagenome | isolation source: Oligotrophic lake microbial mat | place... | reverse complement strand
AGTCCGCTTGCCGCTGGAGAAGATCGCCATCGACCCACTGCCGCTGCCAGGCCGCATAATCGGCGTATTGGACGGCGAGAGCGGGCAGCGGGTCCGGCTCATCACGGCAGAACGCATCGTACAGCGCGTTCATCTCGTGAGCGATGACCGCGATTGACCAGCCGTCGCTGATGATGTGGTGCAGCGTAACGAGCAAGACATGGTTGTCCTCGGCCAGCTTCACGAGCCGGCCGCGAATGAGTGGACCTCGCTCGAGGTCGAAAGGCTCGTGAAATTCTGCGCCAACTAGTCGCTTGAGCTCGGCAAGCGCGTCCGGCCGGTCCGTGAGGTCGTGCTCCAGCAGGAAGAAGCCGCTGGCCTCCAGCGACGCGACGCGCTGCTGTGACACTCCGTCGACCTGCACGAAGGTGGTGCGCAACGCCTCGTGCCGCGCCACGATCCGGTCGAGGGCGCGCTTCAAGGCCGCGTGGTCGAGCGAACCCTGGAGCCGGTGGCGCCAAGGAACGTGGTACGTGCTGCCCAGATCCTGCAGCTGCTCCAGAAACCACAGTCGCTGCTGGGCGAAGGACAGCGGCAACTGTCCCTCTCGAGACACCGGCTCGATCGGGGGAAGCTCCGCGCGTGGCGCCGTCTCCAGCGTCTGCGCGAAATCTCTCAGCACCGGCCGGCTGAACAGTTCCCCGAGACCCACATCCACCATCAGCCGCCGCTGGACCCGTGAGATCACCTGGACGGCCAGAAGTGAGTGCCCGCCCAGCTCGAAGAAGTTGTCGTGGCGGCTCACACGGTCGACGTTGAGGACCTCGGACCAGATCTCGGCAAGCGCGTGTTCAGTCTCCCCAATCGGCGTCTCGTCCACTCCGGTGTCATCCGACTTGTCGTCTGGGGCAGGAAGTGCTGCGCGATCAAGCTTTCCGGTTGGCGTCAGCGGCAACTCGTCGAGGCGCACATAAACCGTCGGCACCATGTACTCCGGCAGCGCTTGATCGAGATGCGCGCGGATCGCCTCATCTCGAGCGGTGTCGTCGGCGACGAGATACGCCACGAGCCGCTTGTCACCGGCGCCATCGTCACGCGCCACCACCACTGCCTCGCGGACACCCGGGTGACCGCGGAGGCGGGCCTCGATCTCGCCGAGCTCTACTCGGAAGCCTCGCACCTTGACCTGAAAGTCGACCCGGCCGCCGAACCGCAGCGTCCCATCCGAACGCCACTGCCCGAGGTCGCCCGAGCGGTACAGACGCCCTCCTGCGCCGCCGAAAGGATCAGGGACATAGCGTTCAGCCGTCATACTGGCGGACCCCAGGTACCCGCGCGTTACCTGCACACCACCGATGTAGATCTCGCCGGTCACGCCGACCGGCACCAGCTCCATGCCACCGTCCAGCACGTACGCCTGCGTGTTGGCGATTGGCCGGCCGATCGCGCCCCACCCGTCTGACGGGCTGCTCACTTCCTGGATTGTGGCGTCGATGGTCGTCTCTGTCGGCCCACACGCGACGAACAGACGTGGCCGATCCGCCGGGTGGTCGAACCACGCGTTCAACGCATCGAGCTCGACAGCCTCACCGCCGATGACGACCAGCCGCGGGCACGAAGGCATGGCCGCTTCGTCGAGGAGCAGCGTCCAAAACCGCGTCGGGAGATCCATCACCGTGACGCAGTTCCGCTCGCACCGCTCCAAGAAGGCGCCAGCACCCGCCAGCCAGTCGTCATTTCGAAGCACCAGTGTCGCGCCGCTCATCAGCGCGCCAAAGATTTCCTCGACCGCAATATCAAACGCCACAGGCGCAAACTGCAGCACGCGGTCGCCCACGGTGAGACCGAAGACTCGCTCGATGGCAAGCATGTGATTGCACACCGATCGGTGCTCGACCATGACGCCCTTGGGCGTGCCGGTGGAGCCCGACGTATAGATCACGTACGCCAGGTGCTCGGGTCGCAGTGTCGCGCACTGCGGGTTGCTCACTGGTTGCCGCGCCCGCGCGGCCGTGTCGACGTCCAGTTGCAGCACCGGTACTCCCGCCGCGACGACCGAGGCCAACCGCGCTGCCAGGTGCGCTTGCGCGAGGACGACCATGGGGGCGCTGTCCCGGAGCATGGAGCGCACGCGCTCCACGGGCAACCCCGGATCCAAGGGAACATACGCACCACCGGCCTTGAGCACCGCCAACAGCGCCGCGACCGCGGCAGGGCTGCGTTCGGTGGAAATGGCCACTCGCGTATCGGGTGAGACGCCGAGCTCGATCAGATGGTGCGCCAACTGGTTCGCCCGCGCGTTCAGCTCGGCGTAGGTCAGCGTCTCGTCGTCCGACTGCACCGCCACCGCGTCCGGAGTGCGACCCGTCTGCGCTTCAAACAGCGAGTGCAGCCGGACATCGCGCGGGAAGTCCGTCTCGGTGTTATTCCATTCCTCGACCACCAAGCGCTGCTCGGCCGCCGGAAGCACTGGTAGCTGTCGCAACGGCTGTTCTGGGGCGCTCACCAAGGCTTGCACCAGGCCCTCGGCCGACGAGTACATGAATGCGCAGATCCGCTGGGCTTCCACGCCGCCCGCCACCTGCGCTTCCAGCCGGAACCCAGCCGCCCCCAGGTCGTCGACCGCGATGTCGAACGGATAGTTCGAGCGCTCCCCACCGAGGGTGGGTTTCCTGTGCCCTGTCGACATGCCGGCAACGGCCGGAATCGCGCGCTGACGCACCGGGCTGTGCCGGTAATTCAAGACGGACGTGAACAATGGCGTCGGCGCCGGCACGCCACTGCATCGTTGCGCCAACGCGAGCGGGGCATGCTCGTGCCGCAGCAGCCTGGCGAGCTGGGCGTGGGTCTCCCTCACGCTCGCTTCCGCCCCGACGCTGCCGACACGAATGCGGATCGGCAGCGTATTGACGAAGAGACCCATCATCCGGGCGACGCCCTCGCCGGAGTGCATCCGGCCGAACAGCACGGTGCCGAACACCACATCGTCGCGCCCCGACGTTCGCGCCAGCACCTGCGCCGCAACCACGTGGAACAGGCTTGCCGCACTCACTCCCAGTGCTCGCGCACGCTCGCGCAACCGGCCGGCGAGCGGCTCGCCCACCATCAGCCATGCCACGTCCATTCCGGATCCGTCGCGACGAACGTCAAGCAGTCCGAACGGCGCCGTGGGTTGATCGACGTCGCCGAGCAGTTCCTCGAAAAATGCGCGGTGCTCGGCCTGACTGACGCCGAGCCGGGTTTGCGCCACGTAGTTGCGGAACGGGAGGGGGTCGGGCAGGGAGGCCGCGCGTCCCGACAAGTGCGCCGCGATCTCCGACTGCAGCACCTCAAGCGTCGCGTGATCGACGACGAGATGATGGTGCAGCAACAAGAGCGTCCATTGGTCCTGTACCTCGTCGCGGGCGATGTAGGCGCGCATCAGCGGCGCCCGCCGGATGTCGATGCGATGCCGGCGCGGGTCGAAGCGTTGGAACAATGCAGCGGTGACATCGGGCTCTGTCGGGCTCACGGCCACTTCCTCGACCGTGAGCGGCGCGGCGCGCCAGACCACTTGCGCCGGCTCCGACAGGCCTTCCCACGCGATCGCGGTGCGCAAAACGTCGTGCCGGGCGATCACCGCGCCGAGCGTCTGGACCAAGGCGTCGAGCCTGTCGCGTCCGGCGAAGTGGAAAAACGTGGCTTTCAGATAGGGATCGCCCTCGGCGCCGAGGAGGTGGTGAAACAGAAAGCCTTCCTGCAGTGGCGCCAGCGGATAAATGTCCTGGACGTTGCTCGCGCCACCGGGCACGGTCGCGACAACGGCGTCGATTTCGGCCTGGCTGAGGGTGACGAGCGGCAGCATCTCCGGGGTGATCACCGCGCTCGCCTTTGGAATTCGGTTCGGCGGCACCTGTATCTCGGAGCCCTTGCCGCTGACGGCGGCGGCGAGCGACGCCAGCATCGGCGCGCTGAAGACCGTACGCACGTCGGCGTGAAGGCCGTGCTGCCGCATGCGGTCGCTGAGGGTCAGGACCATGAGCGAGTGCCCGCCCAGCTCGAAGAAGTGGTCCCACCGCCCGACCCGTGGAACGCCGAGCAGTTCCGACCAGATCCTGGCCAGCGCCTGTTCGGTCTCGCCCACTGGGGCCTCGTACTCCGGGGTCGGATACGCGTCGCCCTGAGGAGCAGGCAGTGCTTGACGATCGAGCTTTCCGTTCGGCGTCAGCGGCAACGCCTCCAGCCGCACGTACGCCGCCGGAATCATGTACTCCGGCAACATCTCGCTGAGGTGCGCGCGGAGCACGTCCGCACCGGCGGCGGCGTCGGCCACCACGTACGCCACCAGCCGGGCCTCGCCCGGCGTGTCGTCCCGCGCAATCACTACCGCCGCGCGCACTGCGGAATGCTCCGCGAGCCTCGCTTCGATCTCGCCAAGCTCGATCCGGAAGCCGCGCACCTTCACCTGCTGATCGACTCGGCCAAGGAAATCGAGCCGCCCGTCCGGCCGGCGCGCGACGCCATCGCCCGTGCGATAGAGCCTGGCGCCCGGCTGCGAGGAGAACGGATCCGGAACGAACCGATCCGCGGTGAGGCCTGGCCGGTTCAGGTACCCGCGCGCCACGCCCACGCCTCCCAGATGCAGTTCGCCGGCGACGCCCACCGGCACTGGCTCGCCCTCGGCATCAAGGACATATGCGCGGGCGTTGGCAATGGGGACGCCGATGTCCGGTTGAGCGGCGGGATTCGTACACTCCGCCCATGTGCCCCAGATGGTCGCCTCCGTTGGCCCGTATAAATTGAGCAACCGATGGCGTGCGCCCCAGCGGGCCACCAGTTCCGCTGGCAGCGGCTCACCAGCGACGCCGAGGGTCCGCAGCGCAGGCAAGTCCTCGACCGGAAGCACCGCCAACGCCGACGGCGGCAGGGTGACCATGGTGATGGCGTGCCGACGCAGAAGGGTGAGCAACTGCGGCCCCGGCAGGAGCGCGTCCCGCGGCGCCACGCAGAGTGCGGCGCCCGACGCGAGCGCCATGATCAGTTCGGCGGCGGCGGCGTCGAAACTGAACGACGCGAACTGCAACACGCAGTCACCTGGACCCAGGTGAAACTCACGCAGCTGGGCCACCGCGACGTTACACAGTCCCTGATGCGGAACGACGACTCCCTTCGGCCGGCCGGTGGAGCCGGAGGTATAGATCACATACGCGGGGTGCGCTGACGACGCCACGGCGTCCCGCGGGTTCGTCGCGGGCGCGGTCGCCCAAGGCGGGGCGGTGGCGTCCACTTCGACCAGTGGCACCCCCTCGCGAAGCCCGGCGAACGCGGCCGGCAGCCCGCTGGCCACCGCGCTCTGCGTCAACACCACCGACGGCGCGCTGTCGGCGAGCATGTACGCGAGCCGCTCCACCGGATAGCTCGGATCGAGCGGCACGTAGGCGCCCCCGGCCTTGAGCACAGCGAGCAGCGCGATCACCATGTCGGCACTGCGCTCGAGGCAGATCGCCACCCGAGATTCCGGTCGAACGTTTAGCGAGCGGAGGTGGTGCGCCAGCCGATTCGCCCGCCGGTTCAGCTCCGCGTAGGTAAGAAGCTCGTCCTCGAAAATCACCGCCGTCGCGTCGGGTGTTCGTTCCGCCACACCCTCCAGCAGCCCATGCAGACAGGCGTCCTGCGGATACACGGCGTCGGTCCGATTCCACTCCTCGATCTCACGGGAGCGCTCGTCGGCAGCCAACAGGGCCAGCCGCTCCACACGCTGGCCGTCGCCGGCGGTCATCCCTTCCAGCACCCGCCGCAGGTAGCCGATGTACCGTTCGGCGGTTGCCTGCTCGAAGAGCGACGTGGCGTACTTGATGTTTCCCACGATTCGTCCGTCGAGCTCGGCGAGCTCGATCACGAGATCGCATTCGGTCCGCACGTGCGCCGCGCGCGTTGTCATGCCGCCCACGGTCAGCCCTGGCAGCGACAGGCCGCCGCCACCCGGCGGGGCGTTCTGCCACACGAACAACACTTGGAATATGGGGTGGTGCGCCAGGTGACGTGCGGGGGCGACCACTTCCACGACCTGTTCGAAGGGCATGTCTTGATGGTGTTGCGCGTCGAGCACCTGCTGCATCACGCGTCCCAGCAGCGCCGACACGGTCGGCGTTCCCGATACATCCACCCGCACCGCCAGCGTGTTCACGAAGAAGCCGATCAGGCCCTCGATGTCGCGGTGGCTGCGGCCGGCCGCCGGCGTCCCGATCACCACGTCGGCCTGGCCGGCAAGGCGACTCAAGACAACGGACAATCCCGCCAGGAGCGTCATGTACAGCGTCGCCCCGTGTCGACCCGCGAGCGCCTTGAGGCCGGCCGTGAGCCCTTGGTCCAGGGCGACATGGACCTGCGCGCCCGCATGATCCATCTGCGCGGGTCGATCGTGGTCGAGGGGAAGAGTCAGCAGTTCTGGGGCCCCACTCAGCGCCTGGCGCCAGAACGCCGCCTGCGCTTGCAGCCACTCCCCGCTCAACCTGCGCCGCTGCCACGCGCCGTAGTCGGCGTACTGAACGGCGAGCGGCGGCAGTGGATCGGGCCCGCCACCGTGGAAAGCCGCGTAGAGCGTCGACAGCTCCCGGCTGAACACGCCCATGCTCCACCCGTCCGCAACGATGTGGTGCACGGTGATCAACAGCACGTGATCGTCGTCGGCGTGCTGGATCAGCCGACCGCGGATCAGTGGCCCCAGCGTTAGGTCAAACGGGGCGGCAACCTCGTCGGCGATCAGCCGCTCGAGTTCGCTCGCCGCCTGCGCGTGTTCGCGCAGATCGTGCTCGACCAGGAGAAACCGGCTCGCCTCCGCCGGTGTGATGCGCTGCTCTGGCACACCATCCACGTGCGGGAACGCCGTGCGCAGCGCTTCATGGCGCGCCACGATGCGGTCCAGCGCGCGGACCAGCGCCGCGCGGTCCAACTCGCCGCGCAGGCGCCGGCGCTGACGAATGTGGAACACGTTGCCCAGCCCGCCCATGTGCTCCAGAAACCACAGCCGCTGCTGGGCAAACGAGAGCGGCACCGGCGTCTCTCGGTCGACCCGCTCAATCGTGGACGAGGTCGGCGCGCTGCGCTCCAGGTGGGCGGCGCGCGCCATCCTGAGCATGCGTTCACGTTCGGCGATTGAAAGGGTTGAACTCAAGGTGTAAATACCGTTCGTGGTGTGGGGCACGGCAGTGCCTGGGCCGCGACCCGAAGTCGTTCGGGCCGCGCGATTCTGCGACGACGTATGTCTCGGGGATGCGGGGCATCCGGCGAGAGCGACGGTGCGGATCGTGAACTACGGTTGACCGGTCACGACCGGGAGTGGCGGTGAGCTCACGTGCCGGTCGCTTGCGAACAACTGGCCGAGCTGCTGCTCACGTCCACTGAAGTCCACCGGTCGGTCGGGGTAGCTTTCGACGAGCATCGATTTCGCGATGCCCAGGAATCCCGAGAACTGCTCCAGCGAAATATTCTTCTTGAGGAAGTACGGGATGCCAAAGAAGTCGAAGCCGAAAATCGGCAAGATCGTCGAGTGATTCACCGTCCGGTACATGAATTCCACTGATGCGGCCGCTTCCTGCCATGTCATGGTGTTGTGGCGCCAGCTGTAGGCGTCTCCCCGAATGCCATGCTCCGTGCGCTTCTGGTGAATCGGCGTCGCCTGATAGTGGTAATACAACGCGGCTTGATAGAAGTCGGGCGCCGTTGACTCTATGAACTCGATCGTTCTTCGAACCGACTCCTGCGTCTCTCCTGGAAAACCGACGATGAACGACGCGAAGCTGATGATGCCCTGCTTGTGCAGCTGTTCGATGGCCCAGGCGTATCGTTCGACCTTTGCGGCCTTGTTCATGTGGTTAAGCACCCCCTGATCGCCCGATTCGATTCCAAGGAATACCGCCATACAGCCGGACTGTTTCATGAGCTCCAGGCACTCCGCGTCCGCATTGCCCGCGCGAAAGTGCGAGAACCATCGAAACTCGAAGCGGTTCTTGATCATCATGCGGCACAGCTGCTTGAACCGTGAGCGTAAGTGAAACAAGCGCGGTTTGCCAGTCACTTCGCTGAGCGCGGGCGCGTCGCGGCGGGCGGCGAGCCCCCTCCAGCCGACCGCGGGAGCGTCCGGGCGCTGCTTTCAAAGGGCGTCTGACGCGCCAAACCCGCGCAGTTCGCAGGCTTCGCCATTGTGCGGTGCAACCCGCGTTTTCGCTTCCGCTCGTTACGCTGCCTCGTCGCCCTTGCTGCCGTGGTCCCCGTCGCCCTCGTCACCGAGCGCCTGCCGGCGGAGCACGCGGCTCTTCCAATACGGCGGCCCGCGACCAGGTGAGCGGCTCGGCACCTCGGTCAGCTCGCCCGCCGCAGCCAGGTAGCGGGCGATACCCGCGGGGTTCTTCACCACGGCGAGGAGCTTCATCCGCCCCTGGCAAGAGCAAGTTCCGTCCGCCCGACGCGCTCATCGCGTCGCTACGGGGCTAAAGAATATGCGGAGTTGTTGCGAAGCTTGACGGTGTGAAGACCTTGCAATCACTTGGAGCGGTTTCTTTGCCAAGTCTTCCGCTCAGCATATTCAAGCACTCCGCATATCCTCGCTTATGCGGTGCACCGCATAAGCGAGGATTCTCTCCATGGTGCTGAAGCAGGGCGCGCGGCAGGTGGCGCTCGGCCTGGGTCTGGGCCTCGCGATCGCGCTCGCCATCGCCACGGTGGGCCGGGACGGCATCTCGAGCATCCTGTTCGGAGTGAGCGCTCTCGATCCCCTGACCTACGTGTCGGTCTTCGGCCTGGTTACCTTGATTTCGCTCTTCTCGGTCTACGTGCCCGCGCAACGCGCGACCCGCGTGCGACCGATGGAGGCGCTGCGCGCGGAGTAGGGAGCCCCCCTCAGCTGAACGGGTCGACCACGGTGATGCCGCATCCGGCGAAGTCGCGGACGTTCCGGGTGGCGAGCCGCATCTCGTGCACGCGAGCCGTGGCCGCAATCAGCATGTCGGCCTGAGAGCGCTGGGTGCCGCGAGATCTGAGGCGCCCCCGCATCTCCCCGGCGACGCGGGCGATCTCCTCGGTGACCGGAAGGACGCTGCAGTGTTCGTTGACGAAAGCCGCGAAGAGCGAGAGCACTCGAGGATTCGGTCGCGCGGACAGCCCGAAGTGGATTTCCTCGATGGTCACTACGGAAACGGCGATCTTCGTCTGGTCGCCGATCCAAGCCAGCACCCTGGAGCTCGGGCGGCGGCGTGACAACTCGGAAAGAACGTTCGTGTCCAGCAGGTCCATCAGCGAGCGGGTGGCATGAACGGGGTTCGCCGGTTTCGGCGTTTCGGGGCCTTGAGTGCGGGGCCGGGGCCCAAGGCGACGACGCTCAACTCCGCCAGCGCCTCGGCGACCGTCCGTTTCTTGCCCGCCGCCTTCCATTCCTCGAAGGCGCGGAACTCCTCCACGTCGACCACGACCGCGATGTCGCGAGACCGTTTGGTGATCGTCTGCGGCCTGGACACGGCGCGGCGGAGAACTTCCGAAAGTTGTTGCTTGGCTTCGGCGACGCTCCAGTTCATTCAATCACCCCTTCGAGATGTCCATCTCGGCGGATGATAATGGACATCGATCGCCGCTCCCACCGCTACGGCTTTCCGAAGGCCTCGGCCAGGGTTTCGGGCGAGATCGACAGGGCCTGGGCAAATCCGCCGATGAAGCGGATGGTGCGGGGACGTATCGCGAAGAGCGAGAAGTCGGCGAGGCCGAAGGTCATGGCGCTCTGAGGAAACCGTGAGAGGTAGGCCTCTTTGGCCATCGCATGGCCGGGGCCGGAGTCTTCGAGCGCGATGGCGCGACCCTGGATGGTGATCCGGGCGGTCGCCTGAGGTGAGACCTCTGGGCCTGGAAGCGCGATTACGAGGAGGCTGACGTCGGAGTTTTCCAGCATGTCCTTGGTGTGGGAGGCAAGCTGGCTCACATGGACGATGAAGCCCGCCCCCCCGGGGAGTAGCGCAAACGGGACCATCGAAACAAAGGGCTCGCCGTCATGAAGAGTCCCGAGTGACGCGATGGTCTGCGTCTCGAGGAGGCTGCGGAGCGCCGTGGCGTGCGCCTTATTCACGGGCGAAGTGTAATCCCCGTTAGTTGCGATACGCTCCTCCCAATCACGGGAGGGTAGATGTCCGCACCCGAGGACTCGAAGACCGACATTCGTTCGCCTGATGAGACCGCCGTCCGGCCGGCGGAGTCGCGTCCGGATCCGACGGAGCGCTTCACTCCCGGGACGCTTCTTGCCGGGCGCTATCGGATCATCTCGCCGCTCGGCAAGGGTGGGATGGGCGAGGTCTACCGCGCGGACGACATCCGCCTCGGCCAGCCCGTCGCCCTGAAGTTCCTGCCGGGTGCATTGGCCGCGGACCCAGGCCGCCTCGAGAAGCTGGTCGATGAAGTGCGCATCGGCCGCCAGATCTCCCACCCAAATGTCTGCCGTCTGTACGACATCGGGGAGGCGGATGGCCATCATTTTCTGGTGATGGAGTACGTCGATGGGGAAGACCTCGCTTCCCTTCTCCGTCGCATCGGACCGATCTCCGGCGTCAAGGCGCTGGAGATCGCGCGGGGCATGTGCGCGGGCCTCGCCGCCGCGCATGAGAAAGGCATCATCCACCGCGACCTGAAGCCCGCGAACGTGATGATCGACGGGCGGGGTCATGCTCGCATCGCCGACTTCGGTCTCGCCGCGCTCGCTCACGGAGGCGGCACGCGTGACATGTCCGGCACGCCCCAGTACATGGCTCCCGAGCAACTGACCGGAGCGGGCGCGTCGTTGCGCAGCGATGTGTACGCGCTCGGGCTCGTGCTCCACGAGATGCTGACGGGGAAGCGCGTGTTCGAGGCGAAGTCGCTCGGCGAGTTGCGCGCGCTGCACGCGGAGACGAAGCCGCCGAGCCTCTCCATCAGCGCCAGCGGCGTGGACCCCGGCCTCGATCGCGTGGTGCAGCGTTGTCTGGCGCGGGATCCCGCGGATCGGCCGGCGTCCGCGCGCGAAGTCCTGTTGGCGCTGCCCGGTGGCGATCCGCTGCAGGCCGCGCTGCTCGCCGGGGAGACGCCCTCGCCGGAGATGGTGGCCGCGGCGGGAAAGGTCGGCGACCTTCGGGCCGGATTGGCCTGGGCCTGTCTTCTCGCGGGTTTGTTCGGGCTGTGGGCGGTGACGACACTCGGGGGAAGGGTTTCCATCTATCGGCAGGTCTCGTTGCCCAAGCCACCCGAGGTGTTGCGCGAGCGGGCGAAGGAGATTCTTGGCCGCCTTGGAGTGACCGCCCCGGTGGCCGACACCGCGTCGGGCTTTACGTTCGATGCGGTGCTCGGCCGGCATGTCATGGATGACGACCCATCATTGGATCGGCGAAGGCGCCTTACGGAGGCGCGCCCAGGCGTGTTTCGCTTCTACTATCGAACGAGTCCGCGAGAACTCGTCCCGAACGGCTGGATCGCGGTCCTGCCGTGGCTTGGTCCGCCGGAGCTTGGCCGGGTCACCCACGACACGCCTCCGCTCACCGTCCCCGGCATGACCGATATCGTGATCGATCCGGCGGGAAATCTGGTCTCCTTCACCGCCGTGCCGCCGCGCGTCGAACCTGAAGCGGGGCCCTTTCCCGATCCGGACTGGTCGGTTCTCCTGCGAGAAGCCGGCCTCGACCCGGCCCACCTCATCTCGGCGCCCTCGATCTGGAGCGGTCCGGTCGAATCGGATCGCAAGGCCGCCTGGGATGGAGCCTTCGATGATCGGCCCGACGCGCCGGTGCATGTCGAGGCGGCGGCCCAGCACGGTCGTCCCGTCTATTTCGAGATTCAAGGGGACTGGGTCAAAGCGCCATCTAACGCGCGGACCGCGTCCCGCGCCCTCTCCACCGCGACCACGGTGATCTTTCTCGTCACCCCCGCGATCGTCATAGCCCTCATCCTTCTTGTCCGACGCAACTTCAGGATGGGTCGCGGCGATCGTCGCGGGGCGCTGCGGCTCGCCCTCGCCTCGTTCGGTGTCCTCACCCTGGCCCAGGCGATTCGCGCCGACCACACGACCCTCCCCATCGAGGAATACACGCTCCTCGTCCACATCGTGAGCCAGGGCTGCTACGCCGCCCTCGCCATATGGGCCTTTTACATCGCACTCGAGCCCGCGGTGCGACGACGCTGGCCGCACACCCTGATCTCCTGGACGCGGGTGATGGGCGGCCGCTTCACCGACCCGCTGGTGGCGCGCGACACTCTCGTCGGCCTGGTGTTCGGCCTGGCCCTGATCCTGGTGATTCAGATTTCCGTCGAGGCCCCCCTGTGGTTTGGGCGGGCGCCGTCATTCACCGCGAGCGGCGTTCTCGTGTCCCTGAACTCGCCGAAGCACGTGGTCTATAACCTCATGCTGGGTCCGCTCCTGGGCGTCCTCTATTCGCTGTCGATGCTCTTCATGTTGTATCTCGCTCGCGCGTTCACCGGTCGCGACTGGGCCGCGCGGTCGCTGGTCTTCATGTTCGTGTTCGCCCTCTCGTTCGCGGGCGCCGACGACCCGTGGATCGATGTGCCGGTGGCGACCGTCTTCGCGAGCCTCGTCGTCATCGGGCTGACCCGCTTCGGCCTGTGGTGTTCCGCGGTCTTCCTGGCCACCTTCCTGCTGCTGGTGCGCGCGCCTCTGACCCTCGATTGGTCATCCTGGTACGCCGGCCGTGCCTTCGCGGTCCTCGGCCTTCTGGCCGGCCTGCTCTTCACCTCGGCTTATTTTTCGCTGGGCGGCAAGCCGATCTTCGGCAAGGCCCTGCTCGACGACTGAGTACGAAACAAAACGAAGCCAATGAAGTTTCTGCCGTTCGTTCTCAAGCACCTTGGCGCAACCTGGGTGCGCACGACCAGCACTGTGGTGTCGATGGGGTTGTGCGTTTTCCTCTTCTGCACTCTGCAAAGCGTTCTCGTCCATTTCGACCGGTTCATCGACAATCGCAGTCCGAGGCGTCTGGTCACACGCGACGCGGTGAGCATCATGGAGGTCGTTCCCCTGACCCACGGGGCTCGAATCCAGGCTCTGCCTGGGGTGAAGCGCGTGGCGGCCACCATGCTCTTTGGGGGCGTGCTGCCGGCCCGAAAGGAGGAGAACGCGAACCCGGGCGCCCATGAAGGAACCGATTGGACCAAGGTCTTCCAAAATGCCGCGGTCGACGCCGAGCCTTACTTCGCCATGAGCCCCGAGCTGAGGGTGCCGCCGGGGCAGTTTCGTGACTTCATGGGCGATCTGCGCGGCTGCGTGGTGGGGAAAAAGCTCGCGGAAAAGTTCGGCTGGAGGATCGGTGACCATTTCTTCCTCGAGAGTTTCGCCTCGCCCCTGCGCAAGAGAAGCGGACCGTTCGAGTTCGTGGTGCGCGGCTTCATCGAGACCGACCTTGCGAAGTACCCGGGCGAGCGTAAGTGAAGCAAGCGCGATTTGCCAACCAGTCCGCGCGCCCGCGCCGGGCCCTGGCGCGCGATCGGCTCGCTCCGGCCGCCCGTAGGCACGTCGGCGACGCTCTCCTCGGAGGCGTCCAACGCGCCAAACCTTCGCGGCGGCGCGGAGCCTGGCCTTGGGCCACGCAAGCTCCGCCGCCCCGCGGTGCATCCCGCGTTTTTGGTTCCGCTCGTTACGCTGCCTCGTGGCCCAAGGCCAGGCTGCGCGCTCGCCCTTGCTGCCGTGATCCCCGCACTGGTTCTCGTCGCCGAGCGCCTGTCGTCGGAGCACGCGGCTCTTCCAGTAGGGCGGCCCGCGACCGGGTGAGCGGCTCGGCACCTCGGTCAGCTCGCCCGCCGCAGCCAGGTAGCGGGCGATACTCGCGGGGTTCTTCACCACGGCGAGGAGCTTCATCCGCCCCTGGCAAGAGGGGCAAACGAGGGCGTCCAACCTGAAGGTTCGCTTGAGGAGTTCTGCCCATGGCCGATATCCGCTCTTTCGTACCCTCTTCTCGGGCTCTTCATCGTCGCTCGCCGGGCGCGGAGTCGGCGTCCCCCGAGGGGAGGCTGCGCGCTGACGCGCGAGCGCCATGGGCTCGCTGCCGCGAGTACCCCCGCATAGTGGATCGTGTGGAACCGTGGAGGAGGCACGCTGGTTGCGAGCCGGCACAGGAGCGAGCGCGAAGCCTGGCCCTGGGCCACAGTGGATCCATGTCAACCGCTACCGTCCCATCGGCGTAGGCTTTTTTCAGGGTGATGCGCAGCGCGCAGCCTGGCCTCGGGCCACGAGGCCGTCGGGTTGCTGCTCCACTCGCTCTTGTGCGATCGGCGGAGCGCGCAGCCTGGCCTCGGGCCACGCAGGACGTAGCGCAGCAGGGCCTCGCGGCCTTCTGCGTCAAGCCCGCCCGCGCGGGTGGCCGCGTGCAGCGTGAACCCATCGAGCGACGCGCAGAGCGGCTTGTCGTACGCGAGCGCGTGCAGCTTGAGCGGCCGGAGGCCGCTGGACCATTGCGGCCCGGCGGGCGGCGACTGACCCGACACCGCGGAGGATGCGAGGTTGCTCTCGGGATCGCCCTCGCCGCTCAGGTCGAGGTCATGGCCCAAGGCCAGGCTTCGCGCTCGTCGTTGGTCCCAAGGAGGCCACACCGGCGAAGATGCCGTTCGATCCGTCGGACCGCATGCTCCAGCACATCGCCCATCTCGCTGGTCTTCAGATGCCCAAGGCCCGCAAAGAGCGCGCAGCCTGGCCTTGGGCCACAAGCTCGTTCCCTTGCTCGTGCCAGGCGCCATCAAGGGCGATCGTATGGAGATGAGGGTTGAGGCGCAGATCGGAGGAGGTCCTCTGTACCGCGGTGACTGCGCCGGTCTTCGCACCTATGGCGCCCTCCTGCGCCGCACGGCGGACATAAAACGCCTGCACCGTGGCCCAAGGCCAGGCTGCGCGCTATCCACGAAGATCTGTGTGAGCCGGCCGAGCAGCTCACCGTCCTGAGCGAGCCTCGGCCTCCACGAGAACGGGAAGGTCAGCACCCACTGCCGCAGCGCGGTTGAAGGCGGCAGCACGCGCTCGATCAGATTTGCGGCCGTCGCACTCATCCGCCGTCCCATGCACGATGGGCAGAACCCTCGCCCCTTGCAGCTGAAAGCGACCAGCCGGGTTTCGCTGCACGCACGGCACTTCAGTCGGGCAAAGCCGCGGCAGAGAAGCCCGCAGTCGAGGTAGCCGAGGAGTTCCTTCCGGGCGTGGCGGGGGAGGCGCACCGCAAGCGCCCCATCGTCGATCGCGCCGAACAAAGTCTCGAGATTGTCGCGAACCACCTCGTAAAGCGCTGTGGTCTCTGGCCGATGCCGCCGGTAGACACCGGGTGCTGTGCCAGCGGCGGGTGGCTTGGTGGCGGTAGGTGTCCCACGCCACGATGCCGGTTGGCGGGCGAGGCCTGCTTGCACTACCCGCGCTCACTTCCCGCACGGGCGAGACAACGGGGCGGAATACGGCGTGCGACCTCGATCCTGCCTTCTGGCATGGGGACTCCAGGGAGTTCGAGGGAGAGGCCGCGAGGGTAACCTGGGCTCGTCCCGTCTGGGGTCCGCTCATCGCCGAGGAATCACGGCTGTGAGGCTGCGGCGGGGCGCAGTCCTGCGTCCGGCGTCCGATCATTGCCGCAGCTGGAGGCGCTCAATTCCCGAGGTCAAACCGTCATACATCCCCCCGATCCACGTGCCGACGCGGTTCCTGTACCAGATGTTTGGTCCAGGCGTCGATGAGGCGGTGAAGGCGTATCGCAACGCGGATGCGGATCTGGCGGGGCTGCTGGGGCTCTTCGGCAGCACCGAGAGCATTGTGCCGCGTTTCCGCCGTGTCGCCGATGAGACGCTCGGGGCAGATCCGGTACATGTCGTCGGCCAACACGGCCAGGAAGTTCAAGCTGGGTCCGTACCTCGATTGGGTGGCGAC
>ENA-ORBV01009535-ORBV01009535.1-microbial-mat-metagenome-genome-assembly--contig:-NODE-9535-length-15877-cov-4.852595_pt1 | contig 15877 bp, 12 predicted proteins | sample MGYA00237777_ERZ505514 | MGnify/ENA primary metagenome ERZ505514 (study PRJEB26160, sample SAMN06269048) | microbial mat metagenome | isolation source: Oligotrophic lake microbial mat | place... | reverse complement strand
TGCCTAACCGCCGCAAAGCCCTTCACGTAAAATCCACGTCCTGCCCATCCAGCCACTCCCAGCGCCAACACCATCTGCGTCCAGGCCCACCAACCCAGCTCATGCTCGGCAAACGGCATCGCCCCCATCATCGCCAAGCCCACAAACAAGCTCCCCAGCGCCTTCACCCTAAGTTCGCCATACTCCGCCGTCAGCAAGACCTCACGCGCATCTTCCTCTTCAATCGCAGTCCGTCCTGCAACCGGCAGCGTAGCTCCATACCCGGTCTCTTCAACCGCCAACCGCAACTGCTCCGCATTCACAACCCCAGGGTCAAACTCCACCACCGCCTGATTCATCATCAGGTTCACGCTCGCCTTGCTGACCCCCGTCTGCTCCACCAGCGTCTTCTCGACGAAGCTCTGGCAAGCCGCGCAAGTCATCCCTTCGATCTGCAGTTCAACTCGCAACTTTAAATCCGCCACCCTCCACTGCCCGCACCAATTCCGACCTCTCCACCCCATCGCGAACCATCAACTTCGCCTCGCCCACAACCACTTGCTCCACATCCACCCCATCCACACGCTTCAGCAGAGCTGTCACTCGTCGCACACACCCATCGCAGTGCATGCCCTCAATCTTCAATTCCATTTGCTTAGTCATATTCATACCAATCCGAGTGAGCCGAAAACTCAAGACAACTCAAACACTGCGTCACCGTCCACTGCTTGATGCAGCTAGGACAAACTCCACCTGTATCAAACGTATGCCAGGCATGGCCGCATCTACAACTCCACAAGTCGCTAGCTTGCGGTCTCCAACCGCACTTCGGACATCGGATCTTGGGCCCATGTACTCCTGTCTCCTGATCCCTTTCTACCGGTATCGTCGTTGGACTACTCATCGTTGTGACTCTAGCATCCCCCGAATAGCTACAAAACTTTATAAAGCCTCTGCAAATTCGTAGCTCAACCTTGTCACTCGTCCACGCCAATACGGCCACACCCCGCTCGGCAGCATCCAGGAAACCTCACCCTCCAGCGGCACCCGCATCCCGTTACGCGACTGGTAATTCCACAAGCGGCATTCCCACGGTGCGGCCTCCAGCTTCGTCCCCACCGTCCGGTACCGGGCTGCCGCACGAACCCGCTCCACAAACCCATCCTCGCCAAAGTAAAACTCAAGGCTGCACCGCGTACCCGCATCCACGAGCGTCGCCCGCGCCGCCCGCTCATCCATCGCTTCCCATTTCACTCCCTGGCTTGGTAACAATCGCGTCGGATACCAAACCCCCTCCGCCAGAAAACGCATCAATTCCCCTTGCGCCGCTTCAGGCGAGCCGCTAATGCTAGCCAGCGAATACAACCCTGCCAATTCCGCCTGCAAGATCCCCTGCCCACCCACATAAGCATCATGTACAAACACGGGTACCCCAGGCATCATCGCAATCGTCGCATCCCAATCAAAACCGATCACCCGCATCACATTCACCTGCGACGCCCGAAACGGCTTCCACTGCGCCGCACTCTCGCCCATGTTGAAGCTCCCCTCCTGCTCCATCTCCATCTTCAGGATCATCGGCTGCCCGTCGGTCAACACAGACTCAAAATACCGTCGCACCGGCGTTGGCAAGCCCATCGCCTCGCGTGAATGGTAGTGCGACGGCTCCGCCTTCATCTGTCCAGCGAGAATCGCTGTCCGCAATTGCCGGGTCCCACCCTGCCACCGGCTCCGCCCAAACAACAGCAAGAGCGCAACGCAGAGCACCACCAGGCCGGACAGCAATAAGGCAATCTTCATGCCCCAAGTATTGCGAACTCGACTTGAAGCACTTTCCGGCTACGTTAAACTTTTATTTATATGAGAATTTATTCACTCGTCTTCGTGGCTTCACTGGCCTGGAGTCAGACCGCCATCATCCCGGCCGACAACGCTACCAAGGCTGGAGACACTGTCATAAACTTCCTCTTCTCAGGTTTTCCAGCCACCGCGCAGTGCATTTATTCTGAACGCCTCGTCCTCGCCTCTGGCATCAAAGTGGGCGACCAGCTCACTGGAGCCCGCAGCCGAATGGCCACAGGATCGGTTGCTGGCCCACCCTTCCAATTTACCTATGCAAATTGGGATTTAACTATCTCAAAGAGCACGCGCACCGTTGGCACCCTGACCAGTTTCATCCAAGGCAATATGGCAAACGATGCAGTTCCCGCAAGGCGAGGCAACCTGATTATGCCAGCCAACTCCATGCCAAGCAATAAAGCGGTCAACGATTTCGGGCTCCTGGTTCCTTTCAGCACAAACTATACCTATTCCGGAGGTGATTTATTGTTGACGATGTCTCATGACTTGGGTGAGTGGGATGGGCCCCCTCTCATAGACTCTTTCACCGATGCCACGAACGTCCAGTGTGTTGCCGGGCTCAGACACAATATCGCCAACGCAACTCAGTCGATACCGATTGGCCCAGTGCTTCAGTTCACCTATACCCGGTCAGCTTCTGGCCCCACTGTCACTGCCGCAGGCGTCCTCAATGCCGCTTCCTACGGTGCAGGTGGCGTCTCACCCGGTGAAATCGTGACCATCTACGGCGAACGCCTCGGTCAGCCCTCCGTAATTGCCGCCACCCTGACAAATTCGAAATTCAACACCACCGCAGGCAGCACCCGCGTCCTCTTCGATGGCATTCCCGCACCCATGATTTATTCCAGCGAAAAACAGCTGGCAGCTATCGTCCCTTACTCAACAGCCGGCAAATCCTCAACCCGACTCGAAGTAGAGGTGTCTGGAGTGAAGAGCCCAGCCGCAACCGTGCCCATCGTCGCCTCAAGTCCCGGCATCTTCACAGCCGATTCCAGCGGCAAAGGTCAGGCTGCCGTCCTCAATGAAAACGGCTCACTAAACAACTCAACCAACCCTGCTGCGCCAGGATCGATTGTAGTGATCTATCTCACCGGTGAAGGGCAAACCAGTCCCGCTGGAACCGATGGAGCGCTTGCCCTCGGCGCGAGCCTACCCAAGCCAATCCTGCCAGTCTCTGCAACCATTGGTGGCGCAGACGCAGAAATTCTCTATGCCGGTGCAGCACCAGGAGCCGTCGCAGGACTCATGCAGATTAACGCTCGCATCAACCCCTTGGCTCCGTCCTCCAACACTTCACCGCTCGTGGTAAAAATCGGAGACAAAACCAGCCAGACCGGCGTCACCATCGCCGTTCGTTAGCGCTTGGCGAGGGCTGACTCGACAGCGGCCTTATGGGCCGCCCAAGATGCCGCTGCGTCCCCTTCGATCCGGGTCACCAATCTGCCTGAACCAGATCCCGTAACCACTTCATACCCTGCTGCCACAGCTATCGCTTCCGCCTTTGCCTCATCGGCAATCGGCGCATTCGCTGACACCACAATAGGCACAACAAAATTCACCGTCACAGACTCGCGTTCCACCGGCGCCGCTGCCCCCGCATCCACCACCGGCATCCTCACTGCCGGATCCCCAACCAGCGAATAATTACGAGCATCGTAGTTCTCAGTCCAGTTGTTGACAAACTCCTCCGTCGGGTCTGCCTTCAATTTCTCCTGAACCTTAAGAAGAGTGATCATCTCCAGCAATTCGCTGCTCAACTCCGCATACTTGCTGTTGAATTCTTCCATCGCATAACCCACCGGGTAGCCATCGAGCAGCTTCTTCACAGAACTCTCAAACGTCGATGTCTGAGTCGATGCCTTACCGTTTAAAAACGAACAAGACCACGCTCGCTCCACATGCCCAATCACCGCCAGCGCGCCTCCCTTCGCATGCGAAAGCATCGCCTTCGGCAGCGCGGCCACAAAAGCCTTTGGCGCAATCTGGCCAGCCGTACTCTGACCGTCAATCTGTCGAAAGTCATTGAATTTCGGCGTCCCCGCTCCATAGCAGGCAAACATCATTGCGATCGTCCCGCCCAGCCGGGCGTCGCTCGACAAATCTTCGCCTGCAAAGAAGAACGGTCGCGCATCTCCCTTAAACCCGTTAGCCGGATAGTCTTGGCATACCAACGCCCCCTGATAGGGCATCTGCCGGGCCGAACCATTGGTTCCACCCATCCCGTGACTGGCGGCAAACAGGAATGCCGGCGCTTCACTTCCCCCCATCAAGTTGCCCAACCTCGCCTTGGTCGCAGCCTCCCCGCCCACCATCTCGATTGCCCACTTGCCTGCCTGATCCTTGCTGACTGCTTTGTGCAATGGATCTACCAAAAACTTCGCACTCAATTCCGTCGATGGATCCCCAGCCTTGTTCACCCCAAAGAAGGTTGCTTTGCGAGCCAGTTGAATCTTCCCCGTCTCTGCGGCAATCACGCTCGCGGCATATTGCGCGTAATCTTCCACCCGGTCGAAGTGCAATCGGCCCACTCCATACTGCACATCCATCTGATACTGAAACTCATAAGGGATCACCTCTGGATCACCAACAATCAGCAGGTAATACGGCATCCGCGTCGGGTCCACCACACCCGACACCTGCGCTCCCCCGCGCTTCAAAAACATCCGCTTTGAATCGCCGGGAAGATACCCACGCAGTTCTTTGTATTCCTTATACAGCCGTTCATCCTTCTTCGATGCCTGCTCCTTGCGCAAATCAAGCAACGGCTTCAGCGCCTCATACACACCCGGCTCCGGCTCGGCCGCAAAGATCACTCCCCAGCCAGCCTCATCCAGCTTCTTGTAGTCGCGCCCTTCTACCATTCCGTAGTGCGGCCCCCGGCTCTCCCAGTAATTCTTGAGATCCTCGAGCTCCTTCTCGTCAACCGTCCCACCCGTCGCCAACGTCCGCAACTGTCGCGCCGTCATCGGCGAATGCAGATAGCCGCCCGTGTCCAGGTCGATTCCATTGAATGTCAGGATTGTGTCGTTCATATTCTTGCCTCCACAGGCCCAGGCATACCGCAGGGTCACCTATGGCTGAGAATGGGGCTGGCACCCTTCCTAGAGAACCAGCCCCATTACTCCATCACTCGATATTGAGACTAACCCTTAGTGCCGGTATCGTCCGGGACCGGATCGATCGGAAACGAGAGGGGCAAATCGTCTCCAAGCCCTGAGTCGTCTGGATCCTCTATTGGAATCGGAAAGGATGCCGGAGGATCCTCGACGCTCTTCGTGTTGTCTGGATCTTCGCCAGGGATCGGGAACGAAACCGGAGTGTCCTCAGGTTCAGGCGGAGGTGGTACAAAACTCACCGGCATTTCAACTTTTTCGATATTCACTTTCTTTTCTCCTTCTCAATCGCTTCTAAGTTCTGGAAGCGCGGGTCTGCCACCAAACCCGCCAACTCTGGATCGCTTTTTAAAGTTTCCAGCGGGTAGCCATTCTTCAAAGCTTTGGCCGCCCATTGAAGCGCAAGCTCCCGGTCCTTCAGAAATTCATAAACTGCAATCGCCCTCTGTGCCACCACCGGGCTCTCCGGCTGCAACGCAACCGCCCTTCGAATCAGCGCCGTCGCCTGCTCCCGGTTTCCCAGTACGGCATGGTAGCTCGCAACATTCCCAAGGATTCTTTCGTCATTTGGTGTTGCCTCAAGCAGTGGCTCCGCCACTTCGATTGCCTTCCGGTAAGCCACCATTGCTTCTGCCTTGGTTGCCGGAGTCCGGTCCAGCGCCGCAGCCAGATTCGCCCTCGGCAGATAACTCTTTGGTTCCAGATCTGCCGCCTTCTTCAATATTTCAGCAGCTTCGACATAACTTTTTTCCAGGTAATAAACGGTGCCGAGATTCCCCATCGTTCGCGCCCTCGGTTCAAGCTCGTTTGATTTCAAAAATGCTTCGCGAGCTTTGGCAAATTCCCGCGTCCTCATATAGAGAATGCCCATATTGTTGTAAATCAGCGGGTTGTCGGGCATCAGCTTTTCCGCAATCGCAATCTCTGCCAGCGCTTCTCCGTGCTTCCCCTGGTCCCGCAACTCCCCGCTTCGCCAGTTGTGGTAAGCCCATTGATTCGGGGCCAGATCAATCGCCTTTTGGATCGCTTCTTCCTGTTCGGCTTTCCTGCCTTCCGCACGATAAAGCTGCGCCAGCACAAAATGCACATCGGCCGACTTGGAATCGAGCTTCAATGCTGTACTCAATTCAGATCGCGCCAAGTCCTTCCGCCCGGTTGCCAGATAGATATTGCCTAGCGTCAAATGCGGTTCCGCCATTTCCGCATCAAGGCCAATCGCCCGGTCACAGGCTTCCTTGGCTGCCTCCAGCAGCTTCACGTCCCGCGTATCGACAAAGAGTCGAAATTGCGCCGCTCCCAGCGTCGCGTGTCCCAGGGCAAGCTTCGGGTTCTCCGCCACCACTTGCTCCAGGATCTTCATCGCTTCCTGAACGTTCTGAGGCTTGTAGTAGCGTTCCAGCAACTGCCTGGCCCGCAGGATCTTGTCGTTAACACTCACCGTGCTCTGGGGCAGGGAAGTCCCTCCCCCACCCGTCCTGAACATCGGGATCGATACGAGCCCCGCTACGATCATCACGGCCGCCCCTGCCAACAGCAGTGGCTTCCGCTTCTTTGGCTCAGCCCCGGACAGCCCCGCCAGCGCCTCCACTGCCGTATTTGGCCTCAAACTCGCATCCCGCGCCACGCAGCGCAAAATCACTGCCTCCCAATTCGCCGGCAACCCCGTCTTGCCCGCCGCAAGCGTATCCACCAGCGAAGCCTTTTTCCCTGTCACCATCTCAAAGATCAACAGCCCCATCGCATAAATATCACTCGCAGCAGTCGCGGTTTCCCCCATCAACTGCTCTGGCGACATATACCCGGGCGTCCCCAGAATCGCCCCAGTCTGCGTGTAGTGAGCGTCGGATCCCTCACCCTCAAACACCCGTGCCAGTCCAAAATCCATGATGCAAAGCCGCGACCTCACCAGCATCACATTCGCGGGCTTCAGATCCCGGTGCATGATCCCTTTCTCATGCAATGCCCCAAGCCCCTTCGCCATCTGACGCACCAGCGGCTCAGCCATCTCCAGACTCATCTTCCCCTTCTTTGCCATATGCTGCGCCAGTGTCTCTCCTTCGAGAAACTCCATCGTCAGAAACGTAACCGGCTGCCCATTCACATCTTCCTTGCCCACATCAAAAACACGACAGATGTTCGGATGTGTCACTTGCCGCGACAACTGCACTTCCCGTTTGAATCGGGCCACCCCCTGCGTCCCCAGCAATCCGGCTCGAACTGTCTTCAGTGCCACCTGCACTTCCAATTCGAGGTCCTCGGCCAGATACACTTCCCCCATCCCGCCTCGCCCTATAAATCGTTTCAGCACAAATCGTTGCCCAAGCACACTCCCCAATTCCAGTGCATGTGCCGGCTCCTCGCCGACATTGGTCATCAAAGCTGTATCCGCTGTAGCTGCCTGCCGCAGCATTTCCTCTACCTGCGCCCTTAAACTCGGGTTGCCCACGCAAGATTCATCCAGGTACGCCGCAACTTCGCCCTCCTTCAATTCAAGGGCGTGCGAAAAGATCGACTTCAGTTGAGCAAATTTGGCAGTGCCCACCGGTACCTCGATTCTCTCTCGTCTCTACGGATAACACCTTAGAACGCGATTATAGCTGATGTTTCAGACAACTGCGCTCGGCCCCAGCTCTGTCCTCAGCCAGGCCCGCCCAAACGTCCATTCTCTTTCCACCGTCCGTTTCGGGACCTTCAGCACATGCGCAGTTTCCTCTACCGACAATCCCCCAAAAAACCGCAGCTCAATCACTTTTCCCACCAACTCGTCCTCACCCGACAGCCGCGTCAGCGCTTCATCGACCCGCACCATCACCTCAGGCTGCTCCGGCGAATACACCAGCGCTTCGTTGAGCTGCATCACCATCACCCCGCCGCCACGCTTTCCGGCTAGCCGCTGCCGCGCATGATCCACTAATATCTGTCGCATCACCCGGGCCGCTACAGCAAAAAAGTGCGCCCTGTCCTGCCACTGTGCAGACTTAATATTCACCAGCTTCAGATAGGCTTCATTCACCAGCGCCGTCGTTTGCAGCGTATGTTCCCCCCGCTCACGGCCCATATGCCGCGCCGCGATCACCCGCAGTTCCGCATACACCGCTTCCACTAACTCATTTCGCGCCACCTCATCCCCATCCTGAAATCGGTGCAGTAGTCCTGTAATGTCTTCTTCGTGTTCGGCCATCAAACTTGGGATTCGCTCCAGCTTAACCCAAAAAACCCAGCGGCTTCCCCTCGGCGATCTTCAAAGGCCGCCCAATATTCGAAACATACTCTTTTTCGAAATTCACACCCAGCTTCTTGAAGATCGTCGCCATAAAGTCTGGCACCTCGACAGGCCGGTCTTTCACATACATGCCGTCCTTGTCGGAAGCCCCCACAATCTGCCCCTGAGGCACACCCGCCCCGGCCAGCACCAGCGAGAAACAGTTCGGCCAATGGTCCCGCCCGTTGTTCACATTGATCTCCGCCGTTCGCCCAAACTCACCCGTCACCAGCACCAGCGTCGTATCCAGCATCCCGCGCCGTCCCAGATCGAGCATCAAAGCCGCAAACGACCGGTCCAGCTCAGGCATGAACTCATTGGCATAAGCCGGGAACAGTGTCGAGTGATGATCCCACGCGTTGTCTCCCTTGCCTACACTCACAAACCTCACGCCAGCTTCCACCAGCCGCCGCGCCAGCAATGCTCCTTGCCCCATCGCTGTCCGCCCATACTCTTCCCGCAACGCATCGGGCTCCTCTGAAATCTGAAAAGCCTTCTTCGCCTTGGGCGACCGCATCAACTCAAACGCCGACTGGTAGTAGCTATCGAGCGTCTCAAATGTATCGGTGGAATCAAACTTGCGAATCTTCTCATCCACCAGATTCAGCAGGCTATGCCGGCCCTCCATCCGCGCCCAATCCACCCCCATCGGCAGATCCATATCGCGAACGGAATACTTCGCCACATTCGGGTCACCGGCTGAGAATGGATTGTACTTCGGCCCAAGAAATCCAGCCCGCGCGTTATTCCCTCGGGGCTGCGGCACGATCACATAAGGCGGCAATTCATTTCTTGCTCCAAGCTCCTTGTATAAAACACTCCCCACACTGGGTGCCAACAAAGTCGGCAATGCATCATGCCCACTCAACATCAACGTCTGTGCCTCGCCATGCGCTGACTTCTTGTGTGTCATCGAACGAATCAGCGTCACCTGATTCATCAGCTTCGCCGTCCGCGGCAAATGCTCCGAAATATGAAGGCCCGGAATCGAAGTCGGAATCGTCCCAAACGTCGACCGGTATTTCCGGTCCGACTCGAGCTTCATATCAAACGTATCGAGATGGCTCAACCCGCCCGCCAGCCACAGATGGATGATCGAAATATCCTTCCCCGACACTGCCTTGGTTTGTGCACGCATCTGCTCCACCAAGCCCCAGTCCAAAGACCCGAACGCGCCAATCGAACCCATCCTCAGAAATCCACGTCTGTCAAACATATTTGCTCCTAGTGCTGGTACATGAACTCTTTGGAATTAAATATCGCCCACAGCAGATCTTCAAACGCCGCCTTGCGATCGCCCTTGGCAATCCGCTCGACAATCGCCTTGCGCTCCGTCTCTGACGGCTTCCTCACTAGCGCCGACAGATACACATGCTCAATCAAAGCCTCATCGCCAAGCTCCCACGGCAGCTTCGCCTTCGACACCTTTGCCTGTATCGTCGACCCCGAAATCAGATGCATCGTCTGCGCCATATCGGGCTGCGAATCCCGCTCGCAGAGAATGTCCCGGCTCAGCCGTCCAAAGCTCGACAACATATAGCCGCCCCCGCCACCAGACACTTGCATCGCCCGTGTCTCCGGCGGATATCCAGCAAACTTCTCGGCCACACCCGCCACCTGGCTCATCGTGTCCACCAACATCTCAGCCATCAGCCGCCGCACAGGGAAGTGCGAAAAATTTCGCAGGTCTCGCCGGTTGCTCTCATTCGGCTCGGCGGACAGTTGATAAGTCCGGCTCTCAAGAATCAATTTCTCCAGCCGACGCAAATCGTAGGCGTGCCCCGCAAAATCGGCTGCCAGCGCATCCAGCAGCGCCGGATGCGAAGCCGGATTTGTCACCCTAAAATCATCCACTTCCTCCACAAATCCGCGTCCAAAATAATGCCGCCACACCCGGTTCACCATCGTCCGGGCAAAGTACGGATTCTTGGGTGAAACCATCCAGTCCACCAGCGCCTCGCGAATATCGCCATCCTGCGTATCTGCAACGGTCGGCCCATCCAGCAGCTTCGCCATTACCTTCTTCTTCGTCTTCGGATGCTCAACGCTGCCTTCTTCTAGAAACTGCGTCGCATTCTCATCGTTCTCATAAACCTCTTTGATCCCTACTCGCGCAAAGAACGCAGCAAAGCCGTAGAAATCATCCTGCGTCCAACGCTCCCACGGATGGTTATGGCACTTGGCGCACTCCATCCTCACCCCCAGAAACATCTGGCTGATATTGGTCGCATGATCCGGCGCATTCGAGTCAAAACTGATGTTGTAAAAACTGGTCGGTGAAAGCGGCACACCCTCCATCGAAGACTGCGAAAAACTATGTGCCCCCTGGCTCAAAATCAACTCGCGCGTGATCCGGTCATAAGGCTTGTTCACCTGAAACGAATGCCGCAGATAGTCGTACACAATCTTCGCGCCCTTGCTCCCGGCCTCCCGCGTGCCCGCCCGCGTCAACTCCGCATACTTCAACGCCCAAAGCTCGGCATGTTCCCGTGTCCCCAGCAATCGATCAATCAACTCACTCCGCTTCTGCGGGAGGGTCGATGCCAGATACTTCTTTGTCTCCTCAACCGGCGGCAAGAGCCCGGTAGTGTCGAGATACACCCGCCGCAAAAACTCTTCCTCACTGGCCTCGCTTGACGGCCGCAAACCCAGCCGCCGCAATTTCTCAAACACCGGCCCATCCACCAGATTCTTCCCACTCACCAGCGGGTAATCCTTCGGCGTAGTCGTAGCGGCAATTAGAATCCGCGCCGCCACCGCCTGCCCCATCGTCCTCACCATTACCGCCGTCTCACCCGTCTCAATCGCCTCCACTTCCCCCTTCGCATTTACCCTAACCGTATCCGGATCATTCGCCGTGTACTGCGCCAGATGAGTAACATCACGAACACTACCGTCCGAGTACTTCGCAATCGCCACCAACTGCTGCTTCGCCCCTCGTCCCACCAGCAGACGCTCCTCAGGGTAAACACTCAAAGCCGTAATTCGCGGCGTGGCGCCAATGTCATAAGGAGCCCCCTGCGCAATCCAGTCCCGCAACACCCGGTACTGCAGCGAATCGACGGCAAAGCGAAACCCGCCCCCATGCGGAGTCTCCGCCGTCGCCTTCTTCAGCAACAAACTCTGCCCCGCATCCTGCCCATCAATCCGTTTGGCCTTCGCGTTAGTGACAGCCTCAAAATCAAGCGTCGGATCATTGCCAAACAGCGACAACTTGAATCCCCGCTGCCCGCGAATCGACCCATGACAGCCAGACCCCGCACACCCACTCATCGTAAAGATCGGGCTCACATCATTGATGAAACTGATACCCGGCTTCTTCACCGCCGGCTTCACTACAATCGGCACTTGCGCAAGCTTTCCGCCACACCGCAACCGCAATACCGGAGCCTGCGCCGCCCTTGCCACGTTCGAGCCCCCGCAACTTGCAGTTACATCGCGCTCATACCCTTCGGCATCCTTCTCGGTCACGACAAACACTTGAGTCGCATCCTGCCCATGCAGTTCGATCCTGGGCGGATAAACCGTCACTGCTGCCATCAGCGGTAGCGAAACAATCACAAACAAAGCTAATCTCACATGCCACCTCTTCGTACCTGAATCGGATGCGATCTCCCCACCACCACCCCACCAACTCGACCTACCAACACAAACTCACCCGGTGCCTTCTCTGCCGCTCGCACCACAACCTCCGCTCGAGTATCGGTGACAGCCACCGGCCTCACCTCCATCAACAAGCCCGCCGTCGCCGCCTCCAGCGTCAACTCAAGCGTATCCTTCCCCGAATCGAGCCGGGTCACAATTGCCGTAAACTTCGTCTGCCCCTTGGCATCAAGCCGCATCGTCTCCGGCACTGTCAGCACCACGCCCGGTGCATCCGCCACAGTCACCCGCAACAACTCTTCCTCGGCATCGCCAATAAACCTCACCCGGTTCCTGAAGTAACGCGCCTTCCCCGTCCTCACTACCGTCTCCCCATCCATCACTCCACGCCCCATAAACCGAACCTGCCCTAACTCAAGCGGAGCATCCCCCGACACCCGAAACACCACCTCAACATTCGTCCCATCCAGATAATGCGTCTCCCCACAAGTCCCCGTGTAGGGAGTATTCTTCGGTTCGGCCACTACCGGTTTCACAGTCACCCCAGCGGGCAGATTCTCGGCCCAAACCTCAACCGGCGAAGTCCAGCCCTCAAGCCGCCTCACCCTCACCAGCACCACATTATCCCGCCCGCGATAAAGCGTATCGTCGGTCCCCACCACTTTGACCGAGAAATCCGGCTTCGCTTCCTTGATCGTCAATCGATAAAGAAAACTCGGATCTCCCCGAAATTGCGCATCTCTCACCGCAGCCACATATCGCCCCGCCTTGGGCAGTCGAAACACCAGATGCGGGTCGAGATTCGCCGGCTCCTTGCCGGTATTGGTGGTCGGGTCATCCTGATAAGCCAGCCGCTTGCCGGCATCGTCATAAAGAATCACCATCGGATCGGTAAGATACCCAAGTTGCATCCCTTCGACATCGAGCACAATCGTCTTTGCTTCCTCCACCCGAAACACAAAGAAATCCGTCGCCTTCGCCCGGTCCAGCACTCCGTTCGCAACCACCGGCAGATCCACCGGCTTCGGGTCTCTGCGATTCCGTGCCGACCCATCCGACACATCTACTTCCCTGTATTGCGACACCACAAACGGCACTGGCATCGTCGCCCCATCCACATGCAGCCGGTGCTCCCCGAGGCGCAACCCCTTCGGCACGGCAAGCCTCACCCGGGCCCGGTCCCCACTCGTCCGCAACACCTCACCCTCAGCCATTCCGTCCCCCAGCGTCACCCGCTTCACCCCACCAAGATTCACCCCGCGCAACTCCAACTCAACCGTCTCGCCCTGCCTCCCTCCCGCCGGCATCGACAGATCCACATGCGGCATCCGCCCTGCCACCAGCCGGTAATCCGAAACATCCGATCCCGCCTCGCTCGACCCATACACTCGCAAATAATAAGCTCCATCCTGCGGAGCATGAAAAACAACATGCGGATCCTTGAACCCGTAATAATCATCCGAGTAAGCCAGCTCCGCCCCTTGTCCGTCCAACACCCCAATCACTGCATCCGTATTCGCCCCATTCCTCGTCGCCAATACATCGAAGGTCAACCGTTCCCCAGCTTTGGCCTCAAACCGGAAGTAATCATAATCCCCAGCCTTCAGAATCCCGTTCACCAGAGCGGGAAACACAAGCCCCTCTGCCTTCTCGCGAGAATCGTTCGGTTCCTTCTCGCTCCGCTCCGCCAGCGTATTCACATCAAAATACCCAATTGCCGACCCATGCCCGCAAAGCAGTCGAAAGTCATGCCGCCCCGGCTCTGTATCTGCCGCCAGCGTAATCTTCGCCACCACCCGGTAAGCTTCAGCCTTAACGATCTCCCCACGCAGCTTCGCCGAAGCAAAAACAAGCTCTTTCGCCCCTTGAAGATTCCGCCCCGATAGCGTCACCGTAACGCTGGTCCCGCGCTGTCCACCATGCGGAAAGGTTCCCTGGATTTGGGGCCAGATCGGCGGAATTTTAGTCTGCCCAAAGAGTCCCAAAGCCAGACCGGTCAATAAGGTCAAGGCTCGCATCATAATCGAATCTTATCTGATCCGCATGATCCTCACAACGAAGGCCTAAAGAAGGTCTAAAGTAGCTGCCGCACCGTACGCAACAACAACTCGCTATCCACCGGCTTTGGCAGGTATCCTTGCATCCCCTGCGACAGACACAAGATCCGGTATTCATCCCCGGCATTCGCCGTCAGCGCCAGCACCGGCGTCCGTTCATACCCACTGATGTCGCGCAGTCGCGTGGTCGTCTCGATCCCGTCCATTTCGGGCATCTGCAAATCCATCACCACCAGATCAAATCGCTCCGCCTCGGCCTTCAACAGCGCCTCTGCCCCACTGGTCGCCAGCGTCACCTTGTACCCGCCACGCTTCAGATAAGCTTCTGCCACCTTTCGCGCGGCCTCGTTATCATCCACCACCATCACCTTGCGCTCAGCCGGCCGTACGAAAGTAGATTCCAGATTCGAGTACCCAAGCGGAATCGTAAAAGAAAACAAACTCCCCTCACCCGGCTTACTCTCCACCGTCAAATCTCCACCCATCACTTTCGCAATCCCTTGCGCCAGCGTCAGCCCCAGCCCCATCCCCGAATAGCGCCGAGCCAATCCACTCTCAAGCTGCTCAAACGATTCAAAGATCTTCTGAATCTGTTCCCCATCCATCCCGATGCCCGTATCCTTGATCTCAACGCGCAAGAGGAAGAAATTCGCATCACTGACATGCGGCTCTACCCTCACCGTCAGATCCACCTGCCCCCTCTCGGTAAACTTCACCGAATTCGACAACAGATGTTGCAGCAACTTCCGGAACCGCAACTCATCGCCCCGCGCCGCCTCAGGCACATCGTCGGAAATCCGCAGATAAAACCCCATCCCCTTTTGCCGCGCCTTCACCAACCACTGTGCCGCCAGCGATTCGATCGCTTCCTGCAACAAAAACTCGCTATTGTCTACCTGTGAATCCCCAGCCGCCAGCGCCGTAAATTCCAGCGTCGACGACAACACCGCATACAATTCTTCCGCGCAAGCCTTCGTTAGCTGTACATACTCTCTTTGCTCGCTGTTCAGGTTCGACTGTTCCAGCAAACTCGTCATCCCGAGGATCCCGCTCAACGGCGTTCGCACCTCATGATTCAGCGCCGCCAAAAACTGGCGCTTCAGACGATCTATTTCAAGGCGCTCCGACATCTATACCCGTATCGGCAAAACACCTTAGCTTCTGTAGAAGATCGCGATTTATTTCAACATTCCTTGCACACCCGCTATCAGCGTGCAGGTAACGACGTGAAAGAGCCAACCGTAATGGATCCAACGTCTTGTGTACTTTATAACGAGCCGGACATCTTGATAAGCCATGGGACAGTACGATTGTCCCTAAGGTATTAGCCCTATGGTGCCATTCAGGGTACTGTCTAAGGCCCTATTCGGTACTAGTAGAGCCCGGCTTCCCCTTCCGGCCGCGTCTTCCACCTCCGGTGCAACCACAACCACTGCCCCGGTTCCCGCCGAATCACCCCCTCAAAATGCTTCGTCAACCGCGCCGTATCTCCCACCACATCCCCACTCATCTCAAACACCGGGTCAAACCGCAACACGTACTTCCCCTTTTTTCCGTCCCACAACGCATAACCGGGAATCACCGCCGCCCCCGTCTTATGCGCCAATTTGGCAAACGTAGTCCCTGTACAAGCCGCAATCCCGAAAAAATTGACAAAGCTCCCATTCTCAGGCAACGTGTTCTGGTCAATCAAAATCCCCACCGGCTCGTTATTGCCCAGCGCCTTTAAAATCCCCCGCAGAAAATCCTGCTTGTCCAGAATCTTGTTCCCCGATCCCGTCCGGTACCCCTTCACCAAATCATCGAGCAAGGGGTTGTCTAGCGGCCTCACAACAACATTCATCGGCTCAGTCATCAAAGCATGAGCAAACGCACTCAACTCCCAGTTCCCTAAATGCCCCGTCGCAAACAACACTCCGCGCCCCCGCGACTTCGCCTCCACATAATGCTCAAACCCCTCATACTCGATCCACTCCTGTCTCTTATACACATCTGACGCTGCC
>ENA-ORBV01009534-ORBV01009534.1-microbial-mat-metagenome-genome-assembly--contig:-NODE-9534-length-15877-cov-5.057152_pt1 | contig 15877 bp, 12 predicted proteins | sample MGYA00237777_ERZ505514 | MGnify/ENA primary metagenome ERZ505514 (study PRJEB26160, sample SAMN06269048) | microbial mat metagenome | isolation source: Oligotrophic lake microbial mat | place... | reverse complement strand
TATTCGATCGTGGGCTTCACCTACAAGTATCACTCGACCTACGGCAGCCCGCCGGTCGAACGCATGGCTTGTCCGATCCGCAAGGTCGAGGTCTCCGAGGACGGGCTCTCCGTTCGCCTCGCCGCTGTCTGTCTGCGCGAGGGCTTCGTTCACGAAATCCGGGTTGCCGGCCTCCGGTCGCGCGATGACGGGGAGACGATTCTGCATCCAACACTCTATTACACATTGAACCGGATCCCGGAGGGACGGCGGATCATCCCGGTGGAGCCTAATGAGCGCGAGTGGTGCGTGCCGGCGGTCCCGCCCGCCGCGAGCGCGCCCACGGCCAAGCATCCGACCCAGGCGCCGGCCGACTGGAGACCGCGCGAGGGAGACCGGCAGATTCTCCTCGGCACGCGACCCGGCCTGAAATTCGACCAGGAACTGATTACCGCCAAGGCGGGTGAGAGGCTCCTCCTCGTGTTCCGCAATCAGGACGACATGCTGCACAACTTTGTGCTCTGCGCCCCGGGCAGGGGCCAGGCCGTCGGACAGGCTGCGATGTTGCTTGGACTTGACGGTGCCGCCCGCAACTACGTGCCGGAGAGTGATGACGTCCTTTACCACACGGGCCTGGTTTCTCCGGAAACGAGCGACCGGATCTTCTTTGTCGTGCCGGAGGCGCCCGGCGACTATGATTACATCTGCAGTTTCCCTGGTCACGCGGTGCTGATGAAAGGTGTCCTGCGCGTGCTCCCGCGGTGATCTTTGCAGGCCCCGCGCGGTGGCGCGTGGGGCTGCCCGGCGGGGTGAGGGCCTGCCGGTTCGAGCCCGGGACACGCTTCGGAAGCGCCCCTCCAACGACGTGCCCCGACCCCCACTCTGACCGGGCCTCTGTAATTATTTTACCCCTACAGAAACGCCCCCGCCCCGGCCGCAACCGCGGATGTCATCCATTGGATGACATCCGGATTGCGGCCGGACGGGTGGTTGCTCGCGCGAAATTCAGCCAACGGGCTCAAGCACGGGGCATTTGGGCCGATACCGGATCGCTGGCGGAGTCCTCAACACTAAAACCCGGTCCACACATGAACGAATTTTGGGAAATCACCGACGAGGATATCAGCATCGTGGTTGCGAGCCACAAGGGCAGCGCCACGACGGAGAAAGCGCGCGCGGTCCTGGACGAAGTGAGGATCATCGAGAGCTTGCGGCAGTTTGGAGATTTTGCGGATCAAGTGGCCTCGGCGTCTTCGGATATCGAGGATCAATTGATGGCCTCCGGAATCATTCCGAGTGCGTCAAAGAAATTTGCCAGCCCCTCCGTTTCAATCCCGCGCTGAGTCTGGTCCCGGGAAGTGCTTGAGGTAGGGGCAAGGCGAATTTCCCTCGGTCGGAACGAACCGCGTTGGCCTAATCCGGAGGATGAAACCCGGCGAAGGTCGGAAACGGGCAAGAAAAAACCCGCCTACCCCAGGCGGGTTTTAATGACCTAACACCAACAAACCTAATGAACTACACAGAGGTAGACGCGGGTTCGTGGGTTTTGCTCAATAATTCCTCAATTTTTTCGGAGGAATCTTTATCACGTTACAATTCAAAGGTTTAATTCTATTTTTGGATTTCGTGCGATGGGCTTCGGGTCGCGGTTGTCTGGCCTGTTCGTCCTGAAACCGGCCCGCTGGACCCGCCGACGATCAGTTGAGAAGGGAGCATCAGATCGGAAAAACTCTCATCGTCCTCCCCGGTACTTCCAAGCATGAGACGTGCGGCGGCCTCGCCGAGCTTCGCCGGGTCGGTTCCGGCTCCGGTGACGGTCAAGGCGTCGGCGGATTGCAATCGGGGTGCGTCGGCTCCCACCACGCTGATATCACCCGGAACCTCGCAGCCTTCGCGCTGCAGGGTTTTGATTGCGCCGGCGGCCATCAGGCAGTTGTAGGAGGCGAACGCGGTCGGAAAATCGCGTCGCTGGCGATCAACGAGGAGCGAGTGCATCGCTTCGCCGCCCTCGGCGCGATCAGCCTCCTGAAGCAGGACCAGATAACGACGGTCAAGGCTAAGTCCGGACATTTCCATCGCGGCCTTGAACGAACCGAGCCGCATTTCGTGGCGTCCAAGACCGGCATTGCCGCCAAGCCAGCCGATCCGGCGGTGACCGAGGCCGTGCAAATGTTGAACAAGTGAATCAAGGGCCTGCGGCTCGTTGCCGAGCACCGAGTGGCACAGCCCGGAATACTTGGCGGAGACCGCGACGATCCGGCGTTCGAAACGGCGGAGCTCGTCGAGAAAAGGTCGGGCAACTTCGCCGACAAGGACGACGCCCCTGAGCGAGTGTTCGGGGCCGAAGATGCGGGCGAGTTTTTCCCGATCGAGCAGATCCTCCGAACCGAGGAAGGACGTGGTCAAACCGTGACCCTCGAGGGCAGTGTGGAGGCCGTGCTGCACATGCGCAAAGTAATGGCTGAGGGTGTGCAGGCGCATCGGCGCCCGAAGGATGAAGCCGACCTGGTTGGGTCGGTTGGCCGTCGGCGATGAGGCGAGATGCATTCCCTTGGGATGATATCCCCGCTTCAGGGCGTGTTCCCAAATGCGTTCGTAGGTTTCCGCGTTGATGCCTTGCTTCCGTCCGTTCAGAACCAAGGAGACGAGAGCCTGCGAGATTCCCAGCTCCTGAGCGAGTTGGGTTTGCGATACTTTGCGGGTGCCGCGAGCCACGGCGTTGAACTCCGTGAAATATGTCCCGGCTGGCAATCCCTTAGTGAGCTGGGCGGAATTCGCACCTTCAGTTCGGGGGAATCGCGGCCAGACATCGAAAGGATAAGCCGGTCCACTCAAGTGCGAGGGCCCTTCAGGCTTGATCCCGTCGCGAATTTCCGACGTTCCATCCCCATGAACTTGAAATGGTCGCATCCGGTGAGTGTTCTGGCGCAGATTGCCACCTGCTGGTCGAAAGGACCTTTAACCCCGCCTCCTTCCGTGTGGGGATGGCGTTGGAGTCAGACAACATGAGTAAACCGATCGCCAAATGGCTGGGATTGCTTGGCCTTTGGGCCTTCGTCGGCCTCGTGTTGACCGTGGAAGTCTACTTCAACCTGCGGGTGTCGCGTCCCGACATTTCGTTCTTCGAAGTGGCCCAAACCCAGTATGCCCGCGCGATTCTCTGGGCCCTGCTGGCTCCGCTGGTGCTCTGGCTGAGGTTGAAAGTGCCCCTGAGCAGCGGTCGGTTTGTCGCCGGTGCCGGCTTTCACCTGGTGGTCAGCCTGCTGATCATGGTCTCCTACTACTTGGGACGGACCGTGGTGGTGGTGGTGCTGGATCGCGGCACCCTCGATGAATTCTGGTGCATCGCGCGCAGCAGTTTTTTCGGTCGGAACCTGATCGACGCGGCCTATTACTGGGCGGTGCTCGCCGCCGGGTATTCCTTCGACCTCTATCGTCGCTTCAAGAACGAGGAGATCAAGGCGGCCCAATTGGAATCCCGCCTGATCGAGACGGAGCTCAAGGCACTGAAACAGCAGCTTCAGCCGCATTTCCTTTTCAATACGATGAACACCATCGCGGTCCTGGTGCGTGAAGGGCGCAACGATGATGCCGTGACCCTGATCGCCCGCTTGGGCTCCCTGCTGCGGATGTCGCTCGATCTCAGCCGCGTCCAGGAGGTGACCCTGCGCCAGGAGATGGAGTTCATCGACCGTTACGTGGAAATCCAGAAGGTTCGTTTCGCCGACCGGTTGACCGTGCGTACGCGGATTGATCCGGAGGCGCTGGAGGCCAGGATTCCCAACCTGCTCCTGCAACCGCTGGTCGAGAACGCGATCATCCATGGAATCGCGCCTCAAACCAAACCCGGTACGGTGGAGCTGATCGGCCGGGTGCTGAACGGGCGGCTCCAGGTGGAAGTCCGTGACGATGGCTGCGGGTTCACTCCCGATGATCCCGAGCGACCCCGCAAGCGCCGGGGGATCGGATTGGCGAATACACACGAGCGCATGGCGAAGCGCTATGGCGCGGACGGGGAGTTTGCGGTGCGCAGCGAACCCGGCCAGGGTACGTCCATCTGGATCGCGTTTCCATTTCGCCGTTGAATTTTGTCATGAGCACGAACCGTCCCTCCCCCCAGCCCCCTTCACCCGTGCGCGCCGTGATCATCGATGACGAACCGGCTGCCCGACGCGGAATCCGCCTGCTCCTCGATCGTGATCCGGAGATCACGGTGGTCGGCGAAGCCGGCGATGGCATCGAGGCGGTCGAGGTGATCGAGCGACTTCGACCGGAGCTGGCTTTCCTCGATGTGCAGATGCCAGGGCTGGACGGATTTGAGGTTCTCCGCCGCGCCGGGGCATCCGCGCCCCCCGCGGTGGTTTTTGTGACTGCGTACGATGAACACGCGCTCAAGGCCTTTGATGTCAATGCGGTCGACTACGTGTTGAAACCCTACGAGGACGACCGTCTGCTCGCGGCGGTCCATCGTGCCAAGACCGGGCTGAGGAACCGCGGGGCGGACGTGTTGGCCGCCCGTCTGGAAAACCTGCTCCGCTTCGTGGAACGTGAGGGCACCGGAAGCCCCGCGAAGGGCCTGTCCGAGACCGACGAGAGGTCGGATCGGATTCTGCTCAAATCCTCCGGTGAGATCTTCTTCCTCAAGGTCGATGAGATCGACTGGATCGAGGCGGAGGGCGATTACATGAAGTTTCACGTGGCCGGTCGGGCCCATCTCCTCAGGGAAACGATGGCGCGGTTGGAGGCCCGGCTCGATGCGAAACGTTTCATTCGCATCCATCGTTCCACGATCGTGAACATCGACCGTGTGCGCAAACTCACGCCGGCCTTTGCCGGGGAGTATGCCGTCGTCCTGGTGGACGGCACCAAGCTGCGGCTCAGCCGGGGTTACCACGAGCGCATGCAGTCGGTGATGAAGGACGCTCTGTAAGGCGCGTTCCCGGGCTTTGTCCACTCGGGGTTCAGGCCGTCGCCCGCCGTCAGTCCCGGAATGCGGAAGGCGATGTCTCGATCGTGGGACGTGACAACGGCGCTCCCTGCATCCCGACGGGAGCAAATCCCGGGGCATCGACCGATTTTTCCCGGTTTTCAACGCAGCCGTCGGCAGGTTCATCTCATTCCCTGCATCGCGGCAGGGGGAATGCGTGTTACCACCGCATGCGCCCCACGCTTTCACTGATCCTGTTCGTTTCCCTGCTGCTCACCGTCCGTCTGCAGGCCGCCCTCGAAGACCTCCGGCACGCCCAGTCGCTCCTCGGATCCGAGACCTGGAGCCGGCTGATCAAGGTTGATAACCAGAACCCGTCCCTGACGTATCCGGGAAGCACCTATGCACTGGTTTTTGAATTCAACGGGATTCTCTGGTTCTATGCGCCGCGCAACGGCACCCAGAGTCTGTCCCTCTACGCGGGACGGGCCGGGCGGGACAAGGCGGATCTGCTTCCGCTGCTTCGGGAGATCGAACCCGGCTTTGTCCGGTTCAGGGAAATCAAGGATCAGCCCTACCTGCTCGAATCCACCCGGGTCCTTCCTAATGGCTGCTTTTTGGAGAGCATGGCGGCTGCCCGCGTGCGTGCCGCCCGCGGGGACCGCATCGAGGAAGGGGCGATTTTGCTCTATTATGCCGACAGGGGCGGCCGGCTCCATGGGCATGCGGTCTTCGCCTACAAAACCCCCGATGGAGTGTTTGTGGACGATTCGGCGCGCACCCGGCCGGCCCGGATTGGCAGCGAGTGGCATTGGACACCCTTGGTGCTCGCCCGGAGCTATGAACCGGACTTGGGTAACTCCCTGGTTACCGCCAGGCTTGTGCCGGTTAAGGGCACTGTGGCGACAAGTCTGGCGTCGTCGGCCACCGGAGCGGAGGCGTCACAGCGGGCAATCGAAGCGGCGCGATCGATGTAACTTTTCGCTTTCTTGCGGGGTTGAAGGGCTGTGATCATCTCCCTTTGCAGACGTCCATCGCTTGCCGGGCAGCCTTCGGTTCATTGGCACCCAGTATGCGTTTGAGCCCGAATCCTGCTTGCTCGCGCTCTTTTGCCAACGAGCCGCGCTTGCATCGCTGATCGGGGTGCTCAACCTTCTTTCCTTCTTTTTTAACCGACTCTTTCCATGGAATCGACTTCACCCGCGCCGCAGGCGCCCGCTGCCGCACCTCGCAAGAAATCCAATACGAAATGGTTCGTTCTCGCGGGTATTGTGCTGCTGGCTGCACTCGGTGCGGCGGTGGTGGTGAAGCGGAAAGGCATGGAGAAGGTGATCGCGGTGACCACGGACAAAGCGGTGGTCAAGAGCATCATCCAGCTCGTCTCTGCGACCGGGAAGATTCAGCCTGAAGTCGAGGTGAAGATCTCCCCCGAGGTCGCCGGCGAGATCGTCGAGCTGCCGTTTCGCGAGGGCGCGGCGGTGAAGAAGGGCGAACTGCTGCTCAAGATCAAACCGGACAACTATCAGGCACAGGTTGAGCAGCGCGACGCGGATTTGGCCGCGGCGCGAGCGGCGGCCGTTTTGAACCGGGCGCAACTCCTCAAGGCCCAGGAGGATTTTGAGCGCACGCGTGACATCTATGAAAAGAAGCTCGCGTCCGACTCCGATTTTACCGCTTCAAAAACGGCCAGCGAAGTCGCGCAGGCCAACTATGACAGCGCCCTCGCCCAGATTCGGCGCGCCGAGGGCCAGTTGAAGCAGGCCCGTGACCAGCTGGAAAAGACCGCGGTTTTTTCCCCGATCGACGGGACGATCAGTTCTCTCGCGAGCGAGAAAGGTGAGCGTGTGGTCGCCACCGGGCAGTTCGCCGGCACCGAGGTCATGCGCGTGGCCAATCTGGGCAGCATGGAGGTTCGCGTGAATGTGAACGAAAACGATGTCGTCAACGTCAAGGTGGGCGACCGCGCCCGCGTCGTGATCGATGCGTACCCCGGACGCCGTTTTACCGGGGAGGTGAAGGAGATCGCATCCTCGGCCCGGACCCTGGGTGCGAATTCACAGGAAGAGGTGACCAACTTTCTGGTAAAGATCCGCATCATCGATCGCGACGTGCCGCTGCGGCCGGGTATGAGCGCAAATGCCGATATCGAGACCAAAACCGTGGAAAACGTGGTCGCCGTACCCATCCAGTCGGTCACTGTCCGCACGCGCGAGGGTTCAAAGACGATGGAGCAGCTGGCCGTGGATCGCGAAAAGAAGGCGAAGGACTTGAAGGGTGAGGGAGCTGCCGAGGCCATCAACCAGCGCCAGCAGAAGGAACGGGAGCGGGCCGATCGCGAGGCGCTGCAACGCGTGGTTTTCGTGCGTCACGGTGACACGGTGAAGCAGGTGCCGGTCGAGACCGGGATTGCCGACACGACCCACATGGAAATCAAGTCGGGGTTGAAGGAAGGCGATGAGGTGGTCAGCGGGAGCTTCAGTGTCATCACCCGGACGCTCAAGAATGACAGCAAGATCCGGATCGAGAAACCGAAGAAAGAGGAGGGGAAGTAAGTGCGCTCACGCCGTCCACCCGGACCGCTGGTGATCGCGATCGAGGGGGTGACCAAGCTCTATCGCATGGGCGAGGAGACGATCCACGCCTTGCGCGGGGTGACCATGTCCATTCACCGCAACGAATACCTCGCGATCATGGGTCCCTCCGGCAGCGGGAAATCGACCCTGATGAACATGCTGGGGTGCCTCGACACGCCAACGGCGGGACGCTACGAGTTCACCGGGAAGAGTGTTGCGACAATGACGGACGACGAGCTGGCCGACATCCGCAATCGCGAGATCGGATTTGTCTTTCAGACCTTCAATCTGCTCCCGCGTTCGGACGCGTTGCACAACGTCGAGCTTCCGCTGATTTATGCCGGCATTGGTCGGCACGATCGCATCGAACGGGCGCGGCACGCGCTTGACTCGGTGGGGTTGGCGCAGCGCATGCATCACAAGCCCAATGAGCTCTCGGGCGGCCAGCGCCAGCGCGTCGCGATCGCCCGGGCGCTCGTCACCCGTCCTTCGATCATCCTCGCGGATGAGCCCACGGGAAACCTCGATTCCAAAACCGGCGTCGAGATCATGGCGCTCTTTGACAGCCTCTATGAGCAGGGCAACACGATCATCGTCGTGACGCACGAGGAGGACGTTGCCCGGCATGCCCGACGGATTGTGCGTCTGCGCGACGGCCTCGTGGAGAGTGACGAGGAAGTATGAACCGCTTGGTCCACGAATTGACCGAGTCGTTCCGGATCGCGTTTGCGCAGATTTTGGCGAACAAGCTGCGGTCGGCGCTGACCGCGCTCGGGGTGATCATCGGGATTGTCGCCGTGACCCTGATGGGAACGGCGATCCGTGGAATCGACGCCGGGGTCGACCGCAGTCTTTCAGGATTTGGCGACGACCTCCTGTATGTCTCCAAATGGCCGTGGCGGGACATCGATGACTGGTGGAACTATCGCAACCGGCGCCCGATCAAGACCGTTTACGCCGCGCAGGTGAACGAATGGATCGCGGCGCATCCCGATGGGCCTCTGAAGCTGGCGATCCCGGCCGCCGATCGGCAGAGCACGATCATCCGGGGAGAATACCGGGTGAACAATATCTACACGCTCGGGACCACGGCCGACTACGCGCGCGCGGTGCGATCCGAGATGAAGGAAGGCCGCTTTTTCAGCGAAATTGAGTCCCAAGGCGGCCGGAATGTTTGCATCATCGGTTTTGATGTGGCCGACGCACTCTTTCCGGGGGAATCCCCGACCGGAAAGACGGTGCGGATCCGGGGCCAGAACATTGAGGTGATCGGGGTGGCCGCGCGGCAGGGGAGTTTTCTCGGGATCTGGAGCTGGGATTCGATGGTGGTCATTCCTCTGACCACCTTTCGGCGGTATTTCGTTTCGGGTGACAACGGACAGCTGCGGGTGCAGGTGGATACCACCCGGCTGGAGGCCGCGCGGGACGAACTCCGCGGTTTGATGCGACGGATCCGGCAACTGGGACCCGAGCAGCGCGATGATTTTGAGATCAACGAGCAGGGAGCAATCCGCGAGCAGCTGGATCCGATCAAGAATGGCATCGCGGTGGCCGGACTGTTCATCACCGGCCTGGCGTTGTTTGTCGGTGCGATCGGGATCATGAACATCACCTATGTCAGCGTCAAGGAGCGCACCCGCGAGATTGGCACGCGCAAGGCACTCGGAGCCCGGCGCCGCACGATTCTGCTGCAGTTCCTGATCGAGGCGGTTTGCATCTGCCTCGTCGGCGGTGTCGCCGGCCTGGCGCTGGCCGGCGTGCTCTCCGCGATCGTGGCCGCGGCCGCCCCGTCCTTTCCCCTGGTCTTCTCCGTGGGTCTGGTCGTGACCGGTCTGGTCATCTCCGTGTTCACCGGCATTTTCAGCGGCTTCGCACCCGCGTGGCAGGCGAGCAAACTCGATCCGGTCGTGGCCCTGCGTTATGAATGAGCCCGCTCCTGAATCGGCAGCGGGACGGGTGCCGCCCGCCTGGGATCGAACACGGGCAACCAGGAATCGCAGATGAACTTTTCCGAAATCCTCAAACTGGCCTTTGCCGCGCTGTTGGCCAACAAGCTTCGCTCCAGCCTGACGATGCTCGGGATCTCCGTGGGGGTCTTCTCCGTCATCGGGGTCATGACGGTGATCTCCGGGTTGCGCGCGAACATCGAGTCCGGCCTGAACGTGCTCGGGGCGAATTCCTTCCAGTTCTCCAAGTATCCAGCCATAAACTTCAGTGATCCCCGGCAGCGGTTCGCCAACCGTCGCGACATCGACTACGCGATGGCCAACCGTTTCAAGGAGATGCTGGGGGAGGACGCCGACGTCAGCCTGCAGATCCGGCGGATGGGCCGCGTGGTCACGTACCACGACCGCCGGACCAACCCGAACGTGATGCTTGGCGGCGCGGACGAGAACTTCATCTCCAGTCGCAATTTCGAGTTGGCCGCCGGAAGAAACATCGGGCAGGGCGATGTCGAATTTGGCCGCGGGGTGGTCATTTTGGGCGGAGACATCGTGAAGCGACTGTTTCTCAATGAGGAGCCGGTGGGCCGTCAGGTCCGGATCGACGGGCAGAATTACACCGTGGTGGGTGTGCTTGCGCCCAAAGGTTCGGCGTTTGGCCAGAGCCAGGACAATGTCGCGCTGATTCCGATCAGCCAATTCCTCGAGACCTACGGCCGTTCAGGGCGGTCGATTTCGATCAATGTCCAGGCCCACACTCAGGCGGAACTCGCCGCGACCCAGGACCGGGCGATCGGAGTCATGCGACTGGTGCGCGGGCTCGATCCGGAGGACGGAAATGACTTTGAGGTTTTCTCCAACGAGTCGCTGATCGAGGCCTTCAACAAGATCGCTGGAATCGTCGCGGTGGGTGCCTTCGTGATCAGCGCGATCGCGCTGCTCGCCTCCGGGATCGGGGTGATGAACATCATGCTGGTCAGTGTCACGGAACGGACGAAGGAGATCGGCATTCGCAAGAGCATCGGTGCCAAGAAGAAGAATATCCTCACGCAGTTCCTGATGGAAGCGGTGGCACTTTCGCTCGCAGGAGGGTTGGCCGGCGTGCTCGTCGGCATTGCCGCCGGCAATGCGGTCGCGGTGGTGCTCAACGCGGCCATGGTCTTTCCGTGGGCCTGGGCCCTGGCGGGCGTGGTCGTCTGCAGCGGCATCGGGATCGGCTTTGGCCTTTACCCTGCCTGGAAGGCCGCGACCCTCGATCCGATCGAGGCGCTGCGGTACGAGTAGGCGTCCCGGCTCGAACCTGCGCCGGTTTCAATCCGCGTCAGCCGCGCCGGATCTCGGAGCCAGGAAAGCGGATCTGGATTCGGTAGACTTTCTTCAGCCGGCACGTGACCAAACCGGTCGTGAGGTCGACCCGCTCGGGGATTTCGATGCGGTGCAAGTCAACCACGGCATGGTAACCCCGTTCGCTGTAGACATCGATCAGCATGGCGAGGGCCAGCGGATCATCGAAGACCGAGTCCTCGGAGTTCACGTTGGCGACACCGGAGATCGCGTGGCGCAACACGATCGGCATGATCTTCTTTTCAATCACCTGCACGACACGCTCAAACAGGGCTTCGTGATCCAGCGCGTAGCTGTCGAGTCGTTTGACCAACTCCTGGCGCGCATGCACGATGATCTGACTCGCGAGAGGCAGGCTGCGCAGGCGATCGTGGGTGCGCGGATCGAGCTCCAACGAGCTCTGGTACTGCAGTTCCTTGAGGATGTTCTGCTCGACCTGATCGACCGTGCCCTGGGCATTGATGAAGTGGTAGTGGTAAACTTCCTTGAGCGACTGCAGCGCCTCCCACGTCTGTTCCTTGAACACGCGGTACCGACGGCGGGCGAGCACTTCGTCATAGTCAGTGTTGCGCTCCTCCATCGGTTCGCCAATTCCGGTACGGCGAGCCTCTTCGTTGTGGGCCTTGACCTCGCGGCCCCGGTGCAACTGGCGCTCGACCGACGTCTTCTCGTCGACGAACAGAACCATGATGTGGATCGTCGGCTGGCGGAAAAAGATCGCGAGCGGCGTGCCATGGAACTCCCGGCGCAGGGCCTCCATGTGCGGGACGAGCTGTTTGAGGCACTCGACCTGCACCTTGGTCCGAGGGAAGCCGTCGAGAATCACGCCATCGCGGTATTCCGGGTGGAGCAGGCGCCGAAGCAGGAGACTGACGACCTCGCGGTCACCGACCATGCCACCGGCGTCCTTGATCCGACGGGCGGCGGGTGAATCCAGCAGGGCGCTGATGACCACGGGATCGCAGGTCAGTCCTCGGGCATTGAGAATGAAGCGGGTGTGGGTGCCTTTGCCGGCGCCGGGAGCTCCTCCGAGCAGGATAAACTCCTTGGGGAATCGCAGGTTCTGGCGCCCCACTTCCGCCTCAAGGTCCGACCACGCCGATTCGAAGATCAGTTGGGCATCCTTGATCTCAAGATCGTGGAGTTTTGGCGGCGAGGTCTGTGGGCCGCCGGTCGGGGTGGACCCAGGCGAATTGATAACGGGGGAGTCCATGGATGCGGAAGCTTCGATTTGGATTCATTTCGTTGCCGGAGGCGACATCAGAAACGTCGGCATCTCTCTGGAAGGGTGAATGCCGGCTTCGTGCAAACCACCGATCCGAGGCCGCCGGGCTACCGGGAAATTGCACGACCGCGCGTGCCGGGGAGCTGGAACCAGGCGCTCGACTGAATTGTAATTAAATGAATGACAAGGGAATGGCTTCCGAGCCGGCCGGATGGCACGCCGTCCGCATTACCGGGGCATGAGTGTGCCGCTCACCCGTTTCGCGTCTCTTCAATGGACGATCACATTTGTCCTGCTTGCGATCGTGACCGCAGGTTCTGCTTTCCTGGGAACCGATCGGGAATCGGTGAGTCTTAAGCAATGTGTCCTAGTGGTGATATTTCTCGGTCTGGCGGTCCTGATGCTTTTTGTGGGACCACGGACGCGGGGCTGATGTCGCCTTTCCGTTCTTTGTGACTTTGCTTTGCACCCTTCCCGAGAGCTTAGCTTTCGGGATTGTTAGTTGAAGCTGGACCTGGCGGGGCCGCCTTTGGCGGCCCCGCCTTGGCGTCCGGCGGGCCCTGCCGGCCGGTCCCTGGCCCGACCGGTGGCGACGGATCAAAGAACGTTGCAGGACCGGTCGCTGACGGTGAAAAGCGATCGTGTTCGCGGGTTTCCAGCCGCCCGGTCATTCCTCCCTCCCCCCATGCGAGTCCTGATTGTCGACGATGAAGCCAGTATCCGACGTACCACTGCGGTGGCGGTGAAAAGCATGGGACATGAGCCCTTTGAGGCGGGCAGCGCGGTCAAGGCGCTGAAAACGATCGAGGAGGACCGGTGCGACGTGTGCTTTCTCGACCTGAAGCTGGGCGGAGAGGATGGACTCGAGGTTCTGGCCCGCTTGCAGAAAGCGTATCCGAGCGTCGCGGTGGTGATGTTCACCGCTTATGCGACGATTGCCACGGCGGTGGAGGCGATGCGCCGCGGCGCGTTCGACTTCATCCCCAAACCCTTCACCCCGGAGCAGATCCGCCAGGTGCTGAACAAGCTGGCCAAGACCCGGCGGCTGGAGAACCGCGTTCAGCAGCTCGAGTCACAACTGGCGGCCGAGTCGGCCCCGAACGATTTCGTTTCGGCGGAACCCGGCATGCAGAAGGCCCTCGAGATCGCGTTCAGGGCCGCGGATACGCCGGCGACGATCATGATCCTCGGACCCAGCGGCACCGGCAAGAGCGTGCTGGCGCGGGAGATCCATCTGCGCAGCGCGCAGCGTGAGGCGGCCTTCGTCACCGTCAACTGTCCCAGTCTCTCGCGCGAGCTCCTGGAGAGCGAACTGTTCGGTCACGTGAAAGGTGCCTTCACCGGTGCGGTCGCCGACACCTTCGGCAAGGTCGCGGCGGCGGACGGGGGCACGCTTTTTCTCGACGAGATCGGAGAGATGCCTCTGGAGATTCAGCCGAAGCTGTTGCGGCTGCTGCAGGAACGCGAGTACGAGCGGGTGGGCGAGTCGCGGGTGCGCCGCGCCCAAGTCAGGGTGGTGGCGGCAACCAACCGGAATTTGGCGAGTGAGGTGAAGTCGGGGCGCTTCCGCGAGGATCTATATTACCGGTTGAATGTCATCAGTGTCGCGCTGCCGGGGTTGCAGGAGCGCCCGGCTGACCTGACGGTCCTCGCGGAATCCTGCCTGGCGTTCTTCGCCCGCAGGATGGGGCGCGTCGCGATGCGCTACGCTCCTGAGGTGTCCCAGGCCTTCGCGCACTATGCCTGGCCGGGCAATTTGCGGGAGCTGCGCAACGTGGTTGAGCGTGCCGTGATCCTGGCGCGCGAGGACACCGTGCGGCTGGATGACCTGCCGGACGATTTTCGCGAACGTTCCGACACCGACCCGGCGGTGGGCGCACGTGTCACGCTCGACGAACTGGAATCGGCCCATATCCGCCGCGTTCTCGGTTCATCGCGCAATCTGGACGAGGCGGCGAAGACGTTGGGGATCGATCCGGCGACGCTGTATCGGAAACGTCAGCGACTTGGGCTGGTATAGTCGGGACGGGCAGTTTCTCCGACGACCATGCTGCGCACCCGGCTTTACCTCGGACTGCTCCCGTTGCTGCTGCTCTTTCTGGCTGTCGGTTTCTACGCGCTCCACGTTTGTCGCGGACTGGCCGATTCGATTGAAGACGACCTGGTGAAGAACTATCGGGCGCTGATCGCCGGCTATGAGCTGCGTGATGCGGCTACGCGCATGCACGGAGCGCTCACGGGATTGAACCGCGGCGACTCGCTGGAGGCGCGACGCGCCTTTGCCGACGAACGCTCGCGGCTGAAGCGGCTGCTCTTCGATCAGGCGATCGCCTCCGCGGGCACCCCCCGCGTCGAACTGGTGGCCCGCATCGATGAGGCCCAGGGCGACCTTGTGGCCCAGGCTGAAGCCGCGATCGGGCCGGGGGTGCCCAACGCGCTCGAGCGGTACCGCGCGGCCGAGGGGCGCTTCTTCAGCGCGCTGGCCGCGATCGAGGCGCTCGCGCAGCAGGACTATGCGCACGTGCGGGCGGTCAGCGCGAAGGCGGCCCACACGGTCAAGGTGGCGGTCAACCTGCTCGCGGGCGCGATGGTCGTCGCCATCCTGCTGTCGTTATTTCTTAGTTACAGGCTGGCCAGGGGGTTGCTGGGACCGATCCAGGCGATCACCGCGTCCGCAAGGGCGCTGGGTGAGGGTCGCCTTGAGACGACCGTACCGGTGCTCTCCCATGATGAGCTGGGCCAAATGGCGGAGGTGTTCAACGACATGGCGGGACGGCTGCGGAACTACCGCGACGCCATGCGGGAGGAGGTGAGGCGCGCCCAGCGGACCACCGAGGCCACGCTCACCGCTTCGCCCGATCCGGTGATCGTGCTGTCGCGTGAAGGCCGGATAGAGCTGATCAACCCCGCCGCCCGGGAGATCGGACTGGATCGTGAGTCGCTGCCAGAGGCATTGGCCGCGGGCGTGCTTCGCGTGATCGAATCCGGCGGTCATGACGTGCCGGCGGGTTACGACCGCGTGGTGACCCTGCGCACGCCTGCCGGGGAAAGGCATTTCCTCCCGCGCATTCTCGCGATCGCCGATGCGATGACGGGGCTTCATGGAGCCGCGGTGATCCTGCAGGACGTGACGAAATTCCGGCTGCTCGATGATGCCAAGAACAACCTGGTCGGCACCGTCAGCCACGAGTTGAAGACGCCGCTGACCGGCCTGCGCCTGTCGGTTTATCTGCTGCTTGAGCCAAATCTGGGCCCGTTGAACGTGGACCAGCGTGAGTTGCTTGAGGCGGCCCGCGATGGCTCGGACCGTCTCCTGCGCATCATCGACGACCTGCTTGATCTTTCCCGTCTGGAGGGAGGCGTTTCCTCGCTCAGCCGGAACCGGGTGCAACTCGTGGATTTGCTCGATGAGATGGCCCAGGAGATGAAGCCGCTGATGGACGCGGCGAACCAGATCCTGCGGGTGCAGTGCGCTCCGGATGCCGGTTGCGTCGCGGTCGATCGCGACCGGATTCGTCACGTTTTCATCAACCTCCTCGCGAACGCCTCGAAATATTCACCCGGCGGCGGCACCATCACCCTTTACGCGGAACCGTCCGATCCCGGATTTGCCCGGTGCGGGGTCCGCGACGATGGCCCGGGGATACCGCCTGAAAGTGCGGCCCGGGTTTTCGATCGGTTCTATCGGGTACCGGGGCAGACCAAGGTGGGCGCGGGACTCGGCCTGACCATCGCCCGTGAGATCGTCGTCGCCCACGGCGGTTCCATCGCCTGCTCAAGCCAAGTCGGTAAAGGAAGCGACTTCTATTTCATGCTCCCCCTGGCCTCCCCCGACGACGACATCGACGAGCCGGCACGTTCGTAAAACGCGCCGTCACTCTCCGCC
>ENA-ORBV01009533-ORBV01009533.1-microbial-mat-metagenome-genome-assembly--contig:-NODE-9533-length-15877-cov-15.738418_pt1 | contig 15877 bp, 14 predicted proteins | sample MGYA00237777_ERZ505514 | MGnify/ENA primary metagenome ERZ505514 (study PRJEB26160, sample SAMN06269048) | microbial mat metagenome | isolation source: Oligotrophic lake microbial mat | place... | reverse complement strand
TAAGTCGGTGTCGAGTGCTGTTCACTCCAAGCGTCTAGCATACCGCTCAAGCGGAGCGCTTTGAGTTGTTCAACGGTAGATGGATTCATGGCAAGGGGCTTAGTGATAGTACTGGGAGCCGTGGACATTCGGATGCTGCGTGACCGGAGACGGTGGGACGGGTTCGGGCAGGGGTGCCTGGTCGAGTTGGGTTTCAAGAATGGTGCGCAGGCGACGCAAGCCCACCATGGCAAAGGCGTTGGCACGGCGGCAAGCAGACTCCAACCGGGAGGGTGGATAGCGTTGTGCCAAGCGTTGTAAGCCCTTGAGGCTACGAAAGGCTTGCTCCTCATGGGCTTTGCTCTCAAAAATGGCTTGGACTTGCGCTTTAGTGTGCGGTCCCATGCCGTCTGCCCAAGCCAGAAACCGCTCTTTCGACTGTTGTTTGTACGCCAAATGTTCAGGCGGCATGTGTTCCGGGACCGTCGTATGGCGGTAGCGACTGCGAGACCGCTCATGGCACGCTAGCCGCTGGTGTTGGTGAAACACCTCGACCAACTGCTCACTTACTTTGACTTGGACCGCCTGGGTGAACAGGCTGTAGGGCACAGAATAATAGTGCTGCTCGACCTCAATGTGATAATCCACGTTCACTTTGGCGTTCTTCCAGTGTCCAAAGACAAAAGGCAGTGCGGGCAGAGGCTTGAGCACGGGCTGATCCACTTGCTCAAATAACCCTTGGCGCGATAACCCATAGCCATGCATCACCCTGCCGTTGAGCCGTTGGAGTCCTTGGGCAATCGCGACATTGAGTGCTGTGAAACTGGTGAATGGTTCGTGGCGTAAGGGGGCGAGGATCTGCCGTTCGACTTCCTGCACCGCTTTTTCCACCTTGGCTTTGTCGCGGGGCTTCTTGGGGCGCGCAGGCAGAATGGCAACGCCGTAATGTTCGGCAAACTCTTGATCGCTGCGATTGATACCGGGTTCATAGCGACAGGGATCTGTTACTCCCGCTTTGAGATTATCGGGCACGATGCACTCTGGTACGCCGCCAAAGAAGGATAACGCCCGTTGGTGTGCCCCAAGCCAGTGCGCTAACTCCTGGGTGGGAGTCGCTTCCGCATAGGTGTAGTTGCTTGCGCCTAAACACGCTACGAAAACTTGCGCGAACGTCACTTCCCCGGTTGCCAGCTGTACCACCGGGACGGTCAGACCGCAGTAGTCCACAAACAACTTCTCGCCACCCTTGTACACTTGCCGCAAACTCAACTGTTGGCGGATGCGCCACTGGTTATAGCGCCGACAAAAGGTGCCATAGCTCATGTGCCATTGCCCTTGATCCAAGCCTTCCTGCCACAGCAGGGCTAACGTGACACCCTTGCGACGTAATTCCAACTCAATGGGGGCAAAGTCAATCACCTCTCCCTGCGGACTGACTTTGCGTTTACCCTTACCCAGCAGATCTTTGACAGCACTGTCACTCAGTTGACTCAGTTGCTCGTAGCCTAAGTTCTTGGCCGTGGCGCGTCGGATGTAGTCCTGCACAGTCGAACGGGCAACAGCACAGCTTTGCGCAATCGCACATTGGCTATACCCCAGCGCGTGGAGCCGTAAGATTTCTCGAAATTTTGCCATTTGCAGTAATCCTCCTTGTTGTTTTGGCTTACCCATCGCCGACACCTCTGACTCGAAGAACCAGTGCAGTGTAGTGGCGGGTGCCGAAGTTGAGTGAGAATACCCTGCCGAAGTTAAGTGAGAATCAGGTACCGAACTTTATGAGAACGGAGTGCCGAAGTTGAGTGAGAATTACCTGCCGAACTTTGTGAAAATTTGCACTAGACGTGTGGATGGATGCTAAATGGGTAGTCCAAACTCATAACGGTTGATGAACAGCCCAATAACCACATCATGTAACCAGATGGACTTAGGAAAGCAAATGGGTTTGCGAACGAGGCGCACGAACTGAGTCACTGATGGAAAGGCCGATTGACCAAAGTGACTCAGCTACACGCATTCAGCTTGGGCATCGAACCTTTCTCTCTACTTGACGACAGATTTGCGGAGGACTCTGTTTCTGTCTTAAGACCCCTTTTAGCGCCGTGTGAGTTCCAACCATCGAACGATTGGTCTCAACGGCAGTGCTGCTAATATACGAGTGGTCGAGCAAGACCTACGACCCAAATAAAGTGCAAGAGAGGCTGGAAAGCCTTACTCATAATCAGTTTCAAGAAACCCATAAAAATGCGGTTCAAAAGCTGCACCTTTGCGCACGATGTAGAAGTGTCATGAGAGAATGCGGGTTTCAGCCGTTAAAAGCGCCTTAAAAGAGGTTATGTACTACTAATTTTTGCTCAGTACTTCGGTCAGAAGTAGTCCAAACCTGTACTATTCATCGCTTTAAGCAGTGTGACTTAGATTACTTATGCTCTGAAACTTCTAAAGGTAAGGAGTGATCGCTTCATGTTTCACTTTTTTAGTCGTCTGTCGGCTTGACCCCAGAGATGCAATTGAAAAATTAATGCAGGTAGAAACTGATGGCAACCGAGCAAGAGCTTCAATCTCTTTTTAATAAATTAGATCGCGATCAAGACGGTAAAGTCTCCATTAGTGAGCTGTTTTTAAGTCCTGGCTTAAGTGCAGTCATCTCAGCCGAAACAGATACTCGTAGCCCCCAGGAGTTACTAGCACAGTATGATGCAGACGAAGACGGTAATATTACCTTTGAAGAGTTAAAGCAAGCCGTTGAGAAAGCCAGTAATTTAACCTAGCAGTCAAAGAAAACCAAGACTCAATACTGTTCAACCTTTCCCAAAAGGCGGCATGACTCGTATGGGCAAACGCGATCATAAAAATCAGGCTCTTGGTGAAGCGCCGCTTTGATTTGAGGTGCCCATGCATAAGATTAGCGAACCAGGCGATCGTCCTCTACCTGAAGCAGTCGAAAGCGGTCACGGTGAAGCGCCGCTTGGATCACTGAGAGTCTAAGCACCGAGACTGCTAGGCGTTGAGCCGAGCTACGTGCGATTTTTTTATCATATCGCCTGCAATACCGACCAGATAATCGTTCTGGCTTTCACCTCTAATTGTGATCGCTGAAAGCCCTGATTAGTAAAGGTTTGGACTACTTTCTGACGCTGTACTATGGCAAACGGTTAGTACACCACCTGCTTGCTGCTCTATTCGCTGCCTGAAAGCCGCCTTCTACTGTTGCACTGCTGCCTGCGCGGCAACTAACCAACAAAATTAGCCCTGTTTTGAGCCAGAGGCTGAAAGCCCCTCTGTGAAAGGCTTAAGCACCCATATGATAAACTTTCGTACGGCTCTCGGCTCAATGCCTAGAGGGAGTAAGGTCAGCTGGATAAACCCACAGGCTTCACCGTCTCTCTGCACCTGCATCATGGGGCTGACCGCGTGTGCTTGCTGCTCCAACTGGCTGCTTGATCAGTTGCTTGCGCAGTGCTTTGCTCGTTCATGGCATGGTGCGCCACGTGGCTGTTCAGCCCTTGCATGACCTCACGGCCCAAGAGCGGTGTCAGGAGTGATGGCAAGCAGAGGTTGACCGTTCGTGCGGCTTCCCGGTGATGGAGCATCCACGTAAAGCTGAACCAAACGAGCCCAAATAACACTCTGAGCGGTAGCAGATACCAGAGCAGAAAGTTGTTGCCTGCAATGAGCCATAAGGTCGCAAACAGGCCAGACCGCAGTCCGGCACGGCTCAAGGCCCAACGATCCATGCTCTGGCAGGAGCGGATAAACAGGCGCTCTGGTTGGAGACAGCTCAACCCGAGGGCAACAGCGGGCTGTGAGCGATAGAACACTAAATCAGGATCGGCCGTCGTCCAGAGCGCCGCATGATGCTGACGGTGGTTGAGACGCTGTTCGTGCAGGCCGACACTGAGCGGACTCATCACCAACAACATCAGTTCTTCCAGCAGTGGATACGACCCGTCGTCATGCGTGCGGGCGTGTACACAGAAAGCCCAGCGACTGAAGCTGGTTGCCAGTACACAAGGCAAGCTAAACCAGGGCAGCAGACCAGCCTGGCAGCTGGCACCGACCGCAAAGACAAGGAGCGTAATCCTGACGTTAGTGGTGAGCATAGCCCTGTGTTAGATGACAGTGACAGTCTCCCTCAATGGGGACACGATAGCGGCCCCATGGCTAAGTTCAGCACTAGCACTGGAGCGGGTGTCATCGGCTCCAGCACTGACGATCATCATAGTCCTCTTGCCTAGCGGGGCGATGAGACATGACTTGTTTGTGTGGTTTGCTGGAGGCTGTTGGACTCGAGTCAGTCAGAGCTTGTGAACCGCGTCAAAACAAACTTAGAGGAACAGAACGAGTGCTAATGACTGGCGCTTGATGGAATCTGTCTGCACGCGTCTTCTTTCCGCTTGTGGTTTTGGCGACGGCAACTCTTTTTGGCATGATCTTTAGTCGTAGTCTGTTTTAATGTCGGTCTCTTGCTAAGGACCGCAGAAGGGCCGCTTTTCTGAGTTAAGGCCGACAACTCAACTTCGTTTGGCTCACAGGCTCGATCGCCACAGCCATAAAGGGGTCGAGTTAAACGCAGCGGAGCAGTCACCCACGCCGCTGCGTTTAACTCGACCCCTACTCCTCCGCATGAAACCAGTGGATCAATAAAGGGGCAATCTGAGTCGTGCTCTCAAGCAAGAAGCCTCCACCAGAGCGTGGTGAAGGCGAGGAAGCGGGGGGGTAACCCATTAGCCGGCTTTACTTTACCGCGTTCCAGCGCATAGAACAAATGTACTAACATACTGGTTCGCTGGCGGGTGAGTGCGCGCGCGTAGCTGACCTTACGAGCGCGGCTCACCACACAGGGTCGAGAAGGTGCCGTCTATTTCTCTACCCTCCGTCTGACTCAGAATCCCGCTGTAGGTAGGGAGAGCGGTGAGGGTGCGCCTGCTAACTTGAAGTCATCACGTACGTTGCTTACAGACGTTCTGTCTTCGCTTTTTCATCACATTATTCACAGGAGACAACAGCATGAATATTTTGGCTTGGATTGTTTTAGGTTTAATTGCAGGCGCGATCGCCAAAGCCATCTACCCTGGCAGTCAGGGTGGCGGCATCCTCGGTACGATGTTGCTGGGTATTGTCGGTGCTTTTGTGGGTGGCGTCCTCTTCACCTTCTTGACGACTGGCACCTTAGCGCTGACTTCAGCCGGACTAAGCTTGGGCGGTATCGTGGTCGCCGTCTTGGGCGCGATCGTCGCACTGTTCATCTACTACGCTGTGACCCGTCGGAGTGCTTCCTACTAAGCGATTGGTTGAGTGTTTAGTATTCCATTCCTATGGTCAAAGCCTCTGCTCGTGCAGGGGCTTTTTGTGTGGCTGTCAGTCGGATGCCAGGAAAGCTAACCCTCACGGCGACGAAGCACATGGGGGTAGCGGTAAATGAACATCTTGCTTGGACCATTCGGTCGCTTTCTGAGCTTAGTATGGGTTGGGGATCGCTGACCTCTTCCCCTGGTCGAGTCAGAGGTTATAACCAGATGTGCTTAGGGTGCAAAACGAGGCTACGTCTTGCCCTTCCTTACAGACACCTGCAAGGCTTCTAGGTGCCCAGTGCAATCCGACGCGCTTCGCGCGAAAGACAAAGAGAATAAAGGGTAAGAGGGCAAAAGGGAAGAGTATTACAGAGTCCACCCTTCGGGAAGCGGGCTACGGGGCAGAACAAACAACTCGAAAACCGAAATGGCTGCTGCGGTAGTCGGGCGTAACGTAGTAGCGATAGGCAGAACGGCAATACTCCGGAGCGCTGAACCAGAACCGCCGCGTAGGACACGACTTGCACTTTCATCTTCGGTTAACCAGGCACTGCCGTCAGTCGGTGCATCTTCATAGTTCTCATGCCAGTGATCCTGACACCACTCATCCACATTGCCGTGCATATCACATAACCCAAAGGCATTCGCAATTTCAAACTGGTCTACGGTCGTAGTCTCTTCTCGATCCTCACCTTGAGTCCCGATATCGTAGGTATAGTTGCCGTTGTAGTTTGCCAACTCGGTAGTCAGGGTTTTGCCAAAATAGAAAGGGGTCGTTGTTCCTGCCCGACACGCATATTCCCACTCAGCTTCGGATGGTAAGCGATACGGTCTACTTGTGTGTTTTGCCAGCCGATCGCAGAACTCTACTGCGTCATACCGGGACACCTGCTCAACCGGACGATCATCTCCCTTGAAGTTGGATGGGTTGAGTTCTAAGTCCCGCTTCTCTGGAGCTAATGCTGCCACAAACCGCCACTGTGCCTGAGTGACGGGATAGCGTCCCATAAAAAAGCCGGAGACACTCACTTCATGCTGCGGTCCCTCGCTTTCGTTGCGTTCTGGTTCATCCTCTGGCGAACCCATCACAAAGGTGCCAGACGGAACCAGAATCATATCTAACCCGATCGCGTCTCCCAGCTTTTCGGTAAAGTAGCGGGCTTGTTTGCGTTCTTTACGAAGGATGAGTTCTGCCATGTTACTTGATGGTAACTTTCAACTTACTCGTACAGTGGCGTGGCTTGAAGCCTGATGAGTAGGGTTTGATTCACGTGTGATCGCCCAGTTCAGTTAATGGACTAGCACCGATGATTAGTACTGCTAATCATTACTTTAGGATGATGGCAGCAATCAAAGGCACTAAAGACATCGGGGCAGAACAAACCACTCGAAAACCGAGAATGTAGTAGCGGTTTTCGGGCGTAGCGTCGTTGCGAGAGGCAGAACGGCAACGCCTCGGATCGGTGAACCAGGAACCGCCGCGTAGCACACGTTGGGTTTCATCTCCATCTGAAAGCCACGCATTGCCATTGACAGGAGCGTCCTCATAGCTCTCATGCCATTGGTCAAAACACCATTCCCAAACATTGCCATGCATATCGCATAAGCCAAAGGCATTGGCAACACCAAAGTGGTCTACAGGGGTAGTCTCCTCTCGATACTCACCCTTGGGTCCCTGCCCATAAGAGCCTGACCACTCATACTCTTCGTTATCCGTACCTCGGTAGTTTGCCAGATCAGTGGTGATCGTCTCACCAAAGTGAAAGGGTGTTGTGGTTCCGGCTCGACAAGCACACTCCCACTCCGCTTCAGTCGGAAGACGATACGCTCGTCCTGTATGGGCAGAGAGGCGATCGCAAAACTCGACTGCGTCATACCAGGACACTTGCTCTACCGGGCGCTGATCGCCTTTGAAACCAGAGGGATCTGGCTCTAGTACCTGGCTGACTTGTGGCAGTGCCGCCACCGCTCTCCATTGCGCCTGAGTCAGTGAATACTTCCCCATAAAGAACGTGGCTACGTTGACCTCATGCTGCGGACCCTCCCGCTCTAATCGCTCCAATTCATCCTCTGGCGAACCCATCAGGAAACTACCTGCGGGGATTTGCATCATCTCGATCGCAACAGCATCACTCAGCCTCTCAACGAAAAACTGCACCGTCTGTTGCCGTCGCTGGAAGCTGAGTTTGGGCTTTTGATCTTGAGTGGTCGCCATAGTCCTGGAATGACCTTAAAGTAAAAATACAATGCGACGCGCTACGCGCGAAAAGGGCAAGAGGGCAAAAGAGTAAAGGGCTACAGAGCCCACCCTGCGGGAAGCGAGCTACGGGGCAGAACAAACAACTCGAAAACCGACATAGTTGTAGCGGTTGTCGGGCGGATTGTAGTAGCGAAAGGCAGAACGGCAATGCCTCGGAGTGTGGACCCAGGAACCGCCGCGTAACGCACGAGAAGCTTTTTCATTCTCACTTAAACAGGCGCTACCATCGATCGGTGCGCCCTCATAGCCGTTATGCCAATGATCCTGACACCACTCCCAGGCGTTACCGTGCAGATCACAGAGTCCAAAGGCATTCGCAATACCAAAATGGTCTACAAATGTAGTCTCCTTTCGAGCCTTGCCTTGAGGACCATTAGCGTAAGTGCTATCGCCGTCGTAGTTCGCTAAATCTGTTGAAATGGTTTCGCCAAAGTGAAAGGGGGTTGTCGTTCCAGCACGACACGCATATTCCCATTCCGCCTCGGTAGGCAGGCGGTATTCCTTTTTTATGTAAGGATTCTCTGTATGAGCGGAGAGCCGATCGCAAAACTCCACTGCTTCATACCACGACACCTGCTCCACGGGACGGTTAGCCCCTTTGAAACGCGACGGATCAGGCTCCAAGCTTCGGTTAATCTGTGGCATTGCTGCCACCGCTCTCCATTGCGCCTGCGTGACCGGATAGCGACCCATCAGAAAGCTCTCAAGGCTAACCGTATGTTGTGGACCTTTAGCAGAGCGGCGTTCCGGCTCCGCTTCTGGCGACCCCATCACAAAGGTGCCACCTGGCAGCAGCACCATTTCCAACTCAACCCCAACTGCCAGCGGCTCCACCAGCAACCCAATGCGATGCTGCCGCTGCTTGTGAATAGCCCATTCCCGGTGCTGTTCGAGGGTTGCCACCTCAAACTCAAACAGTTGCAAATCGAGCACTGGTTCGGTCGCTGCGGTCTCAACGGCAAGGACGATCGTCACTACTTCCACTGCTTGAGTCTGCAAGGGCGGCAAGGGGGATGCCGTAGCAGTCTCGAACAGTTGGGCAGTCGTAAAAGTAAGGATGTCTAAGTCTGGGAAGGCAGAATCAGTTTCTAAGGGCTGAATCCAGTCGGAACGCCCTTGGGCATCACCTTCAACTAACTGCGCTAGTTCAGCATAGTCACCACCGAGCCGATGGAGCACTTCTGTCGCAATTTGGGCAAAGGGCAGGATGGCAGCCTTTGCTTCCTGAGTCCAATCAGCTTTGGGGGAGAGTAGAGCCGTAAAGCTCCTGATTTCAAAGCCCAGAGTTCTAGCAATGCGCTTAGACAGGGCTTCAAGTACCCCCAGGGTTTCATCTAGCGCCGTAATCTCATTCAATAACCCCCGCACATCTTTAACGAAGTCGTAGCGCACAGAGGCATCTGGCTTTGCTTGAGCTGGTTTAACGGTGTTTGAGTGAATTTCTTCTAGCAGTCCGCTAGAATACACCTCGGCAATATGCACGGGCTGCACATCCTCCAGCAATTCTTGCTGAATCAGATGCACTACGGGTAACTCGACGGGAACGGCTGCCATCAGGCTGGCTAACCGTTGAGCCAGGGGAGAGGCGGTTGCCATAAACAGCTCTACCCGTTCCTGAGCAGATTTTGGTCGGATGACTGCTCTGGATCGATCGCGTTCTGGGTCGTTCACCCAGAACAGGTCAAACAAGCGGGCTGGCGATCGCTGACGACCCGCAGCGGCAACGACTAAAGCCCATTGCTTGAGAGCACTCGCTGTCAAAGTCACTACAGGCACTGTCAACGTCTCCACGGGCGCAATCTCGGTACGAACAGGCAGCTCTCTGACTTGCAGCTTTGGGTTTGGGGCACCCGGTAACAAGGAACTCACCTGCACAGAAAAGCCTACATCCAGTTCACTTTGACTCCACAAGCGTTCGGGCAAGAGCTGAACAATCGCGGTCGGTCCGTGCTGTCCCCAGAGGGCTAACCAATCATGGATCTGTCCTTGCTGCCAAAGTTGAGAACGGCAATCACTGATCAACAGCACCAACCGACGTCCAGAGGTATCAACCAGTTCTTTGTGGCTGCGTAAAGGCAGATCTTGTTCAATACCTGCACGTCGCTGCGGCTTGGCTACTAGCTGGGGTTGACCCTTAGCAGATTCTTTGACAGACCAAGCCCGCACATTGCGAAAGGCTCCCTGGCATTCCAGCAGTTGTTGAAATTCATCCAGAGTGTCTTGCCAAATAAAGCTAAATTTAGACGCTTCGATCACCAGTTCCAGGTCAAACCAGCGTTCAGGGGAAGGCTTGAGAATGGGCAACCAAAGATCCCGTTCAGCAATACGATTCACGGTGGCCAATTCATCGAGTTCCAATCGTGTCAAGGAAGGGACCTTACGCATCAGCGGTCGCAGCGATCGGGCAATGTCACGGGGATGAGCCAGAGCCGGAGCCGCTTGCACCTGAATGGGTAAACCCTGTTCTGGGGTTTCGGCTGTTGTGGTATCCGGCTTAGTCGTCCGGGGCATATAGGCAGAGACAAACGGTTGAGGTTCGGCTGTAAGGGTGGTGTCGTCAATGACCGGAATGGATGCCCCTGCACCAGAGTCTGCTGCATCTGACTTGTCTCCCTCATCGACTGCGTAAGCGCCACCAAGCTTAGAGGCTAACCAGAGCGCATCGGCAATATCTTCGTCATGCAATAAAGATTGAGCCTCGCTGAAGGCAGCAATCTCCTGATCGCTCAGAAGCAGACCATTTTGCTGCAACATCACGATGAGCTGACTGATCATTTGTTCTTAGGCTCTGATGCACGCTCTTTGGGTTTGACCTCTAAGAGACGATCCAACGGCGCTAGCAGGTGGTCAAGCAAGCTCTCTTTTTCGTCGCCCACCCAATCTCGCTGGCGGATAATCATAAAGAGGGCGTTCAGCAGTTGATCGGTCGAAAGTTGTTCTCTGCCTTTATCCCGGCGCTTGAGAAAGCTGTCAATCAGCTCACTCACTTCAATGTCTGAGAGATTGCAATGCTCGAGATGAGCTTTGATAATGCGCTCCAACTGAACGCGATCGGGGTCGCGCATATTCAAGCGCAAACAGCGACGCAGAAAGGCAGGCGGAAAATCGCGCTCACCGTTGCTGGTCAAGATGACCAGCGGAAACTCCTGACAGGTGATGCGTCCCCCCCTAAGTTTGACCTTCTTTTCTGTGTAAGTGGTTTCGGCTTCATCGATGTAAGCCGTACGAACCTTTACTTCGATCTGGTCTGGTTTTTGGTTGGAGTCATCACTATCTTTTTCCAGTCGCGCCAACTCTGGGATTTCAAACCGACCTTCCTCAAAAATGGTCAGCAGGTCATTGGGTAGATCAATATCGCTCTTATCAATCTCATCAATGATCAGCACACGGGGGGCGGGTGACTCCAGCAGGGCAGTCCCCAAAGGACCCAAGGTAATATAGTCAGCGATTTTTTGTGGATCTTCGGTATAGTCGCCCCTGGCTTCTGATTGCTTCACCTCTTGCAAGCGACCAATGGCATCGTAAGTATAAAGACCATCTTTAAGTGTGGTGCGGGTCGTAATCGGCCAGTAGAGCACTTCACCTAGCTTTAACTCCTGAGCCACCGCATAAGCCAGGGACGACTTGCCTGTGCCCGGCTTGCCGGTAATCAATAGAGGTCGCCGCAGATACAAGGCAGCATTGACCATCTCAATCTCTTCGGGTTGAGCCTGGAAGGTTTCACCCCGACGCTTACGGCGACTGACACCCGGATTGGGGTCTCTGCCAAAAGGTCGCCAGGGTGGAGCATCGGGTAAGGACACGATCGCGTCATGGGGTTTTCGGTTATCCCCCTGGAACAGCTTCCAGTCTTCGGGTAAGTTACTCATAGCATTCTTCGCTCAGGCAGATTTCGGGGGCACCAAATAGGGGTTATCCCATAGAAGGGATAGGTGATGACCAATGTGATCATCAAAGGCTGCTTTACGAGCCTTTTGACGCTCTTCTTTGACTGTGTGAAGTAAGTTGCTTAATTGGCATAGATTCAGTATCCGCGCTAACTCGACATCGTTAGTCGTGCTTGTGAGATTTGAACGACCCCAGATCGCGATCGGTATACCTGCTTGTAAAAGCACTCCAAAGAGGCTATTTGTTCCAACATAGGTGGGAGCTTGCTTGACCTTCAAACCAACCACCTTATCTTCAAGCAGATCGTAGTAAAGAGTTTCTAAATCATCATCATCTCCTTCAATGAAAGCATCACAGGCGATCTTCTCTAATAAAGACTGGTGCTGTTTCCACTTTTGCTTCCACATCTTCTCTTGCTTATAGCTACGGCTCCAACGCTCAGTACAGCGTAGAACGACCTTATAACGACGACCCAGAGGTGGCTTAATGGGTCCACCATCATCATCTAATTGCCAGAGATCAACGTCATGATTCATGAGTTCTATAGGCAAACAGACATGTAACTCTGGGTCACTATCACTATCAAACAAATGGCTGCTTTCAGCTAGAAACCCAGAAATAAGTTTCGGCAGTTCATGCGGCAAATTAGACTGAGCATACGTTTCATCACCAGTCATCTCAGCAATCATGATGGGGGTAATACCTTGCTGATGGGCTTGATAGTCTTGGGTATCACGAACCAACCAAGCCTTAATTTGGTAGTAGGTCTCAGACTCTGCTTGGGTCGAGGCTTGATCACTGCGGTTGATTGCAACCAGTAAAGCAGGCTGAGTCTGTTGAGACTGCTGAGTCTGTTGTTGCTCTACGTGCTGTAAGAGGTCAGCCCACCGCTTGTCTAGTTGTTCCTCACCCCACCGTTGCAACGCTGCTATCACATCCACTTCCTGAAGTTTAAGCACTAGATGGGCAACGAACTCTTCTAGCGCCCCGTAGTCAAAATGACCTTTGGGCAGTCGTAATAACTGAGTGATCATCTCGTCTGGCATGGTGGGATTGTGCTGAATCTTCCCTGGTCGATGCTTCAAAACGTTTAGATAAGCAGCCCGCAGCGTGTCCAACCGCCGTTGGCTGCTACTAAATTGCAAAATCTCAATCAGATGATCGATTCTCCTTTGATGGAGAGATCCTTGCAAGCTCTCAATCTCTTGGTCAACCTGCTCAATCTCTGTGAACAAGAGGTTCAAACGGTTTTCATACTGGTCTTTGATCGTCACATCAGTCAGTGCTGTAAGCTCAGCTTGAGCGATGTCGAGTTTTTTCTTATGCTCAGCACGTTTTGATTGCAAGTACGCCAATTTAGGGTGACTACTCATCAGTTCCCTTGCCTAATCTTTTGAATCTCTTGGTCAACCTGCTCAATCTGCTTGAATAGAAGATTCAAACGCTTTTCGTACTGTCCTTTGAGTGTTACATCAGTAAGCGCTTCAATTTCTAATTGAACCATGTCAAGTTGTTGCTCAAAATTGGTACGTTTGCTTTGCAAATATTTCAGCCTAAGTGTCTGAGCTGGCTTAACAAGATTTTCTGCCTCAATCAATGGCTCGGGCACTTTAGTCTCACCTTCTAAGGTTGGAGTGACAGACTCCGACGGAATCAATGTCTCCACAAACAACTGCCCCCCCTCATTATCCTGCCAACGCAAGTAAAGCACCGGACGATACCATTGATTCCCCTCCACATTCATTGCTCGAATGCCTTGATTCAGAGCCATTAGGAGAGGCTTCTTGTTACCCAGCACTCGATAAAACTGCTCGGCAAACTCACGTGCGGCATCTGCCTGCACTGAGTACTGCATCGCCACTACCGCTGGCAGACGCTGGTCAATCAGGTTTTGTGCCATACCATTAAAGACCGAATCACCTGCGACTGTCATCCCCGATTGACAAGCACTCAGCACCACCAGGGGGATCGGGTAGGGCTGCAACAAAGCCGCCACCTGATTAGCGCTCTGATAGTCTGCTTGCCCTTGCTCTGTCTCAAAAGCCAAATAACCTTGTGGGGCTGGCAAGGTTTGTCCACAGGCACGACAGGCTTCTACCTTAATCCCGGCGTGAAGGGTCAGACACACTGCGTTGGTACAACGTTTACCAAACACGCCATGTCCATCAAAGTGCAACACCTGTGGCAGTTGCTCAGGCGAGCAATCCGTTAGATAGCGATTGAGAGCCTTACGGGTGGGCGACGGCAGGATGTGTAACTGCACTAAGCCAGTCTCCTGTGCTCGTTGCAACCCCATCTGGATCGCCTGCTGTTCCTCCAGGGACAATTGAGGCAACCCTTGTGGTCGAGCTGAAACCAACAGCACTCGCAGGCTCTGTTGCACAGGAAGGCAAGGGGATGAGGCATCGTAGGCAATGTAGCGAGACAGTCGGACTTTCTGGTGCAGTAGGAACCGCTGTCCGTCGTGTAGCAACTCCCAAGGGTAGTCAGCCAAGCGCGAGCGCTCAACAGAAGTGGCTGCAACCTTCAATCGCAGATGCAGGTCGGTCTGGCGCTGCTCGGCTAACCATAAGGAATGCAGGAATACTTGTTTGAGGTCGCTATCGGGAGGAAATAAAGAGCGGTAAAAGGACTGCCCCACCTGTTCAAGATAAGCAGGATGAAAGCGCTGGCGATCGGGAAGTAGCAGCCCTTCCTGCTCCAGCCAGTCTTGTTCCCCCAGTTCAGGATAGTGTTCAACACGAAAGCCTTGGCTACTCTCCAGCACCTTGATAACGGTTCTTCTCCAGTCCTGCTCATCTACCCAGAACGGTAAGTGGCAATCGGTTGAGGCATCGCCAATGCCATTGGGTACACGGGTGGCGATCGCCAAAAACCTCTTCTTATCCAGGGGTGAGAGAGTCAGCTCTAACAGTTCCATTGCGCTTATCTCAACCTACTGAAAAATTCAAAACTGCTCTGCCAGGTTGCCTTCTTCACCCTTGAAGAGGGCTTCCATACTCTGCTTCACAGACGCAGGCACCTGATCCGCTTGCAACGTCTGGTAAAACTCCAACAAGCGTTCTCGATCAAACAGGGGGGACAAGGTGACTTTTACCTTATGTACATCGTCGCGGCTGAGTCCGCCTCCTAACTCACCACCGCCGACAGCCACAACATCGATTTTGATACCGGCTTTGCCCTCCCGCTTGACTGTCACCTGCACCTCAACTTCTACAGAACTCACAAGGAGAATGGGAGCCTCTTTAACTTTTCCTGGCACCGTAGAAAGTAGTTCGGCTTTAACCTGCTGAATCAACTCGGCGAGACCAATGGGGTGCTGGTGCTGGTCGGGCATAGTGCTGCTGACTTGGTAGGAGGACGGATTCTCCTCAACCCTACATCGAAAAATTCTCTGATTTCAGAAATTTCGCATTTTCATCCCGATTAGGGTGGGGCTGCGGTCAGTGCAAAACAGTGCCACAAAAGCTTAAAAAGCTCTTTCAACCAGGACTGAAGCGATGGCTCTCCCGGCTTTGAACTAATTGAGACAGTTCAGTCCACAAGCTTTTAAGCCTTATAGTCCTGTGGCACTATTGCGTACGTAACTCGGTTAAGTCCTAAAACGAAGCTGACTACCATGCTTCACTGCCAGGGCAGTCGTAACCGAGTTTGTGTTTCAGGTGGTATGTCTTCTGACGGCCACGTGGGGTTCACTGTCTGCGTCAGGGCTGTCTTTAAGGTCGGGATCAAACCGGTTGCGAGACTGAGCTTCAACAAGTCATTAGTCGCCAGCTCGTCCACCGTTTGGTAGCTCAGTTGAGAATGGTCATAGGGTAGCCATGCCAGGGCGAGGGGGCTGGGGGGTTGGTCTTCCTTAGTGCTGGAGCGATAGGGCGTATGGCTGGGTGCTGTGCCCGACTGTCAAGGGATGGGTGGGTGACAAGTGTATTGGGTTCTAGGGTATGGGATGGCTCTGCAAGGCTCACGTAGCGGTCAGCACTTTACCCTAAGCTGACGATCGCACTCTGGTTGTGGGTTTGAGTTTAGGGTCTGTCTGTGGGCTGTAACACTCACGCAGCGGTCAGCACTGTGACCCTAAACTGTCAGAGGAAGGGCTGCACATGCCACTAGTCCTCTAAGAGAAGGCTGCTCTGTGGGTGAGTTGCACTTTAGGGTACGGGGAATAGTTGCAACAGCAGCAGCACGTCTGCACTGTGACCCTAAACTGCCTGATCCTCTCGCTGCTTGCCTGTGTGGCTGGTCGTTTAGGGTACGTCTGAGTGGCTGTAAGGCTGTCCAAGTGGGCGCTACTTTTACCCTAAGCTGCCTGATCATGCCGCTGGTTGTAGGGTATGGGGTGCTCTGTTAGGGTACGGCGATCGCGCTGGAAGGCTAGATCAGTAGGCATCAAGATTACCCTAAAGCGGACTGACGATCGCACTCTGGTTGTGGGTTTGGGCTTGTGGGAGGGCTGTGG
>ENA-ORBV01009531-ORBV01009531.1-microbial-mat-metagenome-genome-assembly--contig:-NODE-9531-length-15880-cov-4.463520_pt1 | contig 15880 bp, 14 predicted proteins | sample MGYA00237777_ERZ505514 | MGnify/ENA primary metagenome ERZ505514 (study PRJEB26160, sample SAMN06269048) | microbial mat metagenome | isolation source: Oligotrophic lake microbial mat | place... | reverse complement strand
CAAAAGACCAGGCGAAGGAGAGCGTATTGCCGTTGGGATCGTGGCTCCCCGACCCATCGAGGGTCACACGCACACCGACGTTTGCGGATGAAGCCGTCGCGACCGCTACCGGTAGGTTGTCGCCCGGATCGAGCGGATCCTGGCCCGCGAGCACCTCCTCACCATCCATGATGCCATCGGCGTCGGTGTCTGCCTCGAGCGGATCGGTGCCCTCCTCATATTCCTCGAGGTTGGTGAGGGCATCGTCGTCGGGATCGGCATCCGCATCGGCCACCGCCGGATCGGTGCCATGCTCGAGCTCCCAGTCATCCGGAAGCCCATCGTCATCTGCATCCTCGTCGGGAGGCACCGCCGGCACATCCGCCAGGGGACCACCGTAATATCCGATGTCGGCCGCCGTGCCATCGGGATCTGCATAGGAGGGATCCGCCGCATTTTTGAGCGCACTCGATCTGGCCAGATGAAAGTCATCGTTGGTATAGTCGGTGTCGTTGGAGAACTCGATAAATCCCGGATCGATGAAGAGGTTGGTGACGGAGTCAGGGACATCGGATGCCGCATCAAAGTCGGAGGGTGTGTTGAGATATAGATCACTGTAGACGAACGGAGTATCTGGGCTCGAGAGATACACCCCATCGCCCTGATTGTAGGCGATGATGTCACCGCTGATCAGCGGGAGGGGGAGCGTCGGACCGACGTAGAGCCCTCCGGCGATGCCGCCGGCCTGATTGCCGATGAGGTTGGAGAACCGAAGGGAAAGCCCGCTGCCGTCGGTGTAAAGTCCTCCGCCATAGCGAATTGCCCGGTTGCCCAGGATGAGCAGGTTGTCGAAGGTCCCATCGCACTTGGTGGTATACATCCCACCGCCGTCGCTCGAGGAATCCGTCGTGTAGTTGTCGATCACGGCGACGTTGATGAAGGCGGGGTCGGCCCCTGAGGCGTAGAAACCGCCTCCGCCGCGGGTGGCGTAGTTGTTTTCGATCCGGACGTTCTGAACCGTGGGGTTGCCGTTGAAGAGGCAGGCCATGCCGCCGCCATACACGGCCGAGTTGGTGGTGATGACGAGGTCCTCGAGGGTCGGAGAGCTGGCCGACGCGCAGATGCCGCCCCCATAGTTGAGCCCGTCGAAGTTGCGAAACCCCTTGCCTTTGGTGACAGTGAAGCCGCGGAGGACGCAGTGGGAGCTCTCTCCCGCAGCGAACATGACCGTGGGGAGGTTGGAGCTCAGGCTTCCATCCAGGATGGTGAACTCAGGTCCGTCCACCCCGACGAGGGTGATGTCTTTGCCGAGCAGGTTGATGTTCTCCCGGTAGCTGCCGGGATATACCTCGATCCGATCGCCGTCGTTCGACCCGGTGATGGCCGGAACGATTGAAACATAATCGCCGCTTCCATCTGGTTTCACCGAATAGGTGGTCGCCAGAAGATCCGCCGGTAGCAGCACCGGGCCTGCCACGAGGATTCCTACACCGCACATCCGCAACCCGTGCCGCGTCACCATGTCCGCCTCTCCTCTTCAGCTTCGTGCCGCCGTAACCGGTTCAACCGCGTCGTCCTGCCGCACACGCTAAACTCCGCCTGCCTCACCAGGTAGTATAGTGAAGGGTCAAACTTCGTGTCAATGCAGTTCCTCCCGGTTCTAGGGGATGCTAAAATGCCGATAAGTATCCCACTCCCCGCCGGAGCACGCCTCCGGGTCAGCAGATCCCCATGAGGCGCCGCATGCTCGATCTACCCCACGTCGTCGAGACCTATGCCGGCGAGATCGCCAGCAAGCTCGAGCCGCTTCCCGACGCCCTCACCCTGGTCCGCAGATTGCAGGCGGTGCTCGCCCATCGTCAGCCGCCGCCCTGGTTCCCGACGGTATCCTGTGAGATGTTTTTCCAGTCGATCACGACGCTGGAGGAGGCCATGCTCGGCTATATGGGGTGGGAGAGCGAGCCGGATCCGGTGGCTCGGGCCGATGCCCGGGCGAAGCTGCGCAACGCGCTGGCCACCCTCGTCCGACAGCATGTCGCCAGCGTCGATCGGGAGCTCACCACCCTGAGGAGCCGTCAGCAGGCCCAAAAAGACCAGCTCGAGCGGCAAAAGGCGCTGTCCGATGGGTTGTTGCGGACCCGACACGCGGGAGTTGCGGTGCTGGACGTGCGCGGTCAGGTACTGGCGTGGAGCGCCGGGGCGGAACGGGTGACCAACCGACCCGCATCGGAGGTGCTCGGCCGGCCCATTGGCCAATGGATGCCGATCGTTCAGGAGCTTCTGGCGCAGCACGTACGCGATCAGGCACTCCGGCGACAGGCGGGCGACCCGATCGAAGGGACGTGTCCGATCGATCGGGCCCCTGGCGTGCCCCCCGCCGAGCTGTCCTTCCGGCTGGGGTTCCTGCGAAGCTGCCCGGGACCTCAGAACGAGGCGGCGGTCCTCTCACTGTGGGACATCACGGAGCTTCAGGCCCTTCGCGCCCGGGTGCTCGAGAACGACCGGCTCCAGGCCATGTCGCGCATCGCGGGGAGCGTGGCCCATGAGATCCGGAATCCGCTGAACTCGCTCTTCCTCAACACCGACCTGCTCGAGCTGGAGCTCCAGCAGGTGAGCGCAGATGCGCCGAGGGTGCAGCATCTGCTGGGGGTGTTGCGCCAGGAGGTAGAGAAGCTCAACGACATCGTGACCGACTACCTGTCGCTTGCGCGCCTGGCATCACGCCAGCGAGAACGGATCTGCCTCAACCACTTCATCCGGCAGATCGCCGACGAGATCCGGGGCTGGTGCGAAGAGCGTCAGATCCAGGTGGTCGTGGAGCTTTCCGATCCTCCTCTAGAGGCGTCGGTGGATGCCAAGCAGCTCCGTCGGGCGCTCATGAACCTGCTCCAGAACGCTCGAGATGCCATGCCCCAGGGGGGCAGCCTGACCCTCTCCCTGATGGCCCGCGCGGGCGAGATCGTGCTGGAGATCCAGGACACGGGCACAGGAATGGGCTTGGAAGAGCTGGACCTGGGCCCATTGATGCGTTCGACCGCGTTGCCGGAGATCGTCGCTTTGCCTGCTGATCAACGCACAACAACTCGCCTCGAGTCCCGCGTGGCAACGCTGAGCTTGCTGCTCCTATTGCCGACGCTGCTGAGCGGCTGCATTGTGGGCCAGCTCGTGGGCGGGATGATCGAATCAGAGCGGCGAACCGGCAGCAAGACCGTCGACCGCGAGTACACCGGGCTGGAAGGCAAGACCTTTGCCGTGGTGGTGTCGGCAGACCGGGTGATCCAGGCCGATCATCCGGAGGTGGTGGCACGGCTGTCGCAGGAGATTGCGACACGCTTGGCCAAGCACGCCGGTGCGTCGGGGTTCGTCCCGGGGGCGAGCGTCTTGCAGTATCAGTACAACCACCCGCGCTGGGTGACGATGACGCTGGGCCAGTTGGCCAAGGAACTCGAGGTTGAACGGCTGGTGTTTGTCGATCTGGTTGAGTATCGCCTCAACGACCCTGGCAACGCGTATTTGTGGCAGGGTGCGGCGGCGGGACAGATCGGCGTGGTCGAGGCTGATTCGAGCTTCCCAGATGAGTTCGCGTTCCAGAAGCAGATCCGCGTGGGGTTCCCGGATCAGGAGGGCTTGGGGCCGGGCGACCTGCCCCGGGCCGCTGTGAACACCGCGCTGGCGAACCGGTTCGTAGACCGGGCCGCGTGGCTGTTCTATTCGCACGAAGAGAAGTACTACCCGGACTATTGAACCCATGACGACCAGGCATTGCGGCGGATGGCTGTTAAAGGTGGTGCTGAGCGTCTGTGCGGCTTGGCCGCTGGGCGGCTGCAACATCCTGGGCCCGGCGATCTACTTCGCCGTCGGGCCGGAGAAGGCCCAGGCCGTATACGTATTGGACAAGGACCGCCCGACCGTGTTCTTCATTGACGACCGTGCCAACCGCGTCCCGCAGCGTTCGGTGCGCGAGCTGATCGGCACCGTGGCGGAGAAGACGCTGCTGGATGGCGAGGCCGCCCGCAACGTCATCGAATCTCGGCGCGTGCAGGCGGTCGTGGCGCGGGAGCGTTTCGGGAAGCCGATGGGGATCGCCGAGGTGGGCATGGCGCTGGAGGCCGAGGTGGTGATCTATGCCTGGATCGACGAGTTCTCGCTATCGCCCGACGGGCAGACTTATCTGCCCTCGGCGTCGCTCCGCATGAAGGTTATCGACGCGACCACGAAGGCGCGCCTGTTCCCAGCGGAGGGTGCCGAGCCATGGCACATCGTGACAGTAAAGGTGCCGCTGCAGCAAGGGGCACCGCCCACTACCAACACTGAGCGGGCCCTGGCGGAGGAAAACCTTGCGCGGTGGGTGGGCCGAGCGCTGGGTCGGCAGTTCTTCGAGCACCAGACCGGGCTCGACCCCGCACGGCTTGACGAGAAGGTCCCGTGAAGACCGGACCGCGCGTCGCCCATCTGATCGACCCGGATTTCGGCGGCGAAGCGGCCCTGTGGGCGGCGGCCGCGGCCCAACGCGTCCCAGGGTTTCAGCACCGCGCCTGGCTCATCGGCGGGCAGGCGGCCCGTCATGCGGCGCGTGCGGCCGGGCTGGCGATCGACCGCGAAGCCTGTGCACCGCTTGGGCTCGGAGAGCTGGCGGCCCGATCGGTCAAGCGGTGGATGGCCGAGCCGGGGCCGAGGCCGGATCTATTGATCGCGTGGTCCGAGGCCGCCATGGGTTTGGCGGGGTTCGCGGCCCCCGAGACCAGCGCGATCGGCGTGGTCTGCTCCAGCCCGCAAAGAACCTGGCGCGGCGTCGGGGCGGGGTGGCTTCAACGGCACGCCCTCGCCCGAACGCCCATCATCTGCTGCGGGGCCGGGCTGATCGATTCGTGGGCGGCGATCGGGGCCGCTGCCCATCGGGAGATCCCGCTGCCGGGGCGAGCACCGGGCCGGGATGATCGCGACGCCGTCCGCGCAGCGCTGGGGCTGGAGCGCGACGAGGTCGCGGTACTGCTGCTGGCCGACCCGCCCGACATCGGTGAACCCAAGCGGTTCGCGCACCTCATGGGGATCATGGAAGTAACGGGTCATCCGGCGGTGGGGCTGGTGGGCGATGCCGTGGGGGGCTGGCCGCGAGCGGCCCGGTTTGTCAGGCGTTTCGGGACCGATTGGCCCTTCATCCGCTTCCAAGGGGCGTGGGTTGATGCCCTCGCGGCGGCCGACCTCGTGGTGTGGCAGACGCGAGCGCAGCCCATGGTCGCCGACGCGCCGCGGCGGGGCGGGGCCGTGCTCGCCATGGCGGCCCTGGCAGCTGGAGTTCCCGTGGTAGCCGTTGACGAACCTTTCACGCGGGCGACCATGGCCGGCCTCGCTGCAGCACCAGAGTTGCTGGCCGATGGTCAAGTTGACCATCGATTGGCTTCGGTGCTGCGAGGCTGGGTGGCGGATGCCGACCGGCGCTCCGCATTTGCGGCGGTTGCCCGGGCCTTTGCGGCAGCCCAGCAGGCGGCATTCGAGCGGGCGTTCGCGACGGCCGTCCACGAGTGCGCCGATGTCGCAGCGAAAGTCGCCGCCGACGCCGCACGCTGGCCCGCGCCGGCGGCCGTGTAGTCGAGGGTATCCGCAGCGCTCAATCCTCGAACGCAACCTAGCCTTGAATCATGGGTCGAAGGCCACGCCTGCGACCTTCGGGAGGCTCGATGCCGTCGGATCGCGTGAGATTGCTCTTTGTGTGTCTGGGCAACATCTGCCGCTCGCCGCTGGCCGCGGCGGTCTTCGCCCACTGCGCCGCGGCCCGCGGCGTGAGCGACCGCTTCGAGGTGGAGTCCTGCGGCACCGGGGACTGGCACGTCGGCGGTCCGGCCGACCCGCGGACGATCGCCGTGGCTAGCCGTCACGGGGTTGCCATGACGCACCAGGCTCGACAGTTGACGCCTGCCCGTGACTTGGGGCGGTTCGCGCTGATTCTTGCCATGGATGCTCGCAACCGCCGCGATCTGTTGGCCCTGGGTGCGCCGGCGAACTCGGTCCGGCTCATCCGCGAGTTCGACCCGGCGTTCGCGACGGCGGTCACGGCGCCCGACGTGCCCGATCCTTACTCCAGCCCAGATCAAGCCTTCGAGGACGTCTTCCAGATGCTTATTCCCGCGTGCGAAGGGCTTATCGACGAGATGTTGCCGGGAGCGCCCGTTTGAAGACACACATACTCACCAATCGCCCGTCCGGGGCCGCGAGCCGCGGCTTCACGTTGATCGAGTTGCTGGTCGTAATCGCCGTGATCGCGCTATTGATGGGCATCCTGTTGCCCACGCTGGCCGGGGCTCGGCAGGCGGCCCGGGCCGTGGTCTGCTCGGCGCGGCTGTCGCAACTGGGGATCGGGCTCAGCCAGTACCGCGATGATTTTCGCGACCAGTTGCCGCAAGTGCGGATCTCCATCGGCACGGGCACGGCCAACATCGGCGCGCTCTTCGGCGGGAAAAAAGGCTCCCTCCCCGCGTTCGGGATCAACCAGTTTGGCCCCGAGCGCCGCCCGCTGAACAGATACGTCGTCGCCGGCGACGTCCCGCCCGACAGCTCCAGCGAACCCTTCGAGCTCGAACCATTCCGCTCACCCAGCGACGTCGGCGGCAACATCCCCGGCATCGGCCCCACCAACTCGATGTACAACCTGCTCGGTTCGAGCTACACCCTCAACGACCACGCCCTCAACGGGGACCAGTTCCCCACGCTCATCCCGACTGAAGGCGGGCGGATGCCGCCGGTGCTGGCGCCGACCAAGACGTGGGTTCTCGGCTCGCACACGATCTTCAACCATCAAGAGAACGGCGACCGCGGGATCCGGTGGTACGGGCGGGCCGGCACGGCCGCGAACCTGCTGTTTCTGGACGGCCACGTCGCCGGGCCGCTCAACGTGCCGCGCGGTGTGGTCAACACTACGGTCGATTACACGTTTCTGCCGCGGCCGGATTGGATCCCGTAGCCAGGGCGCTCACTCCTCGCGTTTCTTATCGCGGCGGTTGGGCTCGCCGCCCCTCTGCGGCGTACGGATCACGCGGAACGTGAGCGCCTGCTCCTGGGCCACGGCCTGGGGCGTGGTGAGCCAACCCCAGAAGGCCGGGGCGGTGGCCGAGACCGAGGTCGGCGGGTGGTACTGGAAGGCGATGGGGATGAGGAAGGCCATTTCGTCGTGGGTGCCGAAATACTTCCACGGGCGGTTGAGCGCCTGAGCCTTGCTGCCTGAGCGGCGCATGCGGTTGACATCGACGGGGATCCAGAACTCTTTGCCGTCGAAGGGATCGACCATGGCGAACTCGATCCACGAGCGGAGGCCGCCGGCACTTTTGGAGTTGCCCTTGCCGCCGAAGCCTTTGCCGCTGTCTTTTTCGGACTGGTCGTAGCCGATGACCGTGCGTGCGGGCAGGCCGGCGGCGCGGAAGATGGCGGCGTGGAAACAGGCGATGTCGTGTGTGCTGCCTCTGGCGTCGCGCGCGACTCCCAAGGCCCCCCTAAGGTCGAAGCCCATCAGTTCGCCGGCTTTGGTGAACACGAGCCCGTTGCCGGAGGGCTGGGCGTATTCGAGCACTTTGCCGGTGAGCACCTTGGCCAGTTGGGCCGGGGGGATGGATTTTGGGTCTTTGCCCTCGGTCCATTGGTTGACGAGTTCCTTGATTTCAGGCGCGTCGCTCTCCACGAAGAGCTGGCGTTGCAGTGACGACGCCGGCACTGCGGGCCAGCTCGCCGGCCAGGGGACGGTCATAGCCAGGTCTTCGTCATAGACCGAGTTCCACGACGTGAGGAGTTTTTCGATCTTGATCCGGGCCTGCGAACCTTCGACATCGCGGACTTCCCAGCGCGCCAGGCGGGCCCCGGACTGGTAGCCCTCCTGAAAGGTGGGCTCGGCGTCGTAGAGGCGATCGTTCCAGAAGAGCTGGGCCGTGACCCGTTCTTTGTTCTGGGCGTCGAGCTCAATCCTGTGCGTGGCGCTGGAGCGAAGGATCGGGAAGACGAACGCGCCGGTCTTGAACGCGAACTTCTTGGGGTCGGGGAACAGGGCTTTGTCGACAACCTTGTAGTCCCAGCCGGCGGTGATGCGGAGGTCGATATTGAGCGTCCAGTCGCGCGACTGCACCAACTGGAGCACTTTGGGTGCGATCTTTTCTGTCAGTTTGGGTGGCTGGCCGGGCTGCCTTGCCGCTTGTGGGTTGGCGGGGGTGGTTGCCGCAGGCTGGGTAGGCGGCCTCTTATTGTTCTTGTCTTTATCACGCCCGAATTGGGCCCAAGTCGGGCTGCCCGCGACCGCGAGCCCAGCGACCAGGCCCAACATCCAACCCACGCGCGATCGGGAAAGTGGCATCAGGAGGCTCCAGAGGATGGCCGATCAGGACCATTGCGGCCCGCGCGGCACTCGTTGTCCATTCGCCGCCGATCGCTCGGCGGATGCCGCGGGCGCGACGATCAGGCTCTTTCGCGGGCTTCGGCCGCAGGGGTTGCAAGGCCTAGATCGCTCAAGGCGGGGAGATCCTTGTTGCTGGCGAGCCCGAAGGCGTCCAAAAACTGCTTGCTGGTGGCGTAGAGCATCGGCCGGCCCAGTTCTTCGGCCCGCCCGGCGATGGCGATGAGCTTCCGTTCCAGCAGCGTCCGCACCACCTCGCCACAGGCCACGCCGCGGATGGCCTCGAGCGTCGCGCGGGTGACGGGTTGCCGATACGCGATGATCGCCAGCGTCTCGACGGCGGCGCGGCTCAACTTGGACTGGCTGGCCGCTCCGTGAAACGCCGCGATGGCGGCCGCATGGTCGGGCAGCGTCATCAAGCGATAGCCACCGACCAGGGGCTCGATGCGGAACGATCGGCCCGTCTCCGCATAGGTCGCGTTCAAGGCTTCGATCGCCCGTTGCACCAGATCACGCCCCGTTGGGCCGGTCTTGGGCTTGCGGCGGCCACGCTTGGGGGCCGCGCTGTCCTCGACGGCGAGTTCGGGTGCCGGCGCCGTGGCGGCAACTTCGGCGGGCGGGGCTTCTAATCCCAACGCCTGGGCCAACCGCGCCAGCGACGCCGCCCGAGGGCTGGAGACGATCATCGCTTCCACCATCGGCGTGATCTTGGCCACGATAGCTTTGGATGCAGCTTCGGCGGCGGCTTCAGGGTCGGGGTCCAACGTTATCGGCCCGTTCTGCGGTGCTTCCATAGCCGCATGGACGGCTTCTTCAACGGCGGCTTGGGCTGGGGCATCCTGCGCGGTCGTCATGGCCTTTGGATCCTTCCAAAGCGGCCGGCGGCCCCCACGGCGGGCTCGCGATCAGGCCTCTTTTCGCATGATACCCGCTGAGCACCATCGAGGGTGTGCGGGCGGGGTTTCGGGAATCTGGCAGTTCACTTCTTCTCGGGTACCGGCGGCGCGGCGGAGTCCGGCCCGAGCAGGCGGTCGATCGCCTCGGTCAGTTCCTTGCTTCCCGGGGCGACCGTCGAGTCGAACCGCTCGACGACCTCCCCCTCGCGGTTGACGAGGTACTTGGTGAAGTTCCACTTGGGCTCGCCGAAGGCCGCGGAGAGCTGCTTGTAGAGCGGGTGCTGGTCAGCCCCTTTGACGCTGATCTTGGCGAACATGGGGAACGTGACGTTGTACTTCGACTGGCAGAACTTCTTGATGTCCTCTTCGCTGCCGGGTTCTTGCCCGCCGAAGTTGTTGGCGGGGATGCCCAGCACGACCAGCCCTTGGCCGATCTTGTCCTTATGGAGCTTCTCGAGCCCTCCGTATTGGGGCGTGAAGCCGCACCGGCTGGCGACGTTGACGATCAGAAGCACCTTGCCCTTATAGCTGGCCAGGTCAACTTCTGTCCCATCGATCGACTTGAGCTTGTGACCGAGCACGAACTTGCTCTCTTTCTTGGCTTCGCCCTTGTTGTCGGGATTCGGAACTGAGGCCGCCGGCTTGGCGGGCGCGTAGCCCGGTTTTGGCGCGGGCTGCGCCTGCAAGAGCGCCGCCGCCAGCACCAGCGAAACAATCGTCAATCCGTTCATCTTCAAGCTCCTCGATCGGGAAGTCCTCTCCCTCACGAGACAGTGTATTCGCCCGTGGGGGGCCGGGAGATGCTCGACGCCGACTATCCTTTATGAAGTGATGATCACCCTAAGACGGACAGTGCGGATGGCGATCAGCGTCGGGGCCTCGGCACCGGCCCACGCCGCACCCCCCACCGGCCCCAATGGCTACGCCGGCGTCCCCTCGATGCAGGGACTGGGCCGACACTACGAACTCGAGATCGTGTGCCGCGGACCGGTCGATCCGCGTACGGGCTACTTCAAGAACATCCGCGACATCGACTTGGCCGCACGCGCGTCGGCGTGGCCCGTCATGGCCGAGGCCTGCGAGCATCGGCCTCACACCGAACCCGCCGTGATACTCGCGGAGTTCCTTCCCGCACTCAACACGGCCCTGGGCAACTCGCTGGTCGCGGTGCGTTGGCATCTGTCGCCGTACTATTCGGTCGAGATGTCCACCGCTCAACCCCAGGCCGTGCTGTTGCGTCAACGCTTTGAGTTCGCCGCGTCGCACCGGCTTCACACCGCGTCGCTCAGCGACGAGGAAAACCGGCGTATCTTCGGCAAGTGCAACAACCCCGCCGGCCACGGCCACAACTACATTGTCGAACCCTGCGTCGCCCTCACACTGGGGCCCGGCCCCGGTATGACCCTCACCCAACTCGAAGTGATCACCGCCCGAACCGTGATCGACCGCTTCGACCACAAGCACCTCAACGCCGAGACGCATGAGTTTTCGTCAACGCTGCCCGGCGGGGTCAACCCGTCGGTTGAGCACATCGCGCGAGTCTGCTTTGATCTGCTCGCGCCCGAAGTTGCCGCGGCCGGGCCTGGTTGCGCCCTGCGCTCGGTGACGGTCTGGGAAACCGAGAAGACTTCCGCGACATACCCGGCGTGAACGCGAGGGGCCGCGGTCGGGAGGTTTGGGCGGCCGGTTTAGAAGTCGAACATGTCGCGCCAGACGGACTTCTTCTTGTGCTGGTGGCCGTACTTGGAATCCTGATTGGGGTTGTACCCGGGTGGATAGGCCTGGGGTTGGACGGGCATCGGGCCGGGCGGCATCGGACGATCGACCGCACGAGCCGGCCCTGGCCCAGCCGGCGCGTCGGCGGAGGCTCGCTCGATAATCTTGTCCAACTCGCCACGATCCAGCCAAACCCCCCGACACTTGGGGCAATAGTCGATCTCCACCCCGCCGCGATCGGTCATCTTTAATTCTGAACCGGGACAAACTGGGCAATTCATGATCGGGCTCCTTTGACCAAGCATGGTTGGGACACCAAACTTGGCTGGTCGGTCGATCATGGGTCACCAATCCAGATTCGGTGTTTGTACCTAAGCAAACATACCGGGAGGCGCGTCAGTTCGCACGCGGGCGGGGAAGGTGTTCTAAGATCTGAGGCAGGGCCGACGGGGCCGTGCGGAGCAAAGAAGGAGCCGCGCTGCCCATGTCCGTTTACTACAAGCTTGAGTTCGAGGCCCCGGTAGTAGAGTTGGAGCGTCAGATCGAAGACGCCGAGGGGGCACTGCGGCGGGCTTCCAGTAGCGTGGCTCCGGTTCCTGATTCGCCTCTGACGAGCGACGTTGGCCAGCCGACTGAGCAACTCTCAGAGGGTGAGATCGCCGCGCTGGGACAGCGAATTGAGCGGCTTAAATCGGACCGCCTCGCCAAGCTGGCGGAGGTGTATGGCGACTTGTCGCCTTGGGAAACCGTGCGGGTGGCTCGCCATCCCAAGCGGCCGCAGACGCGTGATTATCTCGAGCTCTTGTGCCGCGACTTCTGCGAGCTGCACGGCGACCGGCGCTTCGGCGACGACCCGGCCATGGTCACGGGCTTCGGTCGCATCGGCCCACACCGAGTGCTGATCGTGGGACATCAGAAAGGCCGGACGACTACAGAAAAGCTCGCCTGCCACTTCGGCTGCGCCCATCCGGAGGGGTACCGCAAGGCGCTGCTCAAGATGAAGATGGCCGAGAAGTACCGCCTGCCGATCGTGACGTTTGTGGACACGCCCGGCGCGTATCCGGGGATCGGGGCTGAGCAACGAGGGCAGGCCGAGGCGATCGCGGTGAACCTGCGCGAGATGTCGCGGCTGCATACGCCGGTGATCTCGATTGTGATCGGCGAAGGGGGTTCGGGCGGGGCGCTGGGGATTGCCGTGGCCGACCGAGTGGCCATGCTGGAATACGCGTGGTACTCGGTCATCTCGCCCGAAGGCTGCGCGGCGATCCTGTGGAAGCAGGCCAATGAGCAGACCAACAACGCCGCCGCCAAGGCGCTCAAGCTGACTGCGGCGGACAACATCGAACTAGGAATTATCGACCACATCGTCCGCGAGCCCGTCGGCGCGGCTCACCGCGATCCGCGCGGTGCCGCCAGGTCGATCGAACAATGGGTGTCGGAGACCCTTTCGCACCTCAAGGCCATCGACCCGGCGGTGCTGGTGGCGCAGCGCTACGACCGCTTCCGGAAAATGGGCAGGTTGCTCGAAAGCGACATGCTCCCGACGGTTTGATGACCCGGCAGGTCGATCCAGATTCGCACCAGCCCGGCGGCCCGCCTATGCTTCGGCCCTCGATTAGGGACCAAGCGTGTGGTTTATTTCTACGCAAGGCATAACTGTGGCGAAAACAGCCAAAAAGTCCAAGCTGCCGTCCAAAAAACCCCCAAAGAAGGGTGCTGTGGTCGCCAAGCCCAAGCCCGCCCCGAAGCGGCCTGCGGTGAAGCCCCCTGTCAAGGTTGCTCCGAAGCCGGTTGCGGCCCCCAAGAGCGTGACCAAGGCGGACACCAAGCCCGTGGTGAAGGCGCCCGTGGTGAAGGCGCCCGTGGTGAAAGCCCCAGCTATGAAGGCACCCGTGATGAAGGCTCCGGCGAAACCGGAAGTGGTGGCGGCGCCACCGGCCATTGAGGCCGTTGATGCGGCGGCTTTGAACGGCGCAGCGACGAAGGACCGTCCCAAGCCCAAGGGCATCACCATTGTGACGCCCAAGCCGATGAAGAAGCCCAAGATCAAGAAGCCGCTGGTGATGCCGCTACTGGGCCAGCCATTGCTGAAGCCCGGGGCGAAGCGTCCCAAGCCCCTGATCGCGTCGGGCCCGAACGCTCCTTCGCTGGATCGAATGGGGACTGGCCCGTCGACGGGCGAGAAGAAGACCCATCTGCCCAAGAAGGAACTCGAACGTTACCGCGGGGTTCTGTTGCGGAAGCGTGCGGAGTTGATCGGCGACGTTTCGAGCATGGAGAACGAGGCCCTCCGCGGCGGGAACAGCGGCTCGCTGAGCCACCTGCCGCAGCACATGGCTGACCAGGGCTCGGACGCGTATGAGCAGGCGCTCTCGCTGGATCTGGCCCAGGTGGACCGGAACCTGGTTCGTGAGATCGACGAGGCGCTCGCGCGGATCGAAGCCGGGAGCTTTGGCGTGTGCATGCTGACGGGCAAGCCCATCAGCAAGGAGCGGCTCGACGAGCTACCGTGGACGCGCTTCACGATCGAGGCGGCCCGCGAACGCGAACGCCGATCGTTCAGGCCGTGATCACGCCGACGCCCTCGGCCCAGCTTGAAGCTTCACCCCCCCACTCGGCACAAATCGCGGCCTTCGGGCCTTCGTGGCGTTCAGCATCTGCTTGGGCGGTGATGCTGACAACGCTGATCATCGGGCTGGCGATCGATCTGGGCAGCAAATACTGGGCGTTCCGCTCGATCGCGCCCGACCCGGTGAGCTTCACGCGCGAGCAGGTGCTGGCGATCGCCGCGACCGATCCGACCAAGATCGGCATGCTCATCCCGCGGCACGACTCGGTGGTGGTGGTGCCGAGCGTGCTGGAACTGACGCTGGTGCTCAACCCCGGGGCCGTCTTTGGCATGGGGGCGGGGCAGCGGTCGTTCTTCATGTTCTTCACGGCGTTCGCGATCGTGTGCTGCCTGGCGATGTTTGTGCGCTGGGTGAGCGATCGCGATCGCCTGGCGCAGGCGGCCATCGGGCTGGTGATCTCGGGCGGGCTGGGGAACTTCTACGACCGGTTCATGTATGCGTGCGTCCGCGACTTCCTGCACCCGTTTCCCGGCTGGAAGTGGCCCGGCGGCTGGAAGCCATTGGGGGGATCCGGGGAGATCTGGCCATATGTATCGAATGTGGCCGACGCTTTCCTGCTGATCGGGATCGTGGCGCTGGCGGTGTTTCTGTGGCGGCACGATCAGCCGGCGGTCGCGCAGAAGCCCAAGGCGGCGTGATTCGGATCCGACCCCGGGTGTTTCAATCTTGCGCTGAGGGCTTCAGAAGTGCGGGGTTAGCGCTGGGCGGCGGCGAGGATGTCTGAGAGGATTTTGGGGAAGTGCCAAGGGGGCGTGCGGCGTTTGGAGCGGAACCAGGTGCGGAAGTCGCGTTCGAGGACGCCGCGGAGTTCGCCCGTCGAGTGGACGGGTGGGGCGGCACCGGCGCGGCCGGAGCGTGTGCGGTGTTCCATGAAGCGGTCCCATGCCTCGAGCTGGACTTCTTCTTCATCGAGGTTAGAGAGGAGGAGGACGGGAAGATCCTCGGTGAGCTTGCGGAGCATGAGGAGGAGGTGGCCGCCGGAGCGGAGGCCGTCCCAGACTTCGATGTCGCTGGGCTTGGCTTCGGGGGGCGGGATCATCATGTCCATGGCCACGAGGTCGTACTGGCGGACGTCCTTTTGGAGGATCTCGCGGATGGCCTCGTCGGTGGTGCGGACGCCAGCGACCTCGAAGCCGCCGGTGACGAGCTGGTGGACGTGGTCGTTGAGGACGTGGAGCTCATCGTCGACAATGAGAATGCGGCGTTTGGCTTTGCTCATGGGAGGGCTCGGGTCAGGGGCTCGCGCGGTGGTGGCTTGTGGGCGAGCGAGGCGGGGAACTGGATAGTAAACACGGTGGGGTTGGTCTGGCGGGTGAGGACGAGGCGGGCGCCGTGGCGTTCAACGAGGGCGCGGGCGGTGGGGAGCCCGATGCCCAGGCCGGCGCCGGCGCGTTTGGCGGCGCGGGGGGAGCGGTAGTAGGACTCGAAGATGCGTTTGGATTCGTCGTCGGTGACGCCGATCCCGTAGTTTTTGACGTGGATCTGGTACCAGGTGTGGCCGTCGATCTTGGCGACGTCGCCTTCGACGGAGATGAGGGTGTTCTCAACGCTGTATTTGACGGCGTTCTGGAGGAGGTTGTAGAGGACGATCTGCATGATGCGAGGGTCGAGCCAGAGGCGGGGGATGGAGTGGAAGGAGCCTTCGTTGTAGAGGATGCCCGAGAGGTTGCGGCGGCGGGCGGTGGGCGAGAGCATCTTGCAGAGCTTGGCGACGAACTCGCCCAGGGGGAGGATGTGCTCGGGGTCGAGGCGGATTTCGGAGAGGTCGGCGAGGCGGAGGAGCTCGCTGTTGACCATGAGGATGTCGGCGAGGGAGCCGATGTCTTCGAGGCGCTGGTAGACGTCTTCCATCTGGGAGGCGAACTGCTCGGGGGCGCGGCGAAGGAGGATGCCGGCGGAGTCGCGGATCATGATGGCGGGGACGTCCATGTCGTGGCGGACGCGTTCGAGGGAGGCGGTGGTGCGTCGTTCGCGGAGAAGGACGGACATGAGCGGTGCGATGACGCGGCCGACGCGGGCGATGCGGATCTGATCGAGGAAGCTGAGGCCGCGGGGGGCGGCGGAGTCGACGGGGGCTTTTTTATTTCGGAGGCGGACGACGCCGAGGAGGGCGCCGCTGTCTGAGAGGAGCGGGGCGCCGAGGTACTGGCGCATGTCGGGGGATTCGACCTGGTCGGTGAACTTGGTGCCGGCGAAGTGCTTGCAGGTCAGTAGATCCTCGACGGCGAGGACGCGGCGGTTGCGGGCGACCCAGCCGGAACAGGAGTGGTCGTAGCTGTACTTGAGGG
>ENA-ORBV01009527-ORBV01009527.1-microbial-mat-metagenome-genome-assembly--contig:-NODE-9527-length-15883-cov-8.709920_pt1 | contig 15883 bp, 23 predicted proteins | sample MGYA00237777_ERZ505514 | MGnify/ENA primary metagenome ERZ505514 (study PRJEB26160, sample SAMN06269048) | microbial mat metagenome | isolation source: Oligotrophic lake microbial mat | place... | reverse complement strand
CTCAGGTCGGGAGAGGGAGCGAAGCGCAGCCTATCTCTAGCCTCTGCTGCGAGGAGCGAAGCGCAGCTTATAACCCTACTACTAGCTAGCTAGCTAGCTAGCTAGCTAGCTAGCATCTACTGCACCCCTCCAGCTTCACCAAAAAATGGAACTGCTTTAGCTCCTAATCTTCTCCACCCGGGCAAAAGTTGAAGTACGCCAGGATCCTATCCGATGAATAGGAAACGATTAAAACTACCACAGGATCAAACCGAGGAAAATGCATGCACTTTTCCGTCACTAATCCAAAAGTCTGGCTAGCTATCTCTACGAATAAGTAGCTAGCCATTAATTTTATCCAGCGGCAGCCCCAACGAAACCTGCTACGACACAGAACTTGCTCATGAAGGTGGCTTTTTGGTTAGAACTGCTCCTTCTGGCATTGGCTTTCACCAGCACTCAGCAATTCTCTGTCACCCCTGGTCTACGAACCCTCCACCCGCTTTTCGTTTCTTCACAATCAGCGCCTAATCGGAGGAAAAGAAAAATGAACAAGGACATGGCTCCGCGGCAGTCAAGCCAAGTGATCACAGAGACGGATCAAAGACTCGAGTCAATGAATGTAGCATCCAAGTCAAGCGAGGAAGAGGAAGTGCCGAGAACGATGCCGGAAGCCATTCGAGTTTTCTTCTTTTCCCCCGGACCGTTTCTGGTGTGCGTGGCTCTGGCTAACTTGCTGGCATCGCGAATTACTTCCCTTGGACCAATTAATTCCATGGACATTTTTGTGTTATTTGCAACCGTGGTCTTTTGGGCCTTTCAAGAGCATTGGCTCCATGGAAAAGTTTTGCATTCAGAATTTGACTGGTACGGCAAAGAGATTCATAAGAAGCATCACGAAAGGGCATATCATCATATTTCTATAGATCCCGCACCATTGATGCTAGCATGGCTGGGTACGGCACATTTGATCTTCCGCTGGTTTTTGCCTCTTCCATTGGCCGTAACGGCAACGTTGGGCTATGCATCCGCAGGTTTATTCTATGAGTGGGCCCATTTTATTGTGCATACCAAAGTCAAACCAAAATCGAGTTTTATGAAAAAAATGAGAGACAATCATATTCGCCACCACAACTTAGACGAACGTTACTGGCTCGCATTTTCTCTACCTGCCATTGATGACTTGCTTGGTACAAACCCATCTGTTAAGACCGTAAGAGATGAAAAGGCTAAGGCAAGACAGATTGAAGCATTGAGCCGGTAAACGAAGGGGTGTATTTTGGGGTTTATAGGTTGGCTCTGGTTCCCTGTGGTGCCTATGTAGCCGGGACCTAAATCATAGCGTTCTCTGGCAATTAGTGTTTGGCTTTTTTATATAGCATAGCTTTGTACCCAATACTTTTTATCAATCTATTTGAATTTGTATACAGTAGGTTATGCGTGTCACTGGTCTTCGTCAATAAATGGCTGAAAACTCTGTAGAATCCGAGTATTGGTTGGAATTCGTCGCTCGATTAAATGCTGCATGATATCCTGAAAACTTTGCTCATACCAATGCTTCTTATTAGAGAAAAAGGAGCGCTCCAGAAAGAATGCCGATTCCATCCGCAACGCCGTCTCAACATCGTCAAAAAGAATTGCCCTTCTCTTCAAGTCTCCATTATTTTCACCCACGATAGCTTCCATGACATTCAAATCATTTCTAAAATGAGGTGGGATGCAGTCCATGCCGTGCTTAACGGTGTACGGCCGAAGGTGCCTGACCCACTTGGGCATTCCTTTCATGCTTCGATTCTTCATAGGAAGTGATGCCTCCAAGAACTGAGCACGATACCAATCTTTTCCAGCCTGGTCCTGAAAGCGATGCACTGCCCAGTGATACTTGGTCAACCCCAGCTTTCCTTTTTCGGCCACTTCCAACAGCAGTTCTCGCCGGGCAGGATCTGGGTTTATATGAGCCTCGTACAGAAGCCCAGCGAAGACTTGCTGGGCACATATGGACAACAAATTGGTCGTGGGCATGCCTGCCATACTTCCTTCCTCTCCAGCTGGTAATCTGGGTGCGAACATGCTTCGAGACTTTGCCAAAAGATCATCGGAATATTCCAGCACCTCTGATCCTCGAAGTATATTGTCGTTGTCTCTGCTCTTCTTTTCCTCCTGCAAGGAATCTTCCAATGCGGTGTCCAAAGGAACTTGCACGATGGCCGTCTCGGGACCGTCCGTTGTGGAACCATAAACATTATCCTGGACCACGACCATAGGCTCAAACAGGCCGAGGACCCTCTCACTATTTCTGCGAGTTGCTTCCTGCGCACCAATATCAAAGAGGCAGCCACTGCCCTTGGCCGACTCATAGTCATCATAGAATGAGCTGGGGTGACGCATCTCGGACAACAAAGAAGCAATAAACTTCTGTTCGTTCTCTGGCCTTGGAATGAAAGGGTTGCGGGGAAGATCTTTCCAGACTCCTGTAGAGTAGCCATCTATTTGATCAAATATCTCACAGAGTCCCTTTACTTTGTCTGGAAAACATATCAATCGTTCACCAAGATCTCCGCACGACTTATTAAAATCGAGTGACATCCTTATTCGTGACTCTCTGTCGATGGCAACAGCATGATGCTTGTCCAATTGATCTGGGGGGTCTCTATTCTTCAACCAAGCAAGGCATTCGGCAATGAACGGCTCGTACTCTTCCTCGCTGTCAGGCACACTACAAAGGCCATCAGGGCTGAGGCCAAATGCAAGGAAAGAAAGCAGAAGGAAAAGACCACCAGGCGGAAGCAATGTCAGGTATTCAGCACGTAAAGCCCCACCGCGAAGCTCCAGTGTATTCGCGCAACAAGAATATAGCGTGCCAATAGGGTCAAGTGGTATGACAGAGGCGGGAACGGAGTTCTCTTGCACAAAGACAGTCCGATCCGAGTTCATTCGCACCCATCGTGATTGGAGCTTCGCAAGGCCGTTTTCAAGGCCAAAACAAATTAGGTCATCCTCATCGTCAGCAACTTTGCTTGGGAGTGGAATTTGAATTTGAGCCTCCCGACGACGACTAGCTGCGAGGACGACTAGCGTCCGGGCTCCTTCAGGGGCATTTCGTAGAAGTGGACATTTTGTCCGTTCCACGGAATCTTCGTTTTCGTGGAGTGGAGCGTCACTATTGCTACTAGAGCCAATTTCGTCCAACGTCGCCTCCTCCTCGAATACAATCGAATGGCTGCGGGTCTCTCTTTTGTCTAATAACCAGTAGCGCTCCTTGAGTTTAGGGATAGCCAGCAGATCGCACAAGTCCGTGTCAGACACCTTACTAGCACGAGGCCCGCAACTGAAGATTTGAAAAACTGCACTTGCGCCATTCTTTTTCTGCTTGCTCCTGCCATTCTTGGAAAAGTCAAATGAAAGGACTTGCTTCTGGTCGGCACTCTTCTTCAAACACACGTGAATTGCACTGTTGATACCGTCCCCCATTGATGTGTCCTGCTGTAAGGTGAACTTGGAAATGGACAAACTGTCCTCTATATCGTAGGGGTCCTCAACAGATGTCCAACGTCCGCTAGGGCGCTCCCCGCGACCGCGACGAGCGCCAGCTTTAACCTCGCGTAAGCGTACAACAGATTCATCACAAAAGCCGACCCACAGTTGTCGCAGTTGCTCATAGTCAGCAGATTGCTCCAAATCAGGAGCGACAAAAAGATGGAGGCCTCTCTCAAACCAAAACCATGCTAGATCAAGCTTTTTTTCTATCATGTAAGACAAGAATCTGTCCTCAAACCCAACAAGAAACTGAAGAAGATCAAAGGTTTCTTCCGTGTCCGTCAATAGTCCACCCATCTGGTCAATCTCTACGTATTCAAGTCCAATCAGAAAAGATAATTAGCCCATAAAACGTATGGCGATGCGAAATGTAGCAAGAAGACGCGTTTTGGACTTACCACGACGGGTCTGCAAACGATGACGATGGCGTTCGCTGCGGAGGACGTTTGTGAGGTGAGACTCTTCAATGTCCTGGCCCAAGGTTCTCAGCGATACTCTAAATGACCCGTCGGGACTTGGTTTCAAGTTTGCTGGGGGTCTATATTCGATTATTGTATCGGAGAAACAAAAAACTTGTAGAATGCGGAGGAGTGTTAACTTGGCATGGGGCATGCGGGCGGGAGGATCGGTTACTTTTAAAAGGCCTGGGTCAAGCTTCACGAAGTCAGCAACCCTGCTAATCAAATTATTGCGCGTGCCGATCAACCTGAATGCCGTCAACAACAAGAGCGAAAAGTTAGAAACGTCAAAACAGGCAACCGAGCCCTGCATCCTTCAACGCACCGTCTAATTCGATTGTTGTGAACGCCGTGGTAATTGCAAAAATGAGACAGCCGAGATCCGTGCAGGTTTGAAAATTCGTGGATGAGATTCATTGTACAGAGGGGCTCTGAAAATATGGAAGCATCGAAATGGTTCCTGGCGATTTGCATAGGGCAGGGAAGAGTTGCAGTAGATGTGGAATGTGAGGAGAGGGCAGCTTGTGTGCATAGCGACGGAGTTCACCGCACTTCTTTTACTTACTTGGAAACAAATGTCTTCACCGTCCCACTGTTGAAGCTCTTGGGCTTATGGACGAGAGGATTGCTTAAAAGCCATGGTGTTTTGGGGAACGATAACACCGCGGCAAGTTCGATTGCTTCCGGCCCAACTCCTGGTGAGTAAGAGACAGTAACGACAGGACGTGTAGATTCTACTGTGAGAAGAAGGTTGGTGGAAGGATGTTACTAGGTTCAAACCACTCACCAAATTGTATGCCGAGTCCTATCAATGCTCCCAGTGTGAGATCCACGCCCAACCTCGACACGAAAGCCCCAAGCACTGTAATATCCCCGTCATCGTCTGGTTGCGTTATGAAGTTTGAGTTATGCAAGCTTTGATAAGAACGTTCGATAGTCGAAATGTCAGGAGGCTCAAGACAATCCAGCAATGCTGGCGTCGTAGCTTCATTGAGAATCTCTTTCAGCATGAGAATGACTATGCACAGACAAGTAACAAAAAAGTGAGTATCCCATTTCCGAATACAATACTAATCTAACAATCTGCGAAAAGGAACCATGCAACTTACCAGAATCTAATGGCATCCGTAAGATTTCACCAGATTCGAACTCTTTCATGTACGTTTCATATGCCTCTCGGGAATACAATCGAAACACTGTGCCCGCTCGGACACGGCCCACACGTCCAGCTCTTTGCCGCGCACTGGCCCTAGAAATCCAACAGGGCAGAAGCATCTGGCGATGACTAGAAGCATTGTAAATGATTTGCTATCCAGACAGCGGCAGTGGGTGAGTTTTGGTGGAAAAAGTAAAATTATATGTGAGGCATTATCACGAAGGCTTGGAATCTTAATGCTGAGTCTCCAATGCAGTCTCAGCTATATCCTTACCTTCGTAAGACCAGTGCAGATCACATGGTCACCTGTATACCACGTCTGGTTGTTAGAACGACAAGATTCGAGAAAGATATTATCAAAGGTGACGCGAGCAGCCAAAGAAGCGGGAAACTTACAGTCTGGAAGCGTGATGGACGATTCCGCCGCATTTGTTGCAATGATGATTTTCACTTCGTCACTTTCGTCGAAGACAGTCATTTGGTCTTCGAATGGAATGTCGCTATGCACCGGAATACATTTGTAGCTCATACCTGCGACGTACGTCTTTTCAATGATCTCTGTAATTGATTCGATGTCTCTCATGCCCGGTACAAAGATTAAAACAGATGCGCCTGGGCGGCCCACTGAAATAGCAATCCGAGCCGCCAAACTATATAAACAGTCCATTGTACTGTTGGACGGAGGCGCGATACATCGGGTTTTCCGGCATTCACTTTCTATTTGACGTGCAGCTTTGATCTCTTTTGGAGGCAGCCTAAGAAGCTGTACTATTTCCTCCAGAAAGATCTCTTGAATCGGGAATCTCCTGGCACCAACTTTGAGTATTGGAGAATCAGAAATATCAAAGTAGTCTTGATATAGCTTAGCGGCCAAGGTGGCAGACATCAAAATAAGCCGAATTTTTGTATTAGACTGAAGCAAACGACGGCACAAGAGGCAAAGGATGTCGGTGTCCACCGAACGCTCATGGATTTCGTCAATGATAAGGTGGGAGATGTTGTCGAAGTTTTCAGGATGATTCGAAAGCAGTCTTACGATGTACCCAGTTGTAACAAACCAGCACCTGGTGGAGCTGTTTTCGTACTCACGTACTCCATGGCCCATACGAAGTGCGACTGTTTTGCCCAACTCTGGCTCGGTGGCCCGCAGACGCTCAACTAGTGCCTTCGCAGCAATTCGCCTCGGTTGCGCGCAAAAGATTTTGACCTCGTCTAAGGCAAGATCAGGAACAGGAGCCTTCAGTATCATAACCGGAACTCTGGAGCTTTTTCCACAACCAGTCTCGCCTTGGATTATTGTGACCCTATTTTTTCCCACTGTATTGAGGATGGTCTCTCCGTGCTCATCAATTGGAAGGACGGGCCGTGGCTCTATTATTCGAGATGCCCTTTTGGGGGGCAATTTTGCATAGAAATCTTCGTGATTGGTTTGTTCCGTAGGTTGTTGGGTAGGGCGCGGAGTCCGCATTTTCAATAGAACGTAGTGGAACAGAAAGGAATCAAATGCCTTGCTGGGAGCAGAAAGGCGCACCAATGGCGATGCTCGGCTTCTCCGAAAAATAAAAGCGATACAGGACTCAATCAAGTGGCAGGCATGAAAGTCCTCCCATTGAGGCCTCCAAAACGGTGGCATTGGCCCCTCAATCCGCTGAGATGACATTTGTTGCAGCGCTTCCAAGTGTATTGGGTGAATGATTGGATTGTCGACGCCATCCGTTTTGGCCATATCGGTATAAGCTTTGAGAGAGCGAAGTACACCCGACATTAGGGTTGTGTCACGCGGCTGGACTAGAGAAAGACTGATTGGAAAGTTCTCGGGCATTTCCATTCCCAGGCCCTCGTATTCTTCTGCAACAGCCTGCTCGACTCCTAACGAGTTCTCGGCCCGAGATGGGAGAGGAAACTCAATGTCTAGATTTTGCAAGCTATAGAACATGCGGGTAAATTTGATCGCCCTTTCGGTTTCTTCCCCAGAAGTCGAAGTGACTCGGTAACCTTCTCCCCTTGCTCTCAGATGCGAAAGAATTTCTCTGGCATCCTTGCCGCCATAATCAAACGTATCCTCCGGTGAACTTCCAACATAATCATTTCCCATCAAGATTGCAAGCTCTGTCATTAAGCTTTCTTTGGGCAGATGCAAACACGATGCCAGTTCCCTACGCGAAATAACACTTGCCGTGACAACGGATGCATCTGCGTGTAATGTTTTCAGTGGTATATAACGCGCCTTTGGAAAGAAACAAAAGTCGGTATCATTCCCCACAACGTAGGCTTGGGGTGTCTTTGACGCATGTCTGGCTAATTCTGCATCGGCTTCCTCAACGCCAATCACAATTTCGACCTGCAACAGCTGCAATGTGTGTCTGATTTGTGTCAAAAAGAGCCGATTCTTCGGGAATAGATCTACCCATTCGCATACTTTGTCCTTTGATGGCATGATTCCATTGCAGGCGTATTGCTGCACAGCACTCCACTCGACGGGACTGAAGTCAGGAAAATAGTTCGAATTGTGAGTCCTTCCCATGAATCAGCACAAATTCAACACGGGATCCCAAACTTTCGCTACGGATTCCACACAAATTCAACCATGTATGCTTCTTTGCTGCAGTTACTCAAACCTTGAAAAACAATACTTCAAAATCTTAATAAAGATTCAAAACTGGCCCACATATTCAGTGTGGATGCAGCTTCTCTGGACCTACCGCTTTTGCCGCCTCTTCTCGTCAGTTTTCTGTTTAGCTTCTCGTCTTAATGCTCCGTCAAAAAAGACCCTCAACTTCATGTGATGTTTGCTCGTCAAAGTCTCAACAAACTCTCTGGTAACCTCGTCCAGTTTAGATAAGGGCAGCAAATTGGGTAACAGCTTTGTGACTTGTTCGGGTTTAAGACGTTTGGCAGAACACGGCGATGAGGATGAACCCACAACTCTCTTGGAGGTGGATGATGTCAAGACTTGAGCGGCGTGGCGAGCATGTGCAATCTTGTACAGATGAAAGGCCAAACCGGCGCCGTCGATGAAGAGCGTGGAACATCGTTTTATCATAGACACGCGAGCTGCGAATTTGGGATTGTTGTGCATAACACTGGCATCCCTCCACACAGAGGTCGAGCAACATGGTTCCTCTTCAGGCAAAAAGCCTTCTTCTTGCAACACCCGATAAAATCCTTTGACACCCATGATTAATTTGATGTAGCTTGCCTCCTTGTCAAGAAACTGTTTGACATTCTTCGCATAATCTCTTTAATATATTGATGTATCGAAGGAAGTGTCCATACATGCCACTGACATGAACTTTATCGTGTACTTTATCGTGTATTACGATAGGGAGAAAGTTTACTGCTTCTTTCGGTGCATGAGTTGGCCAGGACGCTGCCATCTGCGACGAATCAATCAATCAACTGGAAGCCACTGATGTGGTAGGCCCCCAACATTTTTGAGAACTCCTGTCTCACTCATGACTGGCACCTTTCCATGTTTAAGCACTGTCTCACTGGCACCTTTTGTTATGTGAGCACTGTCTCACTGGCACCTTTTTTTAAATCAACACTGTCCCAGGGGCACCTTCCCTTATGTGACATACATGCACACACACACATGCAACCACGCCATTTTCAGTCACTTTTGAAAAACTTTTGAGTCCCTTTTGTCAATAAAATTTGGATAGACCCCACTTGACTAGTTGGGGGCAATAAGTGGAGATGGATGAGCCTCCTTGTTTTTGATTGCACGGGACATTGCGTGTTTCTGGAAAAAGGTCGCACATTGTTCGACTGCTGCGTTTTGCATCCTTGAAGGGCACAGGGTGTCAGACTCAGTTCTGGATTTCTTCCTCCACCAATCATGACAACATCATGTGGGATTGTTTTTGTTGCACCATCCTCATAAAGTCTGTTCCACATGTGCACTTGTGGAGGCATTCAATCTTCCCCACATCCTGTGTGGTTAGAAGTTTGAGGTGTCCCTTGCTCTTTGCAGACCTTCATGTGCGTCATTCCATGATCCTAAGATCAACAGATAACCTCTCATTGTCATCATCAAACACAGAACTGCTGGTGACAACCAATGCAGACATTTTTACCAGAGACTGCAGAATGTCAGTCAAAAATGCATCCTCTTCTTCACCTTCCATTCTGAAGCAGCCAAACAGTTTGTAAGAAACTAACAGATGAGTTCTCAAAGAATCCACTAACACAGCTGCACAAAACAACAAGTTGCTCCAATGCCAATGTCTGTCATCTTGGATCATGACGACACTTCACATTGATGTCCCACAACATCAACAAGCAGTTCTTTCAATTGTGGTGGAGAACGTCAAACCTAACAAAAAAGGACCTTGTTTTGGGGGCCAACGTTCAGTTGGTCATTGTTCTCGCCCACTGGAACAGCTTTTCCCAATTTAGTCCTTCTCCCATCATGGCAGTGAATGCCCATGCTTTGCTGCTGCAATTGGTTAGTTAGCACCAGGAGATGAAAGCTTAGCTGCAACTGTGAAAGAAGAGCAAAATGCACATGTGTTGACATCTGCTGCTAACTGAAGAAAAATCTGCAGGTGTGACTACAAACTCAAATGATGTCATAATCATCCCAGATTCCTTTGCTTGTGGGCAACACCAAAGCAGTGTCTCTTGATCATTGTTGCTGCCTGACAGCTTGTGTGTAATGACAAATGATAAATCTTCACCGCAAAACGACCGCAGGGACAAAAATGGCAAAGGCAATGCCTCAAGAACAAAGTTTCCTACTCCAATGTTTCACCAACGAAACAGATTGTGATTTTTCACAAATAAGAAACCTATGAGCATTACATAGATCTACATTTTGATTTGCATTTGTTGATTTGTTTGACAAGATTGCCAATCTTGTTAGCAAGATTGATTACACACTGTGCATGTTTTGATCATCACATGCATCATTGTCACCACAAGTCTGCAAAGATGAACGACATTGTGACAGAACACATAGTGGAACCTTCCTTCGTGTGTTTCGAATCAGAATGTTCCGCTTTAATCTTGCATCTTTCTCCTAGGACGCACAACAGCTCCTTAGCTAGAACTTGAATCGCTTTGGAATGAATCACAAGTAAAATCGTCCACTTGTTGGCAAAGCAAGTCACACAACCACACATCTGCAGCTAACACAGTGATCTTGGCGTTCACAAAACATCATTTGTCATCCCTGGACACCGACGCACAAACATGTTCATCATTGCATGATGTGCAAACAAGCAACACAGACATGTTAAATCCCACCCCCTTCTTTGTAAGCATGGATTTGTTCTGCCATCACACCCGCTATCCCTTTCCAACGAGTGATGTCAAAAGATCTCCATCTAGAATGCAGTGCAAGGAGCATCATAATGCAATGCTATCATCAACTTATTTTTCTAGCTGTGTTTCTAGTTGAAAGGGAAACACATTTTTGTGCTGCACTACAATGAAGTCTACCCCAGCCCACTTCCACGGCCACAGCAAAAAAGGTGTTGGGCAACTTTGTCTTGCAAAACAAGGACCTCTTCAAGGAAAACATTGAAGCTTAGGTTTGAACAAGCAGCAATCTGACTTGATGGGTCTCTCATGAAATGGAATCATCTGTCTTCAAGCCACCGCACCTGGATGGACAATCCTGCATCTCTGTGAGATGACACAAAGTCACAGGGAAAGCTGCTGTGTAGTGGGCCACTTGTTCTGGAAGCAACATGATCTCAACTTTTGCTTGCTGTGTGTACAGTAGCAGGGCCTTCCACAACTGGGCTATGCTATTCTCTGGCATGTTAAGCCACAACACCAAGCCCAAACTTATGCCTGAACCAGTGTTTGTTTCTTTTTTAGTAAAAATATATATAGTTTATTGCTATAGCATTGTAAATTCCCGCGGTTTTAATCACATCGACTTGAGACATGTATATTCACACTCCAACAAGTTAGGCCTCTTCTTCCCTCTTGCCGTACTTGTTTACGGCTTGAGCTACGAGCTCGACAACCACATCTTTGCCTCTTTCTTCCCACTCATTACGATTCTTCATAGCGTAATTCAAATACTCGTCGCTACAAGGTCATAAAAAAAGCGGTGAAATTGGAGGTTAGAATGGTTTGACATATTCAGACTCAAACACCACAACGACGCTCGTCAAATTGAATTAAACACAATCTAACAGGAGAGCTTCTCAAACATACCTGCTGACGCCAAATACACCGCAGCTTTTGAGCTTCTTTGCGAGAGGGATGACTGCGAAGGGAAATAGCAATGGAGGGTGAGGGATTGCTTCAACAGAGCGCAGCGGTAGCAGGAACAACGCCCGCAGCTTTACTTACTGTAGTAGTCATAAAAACCAAGCTCGCCTTTGTACCAGAAGGTACTGGGATCAGATTGAGAACGCCCATCAATGTAAGCCTTGTACATCTCCTCAAACAAATTGGCGTTCCATTTCTGTTTCAACAGAGCGTGCAGGGCCATGTGAGAACGAAAGTTTCAACAGCTTTAAAACAATGAAAAGAAATCTGAAACGGAAATCTTACTCTGTAAACATGCCAGTGCTGCATGGTATGAGCAACATCACTAGCTTGGATTAAGTCTGCGGCCAGAGATACAACAGGAAGGTAGAATTGCGTGAGATTGGCACCATGGTAGCAGACGACCGTTCTCATGCCCTTGCTGTCCAAAACTTACGCTCAATCACAATGGTGGCCTTTCGGTTGACATCTTCATGTGTGCATTCCACCTTGTCTTGAGCCTCCTCGGCGAACGCCTTATTCCAGCGTAATTTGCGGTCTGCGCCAAGATTTTTGTCCATGATATCTGTGCAACGCGAGAGATCGGGTCAGGTTATAAATGAGTCAAAGGAACAAGCTGGGCGGTTTTCAAACTGAAGCGCAAGACCTACCAGTCGCCAGAATAGAATTGACAACAAGATTTCGGAAGCGATGCAGCTCCTCCACAGTGCCGTAAATAGTGCGACGAAGATCCTTGAAGTCATCCTCCATGAGAAGGTCCCAACAAAGATCAACGCTATTTTGCTCTGCAATACTCTTGTTCTGGTATGTAGAAGCCAAAGTTGGGTTCTCCAACTGCAGGAGGGCGTTGGGGAGGCCGACGTGGTCAGCATCGTGCATCAAAGCAGCCAGGCAGCACGAGAACTGAGTGAGCGGATCACTCGTGATGCCGTAAGTATAGTCTATTCGATTAGGCCATGGACAGGAAGAAGTAGTGAGCAAAGCAGGTGTCGTACGGGTCGACCAACACACGAATATTAAGAAGCCAACGTACCATGAAGCACTCTCGCATCAGCAGCATCCGCCTCCCCGACAACATCTTCGATATCTGGTGCAACGATCCTTCCAAGCAACTTTGTGACCGACATAGTAACATGACTAGCATGCTCAAAGTTCTGCGCACGAAGAAGCCGATGGATGCAGAAGCGTCAGCAATGTTTTCGGCCAAAATACACCAATACATCCCAAAACACACGCCCGATGAAAAACTCACATGGAATGGGTTCGAGCGGTACATACTGGCAATGACCCTGACGTATGCACGAAGTTGGTCTACAGCCCTCGACCCGACCTCCGCTTTGGATGCATCCGGCTGTTGCTTGGTCATACTTTTCTCAAATTGTGGCAATGTGATAACTTCTTTCAATTCATCCAAAGGGGTCGTGCCCGCCTGTCGGATAGCTTTCTCCGCCTGTTGCATCACCTCATCACTATCACAGTCGCGACCACAAGTTGCCCGACGGGCTAAAATCTCTTTGAGGGCTTTGGAAAGGACTTCTACGTTCCAGCTGACGAGGCGAAGTTTTCTCGGGTCCAAGTTGTCCACATTTCCTGCAGCACCTGTCATCTTTGCAAGCGCCGGCACGGACGATGACATATCTTCTTTCAAGGACTTTTCTTCTTCTTTTGGTCCTTCCTTAGGGTCGCCGTTACTGCTTCCACTGTCCAACGTGTTGGCGTCTCCCCGCATCTCAAGCCACCAAGTCTTCAATTTGCCCTTGCCCTTTGCTTCAACCAAATCTTTCCTTTCTCTGAGCCACGCCCCTTTGCCGGACTGCATGAGAAGTTCAGCTGTTTCCTTGCTGAGATGGACTTTATTCTTTGCTCCAGTACTTTCAATACGTGCTGTTGTATTCATTGTGTCGCCAAAAAGTTGGAAGCGTGCCTTTTGGCCGCGTAATACACCAGCAGTAACCGGACCGCTAAAAGCACAACGAAAGAGCAAAAAGAAAGGATTTGAGAAGGCTTGCATCGAGTTGCGGGTTGTTGCTACTTTCGGTTTTGCTTTCTTTTGCTGTCCTCTCTTCGCTTACCTGTGCAGACCAATTCGCATTCCCAAATCAGCGGTATCGGGGCCTAGTTCAATCTCCAACTCGGTGAAGAGAATATTCGTTTTCTGCAAGCAATCACGGGCAAATCGTGCCATGCAAATATGGTGGTCCTTTCGAGGATTGGGAAGACCAGCTACCGCCACATACTGTGTATCGAGCGATGGAAGGAAAACGGATAAGCGAGCCATTCACGTTTGTGAGTGCAAGGGAAACCCATGCGGTACTTACACAATCGCCCACCGTTTCCACTTTAAAGACGCGTCGTCTGGTAGCAATGTCATCAAAGGCTGAAAAAATGGCTTCCAACAGCTGAAAGACTTGGCAGGGTTCACGAACCGACGACCATGCCGTAAAACCAACCATATCGGCAAACATAATGGTAACTGCTGGGAACAAATCGGCAATGGGTTTTGTGTTGTTCAGTGCCGTACTGCCCTTACTTCGTTCGCTGTCTTCGTTTAACAAATTCTTCAAATTGGTGCGGCCACTCAAGCTCATGTGCATTTTCTTTTCTTGTTCGGCCGCTTCGGCAATGAGCTTTTCACCGACATCCTTGGGGAATAAACTGGTGACCAGTGCCTGCGTCCGTGCCGCGGTTTGAACAGTCTTCTTGTGACGCTTATTGACCATGCTGTCATATATGACCAAAAACACGATAATGACCAGGGCCAAGCACACGACACTGACAAAGAGGATGGTATTGCTGGATTGGAAGGTTTCTTCGTATTCGGCACTGGGATAAATGTGCAAATCCAAGAGACAAGTACGATCGGAAATCTTGTCCATATCGTACATTTGAATGTTGGCCAAGGTCCGCTTGTACGAATCATAGGGTCCTGCCACGTGGGCATCCGCATTGCCCAACCAGACGGGCAGAGGACCGTCGAGTTCAAAGGTCATGCTGGCTCCACAGGAATCCTCAAAGACGGCATAGATACCTTTGGTACCCTCTGGGACGAGCTTGGACACGAGATTGCCATACGAGGTCAAACCCAATACAATACCGACAATGGGTGCATTCGCCTCGACAAAGTTGGCAAAGACGGGTTCCAAGAGAAGCGCATGACGAATCTGCTTGAGATCCTTTTCGTTGTCATCAAACCAAAAGTCGACCTACGGTAAGAAGAATGAAAGAAGGACGTCAGACACCCAAACGGAGTGGACATGCATGATAATGTTCACAGTACACAGTACACATGACGGAACGTACCAACATGTCACTAATGTCCAGTGGCGAGGACATGACGGACCATCGGGTATCCATGACCTTTTCGTACAATTTATAAATCCTTGGATCACTCAACAAGTTAAAATTGACGGCCGAAACTTCCGCCGGAGACATTTGCCAAAGGGGAGCATAGGTTTGATTGGCCACGTCGACGGGTTCGACCGCTTTTTGATTGCCATCCCAACGATAAATCATTTCGACAATGGGATCCATGACCCCTTCCAATTCACGATTATCTTGTTCAGTAGCACCAAGACGACGATCGTGTTCATGATCTTGAATGGTCCCGTGCATCCCATCTCGATGAAAGGGATGCGTGACCTTTAACAACTGCGACCGTTTGATCCAGGCTTGATTGTCGACACTGTAGGCTTCCCATGCGGGGCGTTGTTCCGACGTGACAAAGGGAGCAAAGGCCGCGGCCATGATGCCGCCCATGCCATCGGCATAGCCGCCCGTGACTTCAAAGTTTTGGTCCGTCACAAAGGGAAATTCCGACTTGGTATTTTCGGCAAAGGAGGTAATGCCCGAGGAGAGTTGTTCCATGAGGGCCAAGTTGTATCGAACTTCCCACAAGACACTGGTGTGAATGTCGCGGGCAATACTTTCATACTATTATAATATGATAGTAGTAGTAGTAGTAGTGGAATGAGTAGACGGGATATATAGGCATAGCAAGAGAAAGTTGAAGAGAAAGAGGGATAGAGACAAAGAAAAAGAGAAAGGTGTGAGTTCCTTCCGTCAGTGTGCGTCGTCGGGCACGGAAGACATGTACCGGCACAAGAGGATCCAGCATGCATCTTCTACTGCTTACCTCGGACTCGAAACTGCGCTTGTCCCCTACAGTTCCAAAGTAGTAAATGGAACCACAAACGGCGGCAGCACAAAGAACAATGATGGAACAGACCAAGATGCGAGCACCTCGTACAAGGTCTTCATCCTTTTTGAGCGTTGTTTTCTGCATCTTGGAAGCCACCTTGGCCGCGTTGCCTCCTTCATCGCTTTCGCTCTTGGCCGCCTCTTGGTTTGTATTCGCACCCGTCGTGGTGGACATGCCAATGCTATCACTGGCATCACTTGCCTGAGACAAATCTTCTTCTTCTGAAGGAGTCATGATTTAGTTTTGTTGTGTTTAGTGTTTAGTATTGTGTTGTGTCTGTCTCTTATACACATCTCCGAGCCCACGAGACTAAGGCGAATCTCG